>Ga0075743_103_pt1 | contig 109086 bp, 96 predicted proteins | sample RifGroB1_FD_68435 | JGI IMG/M metagenome (GOLD analysis project Ga0075743, IMG submission 68435) | Microgenomates bacterium GW2011_GWB1_44_8
CGGTGGTACTAACCACTCACAAATTAAACTGGAAACCACCGCCGGATCATCCTTGGAGGAGAGACTTTAGGGGGTGACATTTCTATTTTGGAATGACAGAAGAAAAAAAGACGAAAACTTATCTGCACTTAACCAAATGAAGTTGCCGAAGACCAGGCAATTAAACCTTAGGATGCCACGACCACAAATGTACCTAATGAATCAGTGGAGGCTGAGATAATTTGCCCATCTAATTTAAGATTAATATTAAGCTCCTTCCACCTCTGACTATCCCACAAAAGAATTTTTGCTCCGTTTGAAGGCGATGTAAGTTTAAATTTAACCACTCCGGACAGATTTGAGGCTCCACTGGAGGTTATTACATATGGGCCTCCAATCACTTTGTTCTCAAGAGGGGCGGGTAAACCCAAACCAGTCATCGTGATAAACCATCCTGACGGTTTTGCATCCATCTCAAAGATAAAGTCGCTGCTTACGCTGGTAAGTAATTTGTTCCCTGTCTGAAGGTGCCAATTACCAATAATATCGCCTATGGCACCTCCGCTTTCGTCTCTGTAGGTTAACTGGACGGTCCCATTGGCCACGCCCTGATCGTATCTACAGGTCTTCGAACAGCTTCCCATGAACAGATCCTTCCTAGACGCAGAATTACTTCCGGTCAATTCAATGGATCCAGGAATCCCTTGCTGACGGTCATCGGGTAGATCATACAAAATAAGATATTCCAATGTTTTTGGGGTGGTCAGCAAGTTTTGTAACTGCATGGCAAAAGTATGTCCAGTAACGACTCCGGACTCTTTATTGGCCGTAACGGTCAAGGTTGTAAAAGGAGCCTGCTGTAAGGTTAATCTTTCACCTTGAGAGCTGGGTGTGGGTGTCGGAGAGTTTTTTTTAGCCCCGAAAGGTAGACTACACCCTGCAAGTAGTATTGCCGTTGTGATAACGCAAAGTGGAAGTTTATGTTTCATAAATTGTCTTAATTTAACTTCGCTGTAAAATAACTGTCAAGTTTGGACAAACTAATCCTTTCCTGTTTAGCGGTATCTCTACTGCGGACCGTGACTGTATCATCCTCCAACGTCTTATAATCAACTGTAACACACCAAGGAGTTCCAATTTCATCTTGAGCATAATAGCGTTTTCCGATATTACCACGAGCGTCCCAAGAGGTGCTAAGGCCGACCTCAAGTTTGAGATGGTGGTAGATGGTGTCGGCCTTTTTAACTAAATCCGGCTTGTTGGCAATTAAAGGAAAAACGGCGACCTTATATGGCGCCAAGCGAGGATGAAGTTTAAGTACCACTCGTTTATCATCCTCAAAATAGGAATCTATAAGTAAAAACATCAGTGGCCTGTCCACCCCTGAGGACGTCTCGATATCCCAGGGAATGAAAGTCTCGCCAGTTTCAGGATCACGGTAAGATAAATCTTTCCCTGAAAACTCTTGGTGTCTTGTTAGATCCCAATCAGAACGATGGTGAATTCCCATCATCTCATCCCACCCCCAAGGGGCTTCATATTCAATGTCAGTTGCTGCCTTTGCATAAAAAGCTCGTTCATCGTCTCTATGGTCTCTGAAGCGCAATTTCTCCCGCTTAAAACCTAACTTTTCAAACCAATCCATCCGGTTTTTCTTCCAGTATTCAAACCATTTCATTGACTCGCCGATGTCGGGTCGAACATAAAACTGGACTTCCATTTGTTCAAATTCACGGGAACGAAAGATAAAATTGCCGGGAGTTATTTCGTTTCGAAACGCCTTACCTATTTGTGCAACTCCGAAGGGAATCCTGACCCGGGTTGAATCGGTGATATTTTTAAAATTGACGTGCACTCCGGGCGTGATTTCTCCCCTGAGGTAAATATCCTTCTTGTCGCTTTCTAAGACACCGACCTGTGCTTTCATCAAAATGTTAAATTTCTTCGGATCAGTCCAGGCGACTTTGCCTTCTTCTGCATTAACATGCATCTGTTCGTGTTGTTTTATTTCTAATTCCTTATCAACTCTCAGCCTGATATGGCAAATTTTACATTCGACCAAGGTATCGGCAAAGCCCTCTACGTGGCCACTTGCCTCCCAAACTCGGGGATTCATTATGATAGCCGCATCAACGCCGACAATATCATCTCTTTTACTGACCATGTCATCCCACCACCAATCTTTCAGATTCTTCTTAAGGAGAGACCCCACCGGCCCGTAGTCCCACGTACCCCCAAGTCCACCATAAATCTCGCTTCCCTGGAAAACAAATCCCCGTCGTTTGCAAAGGCTAACTATTTTATCCATGGTAACCATTTTTTGCTCCTAAAAATAAAAAACCCCGACCTTCTTGCGGTCAGGGGTTCAAAAGTTGAACGGTTCCACCCTGATTCCCCATATTTTTAGGTAGGGGCTCTTTTAAAAGCTGGCTCATCTATGCCATTAGAATCAGCGCCAGATCAATTACTTTGATTTTAATCTCTCTGTTAATCTTGTCAAGATCCTTGCCGATCGCAAGGGATACTCAGATATTTGTTCTACGTATTTCTGCCAATCACCATCAAAGTTTTTATCTCTTGGCCAGAACCCAAGGGCCTTCAATGTTCCGACCGCGAAATTATTAATAACTATTTCTTGTGAATCAGTTCCGTGGCTTACTCTTTCCAGAGCCTCTTTTAATAACCCAAAGACCTCTGCGTTTTCCACTTTTTCCGCAGATAATTTATCAACTATTTCAACTAATTGATAGGCAGTACCCACACTCGTAATATTTTTTCTCAGAGGCCTGAAGCCGGTCTGAACCTCTACCTCGGTAATAATATCCAAACTCCTCCCTTCGACAATGCGGGCTTTTATCATGTTAAATATTTCCAGGCTTCCACTCCTTCTTGAGCTTATTCTTCGTAGTCCTTTCGCCAGCACTCGGATCTTGCCCCGCTGAAGGGTATAGATAGTGACAATTCTGTCTGCTTCGCCTGTTTCGATCCGTTTAAGAACAACACCACTTACTACATAACTGTTCATTTGATTTAATCAGTAATCATATATTTATAAACAGTACGACCGGAAGGAAGAACGACAGCACCAGTAGGGGCTCTTCGCATTAAAGGAGGAAGGTCACTATCTGTCTGAAAGTAAACCGCGTTTGGGATCTTTAGCGGTTTGTTTTCAGCTTTATTTTTTAGTTTGGCAAAATAAATGTCTTTTGAATCAAACCTGAAACCCTCTAAATTTAACGACTGGTCGATCGGAGTTAGAAAGGTGCTTTCTTTAAATAGCTTTTGAAAGTAACCGGGTTGGACGTTAGCATAATAAAGATAGAAAATAAGAGGTGGTTCAAAGGTGGGAGAAATTATTATTGATTTGCCCGGAAACTTACCGGCGGCCTCTACCGCTTCCTTGATGCCCGCATGCCAGTACTTCTCGGTCGAGATAAAATATTTGGTAAAGTAAAAGTATTGATAATTAATCGTCTCAAAGACTAATAAGAGTAAAAAGACTGCGGCTATTTTTTTATTCAGTGATAACAGCCGGCTAAGTCCGAGAGATGCCAATAAAAGAAGTGGGAGATTCAATAAGAATAACCTGGTGGCATGAGTAGCGCCATCTCTGGTTAAGGCAGAGGGAACCACGGAAAGTCCGATCAGTACCAAAATCGTCAATATTATTTTCTTCGTTTTTTTATTGTCAGCCACTAACGCAAGTAATCCGAAAACAATCAACAAGGCATAGCTTTTATGTAACAAGCCAAAACCGGGAGCAGAATGGCGAGGCAGTGAATCACCGTTTATAAATAAAAATCCTGGCGAGAGTGACTTTGCGATATTACTGATGACTGTCTCCGACCAATATCTCACTTTGTTATGGGAGATAATACTCAACGTCGACAATAAAGTTCCTGAAGTTGTGTTCTGATTTGGAAGAATTTGACGCGCAGAATTTACTTTTGAAACGACCGCCGGATCTGTAAAAATGGAGATATCTCTAAACCGCTTTGCCGCTCCACCTTGAAAGAGGATGATCGCAAGGGGGAGAAATAAAGTAGTGATGAAGATCATGCCCTTCCATGACAGAAGAATCGATCTTTTAGAACGCGGCCATAGCCAAAATACCAATGGCAAAAAAATTATTGACAACTTAGCGGTTGAATAAACTAAGGGAGTTAATGACAAAAATAACCACGAGACAATTGCCGCAACAGGCCCTTCTCCCTGTTGAAATCGACCAAAGAAATATAAACCGGCTGAAAGAAAGAGATACAAAACAGAAACCTCAAAACCTGTCCGGGAATAGTGCATATGCCACGGACTTATTGACAGTAAAAATGCACCAATTAACCCAATATAGGGGGCTTTGGCAGCGAATACTTGATTGATAAGTAAATAGGTAAACAAAATACCGAGGATCCCAAACACCGCCGGTACCAGTCTTACAGCAACAAGTTCACTTAGTCGGAAAATGACAGTCATTATTAAAGTGAGATAAATTGGAATCGATGTTCGGTTGTCACTAAATGAATGTATTTGAAGTGGCCACCGGTAGCCTTCGTAATCCCTTCCTGTGGTAATAAGCGAGCGAACTTGATATGCGATATCGACCTCATCTGAAAAATATGAAGGAAGATTGCTTTGAAGATTGAAGGTTCTTGATACTGATCCGAAGACCAGGATAAGGACTAAACAAATCGTAGTTCGCTTTGTCTGAAGCGAACCAGTTAGTCCGTTTAAAATAGCTTCGACTCTTTTGGAAAACAACACCTGCTTATTTGACTAATCGCAATTCCTTATCGGAAAGGAGTTCAAAGTTATTTTTGTTACCGTTTAATGTAACTGAATACCGATGACCGCCTGTTCCGCCTTGCTTCTGAACCAGGAGTGAATATTCCGAACCTTTGGCTAGTGGCACCTCGTATTTAAAGTTGAGTTTCAGGACGCCCAGCGGTCTCATCGTAAAAAAACCTTCAAATACAGTTTTACCTAACTCTTCTGTTTGCTTTACCGGCATCTCCGACCCCGTACCGCTGTTAAGTCTGGCTCCTTTGGGAACATAAATTCTAAACCAGTTGCGATAAGGCGCGTTAAGCCATTGGTCACCTTTTTGAGGGTTTTTATAACTGATAGTTAAATCATGCACGGCTGATTCACCTTTCCACTCAACCGTATCATTTACTTCTACCTGGATGTAGAGGTTCGATTTAGCGCCACCCATATTAGAATCAACAATAAATAAGTAATCACTGGGAGCTTCACGCACCCTTCCGGCTAGATTAAAAGTTTCCATCGCATCTTGAACCTTTTTCTCCGGAAAATAGAAAAATACATGTTTGTCCAGAACACTCTCAAGACCAGTTTCAAAAAGTGCAGGCATACGCTCTTTTGGCGAGCCTATGGCATTGGCTAAGACCGAATGCATTAAAGGCCCCAACACCCCTTTACGGTCCGAGCGCATATATGGAGTCACAACACCGATTATGGATTCAAGCTGATAGATAACTTGCGGGCAGTTGCACCGGGCATCTTTATCTGCAGAAAAATTACCAAAACCAGGTACACCAATTGGGCCTAATACTTTGAGCAAAGAGACAAGCACCTGACTATCTATGGCGATCACCCCATCCACCTTATTGCCACCTGCTTTAGTAAATTCCGGAAGAAAAGTTTCAACCGAGCTTCGAAAATCAGGAGAAAGATTCATATCTCTTAGCCTCCAATGTGGCAATTTTCCGGCTGCTTGCTCCTTTGCATAAGGATCAGCGATATACTTAACTAATGCTTCCGGGGCTTTCAAGCGCCCTGAATACCGTGCGTCCAGATCATAGATATCTCCCGAAAAGAGCGGGGTAAGTTTCCCTTTGTCAACTGAAAGAATGGCATAGCCCGTCCAGAAGCCCCCTGTCGGCCTGAGCTCAGCATCGTTTTGGAAAAGAATTAGATACGTCTTCTTCTTGTCATTACCTAAAATCCATGGGGCCACTTCCAGTACCGGTCGCGCATCGTTTATTAATATATTTGCTTGGCCCACTAGATCTATAAGACCACTGAGCTTGTTCCTGATTTTTTCTCCCCGAAATTCCTCGGGATATCTGGCTGGGTTAATCTGCTTAAGTTCGTTATTGGCGACTGCAAGGTCTCTGCCGATCTGGTCGAGCTGCGGTGCTACTTTGTCGATAGTAGACACCACAAAAGCGATTCTATCTTTTGCTTTCTCGGTAGATGTTTCATTCTTTTTCATTCCTTGCAAGCCAAGTATGTCGGCATAAGGAACAACCGTTTTGATCCCGGAATCTGTGGCATCCAAAAGTGCGGTGGCGGCCTTGGTTGCATGGTTGACATCGCGCCAATAGTCACCCAAAAAGGGTAGATAGGCGGTCCAGCCCCAAGGTGTGAGTGATTTTGAAAAGTCAGCTAAGGAATTTTTTTCATCGACGATTAAATTTTCCATGGCCAAAATATCCTGAGCTTTCGCGGCAATAAGTAACTTTTCACTCTGGGCGATTAGCTTTCTCCCTGAAGAATATACCGGTAAGGCCAAAACAACACCGACCAAAGCAACGATGATTATGGCTAACAAAATTCCACCGGCAACTACGACCGGCCGTTTTTTTAGTATTCTTGAAATTACGCTTGACACCCCCCCCATTTTCCCAGCAAGTAATAAAACTTTCAAGGACATTAAACTGCCCCTTTCCCAGAAACCATGGCCCACGGAGTCTTTATCAATATCACAAGATCAAACAAAACTGATTTTTTTCGTGCGTAAAGTGCGTCCATCTCGATTCTCTTGTCAAAAGTTACTTCGCTTCTACCGGATACTTGCCAGAAACCAGTAATCCCTGGCCTGACGGACAAAACTTCTTTTACAAGCTTTCTTGTTTGTGGAAAAAGTTTTTGTTGCCTTTCAATCTCTTCGGGATAATAAGGTCGGGGTCCGACGATACTCATTTCGTTTCTTATGACATTTAATAATTGGGGTACTTCATCAATTGAGTACTTACGAATAAACTTGCCTACTTTTGTGATTCTCGGGTCGTTCATTATCTTATAATTTCCTCTTGTTTGCTGCTCCTCGTAAGCTCGCTTGAATTTGGGGTCGGTTTTCAATAGATAATACGCGTTGACGATCATAGAACGAAATTTAAAAGGATAAAATAATTTACCGTCCTTTCCGACTCGTTTTGGAGTATCGGCAAAAACCGGACCATCCGATTCGAGCTTGATGGCGATAGCTGTGACCATGGCAATCGGCAAGAATATCAACATCAAGACTATTGACAAAGATAGATCGATTAATCTTTTGGTAATATCGTAGAGCATGTGGGATACTTCTGCGCTTACCTGCGGCCACACCAGTATATCACTGTGGGATACCCTTCAAAATATCGCGCCATTTTTTATTAAAATTCGCATATGAAAACGCCTGTGCATGTTTTTTGCAGTTCAAAGATAAGTACTGCGAAAAATCGGTAGAAATGATGGCTTGGGCGATTGCCTCCGGGGTTTGTGAAGAAAAAAATCTACCGGTGACACCATCTATTACCGTTTCCAAATTACCGCCAGCGGCAAAGGCTAAAACCGGTATGCCATAGGAATTTGCCTCCAGTCCCACCAAGCCAAAATCCTCCCGCTGAGGAATAATAACCGCAATGGCACCTGCATATAAAATGGTCTTTTCTGGTTCAGATACCTTACCAAGAAATTCGATATTATCACCGGCAATTTGTTTTAGTGTGGACATCTCCATACCGGAACCGACTATCTTCAATCTAAAATTCAATTGACTAAACGCTTTTATAACGATATCCACTCTCTTATATGGCACCAGCCTTGAGACAATCAAAAAATAATTTTTCTTTTTGTTTGATGTTTTTATTAATGAATCATTGTTCGCGTTGGCTATTGGCGGATAGATGACTTCTATTACGTTCCTATGGTAAGTTTGGCTGATGCCCTGTGCCACATACTTTGAAATAGCCACGAAGTAATCCGGACGATGGGCGGCAATTTTGTCCCACTCTCGAAGATAGAAGAAAATGGGTTTTGCCAACTCCTTAACAACCATTGGTAACCGTCCTTCATATAACAACCTGTCTTGCCATAAAAATCTTGTCGGCGACAAACAGTAGCAGATATGGAGCGTGTTCGGTTGGGTTATTATGCCTTTGGCAAATGAGCTGGAAACAGAGATGACAACATTAAAATCGCTAAAATCCAAAGATTCGACAGCCAGGGGCAGAATAGGTGTTAATAGTTCATGTTTTTTGGGCCACGGAAGCTTGTCAAGCCAGCTTGGAATTACCTTGAAACAATTTGCCCACGGTGAATTCTTACGATTATAGATGGTGGTGAACAAAGGGGCTTTCGGAAACAGTCTATGTAGCGATAGCAACAATTGCTCGGCCCCACCAAATTTGTCAACCCAATCATAGACGATTGCCAATTTAACCGGGCTAACTCCTGAGCGCTTTTTCATATATTTTAAGGGTTCGTTTAGCCGTCTCTTCCCATGAAAAACCGCCAGCGTACTTAACTCCTTGCGAAATCATTGTTCGGCGTGTCTTTTCCGGCATAGTCATCGCAATCCTAATTTTTTGGGCGATATCTTTAATATCAAGTGGATCAAAATAGATGGCAAAGTTTTTATAAACCTCCGGCAAACAAGAAGCACTTGAAGATAATACAATTGTTCCCGCCCCCATTGCTTCAAGTCCGGTCAAACCGAAACCTTCTGACAAGGATGGGGTAACCAGAGCCAAAGAACCTCGATAAAGGTCACGTAAATGGGCATCTGTTACATTGCCTAAGAAGGTAACCAGGTGCGACGCACCAAGTTTTTTTATTTCGTTTTCGAAACGCTCCAAGAACACCGAGCGTGAACAAACTATTAACAGTTTTGTATCTGTGGAAACGACAGCCATCACCAATCGCTTGAGGTTTTTATGTTCATAAATATTACCCGTATAAACAAGGTACTGTTCTTGAAGGCCGAACTTCCTGGGAATATTTTCTCCTTTCGCATTAGCAAAATAAATCGGGCTGACCGCTTCCGGGGTAACTAAAACTTTACCTGGAGTAACACCGTAGGCGTTAACTAATTCGCGTTTAGCCCAATTGGTCGGAACAATAATTTTGCTTGCACGCCATATCGATAGCCAAAAAACAAGTCTGTGGACTGCGTATTTCGGCCAATAAACATATGGTTGAAGAGTCGTTTGATTTATGCCATGAAATTTATGGGTAATCAGGTCATGGATGGTAACTACTATCTTTCCTGGCCAAGCTACCGGAATATTAAAGTGGGGAATATGTACTAAATCCGGCTTCAATCTAAAAAGTATTACGGGTAATAAAAGCTGCTCTTTTATGGTGTAATGTCGGGCTTCGGCTTCAATGACTTTGACATTGGGGAAAGTTTTCGAGATCAGCGCCGTGTCTTGAGTACGTGTTAGCAATATGTACTCGTTTACGTGGTCTTTTTTTAAAATTTGCGTAACAAGATTTTCTGTATACCTACCTAAACCCGTGTGTTTAATACCCCACAGTCGACAGTCAATTACTATTCTTGCCATAGCTACCCCTTTTGTATTCTCAATACATCTTTATAAACTGTCTCAAGCTTCTTTGCTACAGATTCCCATGAATATTTCTGTTCGACGATTTTTTTAGCGCGCATTACAATCTTGCGATACGCATCTTTACTTCTTAACAGCTCGGTCGTCAGCCTGGCTAAATCGGCCGGAGTTTTACCAATCAAAATAGATTCGCCGTTTCGAAACGATAGTCCGCTAGCCGCCGTAGGCGTGGTCACGACAGGCAACATTGCAGCAGCCGCACCGAGAATCTTTAGTCGGGTTCCTCCTGGCTCATCGCCCTAGCTACACCCGGGCCGTCGTCAGGCTTAAGATCATTAATAACTAGATCTTTACTCTCGTAGCCCTTGAACTCTTTTCTGATAAATTGACCTGCAATTATCAAACGACTATCCGGTATGGCTTTTTTAATGAGGGGAAAGACGTCTTTGATCAGCACTTCGGCAGCTTCCCAATTTTGCATCCATTTATAATTTCCCATGAACAGAATGTCGTGATTGTAATGAGTGGTGGTGGGTAAATTTTCAAAGTCCTGACCGATGGCATTGGCAATAATTTGTACTTTCAGACCGGGCACGTGTGCTTTCATCACGGCCGCGTCGGCATCAGACACCGCAGTAACTCTTACCGCTTTTTTCCAGTAATAGGTTTCCCAAAATTTTAATTTCTGAACATCGATCCAAAGAAGTGGTTTTAGGATTAACCATTTATTGGTCATGACATAGTGTTCGAACACTTTATAATTAATAGTTTGCTCCACCAGGATTACCGGTACAGAAGTTTTTGGAATATAGGGCATTACATAAAATGTTTCAGCGTGGATTAGGTCATATTGTTCACTCGCCAACTCTTTGCGAATTTTTTCGCGAAGTAAAGGACTTCTATAAATGGAAATTAAAAAGGGGTACAGACTAAAACCGGTTCTTAATATATTACTCAAGGTCCATGTTTTACCGCGGTTTACCACCTCTACTTTTCGACAATATTTCTTTAATACTTGAATATCTTTTTCTTGATTCTTATCTCGAAACCGGATATAGCTGTAGAGGGTTATTTCATGCTTTTTGGACAGATGCTTTATTAAATTGAACGATCGTATTTGGCCCCCGTCTGTTGCAGGATAGGGAAGATACGGCGTCAACATTAATATCTTCATAAATAAAAGTTAATTAATAGGATGGAGTTGTCGGAATTTCTTTAAGGTTAATAATAACGTACTTAGGTGTTTTAATTAACACCTTATATTTTTGCATTAATTCTTGAGTCTCCTGATCAAAGTTAACACTTACATAGGCGGTTGCACCTTTGTTTATTTTGTCTTCAATCCCGTAGCCAAGAGGCCATCCAGGACGATTAGTTTGATATAAGAAAGCAGTATCGCCAAAATATGGTGCAATTACCTTCGCGCTTTTCGGTAATATTTTATCAGCATGTTGGCCGGCTTCGATGATTTCGGGGTGATTTATTTGATAGTAGCCCTTTATTTCATACCAGCCAAAGACATTAGACCCGAAAAATACGCCACAGGCTATTAGCCAGGCTGTTTTTTTGTTTACCCAAGTACCCGTGATAAGTTCCTTCAGTCCCCTACCAACAAAAAAGGCAAGTGCGGGAAACAATAATATTTGATAGTAGTCATGACGAACATTTCCGGTTGCAATCACAAAGAGATACACAATTGATCCTATCAGCATGCCATAAATTACTGTGCCCTTATCGCTTATTTTTTTTGCTAAGCCAATTATTAAGGCAGCCACTCCCCAGCCACCTAGAATGAGTTTGGAGATTCGTTCATAAAATAGCCATCGAAAGAAAGCCGGACGGAAGCGAATCCCATCGCCGTTAAAAAGCCAGCGGCTGGCCGGTATGCCTTCGGGAAACTGCTGTATCCACCACCGCCAAAGCAAAAACGGTAGTAAAGCAGTAACGAAAATAAAAGTTAGGATAATTAGTTGCTTCCATTTTCTTTTGCTAATAATAAATAAGGGAAGGCCTATAAACCAAACGATAATAAAAGGTTTTACCAAGAGGGCGATGGAGAGAAGTACTCCTCCAGCAAGCACACTTTTCTTTTCGTTAAAGAAAATATATCTTACTAGAAAATATAAAGCCCAAGTGGCAGAGGTAATCATTAGTGGCTCAGGCAGGATTACCCTGGAGTAATAAACCCAATAGGCGTTGACAGAAGCAAATCCGATAATAAGAATTGCTGTCAGGTCATCCCAAATTAATCGCGCCAAGAACCACATACCAAGCAAGCCAACTACTGATAGGATCACCGACAGCAATCGGCCGGCTTTTTCTATTGTCAGGCCACTGACTTGAACAAGCAAGGCATGTAAGCCGTTGTAGATTGGAAACTCAACAAATCGATAACCTTTTGGGTTGTCTTTGCCTGATTGGATATTAGACAAATCACCGTACGTTGGTTTTAGTAAATCAATGCCGTACTTTATATAATTCCGAGATACTGAGGCGGTATCTGCTTGGCGAAATTCGTGCCAGTCCGCGATGGGGTTGTCTAATTTGTATAATCTCAACCCAACTCCTATTGAGATGATAAAGAATAGTATCACCGAAAGTACTTTTTTATTCATTTTTTTTACTTGCAGATAAATCCAACCGTGCCGCCCCTAGCCATATGCCCATTAAGAGCCATAATGTAACCGCGACTTTTGAAGCTTCAAGTACGTCTATGAATATCGCATTTATAAATAAACCAAAAGAGCCTGCTAACATAGCCCAACCAAACGCGCCTTCCAAAGTTTCGACCGAGTACCTTAGTAGATTCTTTGTTCGAACAAATATGGCAACAAAGACAGTTAATAAGCTTATAAAACCCACCAGCCCGGTTTCACCTAATGCTCTAAGATAATCATTGTCGGTTGCTAAGGTTATAGAAGACGGTCCTGTTCCAACCAGAGGATTTTTTACTAGTGACTTGATTGCTCTTGGCCACTCCACGTTAAGTCTGATGGCCATTGACCGGTCTTCTATTATCGGCGGAGCAATATATGTCGGACTTGGCCGAGGCTTACGGGGACGGGGAGAAGTCTTTATACCACCCGGCCGAAGAACTACTGCCCCCTCTCCCGTCTGGGCCAACGGAATTGGTGAAGGCAATATCTGTACCTGTGTATCAACCTTGGGGGTAATTACCCTCATCGCTAATAATCGATTATAGGTATTTATTATGGCAACATTAACTAACCGAGCGTACCGAGAGGTTAGACTTTGACTAAAAGCGGCCATGGCCAGACTGACAAAAACTACCGGGATTATCCACTTCTTTTTCTTGACAAGCGCCAACAATCCCGCCGCTACTAACAAATAAGCCCCAAACGAGATGCGAGAAGCTGAGGCAAGCATCAGCCAAACTAAGATGAAAAAAACTAAAAAGATTATGACTTTTTCTCGCCATTTTCGATATACAAATATCATGGCGAGAGTTATCACCAAGACGGGGACCAAATAAGCGGCCAGGTCATAGTGTCCGGCAAACGTAGCATTTACCCGGGCTTCAGGCCCAAGCGATAAGGCCATCCCTTGTGCAAATTCGCTATTCATGGTGGAAATAACAGGTAAAGCTAAGAATTTCTGACCGACTCCATATACTGCCGAAACAAATGCGGCGACGATCACGACTTTGACAAAAAAACGTAAAGTTTCTCGATTGATAACAGCCGAAGCGGCTAAAAATAAAACCATCATATATTCAATACGCCTGGCTGCGTGTAGAAGAGCAATATGTGGTACCACAGTTTTGGTAACTAAAATTGCACTCAGTGAAGAAAGAAATGTGGCGAACAAAAAGATACCCACCAATTGCATCATGGGGTCTGCCCATAATCTTACCCGGCGATGAAGCATGATCAGTAACCACCCCAAAAGTACAGCAGCAATTAGAAAGTCTTCGAGACGAATGGCAACGAATGTGTCCGGCACAAAAATAAGCGGAAACTTTGGGTAAAGCGGGATTACTAATAAAAGCAGTCCCGTAGCATACTTAAGAAAACTGTTTTCTACCTTTGCAAATTTTGTAAGTTTCATATGGATAAGGCCTCGGTGTAAATTGATACCAGTTCTGGTTTTTTTAATAAGCTATAAAGTACCATCCGACCCAATGAGCCCAACTTTAAGATTGCTTTTAGGATCGAACGTTGCCAGGATGGTTTATGTTTGGTGAAGAAATAGAGTAAGCCGTGCATTTCACCAAGAATTGCCCCCCTTAGCCCAGTGGTTGAGCTTCCTCCTTTGAGGTGAGTTATCCAAACTGAGGGGGTATACCATATGGAAAAACCAGATTTATGCACGCGGTATGCCCATTCAACTTCTTCACCGTACATAAAAATATTTTCGTCAAAACCCCCAAGCTTGTGATAAACCTCACTTCGTATTAATAAACATGCGCCCATTAACCAATCGACTTTGTGTTCTTTGCTGAATTGCCCTTGTTGCTTACCTGACAGATACATGCCTCCGCGTTGATAGAGCGGAAGGAATCGACTGAGAAAAGGTAAGTCGTCAATTCCCAGAAATAAGATCGTCGTGGTCAAAATGGTGGGAAAATTTCCACCCGATGTTTGAATCCTTCCATCGGGATAGCGTAGTTGGGGGCCGACGACTGCGGCGTATTGATGGTTGTCCAGCCAGGAAACTAATTTATCTATTGCCCTATTGGGAACTATGGTATCTGTGTTTAAGACCAAGAGATAACTACCCCGCGCTATTTTTAATCCCCAGTTATTCCCTGTACCCATACCGAAATTTTTACCTGTTTGAACTAGAATTACACTCGGAAAATGTTTTTTTATAAAATTTACACTCCCATCGGTCGAGCCATTGTCGACAACAATTATTTCCTTTGATATTTTTGTATTTTTAATGACAGCCTTAAGACAGTTGGCAAGCAGCAAAGGAGTGTTCCAATTAACAATAATGATTGATACTAATGGCCTATCCACGTCTCGCCTCCTTAACCTGGGCTAATAACCTGTTGATCGCAACGTAAACCAAGAATAAAGACGTCAGGCCAATGGATGTCCTAATGAGACCATTTGACGGCACCATTTTCACGGTCACTTTGGTCTTGTATTCGTGCGCATCGACAATCATTACCTCAGTATCTTTTTGTGCAAAAAAACCGCTGACAAATAACGAATCGCGAAAAGGGTGCACAAATTCTTCTAGATAACGGCTCTTTGTCTGGTCTCTTATTATAGTTTGAGCCTCTTCAGGCGGATAATTTAATTGCCTTATCGGTAATGACAATCCAAGAAAGCTTTGTTTTGAGAACTCTTTGAAAAAATAATCCATGATTTGGGCTCTATCCCAGTCGGTATAATACCCTTGTCTGAGGGGGTCCTCCATATCGGCCGGTTCGCTTGACTTTAAACTGCCCGGCATCGGCTGGGGAAATGGCGGAGATGGCAACAAAAGGTAAATAGCAAAAACAAGAAAAGTTAGGATTATTGGCAACTTATACCAAAAATCTTTGAATAAAATCTTCATTGAAATAGCCTTGTTCGCCCAAGATTGTAAGAAGGACTAAATTGTCTCCTTTTCCTTAACACTTTTGCCGGAACACCGCCTACAACCGTAAATTCGTTAACATCCTTTGTCACTACCGCCCCCGCAGCAACGACAGCCCCTCGGCCAATTTTTACTCCCGGTAAAATAATCGCTCTTGGTCCGATAAAGGTATAGTCATCGATGGAGACTGGTAATTCTCTTGCTCGAAAATCTTCAGAATCAATGTCGTGTTGGGAATTATAGATTAAGACTTGAGATGCAATATCTACTTTATCACCAATTGTTATGGGCGCTCGTCCGTCTAGAAAGACATGGTCACCGATAATTGAGCCTTTACCTATGGATATCCCCGAGGGTTTAAAGAATCGGGCCCCGATATGAATCTTGCTTCCTTGTCCAATTTTTAGTCCACTAAGCGTAAAGAAAAACTTCCTTATAATATATATAGGGCAACCGGCGGCGTAGTTAAGCAACATCAACCAAAAATCTTCCCACCAGCTGATAAGCCGAGTTAAAGCTTTGTTAAGAGCGACGCCTCCAGCGAGTGGCCGTCCATCTTTGTCGGTGAACAAAATCCCTTTCTGGCTTATATGAATGTTCTCACTGTATAACATTTTCTAATACGGCAAGAGTTTCTCTAGTTGCTTTATCCCAACTAAAATTAGGGACTCTTTTAAGTCCATTGTTCACTCTTTGGGACCGTTGTAGGTTTGATAGATTTGAGACATAGCGCAGTGACCTTGCGATATCGTCAGTGTTGTAAGGATCCACGTATATCCCGTCCTTCCCTACAATTTCCGGTAGACTTGATACATTTGAGACGACAACGGGTACTCCTGAAGCCATAGCTTCGAGAACTGGAATACCAAAACCCTCAAAGAGGCTGGGCATAATAAACGCCTGGCAGCCGCTTACAAGATATGGTAAGTCCTCTTCGGGAAAAAATCCAGTAAATATAATTTTACCGGTAAGTCCCATATTTTTTGCTTTCCTAAAAATTTCTTCGTACAACCACGCCTTTTTTCCTGCGATTACTAGTTTGATGGAATTATTAATGGCTTTTTCCCTGATACATTTCGCATATGCTTGAATTAAGCGTTCTACATTTTTACTGGGTTTTAATGAGCTAAGAAAGAGTAAATATGGAGGTTCGATGTCGTATTTCGTAAGTACTTTTCTTATGACCGAAATGTCTCTTGGGAAGAATTTGTTATTTTCGAAACCAGGATAAATAACGGTTATTTTTTCCGGGGGGAGTTGATAATTTATTATCAAATCTTTCTTGGTATATTGAGATATAGCGATTATATGTTTTGCATTCTTAATAGAGTAGGCGGTCCAGTTTCGAAGCTTAAAATAATCGCGAAACCGAAATTCCTGCTTGTTCCTTAAGAAACCTAAATCCATAATAGCGATGACCGTGGGCATGGGCGCAAAGCGAGGAGCATAGTGACTTGGACTAAAAAAAACATCAGGACGTGGTCGGTGGAAAAAAAGATTTAAAGGTAGACTCCACTGAGTCCACAATTTGGGTGGACCAATCACGCGATAGTGCCAATTATACTTTTCTCTAGGGAGGTCAGAAGCGGGAGGAGTCGACAGGTAAATCAAGAAACGATGTTTAGTTTTGTTTGCCCAAAGTCCTCTTAAGAGTCCAAGGGCAAATTGGTTTACGCCAACCCTTTGTTGGATATTGGCCTCATTGCCATCGACCCCTATTAATAAAGAACGTCTATTTTCCATTATTTAATAATAATGCTTGATTATAAACTGCTAATGTCTCTTTTGCCGTTTTGTCCCAAGAAAATTTTTGTGCCTGAACAAGACCCTTTCTCGTAAGAATGGCGCGATCTTTCATGGCAGTTTTTATCCCGACTGCGATCTCATCAGCACTGAGTGGGTTAACTAAAACTGCCGCCTCGCCTGCAACCTCAGGTAGGCTTGATCGATTGGACGTAACGACCGGAGTTTCACAACTCATAGCTTCAAGTACAGGTAAACCAAATCCCTCATATAAGGACGGATATACAAAAGCTTCTGCAGATGAATAAAGGGCGGGCATATCCTCAAGGGGTACAAAGCCTATTGGATAGACGTTATCAGTCTTAACTACATCAGGACCCCAGCCATATTTACCCACAATAACCAATCGTAATCCGCGGTTGCTTAACCGTCTAAAGCCCTCAATTATCCTGGGCAGGTTCTTACGAGGCTCTCTCGTTCCAACGGCCAGGAGATATGGTCCTTCAATTCCATATTTTTCCAGAACACGTTTTGAGGCAGGTGTGTTGCGAATGCCTGTTTTATATTCTTCGCTTGGTGCCTCGTAAATAACGATTATCTTGTTTTCCTTAAAGCCCAACAGTTCGATTAAGTCTTGTTTGGTTGCTTTGGAGACCGCAATAACTAAACTTGATTCCTCTTTCACTAGACGGAGCTTATTTTTATGTGTGGCCAGTATCGAAGGATGAGCAACTTCAGGAAACTTTAACATGGCAAGGTCGTGAACGACAGTAACCTTTGGGCACGAGGCCTTTGGTTCAAGCCAATCTGACGATTGATATACGTCAAGATTTCCGGTAAACCATTCAATTGGCAAGCGTGGTAAAGTGTTAAAAAGCGGCAAGGCTACGCTGGGAGGCATTGGATAAATACGGCTTCTAATATTTTTTTTGGGTAATGTTGCCATAAAGCCCTTAAGTATCCCAAACCTGCGCAACGACGCACCAAAAAGAACAAGCTCGTTTGACCCTTTATTGGCTTGCTGATATGCCAATCCTTTGACTAGCTCTTTTGTGTAAGTTGCGACACCAGTGCCCTCATGAACGATTTGGCTTATATCAATCCCTATTCTCATAGTTTTTCATATCTCCATACTAATATTTGATTGAATGATTTTTCCTCACGTTTATAATAGCCCATCTCTTCTAATTGTGCCTTTAAAGTATCATCGGGATCGAAGATTTCCTGCACGTATCTAAATAGCCATACCTGTGAAGGCTGATTGACATACCAGATCCTCGATTCCGCGAGCGGCGCAGGCGAACCATAATAAAGATAGGCATCTGCCTGGCCAGAATTGGGGAAAAGAGCAACCGAAGAGCCTTGCTTGTTTGTTCGGATATAGTCTGCGGCACTTCGCCAATCTTCCCGATGGAACCTTGGGCTGAGAACGTAGATTGCGTCAAAGATCAAGTTAATTGACAAAAATAATATTGCCACTTTTAACCCGAGATTTTTTATACCGACGGTTATTAAAAGATAAAAAGCGGGAGCAATAAAGAGAAACCTAAAATACTGAAAGATCGCAAGACGTAGGGATAAAATTAGACCAAGAGTTACCGGCAAGAGTAACCAAAGCCAAAGGAGATTTACTTTTTTTAACTCTTTACTGGCTTTATATAAGGCTAGACCGAAAATCAGACTAACAAATCCTACTACAGCAAAGTATACCGATTTGTCAAAAAATGAGATTCGCCCAATAATCATCTTTACCCAAAGCAATGCAAGAGACTTGAATGATAACTGCCCTAAAATTCTCCACCAGAGAGGAAATGTTGTTTCAACCATTATTCCACTTACCAATTGATGTATTAATATTGGTAACCACAAGGCAAATAGCAATATTTCAACAATAAATCCCGTCAAAATCATCACTTTAAGTCTATTGGTCTTAATCCTAAATAGCATAAGAAAAAAAATAGGTTGAACTAATAATGGTAGATAGTCTGTATATATGGAAAATACCATTGCCAGCAGCCAGATTACCCACCAACGCCAGCTCCCGCTGCTTAGAAATCTTATGTACCCCAAGACCGATAGCGCCACCCACATCATAGCCAGGGCGTACATTCGTGCTTCAGTTGCATAGTAAAAGATTAATGGACCTGTTCCAAAGATAATTGCCCCTACAACTCCCCACTTCTCCCCGTAGAAATGCCTTCCGATGGCATAAACAAAGAGTGTTGTAAAAAAAACGGAGATTACCGATAACAGTCTTACCCAATTTTCATCCGTGCCTCCTATCATTATCCAGAAATGCAAAAGCAGGTAATACAGCGGAGGGTGAAAATCGTTGGGGGCATATCTTGTTAGGAGATCGTAAATACCCAATCCCGCTGCCTTGGCGGAGGTTGCTTCATCTAACCATAACGATTGTCTAGTGAAAAGCCCGATAGATAAAAAAACAAAGATTAAAATGAGTGCTTTTCTCATGATATATACTTACTTGATTATAATTAACTTTCTTTAGCTAACCAAGGCAGTATCTGACATGAGATTTTTATCGAGACTCACTCTTATTATCACTCCCCCCGTAGCAATTCTTTTGCTAATTTTTTTTGCTCTCTATTGGGACTTTTTTATCAAAGGAATGATTCCAATACCTGCAGATGCGCTGGTTGCCACTTATTATCCATGGGTGGACTATAAGTGGGGATACATCACCGGCGTCCCTATTAAAAATTCTGTAATTTCGGACGTCTTTTCCCAATTCTTCCTTTGGAAATATCTCATTATTGAATATCTTCGACAGGGAATTTTACCCCTTTGGAACCCATATATGTTTGCAGGTACCCCACTGCTTGCCAGTTATCATTCGGCGGCCCTATTTCCACCAAATATCCTCCTTTTTGTCTCTAAGTATGCAGGCTGGGGTCTTTATATATCTTTATCTACTCTCACCGCCATGGCTTCTATGTATCTTTTTCTTGGACATCATGTAAAGCATAAACTCGCCAGGATCACCGGAGCGGTTGTCTTCGGGCTTGCCGGCCCGATGACCACTTGGGCTGAATTCGGAACAGGTGTTTGGGCTGCCTCGTTTATTCCAACGATCCTCTGGTGTATAGATAATTTTTTTGCTCAAAAGAAAAAGATTTTTTTATTGGTAATAACCATTCTTAGTAGTTTTCTGTTCTTGGCAGGTCATGCTCAAATTACAACTTATTTCTCTCTCCTCTTTCCCGCATATGTGTGGTGGTTATACGTAAGAGCGAAAAATAGGAGATGCCTTATTTATTTGATTTTGTTCTTTCTACTGGGGATTGGACTTGCAGCAATTCAATTTTTACCAACGCTAGATGTGTTGGATAAGTCCATACGCGCCCAAGAGGATTATGCTAGTCGATTTCGTTTCGGATTGCTTCCCCTTTCGCAAATAATACGTTTTTGGGCAGCAGACTTTTTTGGCAATCCTTCTACCCATAATACCTTTGGTCCCATCGAATACCATGAATATTCAAACTTTCTAGGAACAATTTCATGGCCAATAATATTGGCGCTTATTTGGTTAAAAAAAACAAGCCGGACAACGAAATTCTTCCTCGTTCTTTTTATCAGTAGTCTTTTCCTAGCTATTGATAATCCCTTATCCTCATTTATTTTTTCGCTTCCTCTCCCTCTGTTTACTTATTCCTATGCCAGCCGCTTGTTTTTTCTGACCTCCCTATCTGCCGGTTATCTAGTGGCTATCGGTCTGGGTCATCTAGAAAATTATTCTTACAAAAAAAATATTGCTATCGTCGCGTCTACCGTAGTAGTAGTAACTCTGTTCGCTTTGACCCGGATTGATCCGGTGTATCGCCTAGTAAGTATCAGAAATTCCATTCTTCCTCTTTCGCTGTTGGGAATGCTGGTGGTCCTAACGCGCTTGCGTTTGGGAAGAAGTCTACCGGTTCTCTTGATGGCTCTGGTAATTATCTTTGATCTTGGGAGGTATTTCAAAAAATATAATCCTTTTGTCCCCCAGTCCATTGTCTTTCCAAATACTCCGATTACGGAGTTTCTGAAGCAGCAACGGGGTCCCTTCCGAATCTCCCGACAATATGGTCCGGTTATGCCGCCAAACACTTGGACTCACTATCGGCTGGAGGCGGTCGAGGGATACGATCCACTACGTCTTCTTTCGTACAATCGATTTTTCCATTTGGCGGAAAATGGGTCCTTCTACAACGGATCCGCCCGCTTCTCGGAATTATCTGACACTGATCAAAAATTTCTAGATCTGCTGAATGTTAAATACTTTGTTTCGATAAAAGACCCGACGGATTCGGAAATTAAGAAATTTATAGATCATGGTTATAAACCTATCTTTAAAGATGGGCGTACGTATATTTACGAGAACCCGTCGTTTATTCAAAGGGCCTTCTTTGTGCAAAACGTAAAATCTGTTCCCGATGAAAAGTCTCTTGTTGCTGCACTTGAGGCTGAAGATTTCTCACCAACAACCGAAGCTGTATTGATTAACGAAAAATTAAGTGCCCAGAGATATCTCTTAAAAAACTCCGTAGTTAAAATTACTCAAAAACCAAATAGTTTGAGCGTTGACCTGGATACTTCGACTGACGGTTTTCTCTTGATCTCAAATGCTTATGATACCGGCTGGAAAGCGACAATTGACGGTAAGGACACGCCCGTGGTCCTCGTCGACGGGGCACTTCAAGGCTTGCTTGTTCCTGCAAACTCTCGAAGGGTCGTATTGGATTATCTCCCCGAATCAGTAATTACGGGTTCTATTATTTCACTTTTTTCTCTCGGGGCAACGGTCGTTTTTCTTAAAATCATCAAAGTGTAACCTGCGCCCACGAAAAGTGTTAGTGCGTTGGCGATAAGAGAGGCGATTGCTGAGCCGGTTGCACCAAACCTTGGGACGAGTATTAAATTACCTAAAAAAAGAATCACCCCGTTTAGGATGTAATATAAGGCAAATGATCTTGAATCACCCCGGTAATAAAGCCATACACAAGTAAACGGAAGAAACGCAAGTACACAGGCGACACTTAATATCAAAATTCTCAAGGTCGAAATGGCGGGAATGTATTGCTGACCAAACAAAGACTCCATTAAGATGCCTGCAAACAAAGTTATAAGTGCTCCTCCTATCGCCAGGCCAGAGGTTAATAATATTGACTTTTTAAGAAACCGTATGAGTGCATCTCGATTCCTTATGGCAGCAAATTTTGGCACAAGAACGGTTGCTAGGGCAGCATTGACATTGAGACCTACTCCTGCAATCTGAGTTGCGGCCATATATAAGCCGACTTCCGAAAGACCAGAAAAACGTGCAAGAAAGAATCGATCCATGTTGGCAGTAATTGAAACTGTTAAGGTAAAAAGGGCCATCCAGCGATTAAAGCTAAAGAACTTTCGGATGTCTACGGGTTGAATTTTGGCTTTTAGTATTCCTTTGGGCAAAAATGGGAGTGAACCGAAAAAGGGAAAGAGAAGCATAATAAGATAAGCAAGCATCGCTGTCTGGGCTGAGAGCCAGCCAAAAATTATGAGGATAAGAACCGTTATGATTCGGAAGAATCCGGCGCCGGTTAATAATCCCCCCCAGATAGCAAATTTCTGCAAAGCTTGAGGAACTGATAAGCCATAGCCATAAAGTAACCCGGCGATAATTCCAAACGAAGAAATAAAGAGTATAGGAGTAATTTCAGGACGCTTGAGGACAACTGATGAAATTTGGCTGGTGGTCAGAGCGATGATAAAAGTCGCTGCCAGGCCAAGTACTAACTTCGAGACCAATCCCAATTTAAGATAAGCTAAGGCTTTACGTTGGTTCCCTTCACTTACTGCTTTTGGCACAAAGTTGACAATGCCAAAGTTTGTCCCAAAGTCGACCACCCCGGTTATCGTCATCATCACGGCTAGCGCCACGGAAAAAAGCCCATTCCCATACGGACCCAACATTCTCGCAAGGACAATAAAATAAAGGGCGGCAAAGCCTGTACTGGCAACCATCGAGATAAAAGTCACGATGGAGCTGCGACCGGTTGAGGTCCAAAGAGTTTGTTTTAATATTTTTTCTACAGTTGATTTCATTTACACTTGCTAGCCTATTTTGCTTTTTTTGTATTCAGTTTTTCCAGGTATTTAGACCATAACATGAATTCATACCATGCTCGGTAAGCACCCGCGACTATCCCTCGTATACCGTCACGAAACCCCTGATGCCAGATCATCCATCTTAGAAAGATATATAAAGGCTGGGTAAACATGTTGTACAATGCCTTTCCAAATAATTCATGATGATCATATATTTCTGTTGAAGTGTATGAATTAAACTTTTCCATGGCTGCTGTCAGGGTCGGGTGAGAATAATGATTTATTTTTCCTTTTAGATAGCCCACTTTACCCTCCACCACAAATTGCTCATGGATTCGAACAAAGTTTTCATAACGTGCCGCCGGACGTCGGAAAAGCCGCACAAGCCTATCATGTGCCCAATCGCCTCCCTTCAAAAAGCTTCCAAAAAAATATTGATTGCGCGGAATTCCGTAGGCGACAAAGTTGTCCGGATTCTTCGCATCTGAATCCCTTTCAAGAACCGCAAGTATTTCGTCTTTTAACTTTCTGGTAATCTCTTCATCGGCATCAACTCTGATAATCCAGTCAGTCTTACTTTCATCTATCGCCCAATTAATGTTCTCTTGAACCTTTTGCCAATTACTTCCCTTCGTCTGGTTACGGATGACTACTCGTGCCCCAAGATTTTTGGCGATCCTCCCAGTCTTGTCTGACCCCATCCAAACAACCGTCACCTCATCACACCAATCTAAACTTTTTATACACCGCTCGATGTTTTGCTCTTCATTGTGTGCAGGAATTATTGCAGTGATTGTTTCTCTTTTGGACATATTCCAATGATAACTTATTTCTTCCTCAGGCTAACAAACAGTTTTTCATATTCGCTAGATATTTTCTCCCAAGAAAATTTGACTGCTTGCAGACGTGGTTTTTCACCCCAATTTGTGACCATGGTTTTTGCAAGTACGGCAGCGTATGTATTGGCGTTATCGGGGTTAACAAACATGCCTGCGTTACCGATGATCTCCCGACGAATCGGATCATCCGGGGCAACAACCGGTAAACCGGAAGCCATTGCCTCAAGATATACCAACCCGAATGGCTCCCAGGCGACGGTCGGTAATGTGAATACGTTAGCTGACCTATAAAATGGGATCATTTCATTGTGAGCAACATGCGGGATGTGTTTAAACCTCTCCCCAAGAAGCCCACGGCCGAGACGGTAAATCTCCTTGTTTAAAGACCCTTCTCCAACCAGAACTAAATTTCCAATCTTCATTTTCGAAACGGCCTTAATTACTAATTCAATTCTTTTGTTCGGTTCCAAGGCACCTACACAAAGAATAATCGGACCGGGTAGTTTGATTTGCTTGTTTTTTGTCGACGGACTGAACTTAATAAGATCTACACCATTAGGGATCTTAACTACTTTCACCCCAAAACCATTCTTCCTCGCCCAGTTGGCCTGAAAATTTGAAAGGGCAACAAAGACATTAGGGTGAGCAAAAAGATTCACTCTATCATCCCATCCCATCCCTGAATGACCAGTTACGACCATATTGGCGCCAGACTTCCACGTCCTTAGTCTCGCCAGCAAACTTTCCCACCCTCCGTCCACCGGCACAACAATATCGGCCTGATCGAGCTCCTTAAGTGCCCTCATTGTAAATTTCCCTATTGAGCGACTCCAGTAATCTGCAAAAATTCTGTCTCTTATTGATAACTTTCTGCCACAAGTTTCCCAATTAACTGCCATCCGAATCACTTTTGTCTGGTATGTTGTCCTCAAGCGAGTATTTGACCCTGCCTGGATCAATATGACTTTATGGTGCAACCCCAAATGCGATGCCAGCTCATGGATAAAAACCTCGGCTCCTCTTTCAATAGTTCCGCTATAAAAACTCAAAAAGACAATTCTCATTTTCTCATCATAAGATATTTCGCACCTTATACCAGGTCACTATCCCAACGAAGATGTTTCCGGTAGCATAAGCAATAATTGATCCATATGCGCCAAATTTCGGAATAAGAAACCAGTTTAGCAGCACAACAATTATTAACTGGATAACCGAAAGAATCCCAATTAGCTTAGAATTCTTTTGAAAATAAATCACTAAATTTACGGGGGTCATATTAAGGAGAAATGGAATTGTGGCTATTAGCATCCACCGAACCACGGGTATCACCGTGATATATTTTTCTCCGAAAAGGAGAGGGATTAGCGGATCTGCAATAATTATTCCCGCCACTAAACTTAACACTAATAACCCCGATAACAGGATAATCTTTCTGGCATATGCTCGAAGCTCTGTTCTTTTTGTGATCGAGGCGATTTTAGGTGTAATCACCGCCCCTGCGCTGGACGAAAACAAAACGTATAAGAAGGCAACCCTTTGAGCAATGCCATACTGAGCAGTCGCAAAGGCTCCTGCCATAGGATAAAGTAGCCCGACATCAATTCTGGAAGCAAGGTTAGCCGCTATCTTGCCTAGTCCCAGGTGGCTACTGAATCTGAGTAAATTCTCTCGTTGTTTATCTGAGGGTCGATACTTTAAGCCAAAAATGCTTGGGAGGAAGGGAAGCGAAGCCAGCACGCCTATCAGGGACGAAAAGGCATATCCCATAATTGCCAAAAAAATATCAAGGCGACCAACTACTGACAGGAAGACGATCAACAGCATTCTCATGAAGGAATAGCCGGTATTTGCCGCAATTGATTTTAAGAATTCCTTCCGAGCCTGAAAAGCGAAGATTATAAAATTGATAAGGACAAAAGATGTGGTAGCCAGCACCGTCGCAATCCATTCCAATGGAAGTATTCCCGGGAAGATCAGTTGGACAAAGCCAAAAGGGATTAATATTCCGACAACGGTAAATATGGCGCTTGTTGCTAATATAAAATCCCAACCGGCTTTAAGATATTGATTGGCTTCCAAATGATTATCATTAGACAGTGCCTTTGGAATAAAGTTGACAATCCCCGATCCTAACCCCAGGTCGGCAATTGAAGATACAAGTTGTATTAAATTATAAAGGGCAAAAAATAAGCCAAAGGTAGTTGGTTCGAACGACCTTGCGGCAACTGCAATTATGACAAAAGCTAAAATTGCAGTGGTGACGTTGCCCGCAAACATGAAGTAGGTAGTTTTAGCAGTTGGGGATAAACTGAGACTTAGAAACTCCTGAATTTGGGCTCTCACATTAATATATATTCTAATAGCTCTTGTAGATTACAAAGTCATCAGTATTATCTGGATATTTAATTATCTGCGCAATCATTTCATCTCGTTGGCGATACTCGGGATTCTTCTTCAAGAATTCATCGGAAACTGCCCAATAGGGGATCCTTTCTTTCTTTACAAAACCCATGAGGTCTTCTTCCGTTTTCGGGAGTGAAAAATAGAGATTAGGAAATCTTTGGTAGAAGACAGACAGACCAAACGAAAGATCACTGGTTCTATAATCTAAATAATCGTCCCCTGGCGTTTGCTGCCAGAATCGAAAATACCGACTCGGATAATAACCGTCCCAGATGACCAACATGGCTACATTCCCACTAGCAAATTGAAAATCGGAAAGTTCTTTAAACCCAAATTCGTAATTTCTTGCCGCCAGTTGCGGATAAACGTGGAAATACCCAAAGAGGAAAGCATAAGTCGAATAAACAAGTGCGATGCTTATGACAAGCCCAGCAATGAGTCGCCATATCAAGGCAAGACTTCGAAGGAAATTGATAATTCCGAAAGCCGAGAGAAAGGTCAAAAACGGCATCATGGTTACCACTCTGAATAAATAACCGGGACCATCTCTGGTAATTGCACCCGGAATCGGAGAAACTAAAATCCAAAATAGTACTACCATTTTTGTGTTCCTGGTTCCATTTCTAACGATAAGATACAAGCCGTATATCATAAACGGCAAAAGCACTAGGAAAAATGATCCGGTCATGCCCGTTGATTGTCTCAAAGTAGTATCGCCTTTTAGAAACAAGAACTCCGGGGAGAAGAAGGAAAGATAGTTCTTAAAAAACACTCCAAGGACTGAAAATGGATAGTTATAAACGATCTTGTTTCCAATGCTTTCAGCCGACTTACCGAAAGAAAAAATTGTCGGGCCAGATAACCGTGATAAACCTCGATATAAATTTGATTCCGCGGTCACATTAACGTCTCGCCAGATAGCTAAATCGATTCCCCGTGACTGAAGCGAAAAGCCGTGATATTTCCAGAACAGCAAAGATGCAATTAAAGCCGCTGAACCAAGGACAATTGGTATCATCAACCGCCTACCGGTTCTACCGGCAGTCTCATAAATCTGAACGCACGTAAAAATTAGAACAAGACCGCTGATTATTATTATAGAAGGGTAAAGAAAAGCGGAAATAACCAGAGGGATAAGGGAAATAGCGTAGTCTCGGGGCTTGCTTGCTCTGACAAACATCGCAACGTGTATTGAGACAAAGATAATTAGAAGTGGGATATAAACAAAGCCTATCCGACTTAGCATGAATAACCATGGAATAACTATTCCCAAGATAGCTGTCAAAAGCCCAACTGCATGGCTATCGGTAAGCGCTTTGGCAAGAAAATAGAGAGCGACGATTGCCAGACTTCCATAAACAGCTGAAGGTAACCTCGCCCCCAATGGAGTTAGGCCTAACAACCAGGTATAAGAAACCATTCCCTCAAAAACTTTATTAACGATGCCGCCCCCCGGGCTATTTAAGAGGACCCAACTATTGTAGTGGCCGCCGGCCTCGTCCGCATAAAGTGATGGGATATTTTTATCCAATCGATAAACTCTAAGGAAAAATCCGATAATAACAATCAGTACCAGAGCGCAAACGATCTTCAAATTAATATGGCCCGCCGGCGCTTTTGTGCTTCTTATCATTGTGTAAACATTTTAGTACTAACTTCGATTTTTCTCTCATTACTCGGACGTGGCCCGGGATAGTCTTCAAAATACACCTCATAGTTTGGATCGTTGTAGAGAACCTTAAACATATTTGAACTGGACGTTGCTTGGGCAATTTGTTTCGATGATCCCCACTGTTTACCATAATCAGTTGTATCGTTTACAAACTCAAAATAACTCCCTCTCGGGGGGGTTGGATAATTCTTTACATAATATTCATAGACCCGGTATGACAGATCGGCCCGACCCACCGTGTAATTATGGGAAAGATACAAGACATTGGACAGTACGTTCAAAGCTACATACCCCAAAGCAAAAGAATAAGCAATAAATGATCTCTTTTTCAAAAGTACCCCAAAAATTAATGCTACCCCTACCATCGGTAGCCCCAATTGCAGTGTGAATTTATGCCAAGGGAGAAAGATAACTGGTAGAAGCCCTCCAATAAATAACCCTCCTCCAAGGATAATCGTTTTCCAATAAGTCATAAATCGCCTGGCCACAAGACCTACAAAACCCAAGGAAAGCGAAACCAAGAGAAAGATAATGACATAAGCCCAACTAGCGAAATCAACAAAAAATCTAGGCAAAACTCTAAGTCCGCTACTCACATAATCCATAAAAAATTCAGGCGCTCCAAGTGACCAAAACCCGTACCACATTAAACTATTACCGGCTTTTTTCAAGGAAAAATCCCAGATGTAACTTTCCCCGGTAATACTTCCCAACTTAACAAATCTAAAATAGGAATATACTAAAGCAACTATGATAAACGGCACTAACCTTTTTATGCTTATTCTTTGTTTCCACCAGTCTATCAGAAATAAAATACCCGGAAATACAACCGCAGTTTCCTTGCTTAACAGGGATAATATGAAAATAACATAAACGGCGATATATCCTCGGGAACCTCCGCCAACTCTAAATGAACGTAAATATATCAATATCGCACCGACAAGCAGCGCCACCATCAAGACTTCCTGGAAAGCAGAAATGTAATAAAGTCTCGTAAAATTCGTCGCCGAAACTCCATAAGCAAAAACCGAAATTAGTGCCATTTTCTTGTTATTACTCATTTCCATTACAACCTCATGGAGAAGATAAAGAGTAATCACAAAAGTAATAAGGGAGAACAGATGATATGGAAAGGGGTTTAACCCAAATATCGACTGAAAAATAAAGAAAAAGGTCTGAGTTGAAAGTGGGCGGTAAGCATAAGACCCTGCGAATTGTGCTGTCCGTGAGAATGAAAAAGAGTCAATAAATTCTCCGACGCTGTTAATTCTGGAGATCCGTAGATGGAACCAATCATCGCTAAAGAAAAAGTTTGATAATGAAGGGAGAAATAGAAAGATTAAAACAGCACCAACTGCCAGGAAGCGTTTCACAACATAATTGTACTATACTCCCAATCACCACTAAATTTACATCGGATATTTATTTATTAAATCCCGATATTCTTTAGATAACATGCGATATTGTTCTCGCCAGCGTCTTTGTATTGTGTCGTCAGCATTACCCATTGGATAAAATTCAACATTAAAATTGTCACTTTCGAATATTTGATATTTTCCCTGGAAAAAAGCTTCTCTTGAGATCTTTATATTACCCGGATCGCCAAGTGTATTAAGTCTAAAGATTACCCTTTCCGGTGCCCACTCAACTACCTCTAATTGGCCCGATTTTTCTCCATAGACCTTATATTTGTCATTAACTTTAGCCCCAAATCCGGTACCCCCAACTAAAATTAAATCAAAAGTGGTTGCCAGTTTTGGCTCAATACGGGTCACGCGTGGGTGGGTGATTGTAATAGCGTGAGCAGACCTCAGAGACTGATCCGCAGTGTACAGCAGTGTACCGCCGATGATTAGGGCAATGGCCACCATACCTGTCGAGAAAAGCTCCGGTTTAAATATTTCTGCTATAGAGTTTTGGATATTTAGTTCCCTCGAAGTTGAGCTAAATAGAAAATCGATACCGTCCGGTAGGAAATAGAGAATGACGGCGGCTGCCATTAACCAGTTAATATAGATATAGCTCGCGGCAAGATGTAGCCCAAGATACAAAGAAATACCTACATATCCTATTATTTCCTCCCACCCTTTGGTCCAAAAATGAGTTCTTCGCCCTTTTGACCTGGCGATACCGATACTTCCAGCGATTGTTAACAAGACCGCCATCAAACTTGCATATTTGGGTCCGGGAACTATTTCCAGAAGTCCGACAGAAAATGAGAACCACAAAGAAAGAGACAACAAAACCTGATAGAGAAAGATATAAAAAACACTTATGATAACAAGCAATCTGATTAGTTTCATAAAGCTTGAGCGTTAACTGATTTTTTATTTTCTATTATTTGTTGGAACACAACTGCAAACAAAAGTAGATAGGTGAGGATAGCTAACTGTTGGGCGACAACTGCTTGATTTGACAAAAGTGAAAAAGCCATGAGACTTAGGGAGGTGATTAATAATAATCCGGTAGTTACCGAAGTGATTACTAAAACCAGTGAAGCCATTAAGTAAATAATAAAGGCAATTTGTTCCGATGTAAGGAATCTTTGTCCTACCGCAATTACCCAAAGGGAGATTCCTAAAAACAATATCAGTCTCTTATTGTAAAGCCGATTCAAAAAGATTTTATGGCCGCTTCTGATATTCTCAACCGGCGTCACCAGGCAACGACCAAATGATACGGCCAGCATTTTGACTAATCCGGTAACGGCGATTAGTGAACATATAAGTATGAGTTGTGCACTACTTTCATCAGTGTATCTTTCGGTATGGCCGATAAACCTCATCAACAAAAGGACGATGATCACCAGGACAAGATTTTTCCTCTCACCGACAATCTTCAACCGCATATCTTTTACAGCCGTTGACACAAATTTCCATCCGCTTGCTCCGGTTGATAAAAGATGGTTATTGACTTTCCATCCGCTTGCTCCGGTTGATAAAAGATCGTTATCAACAACTGTATCTTTTTGCAGCAGACGGTCCGGAGATTTTTTCATCCGAACTAAAACAAAAATTACTAAAAATAGAACACATGCAACCAAGCTGATCCCGCTGATCAAAAGCCCTACTACGCGATATTTTTGTAAGCCAAACTCGACCGTTAACAGAAGGTCATACGTGCCGTCGTTATTGACAAGACATTTACTACTCTTGTTGCATAACTGCCGGACATCAAGAAGCCAACCGTTGGCGTAACCATTAATCTTCACCCGGCGTGCTTCCTCGGTTACGGGGGTAGTTGTCCAATTTTCAGTTGTGGTACCGTTTGGGAGATTGTCATTTTGAATTGACCCATACAAATTTTTGGATATAAATCCAATCTCTTTGTCGCCTGACTTGTCATAGCTATCTTTGTTATGGAGACTGGATACCATGCCAAGAGTTAGATAATTTTCAAGTTCTTGCTTGTTTGCCTGTTCGTAAACATCCGCATCTTTCACTTCATAAATAGTAATTTTACTTATCAGATCACTCTTTAAGACAGCTGGCGGGTTGCCCGAAAGATATAAGGACCACCAGGAATTGTATGGTTCCAGAAAAGCCAGGGTGACCAGGTCTTTGGCCTTATGAATAACTACCTTATATTTTGTCGGATCAATTTTCTTGTACTCTAAAGTTGCGGGAGAAATTTCATATCCCTGGTTTGCTTTGTTTATCAGATGTTCATCTAGCGCCGGATTTTGCTCAGAAAAAATGACGGCGACTCCTTTTGAGTTTTGGGTATATGGAGACATCTTTAAAAGTGCATCTGTCGAACTTGCCATAGTCAGTGTTGTTGCCGGAATATACATCTTGGGTAAGAATGGGCTGCGAAAGACTTCGATCGAAGGACCAAAACCTTCTGTCTTTTTAAGAAAATCCATGGCGGCTACATTTTGAGCCAATTGATCATTCGTCCAATAAATCTTATATTTCGCCCATTCGGGGCCCATAAAATCAAGGTGTCTAGACTCAAAATCGCTCCTTAAGATAACCCTGCCAACATTGAGAAAAGAAAGTAGTGAGCCTATGGAATTCCTGTCTTCCAGTAGATACAAATCATAAAATAATGAATCCTCAAGCTTGCTTCTTCCGGAGTTGCCCAATGCCCTTTTTGGTTGCCCAAACACCAAGGGATCGATGCCGGCAAACTTACTTTGCTGATAGGCCAGTGGTTGAAGAGGCGGTAACCAGAGGACACTATAATCCATGGATGATTCTCTAAGCTTGGCGTTAAGATTTTCGTATTGAGCATCCAGCTGATAGGTTTGTAAATTACCGCCGAAATTTCCCGTAAGAAACGGGTAGATTGTAAACGAAAAAAGGATAAGAAATACAGAGATAAATAAAACCTTGAGCTTGCGACTTTGACAAGCGCTAATGATAAAATCAAGAGCGACGGCACCTAAAAAACCGTATGCAAATGAAGTAAGCACGGTAACATATTGGGCGTTTCTGAACGCCGCCATTACAAGTGGTAGTCTCTCCGCAAGTAGTAGGTTAATAAAACCAAAAGGAGGGTGAAGCCCCTTGAAGATAAATAGCGAGAATACGGCTAATAAACCATAAAACGGCACCTCTTTACCCAACTTACCGCCAGCTAAAAAAGCCGAGAAATAAAAAGTTAACAAAAGAGCCGAAATAAACAACCATACGCCAGAGACGGCGCCGAGGATTGAAGAATAAAAATAGCTATAGCCTGCGCCATCTAAGAAAAACGCTCCCACAAGGGTAGGATTGACAAAGGTATTCCAGGTAATCCCTCCTGCTTTGATTTCGCCTAAGCTTTGAGTATTATTGGCAAGAAGGTTAAGAATAAATTCGAAGCTTAATAAAAGGGTGATCAAATAAATAAAAAACACCTTTACCATCATTAAGGCGATTTTTCTTATTCCGGTCCAGTGGGTATATACCCGTAACAATAAATAAAGACCTGAAAGTATCGAGGCAATCAGAATGAAATTATCTTGACCGATAATTAGCCTCAGAACTATCGAGGAGATAACAATATTTACTTTGGCATCAGGCTCACCATTAACTACCCGACGGAAAAATAAAAAAAAGATTGGCAGTAGAGCATAACTGATCAAAAATAAAATATATCCGGAAACAACGGAATTAAATACCATCGGCGACATCATATAGACAAGCCCGGCACAAAACTTGGGGACTTCTTTTATTTTGTATTCCCCCAAGAGCAGATAGAAAAAGAAGCCAGAAGCGGCAACGGAGAATAACGGGATGAGTTTTGAGTATATGCCCCCGTCAAAACCAAAGATGCCCGATAAGATCCCCTGGACTGAGCCCAAATATTCGCCCAAACTTCGACTGATGACGGTACCTGAAAACCAAGAATAGAAAATCCTTCGACCTAAGTCTAAGGTCTGAGACTTTAAGGGGGGGACTGACCAATCATCTCGCATTCCGACAACGCCAGGGGACACAATTATTTGTCTAAAGATAAAAACGGCGATGCCTAGGTAGATAACCGCAGCCAGTAGCCAGTATTTTTTTATCATTTAGCAATACCTCTTCTTTCTAATATTCTATCTAAAGTATTTACGGTTCTCCCCAGGGTAAATTTTTGGGCATATATTTTCGCACTTTCCCCCATCTGTTCCCATTTCCCACCTCGCAAGATCGCCATCATTTTTTGGGCAAAGAGAAGTTTATTTCGACTGATGACGAAGCCCGAAGATCCATCACTCACAATTTCCGGCAGGCTTCCGACGGCCGTGACAATGGCCGGTCTGGACAATAAGGCTGCCTCAATCACAACTAAACAGAACCCTTCGCTGGTTGAGGGTACCGCCAAGCATTTACATCCAGCGAAATACCATTTCATCATTTCGTGGGGAAGTATGGGTACAACGTTGACATTTAGCTGCCTGTCTTGTATCAGGCGCAATAAATTGTTGTCTCTGTCCCCGATAATAATGGCTTTTGGATAAACCTTAAACCGTGATCTGAGGAGCTGGAGAACATCAAGAAAAAAGAAGGAGCCTTTTCGGATGTGATCAGTTGCTACCAATAGAAAATCGGTTTGGTACTGTGGTTCTAGCTTCTCCCGAACCCTGGGTACACCTTTTGAGAAATCTTCATCTATCCCAAAATAGCAGAGCTCCAGTTTTGAAAATGGGATGTTATATCTCTTATCTACCATGGCCAGAGTCTCCCTTGAACTACACAGCACCATATCTGCGACCGAGCAACTTTTTTTATCAAAATAAATCTTAAGCCTATAATTTAGTCGTGCCAATAGACCCAGGCGATCTTTTTTTGACTCGTATTCTTTTGTCATCGTATCAATAGCGTAATAAATTCTCTTGGTTTTGTCCGGTTTAAGAAGATACATTAGGCTATAAGCACTACCTATGCCACAAAAGACTGCATAATCTAAATTGATTTTTGTTAACAAGGAAAGGTATTTAATCAAGACCTGAATATTAAAGCTGATTGTGGAAAAAAACGAAATGTTAAAGTAACGAACTTTGATGTAGGTGACACCATTTACCTTTGTTACCCCCGGAGCATTGCTGGCGCAAAGGACAAATACCCGGTAAGGCAATAGACTCAGTCTCCGAGCTAGGTTTTTAATGAAGACCTCCGTCCCGGCCGGCCATTTTTCAACATCGCCCTGAGCAACAAAGAGTATCTTTTTTATCTGCTGTTTTGCTTTTGACATACACTGTAAATATTATTGCCCAGATTGAAAGAAAATACGCGAGCAAAAATCGGGGAATGCATCCAAATAAACGGGACCGGGTAAGTAAAAGTATGTGTACTGACAAATGAGGGTCTCAACAGTTTATCCAGGGTGGAGGGAGTGAAGTAGTTTAGATGAGTGGGGTCTTGCCTGCCAAAGTTCTTGTCTCCAAACAGTTTACGATAACTAGCGCCACAATTCGGTACAGCCACGATCAAAATGCCGCTGGCAGTCAGGCTTCTGTGTAAATTCTCGATAAGACATGTCAACTTGTCAGGCCTGATATGCTCCAGGACATGAAGACAAATAATTGCCTCAAACGAACCAGTTTTTAATGGTAATATTCTTTTTTCCAGGTCCACTTTCATAAAACGAACTCTCTTATTATGTTGAAATCTCTTGCCGGCAACTTTGAGGGCATACGTTGAAACGTCGATCCCGACAACTTTATGGGCCAGTTCAAGGAGGGCAACGGTGAAAGCCCCGGTACCACAGCCGACATCCAGTGCTCTTGCTATCGTGCGACCGGTCAACGACTTTCTAATTATGCCCATGGCTCCGTGATGGTGACGCTCAACGCTGAACAAAGTTACGTCTCGACCTTCACGAAAATAAGCATGATGATAATTTTTCTCCATAATCTAACTTGTCCGTCTGGCTTTATGGGCGATGACGAGAAACTGTAAAGAAAAGAGGCTGGGAAAAAACTTACCCAAAAGATGTAAAAACCAAAACTTTTCTCTCACCAGGTTATAAGGTAAACACTGGTTAACCGTCAACCCGGAGTCTCTGAGGATAGATCTTAGCGTCTTTAAAGTAAAAAATCTCAGATGAGTTTTGTCCATAACTCCACTACTTTCATAGTCCCAATAACCGAGAAGCAGCTTTACTCGATACAGGATAAAGGCGATGTTCGGGACCGAGATAATAAAAATTCCATTGGGCTTAAGAAACAGAGTTAATTTATCAAGCAACAACTGCGGACTGATGAGGTGTTCCAAAACATCACCGCAGATAATGGCATCATATTTACCTTTGATGATAGAAAGATTATATCGGTCATTATTAAGATCGACCTTATAGGTAGAACGGTAGCCTTGCTGTCTGGCCATTTTTAAAACATCAGCCTTATAATCAATCCCGTCAACGACACATCGTTTTTGTCTTATCAGCGCTGCGCCAAGGTTTCCGGTCCAACAGCCGACGTCTAAGCAAACTGCACTAGCCGGCACATATTTAAAAAGAAAACTGTTGAAAATATCATTGTAACAACCGGAAGGACGATTATTAGCCTTGCTTGCCATAGAGAAACCCTTTTGCGGAAAACAAGAGACTCACAAACAACAAAGCAATATTAACAAGGGGGAGCAGTAAAATTCTGGGATTACGGTACTGCGTAAGGAAGACAAGTTTTGTGTAAAGGAGGGCATAGCCTCCGATCGCAACTACTGTCGCAAGTTGCACATAAGGTACTAATAATCCAATGACCAGAAGTTCCCTGAAGAAGGTTAAGCCGAAATTTACAATACCCACAACCTCTCCATGTCTTAGCAGGGCTCCTTGGGCCTCAGAATACTGAGCTTGCTTTTGCAACATGTCAGCAATACTAAATTCCTGATCCATCCTATGAACATGAATTATTTCAGCTTTGGTTATGATGACCTTGCCTAACTTCCCTAGTCGATTTACGATCGCTTGGTGTTCTCCTCCACTAAAGAAGGTTGTTTCGTCAAATAAACCGACCCTCTCTAAGGTTTGCCTTCTAAAACAATCAAATTTACCGTCCAGGCCTCCTATTTTTTTACCCACAAGCCTAGAAAAGTAACACTTTTGCCAAAAGGGGTAATTCTTCCAGACCTCGAGGGGATGGCAGACAATATGGCCGCAAGCCACAACCCCGGCATCGCTGATAGCTGGCTGGGTCAACTTTACGAGGGCATCCACATTTAGAATTACATCCTGATGAAGAGTAACAATAAAATTTGCACTGGTTGCTCTGATCCCGTCGTTATAAGCGCGGGCGAGACCCTTGGCATTTTGGTTGTGAATTATTCGATAACTAACTGACACTTTCCGCAGTACTTCTTTAATAAGTTGCAATGAATTATCTTTCGACCCATCCTCTATCACTATTAGATCAAAATCCCGACCTTTTTGTTTGAGAAGACTGCGAATCGTCTGTCTGATGGTGGTCGCCCCATTGTGGACAGGGATGATAACCGTCGTCCTAGCGCGCTGTATCTTTGACATTAAATGTCCCAAAGGCTAACTGCGGATAATAATATGTAAATAGTTGACTTAGTGTCGATACCACAAACCAAAGTGGCTTTGGTCTCCAGGCGATTGAGGCCATTAAATCATTGTCCATTGCCTTTTTTTCACCATTTGAACGCAAGCATTTTAGTCCTGACAAACCATATACCCGAAACCCAAGTTTACGAAAATCTGATGGCAACCACCCGGAGCGATGTCTCTGCCAGGGGTTCTGATCCAAGTTTGCTTGAGGAACAAAGCCATTTGGGGTGGTAATTATTACTTTTTTTCTCGCCCATTCATTTGCTTTTTGGATAATCTCCAACCCCGAATTCTTATCCAGATGTTCCAGTACTTCGATCATGATGACGGCATCAAAACTTTTTTTGGGAAAGGAAATATCCTCAATTCGTTTACATATATAGCGATTGTGAATCTTCCTTTTTTTTGATCTGACAAGATATTCGCTAAAGGGCTCTACGCAAACGCTATGTTTTACTCCCGCACAGAAAGAGAGAGGAGACTGGGGACCGCAACCCAAATCTAAAACAGACTCACAACCGTTGAGCTCTGTCTTTAGGCAATGAACTGTTGTGTGGAAGAGCCGTTCCATAATGGGGTTGTGGTAAGCGGATCTAACTAAATCGTTAAACATGATAAAACATCCCCTATCGGAAAATCTTTCTTGCTTTGATGGTAATAAATTGGCTGTGTGTGGGCTCAAGCCGACCTAAAAATGCCGGTAAGGGGAAATAACCTGCACCCATTGTGTCTTCCGGGGCAAATCCGTGTTTGGCAAACAGTTCCTCCAGGGCCCGTATGGCAAGTACTCTGGTATGCATCCAACTTTTTGATTCAATCGGACGACCACGGCTCAGAGCAAACCGATTGCCCAATCCCCCTCCGGAAACAACACTTATGTTGGCAAGACTAAAGGGTTGCCAGCCAAGCAACAGAGAGCAGATATTACTCCAGCTAGCTAAGTTCTCCGTTGAGACGATACAATATCCACCAACCCTAAGAACGCGGTTTATCTCCTTGACAAAATTATCCAGGTCCCACAGGTGCTCAATGACTTGGTTCGCATGAACACAATCAAAGAAGTTGTCAGGGAAAGGAAATATTTTATTCAGGTCTCCCTTTTTTGCTTTCACTCCACGTCTTTGCGCTTCTTTCAGCGATTTTTCACTGACATCCACTCCAAATAAACTTCTCGTTCCAATTTTTTTTCCCAGTTGAATTGTCCAATTACCATCGTTGCAACCAAGATCTAAGAGCTTTGCACTTTCGGATACTTGTAACAACGATAAAATATTCGCTTTATTCAAGGACATACTTTCATCCCAAATTCTTTGCATGAAACCTCTAATGATAGGCACTTTCATAGGAAATAATTGTTATTAGGACAATCACTGAGAACAACGTTTGTTATGAATCCTTGACATTATCCCGTCCAGGGCCTTTTTGGCCATTAGGCATTAAGCTCGTTTTGATAAGTATAACCGAAAGGCCGACAAAGAGAATAATTATAAGAACAGTGAAAATATCAACTGACAGAAGGCGGCTGTTATATACGCTAAAAAGGCCACTCAGGTGGCGAAGAGCAACAGCCATAAATGCAAGATAGCTTACCAGTACCACCAGTCTTAGCCCGTTTGTTACCTGAGATAATCTTGCCAGTACATACGAAATCGCCAGCGGTACGACAAAAGGAAATAAGAGAAAGAAAGTACTTCCGTAGCTATACCATCGATCATAGCGATGAAGATATCCAAGCCAATATATTAAAAGCGGGGCGACGCTTAAGAACGCTATTGACCAGTTTTTACGATTATCTTTAAAGAAATAATAAACAAAAAGTATTAGTATAACCGGCGTTAGATTCGCAAAAAGGGAGAATCGAAAAAACTGTTGGAGATAGTCATCTGAAAGGGGTGAGAGGACAACGTCTTTTCCCCCCTTTAATAAGACGTTTGGGATAAAAAGCGAGATCAATATTAATGATTTATTTTGTATTAAGTTGCTGTCGGTTTTCGTAACTTCGTTAAAGTAATAACTGCTGTCTCTAGTACTTAACTTATCTAATCCGGATAACTTGGGAAAGAAATACCAGAGCCCGACCAAAATGCCCAAGATAAGTGTTATTGGCAATGTTTTTCGTGCAACTTCTATTAGATTTCGATTAGTAAGGAAATAAAGGATTAATATGGTCAAGCTATAAATTAAAGTAAGCGGGTGGATTAAAAAAGCGGTGCCCAGTAACAGGCCAATTGCCAATGTGGGGCCTTTACGAGGACCCAAAAGTAAAAGTAGAGATAATAATACCGGATAGAGCGTAAAGTACTTGTAATAGACTTCTATGTTAATCGGCATTTGCGACAGTTGAACATTAAGCAACATCATTAAGCTGGCTGCAAAAGCTATTCGACCGGAGAATATTTTCTTAATCACGACATAAAAAGATACGTAATAAAGTGAGGCTAATATCTCCAAGAAGCGTTGATACAGAAAGTGTCCCTCACCAAACAATCCGATCACGATCGTTACCGCCAGAGGGAGAAAGGGAGGTTTGTCAAAGACCGGAGTATCTTGCGTGAGCAATTTTACTTCCGGGCTATTTAAGGCATAGCGATTATAATAGACCCTACCAAAACCCCACGGGAGACGACTGTCAATAAAGTATCCCATATAGCCTTCGAACGGAAGAGAGCTCCGGCTATCAAGATATTCCCCGATAACGGGCATATTAAAAAGAAGATCTCTTCTGGCAATTGGGAAAAATATTACGATGATAGTGATAAACCAGATGGCAACAATAGCTTTTTGTGATTTTAAATCCCGGTACGCTTTGCTGAGCAATAAATAGAAAAATGAAGCGAGAAAAAGAAGCCAATAAAAACCATAAAACCACTGTGCTCCGGAAATCAGGCGAACGGTTCCGAAAATGACTAATAGAACGAAAGAAAAGATCGGACTGAATATTAATAAACTTTCCGGATCCAACCTCTTGGCTAATAATCGGCTTGTAAGGTGAAGAAATGCGTAACCCGGGATAACAATAAGGGCTAGAAAAATAAAATAGTAAACCCAGTAGTTAACCAGTCCTTGTTGAGTTAAGAGGTCTTTAAGAAGTAGGCTAAATTGTCCTTCTTCAATTCTTCTATAAAATTTCAAGTCCTGGAGGCAGACAGCTTGCGGTCTACCTATTGAATCTAGGGACGGCTCTTTTACCGCCAGTTCAAAAGAAGAAACTACATGACTATCGGGAGATACATATTTAAAAAATGATTCCCGATAATTATCTCTACTTACCCAAAGCCTGCGAATGTTTTGATTATCGACATAGTAAACGTCGAAAGACGAAGGATTAAAAGACATCGAGCTGTCGGTCCCGGGGAAAAAGATAGAAAAACCATTTAGAACCGTAGGCCTTGCAAATTTTAGGCTGATAGTCTTCGGGGTGTCCAAAAAACAGGCTTCCCCGGTTGACGCCGGGTGCGAAAATATTTGCCAGACGCCGATTTGTGAATTTGAAGATACTAAGTCCTTGGTTTGTATCTGATAATACCCGGAATCCTGATTAATCTTTAGGTAAAGCCCGATCAGGGAAATCGTTATCAAGCTAATTGCTACCAACCACTTGATAAATTTCATAGACCTAACCATTTTTTATAAAAAAATCTGCTTAATTAAACTTTAGCTGTTTTTCAGGAATATTCGGGCGAGCAAGTTTTGCTTTGTAGTTATCGACTAGATATCGAAGTAGTGACCGCGGAGTAAGAATTGTTCCGAGAGAAAAAAACCAAAATGCGGGAGAGAGTATATTCCTCCACCTTAGTTTTAACATAACGAGAATTTCCCTATATAAAATAAATGGGGTTTGTCCGTAATTTTTTAGTTGGATCAGTCCTAAATAATTCTGAAGCATGTGATCCTTGGCTATTCTCCTGACCGAGTTAAACTCTGTTTCCCTGAAGACGGTATCAAACATCTTCATCCAAGAGAGGGTAGGAGAAACGGAATAGATCTTTGGTTTGGATCGCGTCTGGCTTACAGAAATACCGATGGCCACGGTGTAATCTTTCAGAAAGACACAGCTTGATCGCTTGAGAATTTCCATAAAGGGATAGATATGAGCGGGGAACACTTCATGGTGAAAATGGGTAAAAAGGTCACGGCGATAGGCAAGCCCGGATAGTTGTCCGACACTTTCGATAATGGGAATTATCTTGAGGGGTGTTTTTTTTATATCAATATTCCGGTCTTTGCGGGGATCTATCGGAGGAATATGCCTGACAGGTTTTGTAGGATCGGTATCAAACCAGTAATACGCCCTTGTCACCACCCCTACCTGAGGATCTCTACAAAATGCATGAACAGTTTTTGTGATGCCGTCATTGATCAATATATCGTCATGAGCCATAAGATAGATAATCTCTCCTTTTGCTAACTTTTCCAGTTGTTGAAGATTCCTACCGTAGCCTAAATTATGTTTGTTTTTCTGCACCCGGAGTTTACTAAAGCGAAAAGACCTAATTATACTTATCGTTTCATCACTGGAAGCATCGTCACTTATGACAATCTCTACATTTTGGTAGCTTTGTTTTTTTAGCGATTCCAATAGCGGTCGAATAATCTTGGCCGAATTGTAAGTAGGGATACAAATACTAACGAGCGGATTTGAGCGCATTTTTTATTAGCGTAAGTTCTTTATTAATAACATCGATTTTATCAAACCTATTAACGAGAAGCTTGGCGTTGTTTAGATTAGGACGGTTACCCTTAAATACTTTTAACAATTCGCCGGCAAATGCGTCGACGTCCCCTACTCCCACCATTTTTACTACTGATTTAAAGTTCTCTTCGAGAGCCGGTAGCCGATAAGCAACAACTTTAATCCCACAAGATAATGCTTCAGCGGCCACCATACCGAAGCCCTCTTCGTAACTCGGAAGCAGCAGTACTTTGGAGGCCTTCATAAGTGCATAGACGTCTTCGTTTTTTGGAAGAAATCCTAGGATGATGATATGTTTCTCCAGTTTCTCTTTCTGGATTATCATTCTTAATATTTTCTCTGTACCCCCGACGTCTTTGCCGATGACAGCTAATTTCGCTGCCGGTCTTACCTTTATTACCTTTTTCCATATGGGAATTAAATCAAAGACTCCTTTTGATTTTCTCAGCTGGCCTACAAAAATCCCCTCGTATCGTTCCTTTGAGGGGGTAATTGTTGCTATTTTCTTTAAGTCGATTCCGGGTGATATGAATTCGACTTGCCCTGTAAAAAAACCGTGCCTCCCGATCAACTCCTCTTTTAGTCCCTGGTTATCAGTGATAATTAAATCGGCTGACTTTATTAAAAAAAGGCTTACTTTTTGAAAAAGGTAAGAGATGATTCTTTCGGGCGGAACTATATGGAAAATTTTCTGTATCCATAACCGGTGTTTACTTTTCCTAAGTAACCAAGCGGGGAGGACATCGGGTAAAAAATCGGACGACGCGTACACGACGCCGTCCTTAAAGGGGCGAGACCTTAAGAAAAGAAATGTTTTTAGTAATCTCTCTAAATAGATGAAATAGACGTTGCCAAACTTTGTTTCGCGCGAAGTCACAATGAACTTCGCCTTAATGGCGCGGTCTTCACACAGCTCCCTCCCCATTTTCGAAGTAACAATTACTAAGTCTTCTTTTAAGCCAATTTCTTTGGCTATATTTAAAAAACATGCGTCACCCCCGCTTAAGCCCTGTGAGTAAGCATTCAAGAAACCGACAATCCTCATCTTTCCTTTCTAATCAAAGTTTATAAATATCCTCATTCTCTCTTCTTGGTGATTCAAAATTATATATTTTAAATGTAATATCTTTTAGTTATCAATGTCAAAATAAAAAGTCAAGTTCTATCCATTCTCAATTCCGAATAATATAACCAAAACCGTCAATGATCCCTCTCATATATTCTCTTAGTGCGTCATAACGCCGATACTTCAATGAGATGAGAAGATAAAACAAAGGGAATATGGGATAAATTACCAGAAAAAAAATAAAGAAAACCGAGTGTTTTTTCATAAAAATAAGTTTATTTCTCGCCGTCAAATAAGCATTATTTAACCATGCCTCAGTGTTCTGAAAGGGAGCTTTATGATAAAAACGACTCGTTGGTACGTAAAGAATCTTATACCCTGCCTTTCCCATTCTATAGCAATAATCTGCATCTTCATAATAAACAGGGAAAAAGGCCTCATCGAAAAAACCAACCTTTTTAACTACTTCTCTTTTTACGAGAACCGCCCCTCCGGCCCCCTCGGTAGGTATCAGCTTATCAAATCGGCCGTCATCAGGGCCCGAATTTGACCAATTGATACCTGTTATCAAACCTACCGACGAACCAGCGTATTGAACAATATTTGGAGAATGATAATACAAAATTTTTGCCGTCGCTCCACCATATTCCGGTTTATTATTTATCGATAAAACTAACTCGCTAATCGCGTTCGTTTCAGCAACAAAGTCACTATCAAGAAACAAAATATAATCTGCACCCCTTGGTAACAATCTGATGCCCTGATTCTTACCTCCAGTTGCCCCAGAATTTTTTGAATTACGAATTACTTTTATCTTAGGGAAACGTTTTCTGATGTGTGAATACGTATCGTCAGTGTTGGCTTGATCAATTACTGTTATTGTCCAGTTTTTGTATTTTCCTTTTACTATCGAGCTAATATTATCTACTAAATCGCGGCGGCGGTTGTTATGGGAAGGAATAACGATTGACACCATTGGTTCTTTTCTGTTATCTATCATTATGTCCTTACAACGTAAATTGCGACTTCTGGATTAGTGAAGTCAGTATTAGGGTTAATTTTATAAAAGTCTATGTTATTAGGGTAATTTCTCTGTAAATTTCCAATCAGTTTATAAAATTTTCTATGGGCAATCAATCTTAATAGTTTGGTGTGATTAGCATCAAATTCAAAAATTTTTCCGAAGATGTTACCAATCGCCGACCGTAAAAAATCTTTATTTTCCTGACGATCACTTCTCCTTACGAGAGTCCGACCTTGCCCATAAAGAGTGATATCTGAACCAGCGAATGATTTATGTAAAATCTTTGATAGCTCGATAATATCAAATTCATAGATATGAAATTTATTAGCCGGTGGATACTGATGGAGAAAATTGTTAGGGGTAGAAAGAATTAGGGTTCCTCCTCTCTTAAGATACTCCTTGAGTTTCTTCAAGAAGAATTTATAATCTGGAACGTGCTCGATTGTCTCAAAACAAACTATCGTATCGAATCGATGAGTTAATCTTAAATTTATATCATGCTTATTTTCCATTAAGAACTCAAGATTGGGCTTCTTATATTTTCTTACGCAAAACTCCAAAACATCCTTTTGGACATCAACGCCGACGACCCTTCTTGCAAAACGGCTTAAATAAGAAGAACCGTAACCTGTTCCACAGGCAATATCTAGAACTACTTTTCTGTTTGCAAATTTAGAGGCGAACTTATAACGATTAATATGGGCTCGATAGATACCACTACCTGGGCTATTTATCATCCTTTCACCGGTAAACTCTAGTTTATGGTTTCGCATAAATCATAATTGTTGCTTACCAGTAATAAACCCTTTCAAAGAATAGCCAAAACTGACGAAAAGAAGACTAAAGTTAACAAACGGCACCAGTAATATGCGGGGGTTTTTCCACTGAGATAGATAGACGTGTCGTGTGTAAAAAAACGCATAGAAAATAATGATAATGACGCCTAGATACTGAACAAAGGGAACAGTCAGGCTCAGGAGGAGGATTTCTCTGTGAAAAGTGATGATAGTCCTACTTATTCCCGGTCCTGGTAGCCCATATCTTTGTGTGACAGCACCATAGGCCTCTGCGTATTGAGCATGCTTACGGAAAATTGCTCCTACTCCAAAACTTGGCTCGAAACCATGAAGATGTTCAGTCTCTGCCCGAGACAGGACTATCCTTCCAATCTTCTTAAGTTTTCTCATAGCATCTTCGTCCTCTCCTGCGCTATGGAAAGTTTGACCATCAAATAATCCAACTTTCATCAACGCCTCTTTTCTAAAACCGTCAAATTTCCCATTAGCTCCGGACAACACAACTCCAGCCCCTCGGTCAAAAAAGACCTTTTGCCAAAAGCCATATGTTTCCCATATTTTAAATGGAATTTCTGCCGAATGACACGAAACAACGACCGTCTTATCTAAGATGAGAGGTGAAACCAGTTTCTTGAGTTCTGTAAAACTTTTAAGTCTCATATCCTGATGCATAGTAACTACAAATTCTCCTAACGCTCGTTTTATCCCGGCGTTATAAGCATTCGCCAGACCGAGAGGGTGTTTAAAGTTTAAGAGATCTGCTTTAAGCCTATATCTTCCTAAAACCCTATGGACAATTCGCAGTGACCGATCAGTAGACCCATTGTTGACAACAATTAATTTATAATTCACACCTTTTTGCCCTATGAGGCTAAGAAGAGCGGTCTTAATAGTGGCAGCACCATTAAAGAGTGGTATCACTACACTGACAAGTGGTTTTGCTTTCATAATTCAATACCTGAAACTATCGGTGTAAGCCGGTAGGGGAAGTCTCCCCAAAATCCTCTGGACATATAATAAGGGAGTGAAGCTACGAAGACAAACTAACGCGGTTTACTTCTGCGAATATCACCCAGTGTTTCCGCGACCGAATACCGCCCCAGCTCTTAAGAAGAAATTCCAATACCTGGACAAAGTGTACTGGGGAACTGATGGTATTTGGGGCACTTTGTTTCCACGGTTGGAGATAACAAAGAACAAATCAAAAGGCACATTGAGCAGCAGAGTGAAGAGGATTTTGGGCAAGCGAAGCTTGAAGTGTGAGAAAAACCGGTTGCACAAGCTGCCGATAGTTCATTTATACAGTAAGCTCGCGAATTTCTTTATAGCCTCGGTCCTTATAAATAAACTTATTCTTTACTGGATCAAAAATATTTGAGGACAACACGTTAACCTTTTTTGTTTTTTTTGAAAAAAAAGAGAGCAACATTGCCCGATGCGTTTCACCTTGTTGTACAATCATTATCTAAGGCTAATTATGCTTTCCTTTCATCCAGGCAAACCCGACATTGAAACCCATAACTCCAGAATAAATGGCATCTTAATAAAGCATAAATTTCGCTGCCATTTATTGGCAAGCTCATATACCCTAGGATCATTGCTATTGTCAACGACAAACGGTTCATGGCTTTAAATAACGACCTTTCTCCTGACCTAATAAGACGCAGGATATTCTAATAGCCGCGTGGCCCAAGTCCGGTGACAACGTTAATCATCATTCTTGGGGTTGCTTTAAGAGTTTTACTACTTCGCATCGACATAACTATTCGCTGCCGAAAATATTTTCAATTTATAGCTCTTTTTACTTAGCAATTTAACTATTTCCTCATCATAGACCACTCGTGATGCTTGAATTCTTCTCCTTTCCCTTAGAGTATCAGGAAAAGTATGAAGGTTCCAACTAACCGCACTTAAAACTGAATACGACAGATCGGGTCGTCTCTTTATTAAGAAATACAACATTTCCCCCAGCTCTAATACTAGATATCGTGGTAGCACCCAAAAAAGTGTTTCTAGGGCATAATTTTTTATTAACATTCTAAGTGAATTTCGTTCGCTTAAGTACCTTGTTCTCACTTTTCCCAGCTTCCCAAGAGATGGTGAGATATGGTGATAAAGAAAAGATCGAGGATTAGCAATTATCTTATAACCGAGAAGGCGAACTCTCCAGGATAAATCAATATCATCCGACAGCCCCCAAAACTTACCGTCAAAGCCACCTGCCTCATTAAATAGTTCTCGAGAAATAATAAAAGATCCCCCATAGGAAAAGAAAACCTCTTGAATTTCTTTCGGGTATTTATCAAAGGGCTTCCATGGATCATGTTGCATACCAAACCCATACATATCCAACTCTCCACCGGCATTATCAATGTAATAAATTCCTGTATTTGGATCTTTATCATGCCGAACCAGGACGCTAGTACAGATTCCGACTGAGCTGTCGCTTGTAATCCCTCGCATCAACTCCGAGACGCAGTTCTTGTCAAACTTCATGTCCTCACTCATGAGCACAACATAGTTCTCTCGCGTTCTGGCAACGGCATAATTACTAATCCCGGCTGGCCCAAGGTTTCTTGAAGACTTAATTATCTTCACTTTGGGATACTTACGTCTAACGTATTCCACACTGTTGTCTGTAGAAGCGTCGTCAGCGAGATATATTTGGTAGTTCGGATACTTCTGTCTTAAAAGTGATCCGAGTGACTCATCAACAAGACTTTTGCCGTTGTAATTCAGCACGATAACCGCAACTGAGGGGTATTTAATCCCTCTTTCAAAAGATTTCGTCATGTCATTTCTTAGCAGATTGATAAACAATTCTACTTTTCTTGTTAACACTATTGGCGATTCTTCCGCGCTCTCTAAGTATCAGAAGTTGGCCTAGCAAAGCCCTTAATGGTACCCGCATTGGTAACCCTTGTGGAGGATCAACTCTATCACTCCCCCAAATCATCGGGATCATCAATACCCTGTTCCCTCTCCAAAGAAACTTCACTCGCAACTCTCCCTGAACCGCATAGCCAGGACCCCACCAAACAGAAACAAACTGATCCGGAGGCGATACACTAAAAAGGTCGCTAAGAGACCTGGCGCTAAAGCCCTGGAGACCACTTGTCAGATCAGATACCCAGCCAACGCCGGTTCCTAACAACAAAGCATTGCCGACAACTGTACCAACTAAACTAATCAGCTTTCTTTGGAGAGGATAACGATCAACCCCTCCGCCGTGGGAGAATCTAGTCGTATATACCCCATCTACCGAACCATCGATAATCGGCTCAATTATTCCAGGAAGATAGGAAGGTTTATGAGATCCGTTGCCGTCAATCTCCACTGCTAACTCAACACTATCATTTAATGCCGCCTGATAACCGCGAAGATAGGCTAGACCAAAAGAGCTCGGGTTGGGGAGGTGAATCACTCTCAGCCAGCTTTCCCTTTCTGCAAGCTTGTTCATGTAATTTCTAAATCCCGATGTCGCGTTATTAACGACAACATAAATCCTCGGATTAACTTGTGATGGTACATTGTCAAGAATTTCATGAAGCAAGCCACGCTCAAAAGGGGTTTTCTGTTTATCATAAGCTGGTATTACTAATCCGACAGTTCTTTCTGACGACATATTTAAGTATACTAACCAAAGAGCCTACTTTTGACAAATAATCCCGATGTTAAGACAAACATATGGAGCAAGTTTCGTGTTCTGAAAATAGTCCAGAATTGATACCCACCCATTACGGAGTGCAGGTGGAAATTTAAGGGTAAAGGCACTTCCTCGCCCATAAAATCCAATCGTGTCGAGTTTAAGCTTGAATGCTAGCAATTTTAGATCATTTTTTGAATATTCGGTCTCCCAGCCAAACCTAAACGACCCGTGACGCATTCGATATCTTTTGACGAGAGTATAGAGATTGTATTTTTGAGGAACATCGACTATCAGATATCCCCCTTTCTTAAGCACTCTAACCTGATCTCTTAAAAATAAGACAGGATTTTTATAGTGTTCAATCAACCCGACAGAGTAAACAAGATCAAAATAACTTTCGCGAAAGGGAATTCTTCGCGCATCCGCCACAACGGTCTCAATCTCGACATTTTGGATCTTCGCAATCTTTTGGCAAACCCTTAAGGAGTTCTCTGAGAAATCCAAAGCGTATCCAATTGCTCCAATTTTAACTAAAGAGGTAAGATCCATTCCTGATCCTGCTCCAACTTCCAGTACCTTTTTCCCATTTAACTTACCTCCAAAAATTTTTAACACCTCAGCTCTTAGCTTATGGTCCGAGGGAATGTTTGGGTTTTTGTAATAATTTCCCCAATCTTCCTGCCAAACTTTGTATAAAGCTGACTTATTCATTAATAGATTCTACTGTCTCCACTTATCTCGACTACTCTCGGCCGGACTGATCTTTCCTTTCATCCAACCATACAGATATATAAACCAGGTCGAATAAATAATAACCGGGTGCAAAACCCAAACCCAGTCTCGTGTTTTTACAAGTCCTTTTATCGTTTGGTAAAGGATAGGGACAACCAATAGACAAAGCACCTGAAAATAGATTACTTTCACAAAAAAACTCTTTTCCCAATCAATCGCTCGTCCTCCTTTACCTTTATGAAATGACATATCGTTTATTCGTCTCAGCTGTTTCCTGAAAAATTTAAAGATGTCATCCTCAACATAGGTATGAACGATTCCCGTCTTTACTTTAGCGAAATAGACAACCTTTCTCTTTCTTAAAATTTCCACGATTACATCAATATCAAATAAATAATCGCCGACGCCCTTCTCAATCAACTCTCTCCTTTGCATTACTGTCCCATTGGCTCCGATTGTCGGCAGCGGCTCGTGGTCCAACTTCACCTTGAAATAGCTACCTCTATCCTCAGCTTCCAACTTCAATCCCGTCCACTTCCCGCTAAGGACACTCATACGGTCATAATTACCGATAAAATAGCATAGCGGATCATTCATCCCTAATTGGGCGAAATACCGTGTAAGAAATGGATCATTTGGTCTTGAAGTATATTCAATTGGTTCCGATCCGATAATCTGTTTATCTCCAAACGGCTCAACCATCTTCACAAACCAATTCTTATCAGGCAAGATATTATCCGAATCAATAAAAGCCACCAATTCCCCTTTTGCCTCTTTTACACCGACCGCTTTTCCTGACTCACTCGTTTTCAAGGGATTTTTTAAAACCCGGCAACCATATCGCCGAGCAATTTCAACTGTTTTGTCTGTTGATCCCCCATCAGCAACTATAACCTCTATCTTTTTCTTAGGATAATCTTGGGTGGAAATTGATTTAAGACAAGCCTCAATAACTGTTCCGGAGTTAAGAGCGGCAAAAACAACCGAGATCGAAGGGTATCTCACAAAGCTATTTTAACTCAAAAACGCTTACAACTTCACAAACTGATATAATCGCTTCGTGCCCAAAACCCAACCTCAAAAAGCTAAAGTTGCTCAAATAAGATTTCTAACTGAATCTACTTACATCCTTAAACTTGAGCGCAACGGTTTTCAATTTATCCCCGGCCAGTGTATTAACGTGGGGTTGCCAGGATTAGGCGTAAATCGCGAATATTCCACGTATTCAGGCATAAAAGATCCTTATTTAGAATTTTTGATCAAAAGAATTGACGGAGGACTAGTCTCAACAAAGTTGAGCCTGCTTGACCCCGGCGACGAGGTCACTCTAGATGGAGCTTATGGTCTATTTACCATCAAGAAACCTTCCGACAAAAAATGTCGCTACCTTTTTATCGCCTCAGGAACCGGTATCGCCCCCTTTCATTCTTTTCTTCGATCCTATCCAAAACTCAACTGTAAAATCCTTCACGGTATCCGCTTTGTTCGTGAGCAGTACGAGAAGGACCACTACCCAAAGGAGGTGTACACAAGTTGCGTGTCCGGAGAAAGGGGTGGAGATTTCCGCGGACGGGTGACTGGGTATCTTAAGAAACACTCCGTTACAAAAGATACAACTTGTTATGTCTGTGGCAATAGCTCAATGATAAATGATGTTTATGATATTCTAAGGAACCAAGGACTATCCGCAAGCAATATCCTTACGGAAACCTTTTTTTAAAAGACCATGAAAATTGCTATTTCTTATCCTCCCATTGTGAACAAACGCGGTCAGACGGCGATGGTCTCCCAAAATCGTAATGTTCAATATTTTAAATATCCGACCTACCTTCTACCCGTAATATATGCCCAAGCGGCTACCTGGCTTAAAAACTTGGGCTTTGAGGTCCGTTGGGACGATGGCAACAGCCAACGAAAGACATACAAACAATGGTTTGACCAGTTAGTCGCCTGGCAACCAGACATTGTTGTTTTGGAAAGTACTACCCCGGTAATGAATTTCTACTGGCAAACAACTAATGATCTAAAAAGGGCTCTCCCTAAGACAATTTTCATTATGACCGGCTATCACTCCGTGCGTAGGCCAAATGAGACTTTAGACAAATCTGCTGTCGATATCGTTTTAAAAAGCAATCACGTCGACTTTGTTCTTGCCAAGCTAATCCCATATATCGCCAAACACAACAACTGGCGGCGGACCTGCACGGTTGAAGGGCTCACCATTCGAGTGGATAAAAAAAGAGTTAGAGACACCGGTGCTTTTCGCCAAGTAGAACCGCTAGATAATTCGCCTCTTGTTGGCCGGGATCTGGTCGGATGGAAAAATTACGCCTATGAAAATGGAAACTTTCTCCAAACCCCGGGCACCTACGCGACGAGTGTTATTCGCGACTGTATGTTTGGGAAATGCACTTTCTGCCGCTATAACGGTCCTGATTTGACTTTCTCAAAAATGTCTGTCGAGAAAAGTCTGGATGAATATCAGATGCTTATCGAAAAATACGGCGTTAAGGAAATTTTCGATGATTCTGGTGTCTGGTATAGAGGTGCAGATGCCAGAAGATTTGCTCAAGGGATAATTGATCGTGGGTTGCATAAAAAGGGCTGCTATTTTGGGTTTAACACTCGTTTTGAATATCTTGATGAAGAAACCATCAAACTGTTAGCAGAAGCAAATTTCCGGTTTGTCCTTATTGGTCTTGAGGCTGCCAGCAACGAGACCCTTCGCCGTTTAAACAAAGGCTACCAAAATGATTACATTGTCCCCTGTCTTACCTGGATGAAAAAATACGGACTCCACCCTCACATGACTGTTATGGTCGGATACTACTGGGAGACGCAAGAAATGCTTGATGAAACTGTCCGATTCGTAAAAGAACTTATGTCTTCCGGGCTAACCCGATCGATACAAGTGACCCTCTGTACCCCGCTTGATTACACGCCTTATCACATTGAGTGTATTACTAAGAAAGTCCTGCTGGCCAAAAGCTATGACGATTTTGACATGAGCAAGCTCATTGTTAAGACCCCTATCCCTCACGAGAAATACTACGAAGCGATAAGAGAGATGTATGGTTTCGGTTTCAGTCCCCAATTTATCTTTAGGCAAGTACTTTTCCTTTTAACGTTTCGCAAGCGAGACTGGCAGTTTTTATTTATCTATGGCTGGCGGGCAATAAGGAGATTAACGAATCATTACTATGATCTGACAATTCACAGCCGAAAAGGCGCAAAACCGATGGGGATTATTCAAAGGATTGCCGTTTTCTGGGTCGAGAAGATGGCTTCCCACTTCGAGACTCGACCACAGATCTCCTCTTAGATCTAGGCTGATCTCCTTTGGTTTGAGTTTTCAATCTTTCCAGGCGAAAGGAAACCCTGAATAAATTTCACCCCATACCAAAGAACGGTCGCTATTGTCAGCGGTATAGATAGAACCCCAAACTTGAAGTTTCCGGACATCTTGGCGATCCACAGGCCATTCAGGACTACCGCTATGCCATACCCCAGTGTTGTAATCAAACCAAATTTATAGATAAACCTCAGCTCAGCAAGGCGGTTAAGCCCTACTGCGCTACCCAATATTTGATAGATCAAGAGATACAAAAGTCCCAGAAACACTAAACTTGGCCCAAAATATTCCAAGCGAAATGAGGTTTTTGGCAAAGCTCTGGCAAAGTACCCACGATGGATGCCGTAATTTCCGTTTTGCTTAAAGTGCGGCCAAAAAAGCGGTCGACGGTGGTGATAAACAACCGCATCCGGATTATAGATGATTTTTTTCTTTAACTTATAAACTAATTCCAGACAGAGCTTGGTGTCTTCGCCCGGCCAGTAATTGCTGTCAAAACCACCTACTTTTAAAAAATCGGACTTTCTAACGGCTAGGTTCATCGAGGGATAATCGTCGACCTCCATCATCTTTGCCGGAATAAAGCGATAGGTACATGGACCCCCTCCGATGGGTGAAGCGGAAAACCAACCGGCGAGTTGTTCTTGCCAGGGGACAGAAGGAGGGGTTACGCCTGGGCCACCGACAGCCGCAACTTTGGGGTTTGAAAAGGGTTGGACCATCTCTTTGAGCCAATTTTTATCAGCAGGATAAGCATCATCATCGATAAATACCAATATTTCTCCCCTGGCTATCTTTGCTCCATCATCTCGTTTGATGGCCGGTCCGATGTACCTTCCGTAATACCTTTTTTTTAATCTTGGGAATTTTATATTGACCCGGTAATCGGTTAAGAGGATTACTTCAAAATTCGTATAGGTCTGTTTGTTAATGCCACTCAGACACTCGACTAACAATGGGTTGTTTATTTTAAAATCGATGACAATGACCGAAACATGTGGGCGATTTTTTTTCATAAGATTTAGCCGACATTAACCCTAAAATTCAATTCGGGGTCGAATCGCCACTTTCGGCGATTGGCATCAGAATAGTATTTAAGTATCTTCAAACGGTAAAATACCGCAAACGTGTCGACCAGCACATCAAATACCGTCTTCGCAAAATAATGACGATTTAAAACAGAGATTCCTTTAAATTTGAACTTCAGCTCAATCGGTGCCTCATATATCCGGGTAAAGCCTAAAGAATGGGCAACGGCGAGAAGCTCAATGTCGAAAGCGTACTTCTTGACAAGTAGCCTGGGTAATACCTTTTCGAGAACTTTTCGGCGGTAGAATTTCAGTCCCACCTGGGTGTCACGTATTTTGAGCCCGAAAAGGACCAGGACGATGAACTGATAAACAAACGAGATAATGCGACGTTGCCAATTATAATTAACTTTTGAAGCAGGATGTCTTTTTGAGCCAACGATAATGTCGGCATTGTACCATTCAAAATGCTCCAGACACATCGAGATACCATTAGGATTTAATTCCATCCCTGCATCAATAGCGGCAATAATATCACCGCTACTTTTTGCCATCCCGAAGCGAACAGCATAACCCTTCCCCCGATTATCTTTGTAGCCTACGATTCGAACATTTTTAATAAGTGCCTCCAGCTTTTTGGCTCTTTGATAGGTTTTGTCAACAAACCCATCCACGACAACTATCAATTCATAGCGAATCCGAATTTGATTTAAAACTGATATGATGCTGCGGATATCCCTGACAATAGTCAGCTCTTCTCGATATGCAGGCACAATTACTGATAAAAAATGGTTGGGCTGTTTAACGGAGCTCATTTGGTTTCAAGCACCTTATTATAAACGTCCAGAGTCATCGCGGCTGTTTTTTGCCAGTTATAGGCGCATGATCTTGCCTTACCCAGAGCAGTGAGGCGTCTGGACACTGCTGGATTAAGAGCTGACTGTATCCCCTGGGCAATGTCGTCAACATTTAAGGGATCAACATAAACGGCTGCGTTTCCTAAAAGTTCTTTTAGGGCTGGAGTATTTGAAGAAACTACAGGACAACCTACGGTAATTGCCTCAAGGGGATCAAGGCCAAAACCTTCCCAAAATGATGGTTGACAATAAACATTGGCTAAAGAATATATCACAGGAAGATCCGGTTCGGGAACAAAACCAAGTCGGATCACCAGATCACTTTTAAAAAGGCGCGTTAGCTCTTCTACATGCGCCAGCTCCGGATGGGGAAGCCCCAGCAAGTTTCTTAAAATATCTCTCGGCCTTGATACATGGATCACTTTTCTGTCCAGCTTATCAATTTCGATTGCCTGTTTACCCACAATAACTAAGGGCATTTGCATTTGTCCACAGGCTTTGATAAGACCGGGAATATTTTTGTTCCAGTTAACATCGCCGACATAAAGAACATATTTATCGGGTAGTTTGTATTTCTTCTTAACTTGGTAACCTCTACTTTTAAATAGCCTTTCATTTAATACAAATTGCGGCGCCAAAGGGATAACCTGAATCCGATCAGATGCTATCTTTAAATAAAAGGTGATATCTTTTTTTGAAGTATAAGAATCAGTAATTACGAGTTTAACCGATTGAAGTGCTTTTGTTTGTAACATAAGGCTTTGTTTTCCTCTAATTCCGGCAGGATAGTGCTGTGGAAATCTTAACTGGGTTACGTCATGAATGGTAATCACTGTCGAGAGGCCTTTTGGGATTTTGAGTGTCGGTCGAAATAGATCAAAGAAGGGATAATGCAAAACCGAGAGTTGCTCACTGTTTAACTGGTCAAAGTTGCTAATCGGGATAACCTTAAAAGCTCTATATTCTTTTTTTTGGGTAAGTAAACAAAGGTTTGTGTAAAGTCTATTAGTGTAGAAACCAATTCCCCTAGTGGCATGAGCAGTCTCTAAGGGAGAGACAATAAATCCCACTTTAATCGGGTTAGCCTTTTCTTTTTTAACCATTTTTTCTCATCTCAGAGCCAGTCTTTGGTTACGTCTTTGGCGCCGGTAGTCTTGGCCTCCCAGTATTTAATATAAGCATTAACGGTAGTAAGACCGGTAAAAAGCGCAAACACAAATCCCGGGAAACCGTCTTCGTAGCCTTTATGCCGAATAAAGATTGAAAACCAGGTAGTTAAGGGTATCCAAAAAAGATATTTAAACATATGGAGCGGTCTGATACCCGGATCTTTTTGAAGGAGTTCCTGGCCAATGAGGGTGGAATACCGATTGTCTTTTGTTAAATAAACTGAAAACGAAGGAGTCGGTAAGTGAATTAGCTCGCCACTGAGCCAGCCTAGTGCCCCATCGACCTCCATCTGTTCGTGAACACTTCGGCATGGAAGTCTGGCTTTGCCTCTTTTGAAAAAACGGATAACCGGGTCAGGATAATGTCCGCCTTTTCTAATCCATCGCCCTAAGAACATCTTCCTCCGTTTAATCCAATAAGCAGCCGGATAATCAGTTGCCAAAGCGTTTGTATCGGAACTAATTCTTAAAAGCTCATCGCGAAGTTCAGCCGTCACTCTTTCGTCCGCATCCAACTGAAGAACCCAGTTTTCTTTTGCTTGCCTTATCGCTTTTTGTTTATTTACATGAAAGATGGGGTGATTTTTAGTTATCGTAATCTTTGCCCCGAACTGTTTAGCAATTTCTACAGTTCTATCGGTCGATTCACCGTCCATTATAATAATTTCGTCAGCGAAATCTTTCACCGACGCAAGACACCCTAGCAAATCAGGCTCTTCATTTAATGTCGCCAGACATACTGAGATATTTGATTTAGTCTTCTTCATAAGGTCTTACTGCTCTATTCTACGGCTAGATTGAGGCAAACTCAAAAGCTACCTCTCCACTTGGAAACACAACTCTATCAATAATTTGCGCATTTGAGGGAATTTCCTTCGGTGTCCCAATAACCAAAGTCCCAGGTATTTGACTTACCTCCTCCCAAATAATCGGCGCAAAATCAAATTTACCAAAACTCTTCACTGTTGAAAATCCATATTTATCTCGTAGAGATAGCACCACTTCCTTTTGAAAAACAGCCGGAGGATATTTTAAGAAAAAAAGCATCTCAATATACGGCTGATCATAAGTATCCGTCATGATAACTCTGTTGTAGAAGGGTAGTAGTGGCCCCACTTTTCTCGCTACCTGCTCGAATCCATATTCCCAGGCATCCGGATAAACTTTAGGATAATGAATGTAATACTGATTAAGATAATAGCTTACACTCCAACCATAACTCAAAGCGATGCCACCAGCAATCAAGCCATAAAGAAGCGGAAAATTTAATCTGACAGCCGTTAGCTTCTTCACCAATAAGGTAAACCCGGCTGCCGTAACTAACACTAATGGGATAACCATATTTTGAGCTCTCAACGCATGGGGGGTTTGGAAAGTTAAAGCCGCCGCCAGAGGCGATACTGCCAACCAATAAAAGACCAACGCAGTTCCTCTACCTCCCTTTTTCACTAATACATATACGCCTAGAAGCAAAATCGGAATCTCTATCAAATACATCTGGCCCATCTCCGGCACCCTGTTCCTTGGAATAACGTCACCGGAAATAAAGAGGAAATTTCCACTGAAGTGTTCAAGATAGTTCCTAGCAAATAAACCTGCATAAGCCATCACTTTATTATGTAAAATTTTCACCACCAGACTATCGGCGTTACCATGCTGACCGCGTAACTCATTGACCCGCCAAATAGGACCCGTGTCAGCCGTTAGACCTACCCCGGAAAACCTGGAAAGTCCACCAGGGCTAAAGACAACCCCAATAAGCGGCAATAGAAGCAAAAACCCGAGAGCCGTACTTAGCCAGAACTCTCTCCGAGGCGGCCAAACTTGCTTAAAGAAAATCAGCACCAACCCTAATCCCAATACCGGCGCAATCAAGCGAGTACTCTGATAGATATACATCGAAAAGACAAAAAAGATGACCGACGATAAAAGAAACATCCGTCGATTCAGCCCCTTTAAAAAAAAGACAACCCCGGCCAACAGCATCGTTGTCCCAGCATTCGTTTCCCATCCTCCTCTTGAAAAATGGATATGCCAGGGCGAGATCGCCAAAAGTAGGGCTGTCAAAAGTTGGTATCGCTTATCTGACTTACCGAAAGACAAAACCGCTACTTCACCTGCCAGAACATAAATCAGCCAGACCGAAAGAACTCCCAGTAAAGCAGAAGGAAGCCTAACCGCCAAGATATTAAGTCCTATTATCTTAACAAGCGGCACTACCAAATAAAAATATCCGCCTGGTTTGTAATCTCCAAATGACTTAAAAACGATCGGCCAGGCATTTCCGTGCTCGTCCCTCCCTGTCCGTAAAAGCGAATAGGCATTGTAGCCAATCGCTGCCTCGTCCGCATTAAGACCTGATGGAAATTCATCTAATGAATAAAGTCGGAGAACGGCAGAAAGAACAAGAATTACGATCAAGATAATCTTCTTTAGAGAAAAATTCATTTTAATCTTATGGCCTCCAATTTTCTGAGACCGCGTACCGACCAAACAACATCTCTGTTCCGTTATGCCGCGGATTATCAGAATAGCCTACAAAGAACATCGAGGGATTGTGAGGCCCGATCGGTTTTTCATAGTAAGTCCTTATTATCCCAAATCCATTACCTTCTCCAACTGGAAAATCGTAAGTAATATTAGGCCGATTATATGGCTTTGCCTTTTCCAAAATATAAAGAACCGCATCCCGCTGGTGATTGTAACCGAGTGTATCATCATAGGTTACAAGCAAATTAAGAGTCCTGATCATACTAAATATTGCCACTATAAAGAGGGCCACAATCCCAAACGCGTTCTTGCCTATGGTTAAAGTTAGAATCAAAAAAAGAACAAGTACCGCCGTTGCCAGATAATACTCTGGCCAATGAGAACCTCCATAAAAAGAAAAAGCCACTATAGAAAGTGGCACCACAAGCAGCAACATTAAAATTTTTAGATTTCGACTGTTTAAATAAAAAAGGGCAACCAAAAGAAAAAGAGAAACAAAAAGCTCATAAGGTTCAGCTAAAGGCAGGAAAGAACGAAATTCCCTGGAGAACTGAATCACTGCAAAAACAAATCGGTCGATATAACCGCTTGAAAGAGAAACACTCTGTCCTGCAAAGTTAAATACCGTAGCAATATTGATGAAATTATGACGAATATCAAAGATAATAAGCGGCGCGAACGGAACCAGAAAAGCACCTATCACGCTCAATAAACCAACGATCCTTTTCGATTTTTTAATACGAAAGTACTTTATAATGAAAATAGCAAGAACCGGTAAAAAGAAAATAAACTGAACATGAAAATTAATCCCCATCCCGACAAGAAAGGCCAAAAACAATAACGACTTTAAGCGATAACCCCTGGAAATGACCACCTCAACAATCGCTATTACAGCCATCGGATAATACATTACGTTCCAACTCACCCTGTGTAGCTCCGAAACCCAGATTACACCTGCCAAAAATCCCGCGAGCGAAGAGATATGTTTCCTAATAAAGTAAAAGAGCCACGCGACAATCGCCACATTCACCATTCCCGCAACATACGCCTGGAAGATTGGGTCTGCCCTAAAGGCAAGATAAAAGGGAACCAGGAAATAATAATGCCATGGCCCTAGGTGAAAACCGGCCTCAGAAACGACCCGGGGACCGATAAGTACCGGCCTTCTAGTTAGGACCATCTGCTGAACTTCCTGATAGTCTCTCTCTTGATCATAGCCAATATGATAGAGGTTCTCCAGTTTATAAAAACTAAAAAACAGACTAATAAGTAAAAGTAATAGTAATAAGCACACCGAAGAAAAGCGTGTGTTAAACATTTTTGTACGGTCCCATCGATAAGAGATGCCTTCGAAGCATCTTTACTGAAATGACGATAATCAAACCGAGTGAAATTAATGATAACGAGTTACCAATCCTCTCAATTGGAGTGCTGTTCAGTCGCACCTCGACCAAATGTTTCCCAGGTTGAACCGGAAATCCCAATAACCCCCCCGTTCCTATCGGAAATGTCTCCACCGGCTGCCCGTCTACTAACACCTGCCACAATGGAAAATAAAACCTCATCGCCTGCAGTAATTGGGGCGACTTAGTAGTAACCTCAAAAGTAGTAAGATCTCCAACAGCCCGAAAGTTGACCATTTGATAACCCAAACACGCATCAGCGTTGACACCGCAAGTCTCAGGAACTTTATCTACCCAAATAGGAAGTGATTCTCCAGCAACATCGGTAGTCCCATAATAAAGCCCGGTATCATGTACATAATAATCGTCAGAATAGCGAACAGGTTCAAAAGTTCTCAAATAATTTCTATTTGAATAGAAAGCGACCGCCAAAATAAAAGTAACCAAAACCAATTTTGCCACCTTGCTCCCTACTAAAGAAACAACCCACGAAGCCAAAAAGGCGCAGGAGAGAACCGTAACCGCCAGAAACCTCCAAGGGAATTGGACGTGACTAAAGAGAGAAATAAACGCCCAAACGGGTTCTGATTGGGGCTGCATAAGAAAGACAGTAACCCAAAAAATCCCCAAGAAAAGAAAGGCAGAACGATCTTTTCTTCTCAACTGCTCCCGTAATAATCGATAAAAAAGACACACAGCACTCATTACCACCACCAGCCACTGAACCCCACCTACCTGAAACGACATTCCATCATTTGGGCCGGGGACCGAATACCAATAGCCCCAAGACGAATATACAAGCTGTCGAAATGTAGGCCAGTGCTGACGAAAATCAAACACCTCGTGGCGCCCTATATGAATGAGGGGTAACTCTAAAACGGCCGGGAGAAGAAAAAAGGCCGAAAGACCAATCCCTAATAAAAAACTCGTCCCGAACGGGAGTAGCTTTTCTTTCAAACTCTTTGTTTCCACCAATTTCAACCCAATATATAAAGCAAGGGGGATAGCAAATATAACCACACTAATGTTATGGGACGTGATGAGTCCAAACGTTGACAAAGCTATCACCACGAACCCCAAGAAACTTTTCTTAACAAGATACCGATCAATACTAGCCAGAAGCAAGGGAACAAAGAAAAAAGCAAGCGTTGCCCCATACTGACCAGTAACATAAAGAGTCCCCAACCTATAAGGCGCGTAAAGATAAACTATCGCCCCGATCATCGATGAGACACGTCCAAAATAACCTCTTAACCACCAATACATCGAAAAACCGGATCCCAGAGTCGCCAGATAAATTACCAACTTCAGGCTTCCTCCGTACGTAAATCTCAAGAAATGAAACAACGATCCCAAATAATAAAAGAGCGGGTAAAAATAGTTAAAAACAGGAGAGCCAAAACCGTTAGCCATATCCACCGCTATCCGTACAGGAAACTGACCCCTTGAGAGCTCATCATAGAAATGCATTAGACGAACCATATGGTGAGTCCCATCATGAGTCTTAAAAAATCCAGCTGGCAAAAGGGCTTGCGTAATCGGAACTATGGAAATAAATATCAAGAAAAGCGGGATTAGGTTACGTATCTTCTTAACCATTTAATATGTCTTGACAATTCGGAATACGACCGAGCCATCAGGTCGGCGAATATTGTTAACAGCGACTGCTTGCTTACGATCGATATCTTTGAGAGGAAGCTCCTCTTCTGTCCCCACGAAAAACGTCCCTTTTATTCCTCTGTCGCTCGGCCAATAAAGATTTCGGAAGTTGTAGTTCTCAAATTTGTGGACTTCTCCCACATCGCCATTTGGACTTGCTATCAATTTTGCTTGAGATTGGTAGCTAACTGGATCGACTCTATTGTAGAAAAGTACATAGATATACGGTTGGCCCATCTTCTGAGTAAAGAAAACCGGACGGTTCTCAAGATTTTCTTGATTCAACAATTCAACCGCTTCCTTGTAACCGTAAAGCCGTTGATCTGAGAAAGTGACGGGAGCGTGCACGAAATAACTATCAAGATAATAACTTATTCCCCACAAATAAGTGACCGTAATGGCAGCAATTAGAGAGACGCTAAGTAATAAAGATCTGCGTCTTATGAATAAGAGCAACGAATTTGTCCCCAGACTTGCTATTAATATTAATGGAATAACAAAGTTTATTGATCGCACTGCCGTGACGACATCACGCGAAAGGGCGGCCGGCAAAGGAGAAATAACCAACCAATAAAGTAGAAAACCTTTGGCAGGAATCTCCGGCCGACGGATCAAAAAAGCAAAACCAATAATTAGTAAAAGAAGGTCCGGCCAATAAAACTGTCCGGAATAAGGACTACCTAAACGGGCATTTGTCCAATCCCCTTCAAAAAAAAGAAACCGCCCGGAAAAATAACTAAAATAGCCCTCCAAGAAACGCCTCGTGCTATTTAGCCATTCACCGTGGAAGAATAAAAACTGTAATGAGTTTATAGTGGTTCCCTCTCTGGCGGCAATCGAGACGGCTTCTCCTACCGATCGCTGATAGGCAAAGACGTTATACACCATTAGCCTCCCACTGGTGCCCTGCGCGAATAATAGGATTAAAGCCAGAAATAAAGCGAAGATCGTTGAGCCGGTTAAAAAAGAAGGATTATTTCGCCACTTAATTTGTTTTCGAAAACATACTAGTAAGCCGACGACAACTAAGGGTGTAATAATTTTGGCACTTTGATAAGTAAAAAATGTCAGACCGAAGGCTAGACCCGCAATTATCAAATAACGGCTTGATTTCCTTCCTTTTAAGAATGTCAGTATTCCCAATAGCGTGAGCATTAAGTTCATATTTGCTTCCCAAGCTCCTCGGGAGAAATGTATAAGCCAAGGATTGATGGCGGTTATTAACGCCGCAAACACCCCAATCGTTTTATTTTTTTGATCAAATAACTCACTTACCAAAAGATAGACCAAGCCAATAATAGCCACTCCTGAAACAGCCGAGGGTAGCTTAACGCTAAACTCATTTAAACCAAATAAGCCCACCGGGAGAACGGCGGCGTAGGCATAAAGGGCGGGTTTATAGTCTCCGAAGGATTTAAGTATCAAAGGCATAAAAATGCCATATTCATCCTTTCCTGTTTTCAAAATCGAATATGCATTATAGCCAAGGGCGGCTTCATCCCAAAGTAAAGGCCGACCATCAACTCCTAAACGCCAAACACGCAACGTCGCACCAAGCCCCATGATAACAATTAGGATTACTAGCGCCATATATTTAGTATTCATTTTTTATTATTTGCTATTAAATTCTTGATCGAACTTTATTAAATGTATAGCTTAGATTTTCAAAGAAACTCCCGGGATTAAAGTAAGTAGTATAGGAAAGACTCCCGGGGATATTTTTGCCATTGATATAAAGACCTTCCCCACTTCTGCTATCGTATGGAACAGCGATATTTGTTCCTTCAGTGACGGGTGGTGCCCCAGGAGAGGTGATAATTAACGAATAACGATGCGTGGCCGACTGTCTAATCTGCTTGAAAACTAATTTCAGATTGAAGTCATCCCCAATTGCTCCTCCGTTTATCTTAAAGGTTTGCGTCATACCGCCATCTTTATCTGTCAGTGTAAAATAGACATCAGCTTTGCTTTTCAGTCCAATGTTTTTTATCATCACTTGGAGTCCCTTGAAATTATTATGGGTGACTATGAAGTCCTGTTGAACAGTCGTCTCTCGACTTAAGACAACTGATTCTCTTTGGGAAAGGGTCTCAAAATCTATATACATCCCTTTAACGGTCAACCAACTATGCAACAGAATTACCAAACCTCCGATACTGATAGCCAAAAGCGAGATAAGCTTTAAAATTCCTATAGGCGGGGTGGCCGGGAATTGATAGTTTGGCTTGATGGTTTTTATTATTTCAATTACAAACCAAAGCATGCAGGCCAAAAATACCGCATGAAAGAAGCCTTGGAGCTGGCTGCCGACCCCAAATAAGTCAACCGCTTGACGGACACTGGGAAGCGAGATTAGGGCTTCATTAGTTGGACTAAATAAAGCAAAGGTCATATAAGTGTCGCTGATCAGAAAAACCGTGGCAAAGTAGGCAACCATTGATAACAAAGCGACCCTCCAATTTACCCAGCCCTTGATCGTGAGCAGCAATAGAAACGGCATTAACCATAGCATCCACTGGGGGTGAAAATTGTTTAAACCAAAATAAACGCCAAAAATGGCCAGAGGTATAACTGCCAACGGAGTTTTTTTTAAAAGGCCAAGGGTCGTTAAAATTAGCATTAATCCATAAAATACACCATAGATAGGTAAATGTTCATTGTTGCCGATATCAAAGCCTGTTTTTGTTAGCCCGGTCGTTAAATTTGACAGCAGTATAGAACTTAGGGCTTCTCTTGAGAGCAAAATCGGGATAAAACTTAAGACCAAAGTTAAAATGGCAATAGTTAAGTCTCTCGTCTTTAGCAGTAGCCGACGATTGTCAAGTAACCACCAAAAAGGAATAAGTAATAATGGAAAGAGTTTGAAACCAGCACCCGCGCCGAGCATAATATAAGACAAAGTCTTTTTTCTTCCAAAACATATTACCGAGGCCAGTGTCAGGCTGGTCGGAACGACATCAAAATGAGAGGTACCATAAATTGCGTAAAGCGAGAACGGGTTGAAAAGCCAAATAAGGGCAGTTTGTTTCTTCTGATCATCTGAAACTGACCTTAATAATAACCAGGCGATAACTAGATCCGTGATGATGATTGGCATTTTCATCAGAAGTAAATCTCGATAGATCCCTCGATAATTCCCTACCCGAAGATCAAGACTCTCAATCCAGCCGTTAAAGTTGGGAGTAAATAAAAAACTCCCGATCTTTTGATAGGTAGCGAACAGCAGGTAAACAGGCGGTGGGTAATGCAAGGGAGTATTTTCTTTTACGCCAACCTCGTAGCCTTTAACCCAACCATATTTAGAAATTAGCGTTGCTTCGTGATAAATACCCTTAAGATCAGGGTGATATAAAAAAGACGATAGCAGGATTCGCAAAATAACGGCCAGACCGACAAATTTTAACCACCAATGGTCTTTCACGGTCTAATTATCGCACTTTATGGGACTTAAGTGGATCCCTCACCCAAAGCCATAAGACTCACTCCCCAGGCAGAAATTCCTTACAGCTGAACAATATCAAACGCCGGTTGACCATCCAACAACTTAATTGATTCGATTAAAGTTCCACCGATGTAATTTCCGGGACTGGTTATGAGGAGAGTCTTATCGGGGATTGTAATTTTTGGTTGTTTTTGCTTTATTTCCCAATCATTGATGAATACAAATTTATCAAACCCATCCACCCAGTACCAATTTGATTGGAAATAACGTACCAACCGTTTATCGGATTGATATTTCTGTGGATCCCATGGCCAATAAAAGAGAAGAAATTCGTGGGGTTCTCCGTACTTTTTCGTAATTATTATTGTGTCTTCAGACAAGTATCTTTCCCTTACTATTGCGATGACTTGAGAATAGCCATATTGCCAAGCCCAAGAGAACTTTGCCGAATATGTCTCATAACGCTTCCAAAAGTTCAAAAGCATGAGAAGATTAATGACAATAACCACCGCTAATAATCCCCCGACTAGCGCTGGATGATATTTACTTAGCCATTTCTTTGTAACAACTATCCCAAGTGAAATAAACGCTAAAAGTGGTGGGAGCATTATTAGACTCCGCAACGGATGTGGACTATCGCGTGTCAAACTTGCAGCAATCGGGGCGATAACTAACCAGCCTAAAAATACTTTAAAAGAGAGAAGCTCCTTATTTGTTTCTCTGCTAAAAAGTCTCTTGCCTACAAAAAACAGCCCTATTGCCAAAAAAGGGCCATTGAACCAATAAATAAGCCCGTAGTTGGGCAAACTAAATTGGTAATTTGTTCCTCCCGACACGAAAAGATAATCCGGCCTGAAATAACTGACGTAGTTATTTAGAAATAGAACTAAACCGACAGTTATTTTGTTTACCAAAAATCTTGGTATTGGGTCAGGGAGAGAAACTGCCTCCCGAAGTTGGCCTATTCTTTCCACGGCTCCGGCGTCAATTAAACCTATCAGGTTATATCGAGCTGAACCTTGACCAAAAAGTGTCTGGTAAATTACAAGTCCCATCGAAAGAATCATTATCCCCAGTCCGATTCGTCCCCTGCCCGTAATTTTATCGAACAAGCCGCTGCTTCTATACAAAGACCATCCTAAAACTAATATCATCGGGACAAACAACCGAAAAATATAATATGTGTATAAAGCCAGGACTAAGGCAATAAAACCAGAGGTATACCTTTGTTTGAGTAAGAGAAATAGGCCGAGCAAACAAAAAAAATAGGCAAGGTTTCCTTCGAGCGCCACTCTGGAAATAAAAACGCTCCAAGGAGAAACTGCCAATAATAAAGCGGATAACCAAGCAATTGACCAATTGTTTGGAAATAATTTAATAACAATAAGATACAATATTAAGATACTGCCAATTCCAGCCAGCGCGGAAGTTAATCGAACAGCCAAGGGTGTTAAGCCTAATATTTTCTCTGCGACCGCTGTTATATAAATGTAGGTGGGTAATTTGTAATCTCCATAGGCTCTAAAGAGTAATGGGTACCCCATACCCCACTCATCTCGCCCTGTCTTTAAGATACTGAAAGCGTTATAACCATGGCTAACTTCGTCCCAGTTTAGACTTGGAGGAAGAGTGGATAGGTTTAACAACCTCACCAAACTACCCAATATTAAAATCAAAATTATTACTGTTCGCTTTTTAGTTATTTTAAACATTTTTTCGGCTATCCAGAATAAACACCAATGATAGTCCCATGGCAAAGAGAGAGATCATATCAAGGATTAGTTTAAAGTCCGTCTCTTTGAACTTTATTTGGACATTGTGCTGACCCGCCGGAATCAGAAGACTGAGCTGCCCGAAAGGTCTTCCTGCACCAAGGGTGGTTTGATTGCCATCAATGTAAGCTTTCCATCCGGGGAAGGTGTATCGACGAATGTTTAATATAAATGGGAAAGGGGAATTGGTTTCAACAGATACGTTAAGAAGTTGGTCCCCGTTTATCTGCTCCACCCCTTCGTTTGCAAAGAAGAGTTGATAATTTCTGTCAGGTCGAACGTCAGTTAATTTTAATAACCTCAGATACTCCTCTTTTGTTAATTTATATTCTTCACTTGCTTTGGGCATTGGAATATAGCGATTTAAATAATAGTCATCACCCCTTGAAAGAAAGTCATGGGGCCTAAATAACTGATAGGTTGTTAAAATCGCTGATATAATTAATACTAACGGAATAACTTTGTGAGGAATCTGTGAAAGCGGAATAAGGAGAAACGGAAATAAAAGAGTCGTCAGCATCAAGAATCTCCAAGGAAATTGGAAATAAGGTAAGAATGGTAGAGATTTCCAAATAATATCTGACCGAAAGTTCATCATGAATATTGATAAGGCAATAGAAATTAATGCCCAAAGGTACAACATATTTCTATCGCCGCTTATTTGCTTATATCGCCGAATAAAGAAAACTGATGAAAAAATTAACAGAATAATCCCTAAAGTCCCCAGGTAATATGATTGATTGCCGTATGGATCGGGGGCGGCAAGTTTGGAAGTAGAATAAGGCGCAAGAAGTTGCAACAAACTGGGAAAATGATCAACATAGTTATAGACCGTATCATATTTGACTAACTGACTATCCAGAATGGCAGGAAGCCAAAAATACACCGCTCCCGCCAAGCCCAAAACAAACATGAACATGACTTTAACTGCCTGGCGAAAAATGTCCGTTGGGTTAGAAAGTATCCGGATGGTAGAGAATAGGATTAGAAGTGGTACAAACATGTAGGCGGCAATGTTATGGGATAGGATAAGGCCTGCAAGGCCAAGGGATCCGACACCATACCACCGGCGGTGACATACCCTGCAAACTGTCAATTGATAGACTGCAAGTAAGACAAGCGGAAAGAAAATAAAGGCAACTGATTCACCTATATCGCCTCTGTAGTAGATATCGATGGCTCGATAAGGAGTATAAATATAGATTACGCCCCCAACTACTGCGTATATTCGGCCTAATATTTGCCTTAACAGCCAATACATCGCTAGGCCAGACAATACGATGCTCAAACCGAAAACAATCTTGGTACTTGCGACCAGCGAAAAGCCGATAAAATAAAATAACGCCCCTAGGTAGTACGGGAACGGAAATACAAAATTGAAAAGCGGATACCCGAACCCAAAACTTAAATCCGGTACGTATCTGGGCGGGAATTGACCGTTTTTGAGCGTTTGGGTCATTTCATAGAGCCAGGCGATATGGATATCATCGGATGCCCCGTAAAACCCACTTGCCGTAAGGGCGTAGACCGTGGGAATGGAGAAAATAATTATTAAAATTAACGGGTGGAAAATGGGGTTGATTTTTTTAAACACTTTTAGCATAACCTCTGCTTGATTTAACTTCGGAAGCCATCAAAACTGCAAGTATGGGAATTACCGATGAAAAACTTAGCAAGGTAAAAATATTAGCAAAGGTCCTAAGGGGTGTATTTTCTAACTTAATCTTTATGGTGTGTCTACCCTCGTTAGGGATTGAAAAATTGATAAGACCGAGACAAAAAGGCAGTCCGCTACAATCATTATTGAGATGTTGGACAAAAGAATCGTCTACATAGACAGACATACCGGGAAAGTCGTAAAGAGGCACTCTTAATTTAACTGCCGACTTTACCAGTATTACGCCTTCTTGAAAATCACTGCCTTTATTATAACTTTCAATTACGGCTTCTCCACTTAAGACCTCGGGATAGTCAGGAGCTTTGGTTGTCGGTGGGAACTGGGCGTAAATCGGCAGATAATCAAAAATACTTGAGGTTAATTGTTTCTCCCAGATGACACCTGATAATTTTTCTTTATCAGTAATCCTCAACCAATCCTTGGGTTTAAAGAAATTTCCGTACAAAGACCAGGCGGCTAGCAACAAAAAAAGGGTTGCAAAAAGAGTAAATTTTCCCCTTGGGCACAAAAAGATCCCCACAGCTGCCAGAAAAGAGAGCAAGAATATTGCTGGTCCTAAGAACCGCCAAGGAAATTGCAAGTAGGCCAAGAAGTTAATCGTTTCCCAAATAAATGAAGATTTCTGATGAACCATAAATAAAATCCCCAGAGCAAGACCCACTAGCAAGATAGCTAGCTTTGCGATAAATACGTTTCTCTTAATTGAAAATAAAGCTAGGACAAGTGCACCAAGAGCAGCGATCCAATGCACAATTCCGACAGAAAGTGAAAGGTTATCTGTTTGTCCCAGATTAGAAGATCCATATCCCCAACGGTTTGAAAAAAATAGCCCTCCTAAACTTACAAAATGTTGACGATAATCAAAATAGCCCCCAATTAACGTTTCGGTGTGAACATATCCTTTTTCGACTATGGCCGGGATAATAAAAAATGCAGCCATTCCAACAGCTAAGATAAAACTGGCAACAAACTTGGGTAGTCTTTTAAACTCTCTGAAAAAGATCGCCAAAGCAAAAATCCACACGGCCAAGACGGGTAAAAAGATTACTGACATCGGAATATGGGTTAACAAAAGAAGAGAAATAACTATGGCTAAGAAAAGGTAATTACTTCTTTGGCCATTCTTAACTGCCCGAAATGAATAGAGAAATAATAAGGGGAAGAGAGCCAACGCCCAAGATTCACTTAGAGCCCCCCGAACGTAGACTTCAACCGCCCTAAAGGGTGCGTAGACATAGAGTAAGCTCCCCGTATAAGCCGGCAGCAAACCAAAGAAATCCCTTAAGAGGAAAAACATCGTCACGCCTGAGGCAATAAATCCCAAGATAAACAACAATTTAACCGTATCGATAATTTGGAAACCACTAATCTTTAAGACCGCCCCAAGATAGTAAAGGCTTGGCGGGTAATAATTGAACATCGGATAGCCATAGCCATAGCCTCCATCAGGGATCCACCGACAAGGTAGTTGCCGATCCTCCAGGCATTTGACCATTTGGTGAAGCCTAAATGCTTGTTGGTCATCTTGCATAGAAAAATAACCGGCTCTTAACAAAGAACTGAAAGACGGAACGATAAATATGATTAGCAAAAATAGTTGTAAAAGAATAGAAGACCTAAAACTTGTTAACCCTTTTTTAAAGAAAGAATGCATTTGCTTTTGTGCTTCCTGGTCTTGCCAATATAAATTACAAAACGCCCAGTCCACTTTTACTTATTCTAATGGCTGGTTTGCCGTCTGGATAATTTATTTGCTTAAGGATATTTTTGTCCAGAGGCAACTCTTCCTCTTTCCCTACAAGTAATATGTTGTCGCCACGGGAGTCACTCGGGTAGTTTATTCGTCTAAACTCATATTTGCCGAGTGAATATTCTCCGAGTTGGTCTACAAATTTTAAGCCGCTTATCTCATATTGCAGCCATTTCTTTGATTGTTGCTGAAAAAATACCGGATCCTCCTTTAAAAAGAAACCGATGAAGATTTGAGGCTCACTAAATTCGTGACTAACAATAATTTTTTCATAATTTGGGCTTACTAGACCAAGATATTGTGCTGCTTTATCCCAACCGTAGCTCATATGCGGGGCAACGACGATTGGGCTATGATAAAAATATCGATCTACAAATGAAGTTAGGCTGGCGATAACGATAACGGTAATCGCAAGAATGTTTAGATTTTTGCCTAAGACTTGAGACAGTTTATAAAATAAACTTATACCACCAAAGGCAGATAAAATTTGAATAAAAGGCATCATAATGGCAAGCCTATTGGCAGCCAATCCCGGACCTTTTGTTAAAGCGGCAGGAATAGGAGTAATAAGAATAAGTGCTACCAAGATCCAAAAGGGATAGGTTTTGATTAGCCCAAGTTTAGTGATTTTGAAAATTGCAGATACAAGAAATGCCAATTCGAAGAGATAGAGAACTCCGATCCCCGGGGCCATCCCATAAGTTGCTTCACCCGGACCTTGGGTAAACAAGAATTGGACAGAAAAATATGATAAATAATTTCCGATAAACAGTGAACCTATATAAGTCAATTTATTCCAAAACAATTTACCAAGTAGGGCCGGCTCACCTAGTAGAGCTCCGTCGTATCGAAGATCAAAGGCTGCCTGCCATCCCCCAGTCGGACTAAAAATGGCTACATCTGCAGCACGGGTACTGGCACCGAAGAAAGTTGTCCCAAGGGCGACTAGTAGAAAGATAGAGAATATGCCTAACGAAAAGAGGTAGCGAGAAAGAATTATTTTTAAATTAAACCTCTGAAAAAACTGTCGATGAGCAAAAAATAGTAAAGTTATGGCAATCGGAATCACAAATTTAGCAGAATGATAAGCAAATAATCCTAAGCCAAACGACAGGGCCGACAAGATCATCCAGCGCCTCTTAACCAAACCCGCCTCAAAAGCCCACCAGCCTAGCGGGATAAAAAAGGATGGTAGATTTGCCTCAAATGCACCCCTTGATAGTTGGACATGCCACGGGCTGATCGCCAGCAGCAAGGCAGCTACTAAGCCAATAACATTGCCATTTAGCCAAACTTTCTCTTTTAATTTCGGCATCGACATGGCAGTATGGTCAAAAAGCGAAATGACAAGCAGGTAAGTAATCAGTACCGTGAGGGTTCCTAATATCGCGGCCGGCAAACGGGTCGCAAAAACATTAAGTCCGAATAGCGCAATTGATGGAACCGTCAGGTAGGTGTAAAGCGGGGCTTTATAATCACCAAATGTTCGGGGAGATAACGGTAATGTCTCTCCCCACTCATCCTTCCCTGTTTGTAAAAGAGAGTATGCACTGTAGCCTTGATTGGCCTCGTCAGCATTAAACCCGGCAGGATATCGATCCAACGCACCCAGCCGGAGTATCAAAGCCAACACTATAATTGTCCCCAGAAAAATTCGACTTCTAGATATCATTTTCTTTTTAGTACTTGCATTAAAGGTTGAGAATATTCTGGATCTTTAATTACCTTAATTAACTCAAAGTTGCTGGTTGCATTTAATACCCAATTTCCCGGAATATCTCTTCCTTGAACAGTCAGAAAAGTCATTCCGGGCTTCAGAAAATCTTCCAACGCAACTTTGTTATTTAGGTTCCCGAAAAATAAATCCGGTCCGACTCTAAAGCCGTCCAAGCCAGGAATGACATCGCTGGTAAACTTATCGCCTGTAAAGTTTGCCTGAAACCAACGAGGATCGGTCTTGGACCAAAAAAGATATCTTATTAATGCCGGCTCACCTTTATAGCTGATTACCTTTATCTTTGGCTCGGTGGACAGTGCTTGGATTGCCTCTTTATACCCATATTGCCAAGCTCGCCATGATTCAAAGCGATAATGAAAAATAGTATGGTGTCCAAAGAATATAATCTCTGTAATAAATGCAGCCAGAACAATAAAAACGGCGAGAGTCTTTTGGTAGCTTGGCTTAAAAAAATCATAAATCGCCCAAAACCCGACTGCCGAGGACACCACCAACGGAGGTAACATTAAAAACAATCTGGTTGCATGTTCCCCACCACCGATAGTCACGGAAGATGATAACGGAGCAAGTAATAACCACCCAAGAAATAGTTGCGAATATTGTCGCTTCCGCCGGGCTACTAATATCCCGACACCAACCAGACTCAAAAGATACTCCGCATGAAATAATTCACCGAAACCGCCGCCGATTTCAGAGTGAGTTGGGTTTGGATCTCCATCTAGGGCCAAAAACTGCGGAGAGAAACTTTTAAGATAATTGGACGTTATCTCACGAAGAATAACCGTCGGCTTATTATGAAAAAGGCTTCCGACAATGCCATTTTCATCAATGCTTCGTTTGGTTGAAATCTCCTTTTCGAGGCCAGGTAACGCTAAAAGACTGACCGTCCCCACTCGTTCGCGTGGTTGCCCTAAACCACCAAAAAACAGTAAAAACCCGCTGGCGACTATTACAAGAAAAATAGATGTTTTAGTCTTTATCTCAATTATGTTAGGCTTAAATACAAAAAATATTAGAAGACCCAAAAAAGGCGAAAAACTTAACGCCGAGCTATAGGTAAAGAGGCTCAGGCTTAGGAAAATCATTGAGACAACGATGAACCACCATCGCCGGTTTTGGTTGATCCAAAACCAAACCGATAGCAAAACGAAAAGCAAAAGCAAGCTAACTTCAAAACCTGCCCGACTATAATGCCAGTGCCACGGTGTCACGGCCAAAAGGAGAGAAGAAGATATTGCTGTTCGTTCATCTGTAAGTTTGTTGACTATTAAGAATAGTATGAGAATGCTTAACGTCCCCCAAAGTGCCGGAGCGATCCTTACCCCCCACTCATTTAAGCCAAAAATGGCAACTGTGGGCACGAGTGAATAGATAAACATTGGAGAACGATTTTCTGGAAAGGAATGAAAATTGATTGGAAGAGAATGACCCAGATAATCCTTACCGGTTTTTAAGATAGAATAAGCTTGATACCCGGCGTCAAGTTCATCCCCAAAGAGCTCTATCGGTAATTTATCTAAGCCCCAGACCCGTATCAGCAGTGCAAAAAGGAGAATTAACCCGACCTTAAGTTTTAGTAGCATTCTTGGTCCATTTTATCAAAAGCATTAGATAAATTCCCAATGCTAATACAGTTAATATTTTAATGCCTAATTCAAAAGATAATAGTTGGATTAACCAAAAAATATTAGGCTCCCACCAATTGTGGTAGAGATTTATCAAGTGAAAACCTGATAGGTATAAATAGCCTAATATAATTAGCCGGTTCCACTTGCCCCAAGGTAACAAAAATAAAATAAGTGCCGGGCCTAGATATCTTTCGTGCATTCTCGTTGCCAGAAAAAAGGTGGAAAGAAGAATGAGAATCCAGGCTTTCCAAAGATAGTCGATGGTGGCCATTTTTTTCGTGTTTATTAAAAGCCAGATGCCTGCCGCACCAACGAAGATGGATCCGTAAGTGCTATACGGAATTCCGAATAACCAGCCCAAGGAGTCAGGAATTTTACTTGATCCGACTACTAAAAACCAAAAATTGAATGCATGGTCAGTCACATAATCAGATCCCGATCCGGTGCTTAACTTCTCCATAAATATTCTAAATGGCCAAAATAAATCAAAAATATTGTTAAAGGGCAAGAAGACCAAAAGAAAGATTAAAAGTTGCAAGAGTAAAGCTTTTATGGACACGAAAAACCCTTTTTTACTAAACAAATACGCGAAGAAGAAGGGAAGAAATATAATAGCGGATTGTTTGGTTAGAATTGCCAGAGTAACTGAAATAGATGAAAGCAAAAATCGTTCTTCAAGTAGAAAGAGCGATCCTAAGAGAAGAAAGAAGATAGGAATACTTTCTATCTGGCCCCAGGCAGCGCTATTAAACCAAATGGCAGGGTTAAAAAGAGCGAGCAAAAAAACAGAGATGGATTTGTTGATAGATTTCGTTTGGCGTATCGTAATTTGATAAAGCAAAACAGCAATCCCGATATCTGCCAAGATAGATGGCAATTTAAAGAAAGCCGGTAAAAAGTTGGGGTGACCAGAGCTAATTACCCAGTCAGTAAACAATGAGGGCGCCAAGCGGCCTACGGTGTATATAATTCGAATCGTTTGTAAATATATTTCGTAGCTGATTGCAAATAATGAAATGGCGATCGGCGGATAGGTGGGGGGCATAACTTTATATTTTTCAGTAAATTCTCGTTCATAAATTCCTTGGATACCAAACATGGTAATTTCCTTACCCCAGGCAATGTGGTTATTTACATCGCCGCTATAAAGCCTGACAGAGATAAATAGCCTCATCAAAATAGCCAGCAATAAAATTAAAGCGAACAAGCTACTTTTCATGGGGATTACGACCGTGGTACGAATCTAATAATCAGAGTAATAAGCAGATGCCTTAACCAACCAAAGTATAAAATGCTACTTTCAACTATGTAATTATGGGTAGTGTTTTCACTTGATAACCCGATTATTTTTTTTATCGGATAGAGTAAGGATTCTTTAAGATATTTAAAGTTGGCGGCTGGTTTGCCGCTGGCTCCATGATGATGGATGATGACTGCCTTAGGATTAAAGACAACTAACCATCCTTTTTGCTTTAATCGGCGACATAGATCTAAATCTTCGAAATAGAAAAAGTATTTTTGATCAAAACCGCCGAGATCTTTTGCCACAACAGAGGGTAACATCATGGCTGCCCCGACGACCGCATCTACACAGACCGGTTCATCCGAGGCCGGAGCATATTTGGCGACTAGCTCTTTTTTTCCCAGCCAATATGCTTTTATCGTGTTGATCACAGAAGGAAAATGAAAGCAGGAAGGTTGAATCGAATGATCTTTGTTGACCATCTTCGGGGAAACTAAGCCGACATCGGTGTTTGAGGCGAGGAGTTGGACGAGAGAATTTATGACACCGCCTGTAACAATTGTGTCTGAATTTAGAAATAAAATGTATTTGCCGTGGCTGGATTTAAGCCCTTGATTTTGCGCTGTAGCAAAGCCAAGATTACAACGATTTTCAATCAAACGAACCTGGGGAAATTTACTCTTGATCATCGTTACAGATGCATCCGAGGAACCATTGTCAACTACAACTACTTCCCACTGGCTTGAGGATTTATCTTTAAAAATAGAGTATAGGCACTCTTTCAGTAATTCTTTCGTGTTAAAGCTTGCAATAATGATTGAAACCTCAGGCAAAATTTGATCGACTGAAAACTTGTTCATCGGTTAGTTTCCCCTCCCTTCGCTCAATATTTCTACGAATAATAATGATGTTTAATTTTGTTATCGCAGCAAATATAACAAATAAATAGCCGGGGTGGGTCAAAGCTCGCTTCACCAAGGCATAAATATGTTCCTTGATAAGTTTTCCACTGAGGATATTCATCCAAATTACCAGTAGCCTATTTCGCTCCTTTATTTTAATTAACGATTTTGTGTCTAAGAGCTTGGCAAAACTTGCACCTCGAACAGAACTGGTTATGACGGCTGAAGGCTCCCAGAGCATCTTCCAACCTCGCCGCCTGGCTCTGAGGCCCAGGTCTACGTCCTCCCAATACCCGGGGGAATAAATCAGGTCATAACCACCCAACAAATTCCACATCTTTTTTTTGTATATTGTCTCGCCACCGCTACCCCAAAAAGTCGCCTGTGGCTTGTTTGTCACTTTTGCCGCTGACAGTTCCAACCAGCCGTCTTGCCAAGTAACAATGCCGCCCCCAAGTTCGTTTGTTTCCCTAAGGGTCACGCCAAATATATTGGGTTTACTAAAATGAACAAGTGTGTTGACTATCGCGTCTTGCTTTGGGATTAGATCATGATTAATAATCGCCACTAAATCACCTTTGGCGATCTTTACTCCTGTATTGGCCGTTAACGGAAAACCACCGTTTTTAGGTTGGTTGATAACCCTGACTTTGGGAAAATTTTCTTTAACCCAGTTGGTGCTCCCATCAGATGAAGCGTCGTCTACCAGGATCCACTCAAAGACGCCTTTGAGCTTTAAGATTGCCGGCAAACTTTCTTTGAGTGCCTCGAGGCCGTTCCAACAAGGGATAACTACCGAAACTTGCCAATTCATAACTCGCGATTAATATCCAGATTAACAAGACGCCAGAAGAAAATAATACCCAGTCCTGCGAGAGTGCTTCTGACTAAACTCACTGCCTGTGAGAAAGGAATGAACTTCGCAATAAAAGCGGGTAGAGTGTAGGGAATTTCTCTAACGACCGGAAGGGCGGGTCCCAGAAGGGCGTAATGCAATGAAGGATCGAAAGATAATACAATCCCTAGATTTGCTACCATAAGCAAAATGATTAACGGTCGAAGTGCCTTTGCTTTTAACCATAAAATGGCAAACCAAGGTGTGATCCATAAAAACCACTGTGGGTGATAATGAGTGACGGAAAATAAAAGAAGCAGGATGCCTGTCCAGATGGTGAACCATGACACCTTTTTGGCAAATAATCCCAGACCAACAAGGGCCACAAAGCCGATGGCGAAGACAGAAAGAAACTGATCACCTGAAACATTTATTTTTGCAAATAACATTTTATCTGTCTGGGGAGCGAACAAAGCCATCACGCGATACCCCGGAGAAAAGATGGCAAAAGGAAGAACAATCGTGAGATAGACAATCAGCCCGCTTCCTAATATTTTTAACTTTTCAATTATATTTTTCCCGAAATAAAGACTGATTGGGACAAGAAAAAGTAGGGGAAAAATTTTGTAACTGCCACCCAGGCCTAACATTATCGCGGCCCACATGTATCTTCTCCTGGTGAGCAGTACACCGGCGGCGACAGTAAATAACGTCGGCCAAATATCCCTTTGGCCCATTGCAAAGGAGGCGTAAAGAGTTATTGGGTTAAGCATCCATAAAAGGAAAACCTTCCACTTGTCTTTGGTCTGGTTAAAAAAATAGGTCAATAGGAATGCTAGTCCAAGATCAGCAAACAGGTTCTGGCTTTTGATTAAAATTAAATAAAGCATAAATTCCGGTTTAGAAAATAAGAGACTTTCATTTTGCTCAAAAACAACCAGGTCAATGCTTTTGTCTATCAATGGCCTTAAGACCAGCCTAAAGACCGAAGGAATAAAATAAGCTAAGGGTGGAGAGTTTAGTTCCTGTGTCCCCAGGTTTTGAAAAACACTGATTAGATCATCTTCCTCGGGCGGGCGATAAAATTGGTCGTAAAGATCTAAGAACTTGCCCTTTTCTACGATAAGGTAACTCGCAAGTGCCGTTGCCCTAACATCGGGGTGATAGGTCAAACCCATGATGGCCACCCTTGTCAGGATGGCAAAGATAACGGCGATGACCAAGGTGTATTTACTTTGAAAAATCCTCATTCACCCTCTTTCTTACATTAATTTTAAACTTCATAAATGAAAATTCCAAAGCTCGCTGGCGAAGACGGGATCCATCGACAAGGTTTAAAGCGGGGGGGCGCATAATTAGCTCTTTTGTTCTTGCTTTTAATTCCTGAGAAGAATCCCATCCATATTCCAGAAACTTTGCTCCCAGAATCTCTTTAAATCCGCCTTTTCTTACTGGCAAAACGAGACAACCTGCCGCCATCGCTTCGACTAATGTAATGCCAAAATGTTCGACCCGTTCCGGATGGGTGTTTTCGTCTTGTCCGTAACCGCTGGCGGTCCAATAGATGGTACTTTTACCGTAAAGCTCTTTAAGTTGTGAGAAATTCGGGGCGAAAGTGAATTTGATCGGGTAACCTTCGGCCGATTTTTGTAACTGTGTTAGATCAGTTTGTTTGATACCACCGAGGCCGCCGGCCAACATTAATGTCCAACCTTTAAGGCCATCGTCGACTAGCTCTTTAAAATTATTTATTAAAAAGTCGTGCCCCTTGACTTGAAGTAGTTTCGAGAATCGGCCCACAGACAAGATGATCTTTTCTTTTCTAAGTGGTTTTATCAGTTGGGTATCGACAGGAGGATACAAGACATCAGTCTGAAGTCCATATTCCTTATCGATAATCTGTTTTGTAAACAGAGAATTTACCACTACCCGCCCGATACCTTTAAACTTAAGAGTGTTAATAAGCGATTTTCCCCCAACTCCCACGAAAGGAACTTGAAAATGAAGCCAATTAACCTTAGCGGTCAAAAATGGGACACTGCCGTCACTGACAAAAAATATCAAGTCATATTTACTCATACTATAAATTTTGCGCACCAGGGCTTTACCTTTAAAAAAGTCGTTTTTGATTTTTATTCCGCTTAGGTCAATTTGAAATCTTTCTTGGCTTTTGACCAGCACATTTTTATCCGACCAGAGGACATCGACTCCGAAGCCCATTGCCTTGAGGGCAACGGCGACGGATAGCGTGTATCTCTCGCCACCGCCTAATGTGTCTAAATAAGGATCATAGATCGCTGCCTGCTTCATTTGTATTATTGTTGAAGTTCCCAAAGGCGTAAATAAACGATCATGGTGTGATATGCCTGATAGACAGATTCTATCCAGCCCTCTGTACCATCCCGAAATCCTTGTTTTTTAATTAACCGATCCCAAAGAGTTAAACCGCCCATTTTCAAAACGCGCCACCAGACAACCGTTGGATGATTGATTCCCGGAGCCAAAAAAAGTTTTGCTTCATAGTCCGACCAAATAACGCTTTTGGCTAGTGCCTCTTCAAGCGTCACTGGTTGGTAATGGATGAGGGCTTGGGTTAATTTCCCAAAATGACCGTCAAAAATAGCTTGCTCGTGAAGTTCGCCGATAAATTTAATCAATGCATCTTTTTTAAAGAGACGCATTACATAATCATTACCCCAACCACCGAATTTAAGCTCTTTGCCGAGCAAGAAATTTCTCCTGGGAACGGCGTAAGCGGCAAGTGGATTATTATCTTTAGTGACCCTTAAGAGCTCGTTTCTTAACAGGGGGGTAATACGTTCATCCGCGTCCAGATAAAACAACCACCCGCCGGTGGCAAGACTCTTTAGCTTGTTTTTCCTTGACCCATATTTTTCCAAAACTCCTTCTGCACAGAAATATTTTACCCATTGGTGTGTTTTTACTATTTTTTTTGTATCATCCGTGGATCCATTATCCAGTACGATAACCTCGTCTGCCCATCTTGCCGATGCCAAACACTCTTCGATCATCGATTCTTCATTCTTGGCCGGGATCAGGATGGAGATACTCATAGGGGATAACTGCCTTTGCCAAAACGTCCGAGGAAAAAGTCACGAGCACCCAACTTTTGCCAATGTCTTCCGGTTGTTAGGGTCCTGACCGCCTCTCTTATTAATGCTATCTTTGCCCGCAATGATGCCCAACGCATGCCAAAGAGCAGTCGATTTCGCACGGTGAAATAGTCCTGTAGTCCGGAGCCGACTCCGGAAGAACCGGCATTTATATGCCAAAGCTCGGCAGAAGGGATATACCAAACTGTCCCACCCAGCTTCTTGATTCTCATTGAGAGATCATTGTCTTCATAATATAAATAGAGCTTTTGATCAAAGCCGCCCGTTTTTTTTGCCAGAGAGGCAGGGATAAGCATGCAGCAACCGGTAGCAAAATCGGTTGTTTCTTCTGAGGCATATTGGCCTATGTCCACCTCATCTACCCCTCGGTGCATTCCGATGACATTGTCCCAGTCAGTAATACCACCGGCATACCAGATCACTTTCCCGCGCTCATTTTTTTGATACCGATCAAAGTGAAATTCTCGCTGGGGAGCAAAGTATATTTTTGGAGAAAGTAAACTATTGGGATGGCGGCGATGGGCGGCCACTAAGTTTTCGACCAGATTCGGATCAAGAATGGTGTCAACATTTAAGACGATGATTACCTCTTTTCCAAGGGAAAGGGCTTTTTCTATGCCCTTGTTGTTTCCGCCCGCGAGTCCGAGATTGTTATTATTGCGAACAATTAACACTCCGGGGTATAGCTTCCTAGCTAGTTCAACCGATTTATCCTTTGAACCGTTGTCAGAGAGAATGACGGTAAGATTAATACCGGTTAGTTTTTGGGCTAGGAGCGACTTAAGCAGACCCGGGAGATCTCTTTGGCTATTCCAAATAGGGATTACAATACTTACCTTTATTTTCTTCATTTCCATTACTTTCTAATGTTATTCTTCGGTAATTTACGATGAGAGCTTGCGGATCAGTTTTAAACGGAACTTTTCTATGGGGTTGTTTTGTGTTTTTATTAAACTGTCGGCCAGCCAATAACTGAACTCTTTATTGGCTGATTTAGCTTCATCTTGAAATTGAGTAAGTGAGATATCACGAGGGATAAAACCCTGTCTTTCCCAGACTTTGACTAAGACCAAAACTTCGGCAAAACCCTGAAGAAGTCCTAAGGCCAACCCATGAAGTCCGTCCTTATAGCCTTTTCCAAAGAAATAACGACTCAAAAACTCCCCAAATGGCTTGCGGATTAAATCTTCCCATTGAAAGCTGTAGCCATTTTTTAGTAAAGCAGCACAGCGAACATCAGCATAACGATTGGCCCACAAGATAAATTTCTCAATTGAGTCATAATGATAATGAATGATGGCAATTTCTTCATTGGCGGTCATTTTTTTACCCTCCCCGACCATTTTTGGTTCATGGTGTATTTCACCGGACCATATCGCCGTGCCTTTTTTAAAAAAACGAATTTTGTAATCCGGCCACCATCGTGATCCCTGAATCCACTTGCCAAAGACAATATTTTTTCTCGGAATGGCGTAATAGGTAATTTTTCCTTTTTCTGGCTTTTTTGCGATTGCTTTTAAAGTCGCACGCAATTTTGGCGAAACTTCCTCATCCGGGTCGAGAACGAGGATCCAGTCCCCTTTTGCTTGCGAGACGCCAAAATTTCTCACAGGCTCGACGTAATTAATGTACTTATGGCTAATGACACGTGCTCCGAACTTCTTGGCAACCTCGACACTGTTGTCCCGACTTTCTATGTCAACAATCAGAATTTCGTCCGCAAGCTCCTTAACTGAGGATAGAACCTGGGGAAGATATTTTTCTTCGTTTCTGGTGGTAATGACAACGGATATTAAGCTCGCCACGTAAGGCAATTTTACATCAGCTTTAACGTCGGGAGCAAAAGGAGTTATAGCCCGTCAACCCGGTAGATACGGATGCCCGCTTGTGAGTATATCGCGGAAAGTCCTAATTCCCTGACCGAGCCCGGGAGAACTTGGTCCTCACTTAAATAAACATAGAGGATTCGATTATCCCTTAAAAACCGCATTGCCATGAATGTGTCCCCTGCGGTAAAGAATTTCATCGCCTGCTCATGGCGTTGTTTCCAGGGGACACCGAGGATATCCAAATTAACGCTGTCAGCCAAGTATGACGGTTTGCCAGAATACGCGGATACGTATGCGGTGGAGGTGTATTTTCGAAGCGGAATCGGTGGCTCAGGCAGCTGGGTAAGAGCCGGCTTTTCGTAAGGATAGGTAAGCACGGTACCGGGCGGTTCCCGCTTTAAGAAATTTAAGGCGCTTAACTCATTAAACGGTAGCGTGGCGGGTGGTCTGTTTGGGAGATAGTTATAGTACAAGGACGAAAAACTTGTGGGTAGGGTAAATAGGATAATTGAAAGTAACAGTAGCTTTTTATAAAAAGGCTTACTTATTTTTAGTCTGGCTATTTCTATGCCCGCCGTCCAGCCGACAAAAATTTGGCCATAGTAAAAGAACTGGATTGTGTTCCAGGTTGTCCCCTTTTGAACAAAGACCAGCGGAAAGATCAAAGCGATTAAAGACATGCCAATTAACGCCAGATCAAAATATCTTTCCCTCCAGTTTCCCTTCAGCAAATTTAATAGATAAATAAGCCCCAAAATCCTCGTACCTATATTTCCCAATATAAATACGGTGGTAATAAGAATGGAAAGAATAATCACTCTGCTATATAGCCCTAAGAAAAGATAGGCATTAAATGCTTCGGCCAGCTTGGGGATAAATAGTCTGTCTGGCGCCTCAATCATCGTCCGAGGAAACCATAGAGGCTCCAGCACCAGTAACCCGCTTGATTGGGGGGCTGTCCAAAGGAATAAAAGAACTGTAATTATAATGGCTCCTCCGGCTCGCCAAAGGCCCACTAATTGTTTCTTAATAAGCACCTGCCAAAATGCAATAATCGTCAAGCCTGCAAGCCCTATTACCCCGGCATAACTTTTAACAAAGAATAATAAACCGAAGATTATTATCTGTAAAACTAACAATGGAAACTTAGGATTTAAACCTTTTATCACCAAATAAAATCCACCAATTAAAAAAACAAGTGAAAGTGCAAATGGTGGGTTGATAAGCGTGGAAATTGATTGTTGTGACCAGAAAAGAGATTCGCCTCCCAGCTGGCCGGATCGTAAGTATGTGATAAACCACCCAAAGCTTCCTCCAAAAAAAGTAAAAAACGTGGCCCAGTTGGCTGCCTTTTTTGAACCGGTCCACTCCTTGATCAGTAGGAAAGTTAAGACTCCAATGGCGATTGCCATCAAAGGAGGGAGAATCTGAAAGTATAGAACGCCGGCTGAAAGGCCGGTCCACTTCGAAGCTAAGGCGATTATGAGGTCAAAACCCCAGTGATAGTTCGAAATTGGTGTCGGAGAGAATAGGGGGTTCACGACAGGAAAGCCTTGCTTTATTGATTCAATTAGAGACAGATGCCAGATGGCATCATGGCCATTTGCCCCCCAAAAGCCCAAACCCCACTTGGTCGGTAGACCGCTTTTAATCATGGTCAGAGACCACGAGAGCGAACCTATGAAAAGCAGTAGGGGGGTCTCCCAGTTAAGCCTTCTTTGCCTCATGTTTGCGGATTAATAATAGGAGCGTTTTCGCCTCAGTGACTACCATTCCTTCGGTCAGCACGTAAATAGAGAGCAAATACACGGCCGTCCCTGCTAGCCCTATGGTAAACAGAGAAATCCACGATACCGGCAGAATGAATCTCCCAAGCACTAAAACAATACCGAGAAAAGCGCTAGACACAAGAACTTTGAAGACACCTGCCAAGGAAAATGGAACTTCTCTTCGGACCAAGATAATGGGGATAAACGAGGTGCAGCCGACAATTGCAGTTCCGATAGCCATGCCGGTGTAACCAAACTTGAGAGCTAACGATGGAATTAGCAACCAAGTTAATGCCGTCCAGAAAAGCATTAAATAGGTGTTCCACTTTATTTTGCCGATACTATTTAAGACATTGGTCAAATGGGTGGAAATCGCCGCCCACATTGCATTGATAATATAAAAGTCTAAAGCGGCTAGGGCCGGGCTCCAGTGCAGATAGACCGGGATTAACATTAAAACCCAAGGGGCGAGAATCGCCATCGTTATCACCACCGGAAACACAAGGGCTGTTATAAAGAATAATGACTTTGAAACTGTTCGTCCCAATTCCGCTCTATCGTCCTGCAGTCGAGAATAAGCCGGAAATGTAACGGTATTAACAGGATCCATAAATGCCCGCAAAACCTGATTAGCATTCCTTTCTGCCCAACCGGCAAAACCAATGGCCCCGGGGCCAATTATCCCGCCTAAAAATACGATTGTTAATCGATCTTTGATCAGGGCGATTAGAGAATTTACTTGATACGGTACTCCAAACCTAAAAAGGCTTTTAAGATTACTAAATTTAAAAGATAGGCCGACTTGCCAAGGTGAAATTAAATACAACGCAGTTACACCTACAAAAGCTCTGCCCAAAACTGCGACCGTGTAGCTATTTAGTCCAAAACCCTGATAGGCAAGAAGAACTAAGAGAAAGTTAAACACTGCTGTTTCCAGCAAGGCAACCAAGACAATCTTCTGAAATTCCAGTTTACGTTCCAGCATCACACTGGGAATACTTTTAAATGATACCAGCCAAAAACTAAACGCCAAAGCGTAGAGGAGGGTCATTTGGGTCGGTTGAAGGTGATTCCACTGTCTGACAAATGGGCTTAGCAGAAATATTGCCACCACAGAGGTCGTTACTAACAACTGTTGCAGGGTAAAGGAGCTACGAAATTCCTGCAAGGTGGGGGTGGTCTTTTTTTGGACAAGGGCAGCGGCAAGGCCGACATCGGAGAAATATGTAAAAATATCAATCACCGCAGAGACGAGGATATATGTTCCAATTTCGTTCTCACGGAACTTGGCCGACAGCAATGCAAAGCCGGCAACCGTAATTAGAGTGCTTAGTTGATTGCGTATAATTAAGGTAACCACACCCCGTACTGTCCGCCTCTTTACAGTCGCCAGATCCAATTCATGCCTTTCGGCAGCTTCGGGATCATCAAGCTTTAGATTGATCATGACTTTGATATTATTGTATCTCCGAATGGCTAATCTCCGGGAATTCGGCGAAGGATTAGGCTTGAGCTAATTTTTGTTGTAGAAGCCAGGCTCCGACAACTCCCAATACTGACGCGAACGAAAGATAATCAGATACCACCCTTAATGGTGTTTCTGAAAACTTCACTTCAATATCGTTGATTCCGACCGGAACTTCTAACTTGATTAAACCAAGTTCTCCGTCAGTTACACGAGCGTTTTGGGTGCTGCCGTTAATCTTAACCAACCACCCAGGATAATAAAGAGTGTTGACCACCATCGTAATGGGACCGGATGTATTATTTTCAATTTTATAGATTTGGCTATTTGACTTTTTTATACTTGCTTTTACCGGTATCCCTGTGGCCAACACCGCATCGGATGAGGACGGTACCCCGGGAGGAGCTTTTGACCATAAAGGTAAATAGTCATAAATACCAGCACTGATTTGTCTAGCCCAGAGCTTGCCAGAAAATTGTATTTCATCTGTTCGATCGTTGTACCAACTAATGGGTTGAAAATATACCACGTAGGCAATTAAGCTAATACCAACCAGGGCCGCAACAATAAGTGACTGACGACTTTCACGAAAAAAAACAACGACGCTGGCGGCAATTAGGGATATCGCCAGCATGACGATTGACATAAATCTCCACGAAAACTGCAGATATTCTAGTTTAGGAGCTATTTGCCAAAATGGGGTTGCTTTCCAATGGGTGAGGAAGCTGGTTAGTAAAAATATCACTAGCAAAAAAATAACGACAATAATTCTATCCCGACTTTTTTCCCGCCAAGAAATTATCGTTAGCATGGAAATAAGACCAACTAACCAGTGGACAATCCCTATTTGAAACGCCATTCCGTCGTTGGGGCCGAAAACCGAAGCCCCATAACCCCAAAAGCGTGAGACAAACAATTGATTAATATCCACGAAATGGGCCAAAAAGTTAAAGTAGCCTATGACCAAGGTTTCAATATGAACGTACTGTTGTTCATAAATAACGGGGAAGATAAAAAAGGCAGAGATACCGACAGCGATAACGGCAGAGATAATCAGAGTTTTAATTGCCCTTGTTAGCGTCTGTTTATTTGAAGCAGCTAGCCAGATAAGAATCCAGATCACAAGCAAGGGGGTAAAGATCAGCGTCATGCCGACATGAGAAAGAATTATCATCGCCTCTGTTAACCCCAACTTTATTGCATTTTTCAAATTGGGGTGTTTTACTAATCGGTACCCAAACCACAGCGTTGCCGGAAAAATAGCTATTGCCCAGAGCTCATTTAAGTCGCCCCTGACATAAAGATCCAGTGCATGGTATGGGCTGTACAAATAAAACACAGCCGCCAGTATGCCACCCCATTTACCTAAGAAAATATTTCCGAGACGAGCCATAAACCCGGCCGAAACAACCAATGACAAAATAAATAGCAACTTAACCGTATCCAAATACGAAAGGCCCATGGCCCTAGGAACGAGTCCAAAAACGTAAGGAAGGGGTGGATAAAAATTCATTAACGGATAACCATAACCGTTGCCCAGTTCTTTCGTCCACCTACATGGAAGCTGCAAATCCCTAAGACATTCTTCTAAAGCATATTGTCTGACTACCGGTAGGTCGTCATGCATCGGGAAGAAACCCCCGCGCAAAAGTGATAGAAAAGAGGGAATTGTGATAATCAAGAGCAGCCACCAAAGCCGTGATTGGTTATTTAGTTTGCTCATTTATATGGGCAATTGCGGTTTCACTCGATAGAAATATAATATTTCGGTCGATCCATCAACCCGTGATGGCTTGGCGAAGGAAGAAACGAGTTCTAATCCATGTTTTGGTGGATCCATTATTTCAAAACGGCTCTTGTTGGCTATCAGATAGACCTCGTTATCCCCGAGGGCATTATTGAGCGAAGTCGGAATGTCTTTGATCGGATAAGCCAGGCCAACGACCCGAATATTAGAACGCCCCTCGAGATACATTTGTAAACCGTCCGGCATTGTCCCAAAAAAACCTTCTGTGCCAACTAAAATATTAATATTGTCGGGTCTGCCCTTTAAGTAAGCGGCGATCTCCCGCAGGCCGTACCCGGCAGTCCACTCTTCCATATAGCCATTTCTTTCGACCGGCGGAAGCCAGGCTAAAGCAGGACGGGCAACGATGAGATAATTTTGCCAAATTAAAGGAGTCGCTATAAGGATAAGCACGGCGATTTTTAAGATTGTCGGTTTTGGGGAGACTCTGGATATGCCATATGCCCCAAAGAGCAGCATCGCCGGAACTGTAAACAAAATGTACCTGGCAGTAAAAACTTTACCAAAAATTGACTCGATTAATATTGGTCCTATCGTCCAAACGAATAGCAACAGGGCTTTTGATGGCATACGGCGCAGCATACGATAGGCCCCGATAACTCCAAGAATAACAATCGGAAGTGTCATGAGTATGATTAGCCACCAACCAACCTGCTCGAGGTTTGAAATCAGAGGAGTTAATGGGTGACTGATTATTTCATTTAGTGAATAAATGTAATCAAGGTTTCGAGAGCCTATTAGATGAAAATTCGGCCCTAAACGCAAAATATTATATATGCCAAAGCCAACAATTAAGGCGACCAAGAAGCCTGACAACGCCTTTAGCAGAAACTTCCAGTCAGCTAAACTTTTTTTTGGGGCAACCAATAGCACAGTAGGCAAAAGAAAGAAGAAAAATTCGCCCGGTGTTTTGGTCAACCAAGCACCACCCAGCGCCCCACCGATTAAGAGTGATAAGTCAAACCTTGGATTGCGTACAAACAGTAGACCCAAGACCAGAGCGCCCATTCCCCAGAAAGTAAGCAGACTATCAACTAAGGCTTTCCGATCAAAAAATACTAAAAAGGGAGAGGAGGCGATTAAGAAAAATGTAATTATTGCTACTTGTTTTGATCGGAACAAGAGCCAACTTACTAATCCCATTTCGATCATTATTCCCAGACCGGAAAGTACGGAGATAAAGCGACCGGCAAACAGGGGATCTGAGAATAATTTGAGAGAAGGAATTACCAACCACATAAAAAGCGGTTGTTTGCCATCTGAAAGAGGTAAAAACCTTAAGGTCTCTTCTGCCTTCATAACTTGTGCCCAGCGAACATAAATAGCTTCGTCGACAAAAACCGGCAGAGTTGTACCTAAACTATAAAGCCTTAAGATAATTCCAATGAAGAAAATGACGGCGATAAGAATGACGTCCTTATGATTCATCTTAATCGTAAATCCCTAGAATTTCGTTCTTTCTTACTCGAATAATTTCCCGCAGCATCTCCACTGATTCTTGAACAAATTTTCGTTGTTTGGAGGTACTTGAATCTATATTTCGCCACTCAACGGTGATCTCTTTGATCTTAAAGTTCATTCTTTGAGCAACAAATAACAGCTCGACGTCCCAAGCGCCTACTCGCCACCCTGATCCTCGTTGCCGTCGAAAAACTTCTAGCTTAGAAAAAACCTTTTTAACGACATCCGTTCTAAAACACTTAAAGCCACACTGGGTATCGTGAATGCTCGAAAGTACCAACGCTCTTCTAATCAGTAGAAAAATCGGAGAAGCAATTTTTCTAACAAACGGGTAATTCTCACGCTTAAAACCCCTAGATCCGATAACAATTTCGTACCCATGCTCGATCCCCTCTTTGAATTTTTCAAATTCATCAATTGGAGTTGATTGATCCATATCGGTGAATAATACATATTTCCCCTTGGCTTTATTGATGCCTGCCCTAAGAGCGAATGCTTTTCCTCCTTTTGGGTTTCTAAGGTGAACGAAATGTTTTTTGCCCTTGATATATTTTTCTACTAACTCAAAACTTCCGTCAGATGAACCGTCATCAGAGATAACAATTTCCCAATCAAAGTTCTGGCGCGAAAGATAGCTTGTGACCTCCGCTAACACACCTCTTTTTAGATTTTCTAATTCGTTATAGCAGGGTATTATTACTGATAAAAATATCATTTGTTCACAGTTATAAGTCTATTTTATACGAGTTCGTTGTTCTACAGTAATTCCTCCAAAGGTGGCTACTTGGTCAACCCTCCCTATTTTCTTTTGGCGGGTAAGCCACGCGGCAAGTCTTTCCGGATGAGGTACATCGACTTCGTAGATAGTATATAGCTTAGGAGTCAATGCGGTTGAGGGCAAAAGCAAATGGGAAGGCTTAGTTCCTAACCATTTGAATAAATAGTCATATGCGTGTGGAATGACCGGAGGCACATAGACATCGGTATTATATGGTTCACCCTCCTGTTTGGCTCGCTGTAAAACCCAGTTAACCGCTTGTTTTTCGTTTCCAAGAACGACATTAACCGGACCATCGGTCCCAGCTACCAGGTAATTTCTAATAAGAGGAAGATTTAACCAAATGAAAAGAAGCATAAAGACGATAAAGAGCGCCTTGCCGAATAAATATTTCGTCCACCAAGCGGTTAGAACTGAGACAAGGAGGACAAAAACCAAATAAATACCTGTTAAATAGTAATCCCAGACATACCCCGAATTACCTTGATAAAAAAGAAGGCCTATCAAGGGCGTTAACAGCCATAATAATAGTAGTTTTATTCCGTCTGATTTTAACCGTGATCTGAAAAGCACTAATGATCCGGCGACACTGATTAGCATGAAATTCGCAACAGGAACATCGCTTGCAACAATTTTTAACCATAAAGCTTGCCAATAATAATTTAGCCTCGACCCGAGAACAGCAAAGAGATCGTGTCGGAAGCTTTGTTCGCTTATTAGAAATCGATAAAAAGACTTGATCATTAAAGAATCGTGTCGAAGATCAAATAAGGCTTGTGGAAGAAGGGTCAGAATAAACAAGAATAGGGAAAAAATCAAGAGATAGCCTTTGGGAGCTTTTTTGCGTTGCCATGTCAAGAAAATCAAGATTGCCGGAAGGAAAAAGAAAGCGCTGGCGGCTTCAAACTGTAGGCTGACACCCAAGCCAAGCGAGACAACCAACCAATACTTGAGGTTTCCTTTTATTATCTGCCATAATCCCCAAATCATTATCGAGCTTGACAACATAAGCTGTGTCGGATTGGATAACCAACGACTTGCGACTACTAACCAATAAGAAAAACCTCCCAAGGCAATAAATATATAAGCGGTTCTCCTACCAAAAATTTCATCAGCTAATTTCGCGGTCATAATAAGAGCCAATACGGTGGTGGCAGAGAGATAAATTGCCGGAAAGACGGGGTCCCCACTACCGAGCCAATACCACGGAAGCAGCGTAAAATAATAAAGTGGACCTAAAAATATTCCTTCTATACCAGTGGTCGGACCTATTAAAAACAGTTTATGGTTAACAATAAGATCTCGTATTGTTAAGGCATCCCTTCCCTGATCAAAATAAAAACCGAGAAGTTCATCTAACCGATAAACTCTAATAAGGAAAGCGACTGATAAAAGAACTCCCATCAATCCCCAGTTTCTGCCCCATCGCAATATCTTAGGAAACATGCTTAAGGTTTGTTATGTATCAGTTTATAAAGAGTTACCCCCCAGGGAAAAGACCGAGAACTGTCAATCTTTGCCCAGCCAAAATTCGCTATTTCGGCTTTAGGATGACCTACAGGATTGCACTGGGATACCGGGAGTTCACAAACGACAAATAACTGTTCGGTTAAGTCAGGTGGCATCTCTTTTAGAGGTGCACCCCATTTGCGCAAAATAAAGCGGTAGCTTTCATCATAATTTTGATTCGCAATCATGCCCAAATTAAAATCTTTCCCTCCCGATGACTGTACTATTTCACGACTAATAACCTGGGCATGCTGATAAAGATCATAAGGTGTTGCCAAAAGAGGACTGGCTGAAAGGTTTAAATAAAGCAAGCCCATAAACGCGACTATTACCGCTACCCTAGTTACTTTGGCTGTTTCCCAAAGGTAATCTATAAGAGCCCCCGCGATTAAGAAAATTGCCGGGAAAATAAAGCCATAGTAATGATCAAAAAGAGATTGTTTATAAAGGCCTAACCCGATAATACCAAAGCTAACCCAGGTAACTAATAACCTTAAGCTGGTAACTTTATACCTTCTGATAAAAAGGACAATCGTTCCAAAAAGAATCACGCTTGAGGTGATAGTGCCGAGATGTTTCGAACCGGCAGTTAGAAGGGACGTTGTCATTCTTTCTAGAATAGGTAGCAGATTGGGAACAGCCTTGTAAACCTTAAAGTTGACGGTCGTTTGACGTTGGGAGAAGAAAGTAAGCATTGCACGCGAATTTAAAAATTGATGCCTGATATCAAATAAAACTATCGGCGACATCAGCAAAATAAATACTATAAACGAGATCGCTGTTGAATGAAGCAGGGCTTGCCTGTCTACTTTTTCCTTTTTGACAGCAAGAAGCCACCAAACAAGAATCGTCGGTAATAATAAAAGTCCGAGGTAGTGCGCTTGGATTGCAAAGGCAAGTGAGATAAAGCAGATTAATAACCACCTAAATTTGCCACCATTAAACACTCGCCAAATTGCATATATAGCCAAAAGGGCAAAAAAGGGCATGACATTTGGATTCCATGAAGATCGTGAATAGATAATTACCGTTGGAGAAAGTGCATATAATATGGCGGCGGTAGAGCCGGCCATGGGTGAAAACCATTCTCTCCCAATTAGATATATCATCAAAACAGTGGCGACACCTATTAGGGCTACAAAAACTGACGGACCGACAGGTGAGAGGCCGGCGAGAACGAAAGAGGGTAATATTAGGTAGTAGTAAAGGGGGCCGTTGTACATATGCCCGACAGAGGTCCCCGGCCCGATTAATGTTAATTTCTTCTCTACTACCAACTTCCAAAGCACAAGTGCATCTCTGCCTTCATCCCCCTGAAACTGCATATACCGATCGATTTGATAAAGCCTGAGAAATGCTGCAAGAAGAACAAGGACGATCAGCGCAGACAACTTACCACCAATAAACATAGATTAATTACTACGAAGCGAGAGCCATAAATCTACCGTCCCTTTAACTGCTCGCAGTATTATTTTTGGATGAGCACCTCGTTCTCTACGATTTTTATCACCCTGATCTGGAAAGTGGGATACCGGGACTTCTGAAATTTTGAGTCCCGCTCTTTTGGCTTTAACTAATAGTTCTGTACTTATCATCGCCGTGTTGGTTTTTAGTCTCGGTAATTTAGCCAATGAGCTCCTTTTAATCATCTTAAAGGCACAGTCGATATCTTTAAACCAAATACCAAAAAAGATGAGATCCCAAAATCTCAGCGCTTGGGCAAGCAAAACCCTAGGCAAGCCTTCGGCTCTATTAGCTCGATATCCGATGACAAGATCATTATTGATAATTAGTTGTATAAATTTAACCACTTCACCAAAGTCAAACTGTCCGTCACCATCGGTAAAAATAATTAGATCTTTCTTAGAACTGTAAAAGCCGGCGATCAATGCTCCGCCATAGCCTCGGTTGGGAGAATGGTGAATCACCTTAATTCGCTTATTCTTAGCGGCTAAGGCATCGGCTATCAGACCAGTTTTGTCAACTGAGCCGTCATCAACGATTATGACTTCATAATCTGTGTCTAAACTTTCTAATTCTTTAATTGCCAAAGAGATAGTCCTTTTTATGTTTGATTCTTCATTATAAGCGGGGAAAAAAACTGAGATACTATTTTTCGTGGCCATTTTGAAATAAGTATAACATGCCAACTTCTTGTTTTTAACTTACAAAGGTCTTAATACGGCTTTTATTCCCTGTTCCAAGTAATAATTTGGAAGTCGTTAACGTTTACCTAGGATCGCTTATTTGACCAAAGAAATCCTGACTTGGTTATTTTTTTCCAGTCTGCTTCCAAACGATCCGTGTGTACATCAGCCAATTGTATGGGAGCACCAAAAAAACAATAATGAAAGGCAGATAGATTTGACGGTACTGTGTCCCAAAAACCGAAGCGAGGGCAGTTCCAGTGATGGTAGTAATTATGAGTGCCCCGGCAGAAGTCAAATTAAATTGCATAAACTTCCTTACAATGTCTAATATCTTAGTGAAACTTTCTTCTTTAAAAGTCCAAAGGTTATTCCAAGTAAAATTCGAGATAATCCCCGCTTCTGTTGCTATCGACCAAACCAGAACCTCGACGATATTCATCCGACCCAGTATCCAAATGCCCAGAGAAGTGACAATATAGCCTAGAAAACCGACAATACCGAATTTTATAAATTTCTTTACTTTGGGCTCTTGGGCTCTAGTCGTTATAATAAATAAAAGCGTTCGGACAATGTACTCCAGCTTTGGCATTTTCGATTTCCCTGCCGTACGATCGACAAAATGAAAGGGTACCTCCGCTACCTTTGCTTTGTAAAACAGCGCCCAGTAAAGAGATGAGAGTTGAAAAGTATAATTGCGATATTCCGTCACGTGCGGTTTAAATTTTTCATAGACCCATCGACGAAGTAACCGATATCCTCCTGTCCAATCTTTAATATCGAAACGGGTAAATAAAACCATGGCAACAATATTGCCAATCACCGAGAGAAATTTTCGGTGAATACCCCAACTTTGAGGAATTCCTCCCCCGGGGATATACCTTGAACCAAGGACCAAATCATAGCCCTCGTCTAATTTTCTTATCATTTGAGGAATCTTATCCGGATCATGAGACAAATCCGCATCCATTTCAAAAACCGCATCGGCGCCTTTTTTCTCAAATGCATAAGCCATGGCAACCAAATAGGCACCGCCTAAGCCAACTTTGTGCTTATTAACAACCAAGTCTAAATTGGGGACAAATTGCATTAAATCCCGAACGATATCAGCTGTGCCGTCTGGAGACGTGTCGTCAACGACAATAATTCCTAAATCATGCCCCTTGACCTTGCTAAATGCCCGTCTTATTCCTTCAATAGATTTAACAATATTTTCCGCTTCATTGTATGTGGGGACAATTACAAGAATCTTCATACTTGTTAGATTATCATAAAAAAAGTTCGCAAGATAACTGGTAAAATAACCGGGAATGAATATTGATATTATAACTTTATTTCCAGAAGCATTTATCGGGCCGCTTTCAAGTAGTATTTTGAAAAGGGCTCAAGAGAAGAGGAGGCTTGTTATCAGTACACACAACCTCCGAAAGTGGACTATCGATAAGCGCGGAACAGTCGACGATCGACCGTATGGGGGTGGTCCAGGCATGATTTTAATGGTGGAGCCTATAGATAAAGCAATTAGTGAGCTGCGGACAAAAGACTCCTATATTATCTTTGTTGATCCCTCAGGAAAGAAATTTAATCAACGGTTGGCTGGGCAACTGGCACTTAAGAAGCATCTAATTTTTGTTTGCGGACATTATGAAGGTATAGACGAACGAGCCAAAACGTCTTTTGCACACGAGATAATTTCGATAGGCGATTATATTCTCACTGGGGGGGAGTTACCGACAATGGTGATTGTCGATAGTGTGGTCCGGTTAATGCCAGGAGTGTTAAATAAGGAGGAATCGACCCGAGAAGAATCATTTAATAATAATTTATTAGAATATCCACAGTATACCCGCCCCGAAACCTATAAAAATATGAGGGTCCCTAAAGTGCTAGTCTCCGGTCACCATGGTGAAATAGAAAAATGGCGAAAAAAACAGTCAATGGTTAAAACCAAAAAAAATCGTCCCGACTTGTTATGATCAACGCTGTAATTTTTGATTTTGATGGAGTAATCGCTGATAGCCTTGGAGTAGCTTTGCAAACGGTAAACCAATTTCTTCGGTATTGGCGAAAAAAACCATTAACCAAAGACTTTATAAGGGCTCACGATCTTGAGGTTGTTTTTCATAACTATGGTACTAACCGGATACAGGAACTGATCCTCTTTCTACAGATTCGATCATCAATCAGAAAAAACCTCGCAAGAATCAGTATCCATGAGCACATTTACCCAATAATGACCTCGATGGCAAGAACTAATGCTTTGTCGATATTAACGTGGAACTCTCCTAACAATGTTCTTGATTTCCTTAGGATTCATCATTTGCACAATTACTTCGTTGCAGTTCACGGCAATTTCCTGATGTTTAACAAGGAGAAAGGCATAAATGATCTCGTAAATAAAGAAAATTTACGGAAAGAATGTGTTGTCTATATCGGTGATGAACCACGAGACGTTCGCGCGGCTAAAAAGGCCGGGGTAAAATCGATAGCCGTTGACTGGGGCTATTCTGATAGGCAACTGCTTGAAAAAGCTTTCCCGGATGCAATTGCGTCCAATTCCGAGCAGCTCTTAGATCTGATCGCCAAAATATAGGTTCACCGATTTTTTTTACTTCTAGCTTTGCTTATCTTTGAAGTAGTAAGGCCGAGACAGGAAGAATGCCAATGGCGGCAATTAAGAAATACTCAAGAAGCACTTTAAGGTGAAGGTCGTTGTGAAGCAGGTGGTGTATCGTTCCCCAGATAAAATAACCTATGCCCATAAACCAGATAATCACCAGTTGCGCTTCTTTCTGTCCCGAAAACCAAAATGACCCATATACCCCGGCTACTAAAATAATAAATAGGGCTAGATAATGAATAATTAAAGTGATTTTTGATTCAGCAAACATAATTTGTAATTATAGAATATCTCCTACCCGCGCAATTAGCAGGACAATAAACATCGCTAATAAAAAAGTTAGATGGGCCCAAGACCGACCGGATAATCGAATAATTCTTCTCTTCCAAACAAGAATGACGTCTAGTGATAAAGCGACTATTAATATCGTTAGAATGGTGGAAGTGAGAGATCGGGAAACGGCAAACGAATTAAATAATGGTTTTGGTCCTGACACCTGGCTTGGTTCTTCGGGAGATTTTTTGCTCACCTGGACATTGGCGACAAGCAGCGTTGGCGAGAACGACGGAGAAGGTGACGGAGAGGCAATTACGATGGGGATAGATTGCTGCTCGGTTTTTGAGGCTGTTTGGGTAGTCTGAGGGCGAGCGCCGGTTCTGCGCCCAAACATTTGGACTACGAGTGTGGTCTGAACCCCACCCAATGTTCCATCAACAACCGCAACGCCAATATCTTCATAATCAGGGTTTAGAAGGTTATCTTTGTGGCTGGGAGAATTCATCCAAGCATCGACAACGGCTAAAGGATCGGTAAAATCTCTTGCTAAATTCTCACCCGCACGAATATATTGATAACCACTACTTTTAATAAATGCCCACGGTTGTGTGCCATCGGGTGCATTATGGGCCCAGTAGTCCTTGGCGAACATATTGCCTGCCTTTGCCAATGCTGCCTGATTTAAGGAATTACTATTATTTAAAGGACTGAGTCCATGGTGAAGACGTTCTTTGTTGGTCAATTCAATTACTTTTTCCGGTGGGATGCTGGCAGCAAATCCAAGTATTTGCGGGATAACTCGAGGTGTTATATTTAAGAAACCTTCTATGACAATTAAACCGACGATGATTACAACTAAAGAATTTGTGTGTAGCAGTTTCGGTTTATGAGCGTTTGAGTGATGTGGGGTAAACCAGTGTAAGAAGACTTCCAGTGGCGACATTATTTTCATTATACGACACCCGAATTGGCAAAAGAAGGGTGTTTGGGTGGTCCCTGTAAGCCCGAGATCACCAACTATTGGTACTTCGGCTCAATTGGAGGACTATTTAATAATTTCTTTCCATTTACCTTTATCCCTAAAACAAAGCCGAGCGTGTTAGCAATCGCTACACCGACCCTTAAACCGGTAAAAGATCCTGGTCCTACATTGACTCTTACCTCTGATAATTTGCTTAAGTTCTTGGGAGTATGTCCTAACAGTTTGTTTATACTCTGGATAACTACTTGGGAATGACTTTCCTTAGTATCAATTTCCAAGGTTTTTCTTCCTAATGACACGGTTGTACTTAAATTGCTGGAGGTATCGATATAAAGTCGCATTATTCGTTTAAGTTATCTAATTTTATCCTTCGTAGAAATTCATCAGCTTTGGGCCGATGTCTTTTGCTCTGGATAGAGCGGTGAGAAAAAGATATCCAGATGGTATCAGGTGGAAGATTGTCTCGTATTTTGTCTGCCCATTCAATAATTAAAATTGCACTTTTATCAGTAAGTAGGTTTTTGATGCCTAACGAATTAATATCATTCGCTTTGATCCTATACAAATCTACATGGTATAAGTATTTAAATTGATCACTCTTGGAGATAGTATAATTTCTCATCAAAATAAAAGTCGGACTTACTATTTGGTCTTTAATTTCTAAACCTCTGGCAAAACCTTGAACAAAAACTGTCTTTCCGCTTCCCAGCTGTCCTGTAAGTCCCACTGTAACTGCCCCCTGTTTATGCTTGAGCGAAAGTAACCGCTTCGCGGTCTTACGCCCAAGTTGATAAGTTTCAGCAGCCGAAGCACTGAGCACTTCTTCTTTCATTGAATATCTTAACTTTGTTTAAGTTTGGCCCGCTTTTTCCACCAGATCGGACTTAAGCCAAAGAATAATAGCATTACCCCAATTACAGATAAAGCCAGCGGTAGTTTAACGTCTGTTTTCCTTTCCGGCGAAAACGGTGGAGGTGTGAATTTGGGGTTTGTCGCGACAGTTCCGAGAACTGATGGTTCGGCGGAGGGCGAATTAAGGCTAACTGATTGAGAAGCGATACCAATTATAGCTGTCGGAGTTGTGGTTTTTTGGCTTGAATTATTGGGTGTGGATAAGCTTGGGCTGGTGGGCGTGGGTGTTTTACTGCGAGACTGATTACTGTTGACGACAGGTATGGGTGTTAGGCTCGTCACGCCTGACGACGATGACGGCCGAGGCGAGGGAGAAACGGTTGGGGTAATTGAAGGGGTTGGCGCGGTAGTCGGAGTTGGGGTGGCCAGCATGATAGACACCTCGACCGGGGTTTGTTCATTTTTTGAGGCATAACTTCCTGACTTTGTAAATCTTTGTATGCGCAATTTATATTTCCCGTCACCGGTATATTCTGAAGACGAAGGATCACCAATTCTTGCCCGAACTTCCGCCTGCGCCTTGTGATCGTCGCCTATTATTATTTGATAATACTGTTCTGGATCTTGTTTTGTGTCTTTCGATCTTCCATACCATGCGGTTCCGTTGAATGTATCCCCAAAATAATTATTCGTGCCTTCTTTAAACAAATCAACACGTAAATAATTAAGTCCCTTTTCTGCGCCTTCAACCAAAACTTTAACAATAAACGAATCAGCCGAGATAACTTCAGGAGCTTCCAAAATAGTTAGATTCACGGCCAATGCCTTGACGATACTGACCAAGACAAAATCGAGAATAAAAATAACAATAACAAGTAACCTAACATACCGCTTAACCGCCAACATATATCGAACTTGTCGGTATTAGTAATTTACATGAAAATAGTATGTTTCTATATTGGCCTCTGCGTGCTTTACCTTAACATAACGTAATTGACAACCGCTACGTACAGTAAACGCTCCGCGATATAACACACCTGTTTTTACCGCTTTTACTTCTGAGGAACTATTACTCATGATATCAATGCCGTCGTGAAAAGAATAAAGACTTTTGATGATTGGGTCGTTTCTTGTTGCCCAAGTACTGCCATAGCCTTGAGTAAACTTGATTGGGGCATCAATCGGCCATAACCAATTCCCGCCTGGGGCGAAAGCATCACCATCACTTGAGCCACAGCTTGACCCTGAACAGTTAATATAGTTAATACCACCACGAAGATAGCCGAATGGGTTGTGAGTGTTATTGCTTTGCGAATCCTTCACTGTAAAATGCAAATGTGCTCCGTCAGAATTGCATGATTCTTTTGAAATAATTGAGGCGATTCGCTGACCTTCTTTTATTTCTCCCACGATTGACTCCTTACCTTTTCCAGAGAAAACTGCTTGTATCGCCTCGTATTCAGCGAGTGCCCTTGAGAGCATATCTTGATATCTTTTCTCTTCATTGCCGGTAACCTGTAACAAATACTCCTTTTCTTTTTTTGACTGATCAAGACTTTGCTTCTGCGTTTCGAGTCTTCGAGCCAACAGCTGAGCAAGGGTTCTTTGGCCGTCGTAATTGGATCGAGTTTCCTCTACTTGCAACATTAATTTGCGATCGTTTAGTCTGATGGTTCTCAGATATTCCAGTTGTGTCATAAAATTCGAAAGATTGTCTGAAGCTAACAGCAAAGTCAAAGGCTCCATTTCCACGGTTAGGCGATATCCTTCTACAGTTCGGCGCCTAAATAACTCAGAAAGACGAGTTAGACGGCTCTCAAGGTCGGTAATTTGTTTTGATAATGAGGCGATCTGAATTTCTGTTTGTTGGATCTGTAGGGTCGTTAATTGTATCTGGCTATTGTAGTAAGATATTTTGTTACTTAAAGTATTCTTTTCAGTTCGCAGTTGATCCAATTTTACTTGAAGCTTATTTATCGTTTGGTTACAAACATCGAGATTATCCTTCGGACAAAGGGGCTCTTGGGCATAGACATAGCCCGTTACAAAAAATAACAGAAAGAGGGCAATAGCTAACAGACGCATGAGGGATGGTCTCATCTGGCCAGATATCGTCTTATGGCCACCCAGGTCGCTACTGTGCAAATCCCGAGTCCTATAAAAACCTGGGCTGTAAATAACCCGACATAGAAGAACCAAGGGATAGGCAAAATGGGTATACCAGATAAGAACCATACCAAAAATGGTGTGGCATATAGAAGGACGAGAACGTCGGCGAGCCAGCCTATAATTGCCCCAATGAAGCCATAAAAGACGGCTTCTTGGAAAAATGGCTTATATATATACCACCTTCCTCCTCCGATAAGGTTGATTATCTCTACCTCATCTTTCTTAAACACCAACTTAAAACTAACAACAACAAAAATCATGACAAAAGCAATCAGTCCGCACACAGCAATTACACCTATGCCGACCTGTCTGATAGCATCGGTCCAACGGGTTAAGGCGTTTACAATATCTTTCTGAAAATCCACTAAATAAATCCCCTGTTCGCTTTTTAATAATTCACTCACATCAGCTAAATACCGAGGGTCGACAGCGGAAACTTTAATAGTAGCCGGTAACATTTTCGCCGTAGCAAGTTCCAATAAAATCTGATCATCTTTAAAAGGAGCCTTATATATATCCAGAGCTTGTTCCTTGGAAATATATTGGATATTTAAAACTTTGCCTGTTTGCATTAATCGTGACTTTAGGCCATCAATCTGGGCGGTTGTCGGGACAATTTCAGGTTTGTAAAAACCAACTACTTGCGGCCGGGTCTCAAAAAAATTTAATACGATAACTGAGCCAAGGCTAAAGGCTCCGATAGCTCCGATTACAAATAATGTCAAAGCAACCGTTAAGGTGGCCACGAAACTTTGATAAGGAGTTCTTCTTACCCTTTCCAGCAGCCCTATGGTTGATGACCCTGTTTGTTTTTCTTCAGACTTAGAATTCATATTTTCCATGTTTTTGATCACGAATAAGTTTACCCCCTTTTAGTAAGATTACTCTTTCGGAAAAAGAATTCACGATGTCGACATTGTGCGTCACCATCAGTACTGTCGTTCCCGATTTATGAATCTTTCTGATAAGTTTGACGATCTGCCATGAGGTGGTCACATCCAGGTTTCCGGTCGGTTCATCAGCGATAAGTATATCGGGCTTACCAACGATCGCTCTGGCGAGGCAAACACGCTGGAGCTCGCCACCGGCTAATTGAGCCGGGAATAAATCGCTCCGCGACGATAAACCAACTAGTTCAATGACCTCCCTAATCCTTTTCAGCCCTTCCGTGTCAACCTTGCCATGAACAGCCAATCCCAAGGCGACATTTTCAAATACTGTTCGATCTGAAAGAAGTTTAAAATCCTGGAAAACTACTCCAATTTTGCGACGCAAAAGAGGAACCTCATTTGACTTAAGTGAATTTAAATTCCAGTCTGCGATTTTAATGGTCCCCGATGTCGGTAGAATCTCCCGAAGTAGTAGCTTGACTACGGTTGTTTTACCCGATCCTGACGGTCCGGTTAAAAAAACAAATTCGCCTTTATCGAGAGTGAAAGACACTCGATCGAGGGCGACTACCATCCCATATGTTTTCGTGACCTCATTTATGGAAACGAGCATTGGAAATAGTTTAATCCCTAGCCTCACCCGAGATCAAGGTTCGTATTCAGTTTTGGTTTTGATAGGGGCTTGGATAAAAGTAATATTATTCGATGGTGGCTATATAGCCTACGTCCATTAGCCATGGAGCCTTTTTTGAAGCGATTGACTTACCACACAGTTCAACCATTTTCCCTGAAAATGCTTCTAAATCAACCACGGAAGAGATCAAATACGCGGTCTGATTTGGGCCGCCTCCGCGGACTAAATGATGGGTTCCTTCATCTTTAAGTCCACCTTTTTCAAGTTGACCCTGAGCGCAGTCAGGAAAAGCCGTTTTGTCATTTATTCCTGCCGACTTGACGCTCGTAGCTTCCCCGGCGGCACCAGATGAGTTATTCGAGTTACCAGTAGCACCAAGTCCCTTCCCGTTTAAGAGATAACCTGTGAGGCCACCAGCCGCTACCGCCAGAAGCAAGCCGATAATCAAGATTTGCCTCGAAAATCCAAGAGTTTTAAGATTTCCGTGGAAAAAGGGTGCGGTGGCTGTCGTTTGAGCTGGTCCTGGACTTGTGTTGGACTCCATGGCTCCAATATATCATGAATTACTTTGAGACAATAGCCCTTAGGACAATTGGCGTAACTGAGCAGTAATAAATTGATCCAGGTCCCCATCTAAAACTGCGGTGGTATCCGATGTCTCAACTGATGTCCTTAAATCTTTGACTTGTTGGTAGGGATGCAAAACATATGATCTGATTTGAGTACCCCAGGAAGCAATTCTCGTTTTGCCTTTCAAGCTTTCCCGTTCTTTTTCTATCTTTTCCTGTTGGATTTGCCAAAGTTTGGCTTTTAGCAACTTAAGCGCATTTGCTCTATTTTGTTCCTGAAATCGCTCTGTCCTTGCTTGGACGACGAGGCCGGTCGGTTTATGGCGTAACCTAACTGCGGTACTAACTTTATTAACATTTTGGCCCCCATGGCCGCCTGCTCGGCTAAATTCCCATTCTAACTGGTCATCCTTTATATCAACTTCGACTGATGATTCCCAGAGATCCGGTAGAACTTCAACCAGCGCAAAGGAAGTTTCTCTTAAGTGGTCTGCATTAAAAGGAGATAATCGAACTAGGCGATGGGTTCCCTGTTCACCCTTGAGATTACCATAGGCATATATGCCCTTGATCAAAACCGTAACACTTTTAAATCCGGCTTCTTCCCCAGCTGAACTATCAATAGTCTCAACTTCCCAGCCGCGTCTTTCTGCCAATCGTACATACATCCTAAGTAACATTTGTACCCAATCCATTGCCTCCACTCCTCCTTGACCGGCATGAAGAGAAAGCAGGGCATTTTCCCGATCATATTTACCTGAAAGAAAAGTTTGAACTTCGAGCTGGGATATCTCCACTTCCAGTCTTTCTCTCTCTGCCTCAAGCGGTGATGTTGAGGAACTCTCGTCCCCCTCGAATAAGCGCGAAAGCTCGATTCCTTCTTTGATTTTCTTATCTAATATGGCAACTTTATCAATCAGCTGCTGGTTAAATGCAATTTTTTTCATTGTCTCTTTCGCCACTTCGACGTTGTCCCAAAAACCTACTCTTTCCGAACTGCTTTGTAGTGCTTTCGTTTCTATCGCGATATCAGGTAAGGCCAATTTATCTCTCACCTCAGAAAGGCGTGATTCCAATAAAGTATATTTCTCCCTCAAGCTTCCCTCTGCCATGGGCTAATGTTACTTCATTCTATTGCGCTGTTCCAAATCATTGAACAATTTATAAGTGGAAACTTAATTTTTTAGTGACTTGCTAAAATTCTAGCGAGGTAATCCCTTGAAAACTTGCTGACAGGTCTGAACCTGAAGTTTTATTTTTTCTGAAGCGGGCAGCTTTTCGATTAACGAAAGTATTTCCTTGCTAGTTGGTGTCTTTTCTTCAGTTGTTGAGGCCCCAAGTACAAATTGAAAACGGTTTAGGGTAGAAGTTGCCAATATAGGAAGATCACTTATCGGACGTTTGCCTGTAATAATACTTAAGAACATTTGCCTGTCTATTACTAAGTAAGCAAACGCACCAATAAGCACGATGGCGGTGACAATGGCTGACGTTGCCCCGAATCCTGCACCTTTCATTGCATAATGGTAGGCGTGCTTTCTGGTTGCGCCCATTCCCCAAATTATCAGAACTACAAACAATACACCTAAGGAGATCTTGCCCCACGGACCCAACAAAAAGTCATAGAAGGCAATTATCAGCTGATCTGTCGTGCTCACAGAGTTAGCTTAGCAATGTTTGTTCTTAAGATCAACGTTTTAGACCTTTTTGATCTGCGACAAATTAATCTAATTTTGCTCGCCTTAACCACAAAGCGTTAACGATAACAATCACTGAGGACAGGCTCATTAAAATGGCGGCCCACTCCGGTTTGAGGAGTAGGCCGAAAGATGGATAAAAAACACCTGCGGCTATCGGTATTGCCAATACGTTATAACCGGTCGCCCAAAAAAGATTTTGTACCATTTTGGCATTAGTTTTTCGACTAAGAGAAATCGCCTTGACAACATCCATTGGATCATTTTTCATAAGAACGATGTCGGCGGACTCAACGGCGACATCTGTACCGGCTCCGATGGCTATGCCGACGTGGGCTTGTGTGAGAGAGGGAGCATCATTTACCCCGTCGCCGACCATGGCCACGACATTGCCGCTATTTTGTAACTCTTTTACTTTATTTACTTTTTCTTCAGGGAGAACTTCAGCAAAGATTGTATCCACACCCAACTGCTTACCCACATCCTGGGCCACATCTTTAGTATCACCGGTCAACATGGCTGTTTTGATATCCATGTCATGTAACTTCTCAATGGCTTCTTTTGAATCTTCTCTTACAATATCGGCAAGTAAAATAACACCAGTTAGCTTGTCCGCTACTATTACATAGACCGGTGTTTTGCCCTTTCCTTGGTCTTCAGAAGGAAATTTGCTTTTATCATGGATCCCTTGATCTAAGAGTAATGCTCGATTACCAACAGCAACCTTTATGCCATCAACTGTCCCCATCGCGCCCTTGCCGGGAAATGACTTAAAATCTTTGACTTCAGAGATTTTAAGTTTCTGTTTTCTAGCTTCATTTACGATTCCTTTGGCGATGGAGTGCTGAGAATGGATCTCAACAGCAGCCGCCAAGGCAAGTATTCGGGCATCGACTTTATTTGTAACCCCAAATTCTCCCCTAGTCAGGGTGCCTGTTTTATCGAAAACGACATAATTTAGTTTTCGAGCGATTTCTAAACCCTTCATGTCTTTTATTAAAATTCCATTCTTTGCCCCCAAGGTAGATGTGATTGTCGTTACGGTAGGGATTGCCAAACCCAAAGCGTGGGGACAAGCAATCACAATCGCGGCTACGGCGACAGTGGCCGCAAAAATTACGCCTTGCGGTATGACAAAAAACCAAAAAATAAAAGAAGTGATTCCAGCAATTACGGCTACATAAAAAAGAACACCGGCAGCTTTATCGGCGAGTAGTTGGACATTGGGTTTGCTAGCCTGAGCTTCTCGGATTAGCTTCATTATCTGAGCAATGGCGGTGTCGATCCCAACTTTGGTTACCTCCACCGTTAAGGATCCATCTTGATTGACTGTGCCTCCGATTACCTTGTCGCCATTTTTCTTACCAATCGGACGAGATTCTCCGGTTACCATTGATTCGTCAACTGAAGTTTCGCCGCTGATAACAAGACCGTCTATCGGAACTTTCTCTCCTGGCTTTACCAGAACTCGGTCTCCAAGTTTAATCTGGCTAGTCGGCACGTCAACGGTATGATTGCCCTTGAACAGATGAGCAGAAGGTGGAATCAACCTTGCGAGTTCGGACAAGGCTCCGGTGGCACCTCGTACGGCTCGCATTTCTAACCAATGGCCCAGAAGAAAGACAGAGATCAGGGTTGCGATTTCCCAGTAGAGCGATTCTCCGGGAAAAAGAAAAGTGGCCGCTACTGAGAAGACGTAACCTATCGAAATGGCAAAAGCGACCAGTGTCATCATTGCCGGATTTTTCTGCTTCAACTCTCCTCTGGCTGCCCTGAAAAACGGAAGACCACCAAAGAAAAAAATAATTGTTCCTAAGAAAAACAAGGTAAGCTCTCGGCCAATAAAATTAAACGAGAAGCCGAGCCACATTTGAATATTGGGCGAGAGGGTCATGGTTAATAAAACTAAAGGAAGAGTTAGGAAAAATCTTTGGCGAAAGTCCCCTTCTGCTCCACCATGACCTTCTTTTTGATGGGATGAGCCTAAATCCATCAAATTTAAATCCATGCCACATTTCGGACACTTCCCTGGCTTGTCGGAGACGACATCAGGATCCATCGGACAAGTGTAGAAAACACCTATACCGTCCCGGGAAACTTGACTTAAGTGTTCAGGAGTTTTGATTTTTGCTATGTTACCTCCCTTGAGGGGATCTTTAAGAACAAGCTGCATCCCACACTTTGGACACTTCCCTGGTTTTTTTGAGTGCACCTCAGGATGCATTGGACAAATATAAGTGTTCATAACTTAAAACTTCCGGTTAAAGTCGAAAAGTTGACATCGGGTCGAACCTTTCTAATTAAATAGACCGTGGCTGTAAGATTAACTAATATTCCAATCCAAAAAATCTGTACCTGAAATTGTGAAATTGAGGCGATCAGTCCGGAAAAAATAACCAGTGGCAGTAAATTAACCATATAATGCGTACAACAGGCGACCATTGTCAGGGTAGATGTCACACCCGAGGCGGCAACTGCTTTCCCAGATTCGCCTGAATGCTTCCGTACCCTTAAAAGAGAAAATAATCCTACCTGGATACCAAAACCGATCCATAAGATGATAAGGTAATACCAATACTTTTGAAACTGTTCCCAAGCGAATTCTCGCCCGGAAACATAAGTTAGCACCGCAAAGAACAGTCCCGCCAACATTGAGCTGGCAATTAAACCTGCAATAATGTGTTTTGGCATATTATTTACCGGATTTGGACTAAAGATTGTATACTTCAAAAACTCAGATTTGAGTTTTTCAGTATAACGAATCTAATCTGATTTTTCGCTCTACGAGCTGTAAATCAGAGTAAGATTAGTATATAAATAAGTACGGGAATAAGTAAATCTCCAGACCAACTGCGATGAGATGAATCCTTCAGCGACCGTGGAACCAAAATCAAGTGGAACGGCTCTAACCATTTTTATCATTTACCTTCGGGGGGCAGTTTTTATGATCGCCTTGTTCTCGGTGGCCCATGAAGAAATGTCCACCGAAACAGCCCACCATGGCCAATAAAAAGAAAAGATTCTGCCAATCAGGCCGGAAGACAAACCAGACAATGGTTAACACGGCTAGCGCCCCTGCAGCCATTATTAACCTCCGCCTGCTTAAACCGTTACCAGATGAGTTTTTACAGCATGAATTATCTGCTTTCATAATTCCCATTTAAACTGACGGGTGGCCATTCCCCCTAAATTTCTTATAACGAGCTTTAGGTTCCTTACTTTTCCTTTGAAGCGTGGAAAGATCAACTGACCATCTCGATGATGGGTTGACCCTGACTCTTCCAGCCACTGTGTCGGTTTGACCGCAGTACCTGTATTAAGGTCAACAAGCTCGGCACTGGTCTTGATATCGAAAGTCGATAAATCTACAGAGTGGGTATTAAGAAGAATCTCGAAAACGAAAAGGGTCGATCTCTGGCTATCATCCGGCCATGAGACTGGCTTTGCGGTGACGGTTACTTGAGACTGATTATCATCTTCCCGGACTAAACTTTCAGCCGAGGTATCAGTTTGTACATTCTTATTCACGGGAATTGTCGATTTGAATATATTCTTCACAAGGAAAAAAATTATGATAATGGTCGCGGCGCCAAAAATATACAGTAAGACAAAATTTTTTTTACGCTCCACAACCGCCTCCACCCTTTTGAACTGATGGCAATGACTTGATTTGTTGACGAATACTGGCATAACCTTGGCCACTTGAGTACTTCGCACTAAGTACCTCTTCGGGCTTTACGTCTGCCCAGGAGATACCCTTTTCGGCGAAAAATGTGGCCAGTTCAAGGTATGTTTGGGAGAACCAGTATTGGTTAAGCACAAGAGCTAATTTGAATAATTCATCTCGCGTTAAGCCCTGGGCCGCCCCAAGTTCTAAAGCTCCCAACATGGCCATCCCATGATTGCAGTCCGGAAAGTAGGTGTCTTGACCACAACAAGGTCTGAATACGCCCTTGGCCACTTCCTCGACCAATCTTTGCTGCTCGCTAGTTAGAGTAATAAATTGATGACGACTAAAATGTGTCATCGGATCCCCTACTGATAACCCTTGCCACCCGCCGGTAGAAGCGAAGTTTTTTGTATTTGCTGGATCCTGGTTAATCGGACCTTCTTCCAGTATGTGATTCTTATTTCCAAGACCGATCGCCCAGAGAAGATCCAGAATCAATTGGGAGTTATGGCTGGTGATTTTCAAGTTTCCATTGTCCGAGCCGTTTATTAATTTCCTGTCTTCGTCGCTTAGATTTTGTTGTTCAAAAAGTTTTTCAAATTTAGCCAAATCAATCACTCCACTGGCGATCAGTTTTTGGCCAAGATTTCCCCACCTAATCGGCAATTCTACCCCATCAGCCGGCTGTATCTGCCCGGAAATTTTGGCAAAATCAACTGTTTGTGCAAGGGGCACCGGCGAGCTTGTCACGGGGCTAAATCGCTCCCAAAACGGCAACCTTATGATCAGTCTGCTTCGGACTGAATAAAGCTGTGTGATAATTAAAATGAGAAAAAGAGCAAATGTGGCAATTTGCCAGGGATTTTTATTATTTTTCCTTTTCATAAGCTACTCCCGACAACAATTAAGTTTCTCTTTGACCCAGCTAACGGCGGTTGCTAAATCAGATTGTTTTGGACTATTCTCCAAGACTTTAAAGCGGGACTCCCTTGAGGGGATTTTTTCGTCGCCTGACCTCACCTGCCAAAACATGGAAAATAACGCGAAACCCTGATCAAAAAATGCTTTGGCGTCCTCTTTTCTCCCATTCTTTAAGTTTTTAGTTCCTACCTCCATGAAACGCATCGAAGCGGCCAGGAGATGTTTGCCTATGCACCATCCCTCGCCATCTGGGTTTTCTACTAATCTTTTAAAAGCTTCTATTCTTAGTTTACGTACGTCATTTAATAATTCCAGATACTTTGAATGGCCAGTTTTTTCAATAGTAAAAAATAGATGCTCTTCTATACTGATTAAATTCATTACACCCACGGCCAAATCTTCATCAACACTTAAATCCAGCGGGTTCTCTTTTTTTATACTCTCGATTTTAGTTAGTAAATGTTGTGAATCGCTTATCTTCATAAGAGTAAATAGGCGATACCCACCGACATGGCAATTGACCCGATAGTTATGACTACTCCCTGATACGGAAAAAATACTTTTCCTTTATTCAAGATACGCAAGAACTTGTCCAGCAGTGTTGAGGCGAGAAACACTAATCCACCGATAACCATCCCGGCAAAAAGCCTATTTACTCCAAAGAGTTGAGGGACGTGGGGATTTGTCAATCCTTCGTACAAAAACGGAACAGTTGTTAATAAGAATACAAATATAAAGATCAAATACTCTTGAAAGGGAAGAAATTTCCTTTTTATCGATCTACCAAACCAAAAAGAAAGTGATCCTATTAAAGCTCCAAACCAAAGTCCCGAATAGATATCATCCACGCCAAGCCAACGTGTTAAGGTTAAGCCCCCGAGGACGCCGGCGGTACACAGGGGACAGTGAGCACGCACAACTGTCGGGGTTGCAAACAAAAGTAGCACCGCCAAAAGAGGACCAAAGAACCACTTCATATCCCTTAATTATTAACCACTGTGCCATTAAATGCTATATCCTTGTATCCGGCTGGGTCTGAAAATTCTAACCGAATACTTCGGTCAAATGCGCCTACCCCCTGAGGTCCGTGAGCGGCCGGGTCAAATGTAACCAAAAGCTCGGATTCGCTGCCGGCGGGAATTGTAAAGTCGATTTTTGGGTTACCCGCACCGTGCATATCCATCCCGAAATAATCTGTTTTCGTTTCCCCAGCCCTAACCGCCGCAAGTGTACACATGCAAGAAGTGCTTATTCTGATTAATTTAAGCGGTTGGTTGTTTTCATTTAGTAACTTGAAGGAAAATTTCGCCACCCCACTATTTATGGGTACGTTGCCAAGAGTAAATGGCTGGGGTGAGGATGTTAGTCCTTGAATTTCTTGGGTTGGAACTGATTGACTAGCGGCGGTGCTTTGAGTTTTAGCCCCACCGCCGTTAATAACGGCTGCACCGATAACAATCAGAACTGAAGCTCCCAATATGCCTGCAATTATTTTCGCTTCGGTGTTCATAGACTGGCAAACTGGCCCGAATTTTCATTAAAGCGTCGGCGACAGCCTGAGGCGCAGAAATAATAAGTCTTTCCTTTGTATGTGGTGCGATCGATGGCTGTTTTTTTATTAATCTTCATTCCACAAACCGGATCGGTAACTACCTCGAACGCATCTGCCGGATTATTCTTGGCAATTTCTCTGTTAGCAATATCGCGGGAGTTAAGCACCTTGCCTAAAAACACCTCCCGAAGAAGTTCTAGAGATTTGGTAATTTTCTTACTCATAAGTTTGTAATAAACTTTTCTCCCTCTTTTATCGGCCTGGAGGATGCCGCTGATTCTAAGTACTGCCAAATGCTGGGATAAATTCGGTTGAGGGATAGACAACATTTTGGACATTTCCCCAACAGTTAGAGCGCCATTGCCTAAAAGTTGGATTATTTCCAGCCGTCTATCGTTGGCTAATAATTTGTAAAAATTGGCATGTAATCTAAATACTTCCCGAAAAGTATCATCCATTATATAGAATCATATTCGAACATTCGAATATATCGGATATTAAACTTTTACAATCAGGCTGTCAAGAGTTTGTATAAGTCAAGGACATTTGCGACATTCCTCCTTTCGCAACAAAGTATCCCAGCGGGCTTTGCAACTCCAGGGAGTGGTGTCTCCGTTTAGTGTT
>Ga0075743_109_pt1 | contig 107838 bp, 107 predicted proteins | sample RifGroB1_FD_68435 | JGI IMG/M metagenome (GOLD analysis project Ga0075743, IMG submission 68435) | Microgenomates bacterium GW2011_GWB1_44_8
CCGACCTGATCCGGGCTTAATTTAGGGGCAGATTTCACTCCCTCCCAGTTTATCTCAACCCACCAGCTGTAGTCCAATCTTGGGATGTGATGTGTTTAGTTTATTAAGGTCCGCAGGGTTGAAGGCGGTTATTGACCCAGGTATAGCCTTGTGTCCAGATGATTTCAGAGTTGTAAATAGATAAATCTTAAAACGACAGGGTCGCCACACCACATAGTGGTTAATCAGATTGTTGGAGATATTAATTTTGGTGAGCACCGCTGGCTAACTCTGGAGCCCAGGTTTGATAAACGATTTGGAGTATGGCTGGAGTCATAAGAAGAGTGCCCATTATCTCTCCACCAAGCCTATGGATTTCATTAAGGATATATGAACTATGAACATCGGGATCGTGACCAACAGAAACAAGACAGAGGTTGTTGGCTAAGACGTGGCGGATAAAATCGCAAAGTGCTTGAAAGCTTCCCATTTCGAGGATTTGAGTGTAGAAAATGGTAGGGAGTGTCGAGAGTCTGTCGTGGCCCTCCTTCTCCTTTCCGCCATCATATGTTCCATTGACTGGGTGAAGAACATCTGTCCCTCGTACCAAAATCACGTGGTCTGGTTTGTGAGCATGAGCAGCAAGCCAACTAGATATTGCATCAATCCTGGCTGCTGTTGGGCCGTATATATCTTTGGGAAGTAGAAATACTTTTCCTCCAAGACCAGCTAAGCCCGCTTGTACCATTGCCCTTCGTACTTCAACATTCTTTTCGCTGCCGATCTTATCGGGATCACCGTGGTTAGGACCAATGCCGATGACTACTTTACCCCTAAAGTCTTTCGGAAGTAGACCAAAGAATTCAAGCTCTTGACTCGACATTCGTGCCATGTCACGCGCAATCAATCCATGAGCAATCGTTGGTGGAGCGTAAGCACCGAACTGAAGCATTAGACAGTCACCATTTCCTACTGCGTGCTCAGGAGAAAGAACAGTTAGGCCAGGATCAGAGTTAAAACGCCTTTCGTGGTCGCCCCATGCTTGTTCATCTAATCCAAGGAGCTTATAGAGGTCGCGATCCCAATTAAATAAGGAGAGGCCAGATGATCTTATTTTGTAGATTATTTCAGGTACTAAGCTTATGAGCTCTGATTTAATCCTGGCCCGCTCGGAAGAAGAATTAGCCAGTCTAACCTCCAAGTCTCCGAAGCTTCCCGCAAATATGGCAGCTCCGGTAGTCGGCAAACCACGGTCATTAAGTCTACTGTCAAATTGACGGTAATCTTCCTTGCCAACAAGTTCTCTTGGAATCATTGCAGCGCACAACCCGACTAGGTTTTGGAGCGTTGGGGCAACTCGCCAACGCCTAACCACCTCTAGAATAGTTTCGGCTAGCGCAGTACGCTCCCCAGTAGTAAGAGGAGCTTCGTGCTCCCTAATGTAGTCAGCTAGACCTCCAGCTAACAATGGCAAGGTCCTCAAGATGGGAGCTGGCTGAAAAATTTCTCGGGTTCTATAAGTAAACGCACGCAAAAATTTAATCGTCCGCTTAGTCTCATCGGAGACCAATTTCATATCTGCATCTAGTAGTTCATCCGTTTCTCCATATTTATTTTTTATAAGCTGTGCGAAGGCCTCAAAAAAATCTGCGATGTTACTAATGGATGTTCTAACTCTGTCTTGACGTAAGAGTACACTTCTTTGGTCGACGGCAGAAATTGAATAATCCAAGCCTATTCCTTCTAATCTAACTATCTCGGCGGCTGAGTCTTCAACCGTCACTATTTTAGGTAAGAGAACTGGGTCTAAGCACACCAGGCCACATATCGCCCTAAGGTATCGGGCGATTGCTTCTCCCCTAACTCCCTTTTCTCTCCAAAACTCTATTTCCTTAAGGAAGTCATCGGGGTCGTGTACCATGGTTGGTTGCAGATTAGGATAAATAATACGCATAATTGACGACCTTAAACCGTAAAGGACGTCTACGTCTTTCGGGCCAGCAAAGATCAGAGAACGAGACATTACTCTGAGTTTGTCGGCAAGTTGTGTAGTAAGATCAAACTGGGGTAATCCCGTTTCTTCGGCTCTAATAAGAGATTCTTGAGCCGCAAGAACAAACATACCAGCCCCTGATAAATGGCTGGCGACCCTTTCTCCGTATCCCCTTTTACTTTTACCAGGGAAGCGCTCTCTTGAAAATCGTCTTCTAAGCGCTTCGCGGGTGTCGTTCCATTTTGTTCGTTCGGTAGTCACAGCCTTTTCCCTTCCTTGGGCAGGACTGGAAAAAGGAAGATATCAGAAGTTACGAAGAGGTGACAAATTTATACCCCTTACCCTTAACGGTTAACAGATTACCTTTTGAACCTAAAATTTCGAGTTTTTTCCTAAGTTTGCTTATTACTTGATCAATCGCCCAGTCTGAATATTTTTCATAGGCTTGTTTTCCCCATAGAATATCGCCTATATCATCTCTTGTAAAAAGAGTGTTTGTCTTCTGAAGGAAAGCCGACAAGATGAGGTATTCCTGGCGAGTGAATTTTTCTTCAACTGTTCGGCCGTTGAAGACCACAGCTCCGGTTTGTTCATCAACTTTTAGGTCCCCATTGGATGGAGCCTGTATCGCCTTAGTCCCCCCATTTTTCGTCCCGAGAATGGCTTGTTTAAAGAGTTCTCCAAAAACCATAGTATGTCCCTGGTTGTCCTTTGAAATCAGCCCCATTTTTCGAAGAAAGACAATACTTTCAGGTTGGTCTGTCACTTTTTGACCGTCAGCAATTGATTTTAGGTGTTCTTTAGCTTCAGCTGTCTGAACATCGAAGACCCCTCGAGCAACAGATTTGAGTTCGTAATAACCGAGGAGTAGTTTCTTGAGATCTTCAAGGCTATGTCTTTCTCCGTCTGCTTTATCGACAACCCTCACCCCCACACGAATCATATAAGGATGACCGCCGAAGAGCTGCGACAAAAGAGTTTTTTCTTCTTCCGAAAGAGATACGCCAAGCTCCTCGGAGATTTTTTCGGTAACGTAAGAGGCATCTTTGGCATTAAGCAAGGATATGTAGACGACATTCTGCAGGACCAGTTCAGTTAGGTCTCCCCATCTTGTTATCTTTTCCTGATCGGTGATGTCTTCTCGCATTAAAAAAATATAATGTAGCCTTGAAGACAGACTACCCCATAGGCTGCGAAGATTGTTATAAAAGATAGGACTCGTAAAGCTTAATTCATCAAATTCGCCTAGGAATAGCAACACTTCATAGCCTTCGTCAGCCGCCTTTCGGAAGCATTTCTTAAGAGCTTCTAGGAGCCTGGGATACGACGCGGTTTCATCATCAAAAATGGCAAGCTCGCCATCAGAGCCTAACTTCTGGTAACAATCGCCCATCGTCCGACAGCGATCAAGAAAGCTTTTCCCTATCAATCGTAGATAGCCAGCGAGGCTTTCCTCCGTCAGGTCTAGAGGCTCTATATAAACCATCATGTACTTTGTGTAGTTTGGTAATTCCTTTTCAAACAGCTCTGGATTTTCAATCAGAAACTTCGTCCACATTCTTCTTCCTGCCATTGGCACCCATATCGTACTGACACACTCCCCCCGTTTGACCGGAGTAAATAGATCAGCTGAATACTTATGCAAAGTTTCTGGGGTGACCGGGTACTTTATATTGTGATCAGCCATAGAACTACTCAGATTAGTCAGATTCTAGTCAGGAATATGGAGAATGTCAAGAAGAAGTTTATAGGTCTATTTGTATATCCCGGCCTTCGCCTTCAGCACCAGACCCAAACCCAAGCGGCGCTTCTCCGGCTCAATCGATTCAACAAAACACTCCACTTCATCACCCGGTTTAATCGGAAGATCCGCCGGGATTTTAGAGATATGCAATAGCCCTTCTATGCCATCTTCCAGTTGGACAAAAGCTCCGAAACTCGCCAATCGTGTAACCTTCCCCTTTACCTTACTGTCCACCGGATATTTCTTTACCAAATTTTGCCATGGATCACTCTGCAACTGCTTTAAAGAAAGAGCCAGCTTACCCGACTCCTCCTCAACCCCAATCACCTTCACTTCAACTTCCTGACCCTCCACAAAAGCACTTTTAGGATCAGTAATCTTCGTCCAAGACAGCTCCGAAATATGTACCAACCCTTCCAGTTCTTCTACTCCCTCCAGTCCTTCCGCTGCTTTACCACCTTTCGCTTTCCCAATTTTTATCTTAACGAAAATACCAAACGGCATCACTCCCGTTACATTGCCCTTGTATTCATCCCCTATATTGACCCTGCTCAAGGTTTCCTTTTTGTGCGTTAATTCCTCAGCATCCGAAATCGCTCGCTGCGAAAAGACTAGACGGTTAGACACTTTATCAGCTTCCAAAACAACCGCGTTAAATTTCTTCCCAAGCAACTCCTCCGCCCGACCCAACCACTGCCGGCCCAGTTGGGACCCGGGTATAAAACCTACCAAGTCATCCAACCCCACCAGTAGTCCGCCCTTGGTAATTTCTTTGCCGACCACCTCAATCACCCCACCCGCCTTGGCCAGCTTTTCAACCGTTGACCACCGACTATCTGAATTCGCCCTATTCAAAGAAAGTAGCATCTGACCGGCTTCATTTTCGGGAACAACCACCATCCCTTCGATCTCCTGACCAACCTTAAGACCCCTGATCTCTTCCCGCGAAGCATCAAATTCCTCCCCCGCTACCACCGCGTCGCTCTTTCCACCCACGTCAATAAACAGCGCTTTACCTGTAATCTCCGTTATCTTCCCCTTAACCTTGTCACCTGGCTTGAAAGCCTTGAAGCTCGATAGGTCAGAAGCCAACAACTCCTCCATCGTCGAGGCCGATGTCACTCTTTTCCCGCTAACCTGCTTTGATACACTGTCAGCCGGCTGTGTCGACTGATTGACTTTTTGTTTGGCCAATTTTCATTTCCTACCTTTCTGATTATCTAGGTAAACATTCTATACTAATCTTACTCTGATTTACAGCTCGTAGAGCGAAAAATCAGATTAGATTCGTTATACTCAAAAACTCAAATTTGAGTTTTTGAAGTATACCTCAAAGGCGCCCCCATGACAAATCGAGAAATCCCTGTGTATCGTCCAAATTAATCACATTCAGGATCAATCATTTAAGAACTCTACCAATATTTACTCCTCCAAAAATATCCCGAAGAGATCGGGTAATAATACTGCAAGATAAATTCTTGATCCCCAGGGTCAAGTGTCGTTATCAATCGATTACTTTGATAAATGTATTTCGTCTGTGTCTCCATCAGCGCCTGAGGCAAAGAGGGCAAGGGCCGCGACAGTCCCCGACTGATTCTCCCCAAACGGAAGCAGCAGGCAAAATACGGATAAGGATAATACAAACTCGCTCCCTCAAGATCTAGTACATAATTGTCCTTGGGAACAATCCTTTGAAACTCCTCTACTTCTCGCAACTGACCCCTATCCACAATTACGATGTATTTAATTCCATGAACATCAAAATAAATCCACAAAAACGAGCCGGCAAGTGCCAATAGCCCTACCGATAAGCCCGCTTTGGCAAACCCTCCCTTTACTCGTAAGATAATCCTATAGACCAAATCGGCAAGATAAAAGGCTATAAAGACCGAGACAGGGATTAGGTATTGCGTATGGTGAACGGAGGTTAAAAATATATAAGTAAGTCCTTGGGCAACAAAAATCCCCAGGAACAAAAGTTCGCTAAAGTAGTTGGCCGATCGGTCTTTAACCCCCCTATAAAGTAACCACCCAAATCGGGAAATGGCGACACAACTTCCCAGAAACCAAAGTGCCAAATTAACAATCATCCCGGGCGAAACTCCTCCTCGTCCAAAGTACACCGGAGTTTCACCAATAAAAAAATACCAAAGAGGAGGAACGGCAATTACCTCACTGGCGCCTACCACCTCAAATGGCAATTTAACTAATGAATAAATGACCCTTTCCCAATTACCAAAAGAGGCCAACCATAGAACTAAAATAATAAGTGGCGTACCAACCCCAACCAAGAAGAAAAACATTAACTGCCACTGTCTCTTAATTCTCACCTGTGCATAAAAAGCCAACAAAATCGCTACCAGCAAGCTCGCTAATGCTTGTTGACTCACAATTACCGCCAAGCAATATAAACTACCGCTAACAAATGCAAGGAACCTACCTCCCCTTTTTATCCAGATAATTTGACCAAGCGTCCCGGCCATCACCAACAGCGTCATTAATGTACCTGGACGAATCTCCATAAATTTATCAGAAGGAAGCGGTAAGACTGCTAAAAACAGCGGCACTAAAATTGCCACCCAAGACCTTCGCAATAAGTAAAAATATAAACCCATCAAAGATGCCAAGGTTGCAAATAAAGCAAAAGCGATCGCTCGACCGACAAAAAAAGGAATCATCCCCTTGCCAAAAGCAAAGGCAATTGCGATAAATACCGGAAAACCCGGCGTAATGTACATCATAAAATCAACGTAAGGGCGATAGCCGGTCAGAATATGGTACGACCAGTTCAGGTATTGAAATTCATCGGGGTCGAAATACCTCTGCTGCCCTATCTGAAATCGCTGCCAGAAGAGAAAAAGCGTCAACAGAAAAAATAAAAGAAAGAAAAAAACAGCGAAATGGTTTTTCCTCAGCACTTGTCTCACCTTAATAGAGTATCACTAAAAAAACCATCAAAAAAGCCGCATTTTAAGCGGCTTTTCTGAAGTGCTTTTACGCGCGACTAAGGATATAAATAACCCACGACTTCCTTTATGTCCCAGGAAGTGGGTACGTCTCCCGTACCCACGACTGGTACTTAAATATCGAAATATTTAAGTATCCCGTCGGGACGAAGGAGTACTGAGGTCACCACCGTGGCCGAAGCACCCATACCTTTACAGACAGGTCGTCTCCGCTGCTACCTTGATGTATTCATTTGAGAACCTACGAGACCCACCTTGGTTCTTCGCCGAGGTCCTCAATCAACCTCCACTGGCCATCAACTTTTCTGAGGAGGTAATCATGGGCCTTGTACTCTCCACAAAGGCCTCCGCAATAGGTGTTGTGTCCAACAACCAGTTTTATGTCGCCAGTTTGACAGAGTTTACTGGCTTTCGGCCCGAGTTCAATATGCTTTTGCGAATCATTAACAGAAATAGGCTTAGTCTTCTGGCACTTGTAGTAGGAAATATTCAGGGGCTTTTCGGAACCTAATGTGCTGGCCAACTGCTTAATCTCTGCTATATCTTTGTCGGAAATACCTGGATCGACAACGAGAGTATTTAGCTTTTGGTTGTAGACAGTGAGTGCGTCGGGGAAAAATAGGTTAGACAATAACCCGGAAAGGAAAAGGCTAATGATGATAGTAATGATAAAGAAGATTGGTCGTATTCTTTTACCAATTTCTTTTTTATTTGCAAATAGTTGGATAAGTAACCCGAGAGATCTCAGTATTAGGATTAAAAAAAGAATCAGATAAATAGGAAGAATTAGAAATCGACTGTATACCATCCAGGGATTTCCTTGGAACTTCGGAAGTTCTAGCGGGAGACCCAATAAATAGCGGATGACAATAAAGACGACAAGTGAAACGAGGGAGGTGATAACTAGTTTTCTCCTAAGAAGAGGCATGTAAGATCTATCTTAAAGGGAGTTATGCGTCGTTGTCAAAAGACTTTTCCTGAATCCATCAAAAAAGCCGCGTTTTAAGCGGCTTTTCTGAAGTGCCCGGTAACGAGATATTGTCCCATACCTTTGCAGGTAGAGTATCGTCTCCGCTGCTGCCTTTAACGACTCTGTTCGGAATGGCCCGCTTCGACTCGAAATCGAATCGAGGCGAGGAAGAGGTGGATCGACAGCGCTCAAATCACCGAGCAAAGGGATTTTAACTTAAAATAAGAGTGGATTCAATCATTCTGTTCGAGCATGTGGGCTGACATTGACATCTAAGATTATAGTATGTATGATGTATGGTGTATATGTTAATTCGCACACAAATTCTTTTGCCTCAAGATATTCTTAACTTCCTTCGGAGTGCCGCCGCCCGACAAAACAAGAGTGTTTCCGAGCTTGTGCGTTCTATTGTGTCTGAAAAGCTAACACTTCCAAAGAGAAAATCTGCCCTAAAGACAATGAAAGAGATGGCGAAATCCGCCTACAAAGGTAATGTGCCGAAAAATTTCAGTACCGATGACGATCTTATTTATAAACAATAATGATTTTTGTTGATTCGGACGCGTATATCGCCCTTAATTTCACTAATGATCTTCTTCACCGTCAAGCGGTGGCTAAACTAGAAACACTCACCGAATCTGAGGAGAATCAGCTTGTTACTTCTTGGGAAGTTATCGACGAAGTAACAACGAAGCTTAGTTTCTATATTTCCCGTCCGCTAGCAAGCAAGTTCCTCTACTCTATGCTCTCCTCGACTACCAGGATAGAATTTGTTGAGTTGGGACTTATAGACAAAGTAGAGGCGATATTCCGATCTCAAAAATCTAAAAAGGTGTCACTTACTGATTGTGCCAACATGGTCATTGCAAAGAAGCTGGGAGTTACAACGTTTTTCTCCTTCGATCACCACTACCTCCAAAACGGCTTCAAACTTCTTTGAACTAGTCTGCGTGGCCTACTTTCTTAGGGCCTACTAGCGCTGAGATCTCCACCACGATAGAATCGCGCGTAAATGAATGAATAAGTACCGGCAAAACCTGTCTGGCGTCGTACCCTAAGTCTTTCAACCAGACTCTACATTCACCCATTTCCAAACGTGTAACCGGTTCCCGCAGGATCACTTGTTTGTACCTCCCGAAAAACATCCGGACGGTAACACCTCGTGTTAATCGATGCGTTGCCACCACCATTAAAACGGGGCAGCCTTGCCCATCGTAACAAATTTCTCTACGCTCTTCCGCTACACAAATCCCCAACCCTTCTAACTTCACCGACAAAGCTCGTTCCGCCTCATTCTCCTCTGCTCCCCACCCCATCGCCGATATGAATTCCCTTCCAAACTCTCGAGGTCGGTCTGCAGACATTGCCAGAAATATTAACTGTTTTGACTAAGAAAATAAACCTCGATTTCTAACTACCTAAGCGACGCAAGTAACTTAGGTTACCTAAGACCAGCCTTCGTCCGATTAGACAATAATTCTCAAGTGCAGAAAGTGTCGGTCACGTCCGAAAGCGAGTCTCTTAGCCCACTCGCTGGGATAAGACTTCAAGTGATCCGCATCAATTTGTTCGTGTCGTTCCACTCTAAATCCTCCCTTAACTAGCCGTTGTCTCCATTCTTCTGAGATTGGCATCTGCTCAGCAGGCAAAAGAATGTCGATGATTGCTCCTGGCCGAGAAACTCGGCGAAGATTTTTCCAGATTTTTTCATTTGGTTCGGTGATACCTCCCAGCAAACTTCCCCAGGGGAAGTTAATAAATATCTGATTAGCCAAACCATTTAACTCTTCGGGTAAATCTTCAATACTCGCCAATACATAAAGAGCGTTTTTTAGTCCACCCTTAGCGGTTTTCTTGTAGAGTCTCGCTGAAGTTTTCTCCAGGTTCTTCTGATTCGGGTCAATCCCAATAATGAATCTGTCCGGATTAGCTTTGGCTAACTGGTAGACAAACTCTCCATCCCCTGTTCCGATATCGAGAATTATTCCTGTCACTCCTGAGAAGTTTACTTGTTTCCCCGGCTGCTTTTCAATGGATCCAGAGGTTTATAGTTCCACTGTTTGGCAGCGTATTCATTTGTGAACCGTCAGAACTAGTGTCTAGTTATTGTAGTCAACTTTTTACCCTTAATAATCTTCATAACACGCTCCTGTTTACTTTTACTGTTGACAGTTTACAGTTTACTTATCAACACGTCCCCTAACCCGCCATATCTTACTTCTCGCCTTAGATCATTTGATCTGCGGCTCGAAGAGCGATTGTTGGCGGATTTCGTCACAAGCTTCGCTTGTTCCTCAAAAAGTGAAGAGAATTTTTTACTTAACAGTCAACCGTTAGTTCGACCGATTCGCACTGGTAGGCTAAAACCCTTACGGGCCTTACACCGCCAGCCGATTTCCCTCGCTTGCGCTTGGGATCCCTTGCGGGAACGTCGTAGTCTACAACGGGTCTTCATCCGCCTTGCGACGGAAACGATTCCTAATCTTGGGGTGGGCTTCTCGCTTAGATGCTTTCAGCGATTATCCCTTAGCGACATAGCTACCCGGCGCTGCCCTTGACAGGACAACCGGCACACCAGGGGTCGCTCCAACGGGGTCCTCTCGTACTGCCATCAGCTCCCCTCAAGAATCGAACGGATGTACTGGATAGAGGCCGAACTGGCTTACGCCGTTCTGACATGTTATCTTTCTATTTCTAGAAGCATGGACTATAACTTCCTTATTTTTAATAAATAAGGCTGGCGTGTGATATAAAGTATTAACTTCATATCTCAGTCCGAAATTGTCGGACGTCAGTCTCTACGGGGATAAGCTCTGGATCGATTAAATAAGGAAATATGATATTCTCAATTCTATCGGTTGAATTCCTCGGAAAATAAATTCTTTTATTATTCCTATCTCGCTGTAGTCTAATTTCTACTCCGTATCTTCTCCTGAAACAATTAATTATGAACTGGTGTTCCTCATCGGAGAAACTCTGGCTATTAATAACAAGAGATTCCCGATTAAGACTTCCGTCGTCCATAATCCAAATTGCTAACGTAAGTGGAGTTAATAAGACTTCGAGATTTCTCGGAATTATTTTCTTCCCTTCCCGATAAAACATTGTGAAATATTTTCCAAGACTATCTAAAGTTTGAGTATGGAAGTACCAAGAAACCACTTGTGTTCCGTATCTTCGATCTAGATAAATGTTTTTCTTTGGAACATTTAAGGTTAAATTCTTGAACTTCTCAAACTTCCACAAAAGATAATCTCTTTGGGAGTCGGCATGATGAATCCTTAGTCTCGCTGTTTTCTGAGAAGAACGAGATTCAAGCCTTGCATCACCCAATACACATCCCACTAATATTTCTTTCTGTTCCCGGGTCAAAAAATCCATAGCCATCTTCCCACGGTATTATCCTCTTGAGATCAAGATATACCGAAATATACCCGAAAGTCAAGGAGGACTTCACCGTTATTAGCCAATTTAATCTGGGCTCAATTATTGTTTTACCCAGCTCGCGTGCCCTTTTAACCGGCGAACAGCCGGACCCTTGGGAGCTTCTCCGCCCCCAGGATAGGACGCAACCAATCTCGTATTACAACGAGGGTTAGACTATACCATCACCCTGAAGTGAACATCCGTTCTACTTCAGGGGCCTAGCGTGTTATCCCGTTTGAAAGCGGGATCCTTCAATAAAAGATTGAAGAGTCGTTACGGGGTCAATCGAGTCAGACTCGACGACTTCCCACGGTATTGCCCTACGATATTCAGATAATCCGAATGTCAATCGGGTTCCACCGTTATGAGCTAGATTTGCTTTCACTTATTGCTAAGTGATGGGCCCCTGCGTGCGATACGCATAGCCGACATCGAGGTGCCAAACCGCATCGTAGATATGGACTCGTGGATGCGATCAGCCTGTTCGTAAATCTAATAAATAGATCTCCAACTATTTCTAGTGGTACTGACTATATCTTCACCCGCCACAACTTCTTCGTTGGAGATGTTGGCGGGGTTCGGCGTCTGATAGCAAATAACTGGCTATCTCACCACTTAAGGATCAGTCGATACGGGGCTAAGACTAGAAGTTGGACGTTGGAAAATAGAAATTAGATAAAGAAGATAGAAACTAGAAGTTTGATAACTAACTTCCAATCTCCAACTTCACAAATCCAGCTTCCACTCTCTAACATCCAACTTCTAAGTCCAGCTTCCCACGGTATTACCTTATTCATCCTCGTTGCGGGTAAAGACATTCCTGAAACCCGCCTGAATGAAGGCTTCACCGTTATTAGCCGAATTTATTGTCCCATATCTCTATGGAACGGAACACAGATTGTATCCCCGGGGTAGCTTATATCCGTTAAGCCCCGACCATCCCACGATGTGTCGGGGGATCACTACGTCCCACTTTCGTGCCTGCTCGGCGTGTCCGCCTCACAGTCAAGCTGGCTTATGCCGTTGCACTCTGCGTACGATTTCCATCCGTACTGAGCCAACCCTTGAACTCCTGCGTTACTCTTTTGCAGGATACCATCCCAGTAAAACTGCCCACCAAGCACGGTCCCCAAACCCGTATTCAGGGTCTGTAGGTAAGTCTCGCCTACTCTTCCGGGAGGTGTTTCATGCTCGCCTTTCGGCTCCCTCCTACGCTAAACAAGAAAAATAAACGATACAGTGCCGAGTTGCAGTAAAGCTCCACGGGGTCTTTTTGTCCTAGTACATCTAGGCCGCATCTTCACAGCCATTTCAATTTCACCGGGGGACGGCTCGAGACAGTTATTCAGTCGTTACGCCTTTCGTGCGGGTCGGAACTTCATTAATTCACACCATTGTTACCAATGGAACTGACTATACCTTTACACCGACGAGACGTCGGAGTACTGGCGTGTTAGGTATGTTTGTCATACCTCTTGGGATTTCTCCCTCAGTCGATACGGGGTCACTCCAACGTTATGTTAGAGGACTTCCCTCGATGTTGTCGCCGAAGCCTTGACCAAAGACATGGGACTTCACCGATATGAGCCAGTTTTTAAAGTCGGGCTCGTTTCCTCTCACCCGACTAGGAACTTCGCTTGCTAATCTTCGCCGCGCTGAGCGCGGTTGTGGTCAAAATTGTTTGACCCTGCATGTCGCCATGCAGACGCCACTATCTCTTGCCCGACACAATGCCGGACTCTGACATATAGTGAGTGAGGATTCTCCCGTCGGAATTTTCAATTTTCAATTCTAAATTTTCAATAATTTTTTCAAATTTAAAAATTGTAATTGGTCCTAACGAGAGTCTTTCCTGCTGATTAACTCCACCGAACAGATTGTCACCATCGCTGGTACTGTCGGATTCTGAGTCGTTCCAGCATTTAGTCAGATTTTCATCTCCATCCGCTCGGCAGCGGACACTTGACGGAGGACTTTTACCTCACTATGGCAGCGCATATTCCACCATAGGACTCTTATAGTTAAAGCCGCCCTTCATCAGGGCTTCGGTTCAACCCCTCTCCTTGCGGAGTCAGGCATCCCCTTAACCTTCTGACAGTGGGCAGGCGTCAGCCCCTATACTGTACCTTTCGGTTTTGCAGAGGCCGGTGTTTTAGTTAAACAGTCGCTGAATAATCTTTTGCTGAGGCCACGTTCATGTAACTGAACATGGCAGGGCATCTTGCGAACTTACGCCCAGCTTTTTTGCCGAGTTCCTTGAGCCGCCTTCTCCCGACCACCTTGGTCTACTCGACCAACCCACCTGTTTCGGATTGCGGTACGGCAGAAATGAACTCTGGTTGCGGATATTTTCTTGAAAGTTGAAAGGTCTTCACTTGCCAAGCTTTGCAGCCCGGCTTCCCGTCGCTACTCAGTTAAACGTTTGGAAGGGTTTTCCTACCCAAACTGCTTAATAGTTTAGAAGTCTGCGGTCAGGCAAACTCTGAGCCCTCCATCTTTGTCCATCCCCAACTCGTAACGATTTCACTCCTGTACCGGAATATAAACCGGTCGTCCATCGGCTACGCCCTTTGTGGCCTCACCTTAGGTGCCGACTTACCCCACGCCGAAAAACGGTGCGTGGGAAACCTTGGGTATTCGGTGGCAATGATTCTCACATTGCTGTTGGTTACTCATACCAGCATTCTCACTTGAGAGCGCTCCACCCCACCTCACGGTAGAACTTCACCGCCCTCTCAACGCTCCCCTACCGCGCTCATGCAAAGCATGAGCACCTCTGTCTTCGGTGATCGATTTGAGCCTCGATAAATTTTCGGCGCAGAATCCCAGTCGACCAGTGAGCTGTTACGCTTTCTTTAAAGGATGGCTGCTTCTGAGCCAACCTCCTGGCTGTCTGAGGAATACCACTACCTTCAACACTTAAACGATACTTAGAGACCTTAGACGAGAGTCTGGGTTGTTTCCCTTTAGTCCGTACGCGCTTAGCCGTGTAGGACTGACTGCCCATCCGATTCCAAACGGTATTCGGAGTTTGGTTGGATGCCACTCCTTGCGAAGCAACACCCATCCAGTAGCTCTACCCCCATTTGGTTATTGATGGACGCGATACCCATATATCTTTCGGGGAGAACCAGTTATCTCCAGGTTCGATTGGCATATTACCTCTAATCACAAGTCATCCCACGTCCTTGCAGCGACGACGGGTGCGGGCCTCCCCTCGATTTTCATCGAGGTTCACCCTGCTCATGATTAGCTCACCTGGTTTCGGGTCAGCCGCCATATGCTTATTTACGCCCTATTTGGACTCGCTTTCGCTACGCCTCCGTCCGTCTTAGCGAACTTAGACTCGCATATGAAGACTACTCGCTGGTTCATTCTTCAATAGGCACGCCATTACTCGCGCGAAGCGCGCAAGATACGAAGAGTAGGAACGAAGATTAAGAAGATAAGAGTGACTAGTCTTTTTTTGACTCATCACTCGTATCCTCGGTTCCTCTTATCCTAAATTTCTTATCCTTTGTGCTCCGCACAAGCTCTGACTGTTTGTTAGCAAACGGTTTCAGGTTCTATTTCATCGGGTCACTAACCCTGCTTTTCACCTTTCCCTCACGGTACTTGTTCACTATCGGTCAATAAGAGTATTTAGCCTTGGAGGGTGGTCCCCCCGGATTCCCACAAAAGCTTCGTCTTTCGTGGTACTTAAGGTATTCGCTCGAGGTGTCATTGGTTTAATTTACGGGGCTTTCACCTTCTCTGGCCACCCATTCCAGGGTGTTCAACTACCGCTAACACTCCCTTGTGCGCCTTGCAACCCCTAGGCCTTACGGCCCAAGTTTAGGCTGTTCCGCTTTCGCTCACCGCTTACTAACGGAATCTCAATTGTATTTATTTTCCTCCGGGTACTTAGATGTTTCAGTTCCCCGGGTTCCCGCATACGCTCCTATGAATTCAGAACGCAGCCCCACGCTGAGCGTGGTGGGTTTCCCCATTCGGACACCGCCGGATCACCGCTTCGTGACAACTCCCCGACGCTTATCGCAGTCATGTGCGTCCTTCTTCGGCTCTTACTACCAAGGCATCCGCCATTTGCTTTAATTCCAACAGCTGGCTGTTAAGATTTAAGTCACGTTCAAAATATGAACGTGATTATAATTCTCTCCACTTTTTAAGGTTCAAGCTTTGTATTTTTCAGGCTAAACCTAAAAAACGTTGGTCCGCTGATTCGACAGTTATGTCGGATCTCGCCTGAACGATTTTCAATTCGGCCTATCCTTGCAAGGCCGTTTCTATAGGCTCCTGACAATGGGCGACAGCGTCGCTGCCACCCCTTGTCAAAAGCCAACAACCAACACTTTTAATTAGACCAATTGTCTAATTTGACCAATCTCTCACGGTGGACCGTGGGAGATTCGGACTCCCGACCTCCACATTGCAAATGTGGCGCTCTGCCAACTAAGCTAACGGCCCTTGGGAATACCTAATTTTTGCCTTAAGTTCCTCTATCTCCTCGGTCAGACTCAGAACATGGGCCTCAAGCACTTTAATCTGATTGTATTTATATTCCGAATCAGCATTTTCGTGCTTTATCCCGTGGAAATATTTTAAACGTTCTTTGAGCTTGGCCACGGTTTCCATCCGTTTCCTTTCGAGCTCGGCCAATTTTTCCGTTAGGTCCATGCTCACAAAAAAAGTCCCCTATCGGGGACTTATCCATCTTCTTAAATGTCTACACTCCTAGCCGCGAAATAGGGCGACTAGTTTTTTGAAAAAGTTTAAAAGAGTGTTCATTAAGAATCTGTAGTTCCCGTAAGGCAACCGCGATTGTAGACGAAGGCTAATTTGAAGTCAAGGTACCTAATAGCCCTGCGTTTCAGACTGAATTTACGTACTCTCTAGAGAGGCCTTTGTCAAAACTATACATCTGCGCGTCTTCTTCCTCAGCTAACTTTATAAGAAACGCGTCGACAAAACCTATCTTTCCGGTTTCGTAGTGGTCAAGTGCTTTAATAAATGCTGCTCTGTCTTGGACTACTAAATAGGTCGAAGAAATTATTGTCTTTAATTTCCCTACAATCTCGAGTCTGGAGAAACCATAATACTTATCCAGAACAAATTGGATTTCGAAAATAACAATTTGAGGCACATAAAGCTCGGTCTTGCCTCTTTTGGCCTTGATAAATAATTGCTCTGCCTTATCAGCCTGCCTCGGCAGGTCATTCAAGATAAATCGCAAAAATACGTTAGTGTCCGGTATTACTTTCTTCATTTTTCTTCGAAGCGATATCCTTGGCAAAAAGTTCATGGATTTCGCTCGAAGTTAGCGTCTTTTTATTTGTCTTTAAACTCCCTTTAAGTTCCAACAGATCTCCTATCGGCTCGACAACCATTCTTCTGTTTTCTACTCTAATCAATGCTTTTCCCGCCTTTTTTAAACCCAGGTCGCGCCTGATTTTGGCAGGGATACTGATCTGCCCTTGCGAGGTAATTGAGACCGTGAACACCATAAACACATTAATTATGTTTCTTTCCATTACATCTGTCAATATGTAATGCATACTCAGCTCATACCTTACACATTTGCGCTTTTACACTTTTATACTTCGTTACACCGTCAAAACCTTATCGGCGTAGGCGCTCGAATTGTTGACAATCACAGCTCGCAGGCAGATACTCAAACCAATGACCCGACGAGGCTTCGCCGCGCCGTTTATCTTAATCGGGGTTCTTGTGCTCCTTCTTGCCCTCGGCGGAGCATATTATCTGGGTAAATCGAGTCCCTCATCCCCTACTCTTCCACAAGTCCCTCATCCCCTACTCTTCCACAACCAGCAGTATCTACTCCGACACCTTCAGCCATAGACCAAACGGCCAACTGGGAAAGATATCAAAACGTGGCTTACTCAATTAGATATCCTTCAGACTTTAGTATCAGTCAAACAGAGCCAAATATTGTTAGGTTTGAGAAATGGGGTCCTACTCAAAGGGCAGATGAACCATTCTTTGACGGAGTTGTATTATCTATTGATATGAATTCCGATGGCAAAACCGCAGGGAAGTTTGCTGAATCAATAATTGGGCGATCAATAGGCCCATCTAAGTTGGTTAAGAAACCTACCCCGGTCACTTTTGCAGGGGTAAGGGGTACTGCTTTCGCATTGCAAGCCCTAGGAACTGAAGAGTATATTGTTCTAGAGAGTCCCCGTGGCTTTGTAATGAGTATTTCCTATTTAGTTATTGACCCTGGAAACCGAGGGTATCGGAAAACTCTCGACCAAATCCTCTCCACCTTCAAATTCACCCAGTAGCACCGTTATTTTGGCAAGGGTTGGTCCCTTGTCACATCCTACTTTCGATCCCTTAGATTAAGTTCAGGTGGTATACTTTGACTGATGACTAAATCCGATTCTCTAATCAAATCCCTGGTGGCAAAAATTACCGATTATAAGCCGGAAAAGGTTATCGTCTTCGGCTCTTTAGTCAAGGGAACCTGGAGCAAAGACAGCGATATTGACCTGGCCATAATAAAAAAGACCAACCAGCCATTTTATCGTCGGGCGGCTGACGTGAGAAAGATGCTACGCTCAAGGATTCCCCTGGACGTCTTTGTCTTTACTCCGAAGGAGTACGAAGAAGCCAAGAAAACCAATGAATTAGTGGCGGAGATTGATAGGACGGGAAGAATTGTATATGGGAGTGCGTCTTAAAGATTGGGAAAGGTGGTTACAAAAGGCCAAAGAGGATTTACGATGGTCAAGGGCGAGTTTGAAAGAAGGAATATATTACGGCGTCTGTTTTGCTGCTCAACAAGCCGCAGAAAAAGCCTTGAAAGCCTATCTTCTCTCCTGTGGGCAATCTCCTCGCCGGATTCACGATTTGGTGGGACTATTGGAGGACTGTATCGAAAAGGATAAAACTTTCGAGGGGCTTTTAGATCAGGCGGCGGTACTATCCGGTTATTATGCCGAAACCAGATATCCCGATATTGGTGAGTTTATGGGATATTCCAAAGCCCAAGCCGAGGAAGCATCAAAATTTGCTGAGGTGATTATTAACTTTGTTGACAACTATACCCACTAGGAAGATACTCAAACTAATGACCCGTCGAGGCTTTGCTGCGCCGTTTGTTTTAATCGGGGTTCTTGTACTTCTTGTTGCTGTCGGCGGAGCATATTATCTGGGTAAATCGAGTCCCTCCCCTACTCTTCCACAACCAGCGACATCGACTCCGGCACCTCTCGTCGTAGACCCAACGGCTAACTGGAAAATGTACACAAACACAAAATACGGTTACGGGATCAAATATCCTCCACGCTGGGTCCTAATGGGCCCTGATCAAGAAGCGAAAACTAGTAATTTCACTTCTATAAGGGAAAGTGCTAAAACATATCCGCTCCACGATATAGCGATTCAATCTTATGGACCGTCGACAGATAAAGATATCGAGCAGTTTAAGCAATTGACTGTTAGCTGGGTTTGGAAGGATAAACCTTCACAAAAAAGTATCCTTGTTAACGGCGTCGAGGCCTGGGTTAAGGAAGGTTTAATGAATTTTTCTGATGGAAAACTATATTGGCGAAAGTACATACTTGTCCAGGGCAAGAATAACCTAATAGAAGTCTCTTGGTGGGACTCAAGCGATAGATCGCAAGAGACGACTTTCAATCAAATCCTCTCCACCTTTAAGTTCACTGATCAAAAATCAGTATCGGAGAGTGACAAAAACGCAATACTGACTACAGTTAGCAAGTATATTAAAAGTAAAGGTTCAAACGTAGACAACTTTGCTATTTTAGGTCCCGACTACTTTTCATCGGGCGTATTTTCTGTCGTCATAAAGGATAAAAATGCTGGTCCTAGCGATCCGGGTCCTATATTAGTTGGTAAGGTCAATGGTCAATGGGTAGTTGCCTCAGGATACGATGCTAACCAATGCAGATGGCTTAGAGAATGGATTAGAGAGTCTAGCCCGGATGAAGCAACCAAGGCATATATGGGATATACCGATCATTGTAAGTAAGGATATGACACGTCATGGCTTTGCCGCACCGTTTGTTTTAATCGGGGTTTTTGTGCTTCTTCTTGCCCTCGGTGGAGCTTATTATCTGGGTAAAACTCAGCGTCCAGTAGTTTTAAATACCCCACAAGTGACAGATGCTCCAGTTATAGCTTCTCTCGCCCCATCAACTGATCAGGCAACGAATTGGAAAACTTATAAGCTACAGCCAGATTCAAGTCTTGAGTATAAAGAATATTCTATTGCCGTTCCATCCTCATGGAAGCCGATCGAACACTCGTCTAATTTTCAAGGCACCGAAACATTTTGGGACTCTTATGAACCAACCACTTATAAACTAATCATCCAGCAAGAGAAAAATTTAAATAAACAAACGTCGCAGCCTTTTAAAACATTAAAAGAACTGACAGGATTTCCGTATGATGTCATGACTAAGATTGTAGATGGGCAGCAATCGGCGAGAGTTTTACCAAGGGCTGGCTCAGAATCAATTTTTAAAGTTCTGTTCTTTTCTAAAGACGCAAAACTCATTTTCAGTATCGAACTAGATACTCCGCGTGATGGATCTAAATTTAAAGAAGGCGAAGTTCTATTTGATCAAATCCTCTCCACTTTTAAGTTCACGCAGTAATTTTTGATTCCCTCGGCCCTTGTCCACCGGCTAGCGGATTGACTTTGATTACAGAATCATCTATGATTTCTGTAATCATGATCCAACAACTTATCAACGACGAAAAATTCACTAATATTCAAAGGGCTCAGGCGGGATTAACCCGTCTTTTTGCCGAGGCCAAAAGAACGATGAGCTTCTTTAGAGTGATGAAAAATGATCAACCCTTAGGTGTGCTTATCCCCAACGAAATGTGGGAAAGTTTTACTGAAGATTTAGAAGCTTTGTCCTCGCCCAACTATCGCAAGATGATTGCTGAAAGACGCAAAGATAAAAGGACGGTAAGTTTAGCTAAGCTTTTGAAGAAGTATAAGTAAATGGTCTGGATTTGTCAGTTTAATCTTGGTGCCGAAGACGATCTAGATAAGTTATCTCCAGATGTCAGAAGACAAATATTGAAGAAAGTCAGGTTCTTCGTCAATTCCGGTAATCCACTGTTTTTTGCAAGGAGGTTAACAAATAATGAACTGGGTATGTATCGGTTTCGAGTCGGAGACTATCGGGTGATTTTTGACGTTGAGGGACATAAAATTATGGTGGTTGCCGTTGGTCACAGAAGAGAGATTTATCGATAAAAGAACTATTGTCTGAATAGGCTATAATCAGACTGATGAGATTCCCGCTTCGGAAAGGTTGTCGATTATGCCATGACCAGACCCTCGGAGGTTGATGAAGCATACAAGCAGTTTTTCAGAGATTTGCCTTTTGAGCAATTAAAGCCGGAGTGGGAAGAGCTTTTCCTCGAATGGTTAATGTTTGACTACAAACCAAAATCGGGGGCCTCATCTCTGGTTGAATATATTCTGAAAGACCCTGACCACATAGAAAAGATCGTTAGAGATCAGTTTCAGCAAATAGCCCAGACCCAAAAGTATAGCCTTTTTGAAATTCTGGAGATCGAGAGGAGCAAGTGGTTCCTTCTGGAGGATATCTACACGGGGAAAACCTATAAGGTCTATGAGAAGAAAGGGACAACGCAAATTAAAAACCCGGGACAAATCCCAGGAAGAGTAGCCAACGTTGACGGGCGCTGGTATTTAGTCGGAGCAAACTCTGTGTACTTTCCGATTACTTACACAAAAAGGCTTAAAGGCAAAATGAAGAGGATGGAGATTCGTAACTTTTCACCGAAAGATACCGTAGAGCTTTTAAGAGCACAAGAAAATCACCCTCCGAAGTCGCCTCCGAAAGTAACTAAGAAACAAGTATCTGAGAAAAGAAAGGAGTTACAGGCAAAATACGAGAGCCTGGCAAAAGAATATAACGTCACGTTGTCCATTACGGACCTGCTCAAAAAGATCGATGAAGAAAATCGGTCCGCACTGGGAGATTTTTGGCAAGAGATGATGAAGAACGGATTACCGGAGAAATTTTTCTTCGATCAGTGGCAACTCTTGGAGGACGTCTGGAACTATTTTCCTCACAAATGCCTTAACGGATTGTCCCCGGTTGAGATGTTTTCAAAGCTGAAGGGGCGGTCATAGCCCAAGCGGTATTTCTCGTCAAGGGTTTTTGATATCAAGTGATCTTGATCCCGTTTTTGCGGATTTCTTGGACAAGTGAATCATAGGGATCCTTTAGGTCCTGGGGTGTTAAAGGAATGGGCTCTATTCGCTCGTCGATCTTTCTTCTTATTTTTGAAAGTCTGACCATCTCTGCGAGATAATCTTTGCCGAAAGCGGGAGAGACAATACAAATATCGATGTCACTGTCTTTGCGTGGGGTGCCCTTGGCATAGGAACCGTATAGATAGGCAACATTGACCCGGACACCTGACTGTTTGATGGCAGAAATATATTTCTTGGCAATTGCTAAGGCGTCTATCATAGCTTACACAAATACTCCGTAAAAAGACCTTTGCCAACTTTAATCCACCTAGCGGTGTAGATTTTATTGGCTTTTTTATAGAGTTGGAGTTTGTAATCCCCGTATCTGGCGGAGATATTAAACCCGGAGATTTCGTCAAGCTGGTTTTTTGATTTTTCATCTAAAGTGAGTCCGGCCTCTTGAGCTAATCTAGTAAGGTTGTGGGTGTACGATGGAGCGCCCTTTTTATAAGAGATATAGAGAGCTTTGAGAATTTTTTCGATTGCTAGATGAATGAAAAACAGTGAATGGTCATTCTTTTTGAGTTGAAATAACTTGATAGCGGTGTCTAGCGCTTCAAGGGCACCTTTTTTCCAAAGAGAAACAGCTTGTGATTTAGTCATGTAGTAATTATACATAATCGATGAATCCGGTTGACGATCTTGCGCCCCTCGCATAAATTTTGTTGACAAACTTTGTCGCTTGATTGATACTCAAACTAATGACTCGTCGAGGCTTCGCTGCGCCGTTTATCTTAATCGGGGTTCTTGTGCTCCTTCTTGCCCTCGGCGGAGCATATTATCTGGGTAAATCGAGTCCCTCATCCCCTACTCTTCCACAACCCTCGGCGGAGCATATTATCTGGGTAAATCGAGTCCCTCATCCCCTACTCTTCCACAACCAACAACGACAATTCCCCTATCCCCAACGGCTGATCCAACATCTAACTGGAAAACATATAAGAATACAAAATTAAATTATTCAATTAAGTATCCAACCGACTTTAATATTGTAAAAGGACCTGCTGATAATTTACCCGATAGTGCCTTTCAGGATTTGGATAATATATCTTTTGAATCTGCTAACAGAGGTAGATTTGATGTTTCAATTAATCCTAAAGACGCCAGTGGAAAACAAATCCAATGCGACACTGATGCCGAGTGCCTTCAGAAATGGTTGGACGTTCTAAAAATAACACCGCCTGATGAAGTTATTTCCAAAATAAGCATTAAAATTTTGGGAAAAAATAGAGAGGGATTTGAGCATATTACTAAAAATAAACTTTATACCCAAGGGTTTGACTATTATGTATTTATTGAAAAAGGAAATATATGGAATATCGGATTGCCAGGGCAAGCTGAACAAAAGAAAACGAACTCTGAAGAAATTTTCGATCAAATCCTCTCCACCTTCAAGTTCACAAACTAAGTAAGACTATCTTCTCCTCCACCTAACTCCAATTTGCCAAATAAGACAAATAATCCTCTGCACCCCTACTTAAATAAACCGACTCATCGTTTGAAGGTACACTTCGATCGTTTTAGTCAAAGAAGAGACATTAACACACTCGTTGTCGGCATGCGCGCCACTGCCTAACGGCCCAAAAACAACTGTTGGAATGCCTCTTTTAATCAACATAAAACTCTCATTCGCCGGACCTGTGCCGCGAGCCGATATCTTCTGACCATAGACCTGCTCTGCCGAAGAGCTGACCACCTCCACAATCTTCTCCGAGGGCGAAAGCGAAACCGCCGAAATATTCACAAAACTTCTCAGCTCAACCCGCACTCCCCTTCTCTTGGCAATCTCCTCCGCAATCTCTCTCACCTGTTGCTCTACCTTATCAATCTCCACCCCGGGCAGATACCGAATATCAACCACGCTCTCACAATAATCCGGCACGGTACTGACCGCCGTCCCCCCATGCAAGATCATCGTCCCGGGAGTAATTACATTGCCGTGTTTTACAAAGCTCGGGTGTTCAGTTTTAGGGAGTTCAAGATTTTCCAAAGCGAGAAGTATTTCTGCCATCGCCGTCACCGCATTAATACCCTTTTCTTTCTGTTGCCACTTTAGGCTCCCTGTATGCACCGCCTCACCCTTAGTGGCAATGGCCATTCGCAGTACTCCTCGATGGCCAATTCCCACGTTATATGTCCCGCCATAGCCATATATCGCCGCCACCCCCTCCACCAAGCCTTCGTGTATGAGGTGTTCCATCCCCAAATCAAAAATCGGCGTCGCCGTCGAACCACCTTCTTCGTTAGAAACAAGCAAAATCCGCGGCTCAACTGGAAGCTGCAAATTAAGATCTTTAATCGCTTTCAAGGTATACAACTCGCAGGCGATACCTGCCTTCATGTCAATCGCCCCACGACCATATAAGTTACCACCGGCAACATGGCCGGAAAACGGGTAATAATCCCAATTATCGATCTCACCCGTCCCGATTGTGTCCATATGCCCAACAAGCAAAAAGTATGACTTCGAACCAGTAGGCTTTTCGTCCAGGTCGATAACGAGATTTGGCCGACTTCGGTCTTTGGCCACTTGGCGGGGATATAGCCCCAGTTGCGTCGCCCTGCCATAGATAAGGGCGGCGATTTTTTGCTCCGGATCGACACCGGAAACCGAGGGGGTGCGAATCAGGTTTTGGGCAAATTTTACGATTTCCGGCTCTCTTTCCTTAAGATAGGCCCTCAGACGGGCATTATCTATCTTCAGCCCAAACGAGTTCACGTTTTCCTCCGGTCGCAGGGAAAAGTAGGTCAAATTACCCTCTTGTGCCTTTTCTAAATAACCCTTGGTTGTCAGGCTTTTAAGGACTCGCGACAAATTACCGGGGTCTTGCGCCAAAACTCTGGCAAGCTCCCTTAAGTAGAACCTCTCTGTTCTAAATTGCGCAAAGTGGTGCAGTACCGCCTGTTGAATTGGGGAAAGACTTTTCATCGTCCAATCTCGCCTCCTCCGGCGTAGCCGAAAAGAGCAGACTACAACGAATTATACAACATATCCACTGCTTATCCACAACAACTGTTGTAATAACTATAAAAGTAAAACCCCAGAGAAACCAGCGACTACTTCCTAGCTTCTTTGAGATACCTTTGATTTAGGAAGAAAGTGAGGTATCCGACACCGATAATCGCAAAGCCAACAATCACCAAGGCCAGCGGCCACCCTAAACTCTTTGAGAAATACTCTACTGTCAATTTGAGAATATAAGCTATTAAAAATATCGAGCCAAAAACAAGAAAAGACTTACTTTTCAATTTGAGGCTCAAAAAAATCACTCCGAAGTCAACAAAAGGGAAAATTAACTCCCAAAAAAGGTTTTGCCGAGGCGACCATCCAGTCAGAGCAAAGACCGCTCCGAGAAATGCCAAGACCCCAAAGCCATATAGCGGCCCTGTCAGACCTCTCCTTGCTCCTGGGGCAAAGTAGTGACCCAAAAAGATATAAGACAGCCCGACCGCCAAAGTCCGATATTCATTGAAATGTAAACCGATCAGCTGAGGATTATTTACGAACAAATAATTGGTAATTATATAAAAGAAAGCGGTCAAATAAATTACGGCAAAAACAATAAACAGACTATTGCGAAGGACAACAAAAGAAAAAAGATACATCAACGAAAGAATGCCAGATATCACCATTTGGGTATGCAAAGAAGACAAATTGTAACCGGCGACATCAAAAACAACGCTGATACCAATAGGAGTAACCAGGCTGGAAATAAAGAAAAAGGCTTGGTCAAGTGAAGAAAGTTTTTCATCCTGCCTAAGAATAACCCCGACAACAAAAGAAGCTATGCCCGCCCCCAAGGTAGCCACAACTCTCGAAACTGCATTTAGGTTTTGCCAGTTCTGTCCAATCAATATGGCTATCCCCAAAACGACAATCGCTGCGCCCAAATAATACAGAAGATGAGACACCGTGGCCTTTCTATCAGATACGATAGCTGAAGTTTCATCAAGCACCGCCAGGACTTCTTCCCTCTTAATCAGCTTTTGCTCGTATTGGCTTTTTAACTCTTGCAATAGCGCCTGTTTTTCCATGTAATTTAGTCCAATATCCACCCCAGAAAACGGAATTTATAAGGTTGGTCCGTATTGAATTGGAGGCTCAATTTTTGGCTAGTTCCACGACCCTCTAAATACTTTACGCCGTAGTCGCTCCTTACATAGAAAATGGGGAAAACGTTGCCATTTCCCCCGGAAACGATCTCATAACCGTCCGGCGAACGAGGGCTTGGGCTTAGATTAAAAGCTTGGGCTTGATAAAAAGATATCGGCCGGCTTTGATTCTGACGGATATCATGCACATAAAACTCCACCTTATTATTTCTTAAATTGCATTCATAAGCAGATCCTTCATTGGAAGTGATCAGTTTTCCGTTTACGACCGAGTATAGATTTTGTGAACAAGTTGAATCGTAAACCGGATTATCAACTAAATAGAGAAAATTAGTTTTAGGTTTAAAAAAGAGCGAAGGCAAGTAAATACTAATAATCACTGCAACAATCAGAAAGACGGGAATGGAAATTGCTGCTACCAAGGAGAAGTTTTTCCTCAAACGCTCCATATAATACTAACAATATGCTTATCTTGCCCTGATTTCTACAGCTATTATAGTAAAAACTAGATTCGTTACACTTCATGTAACTCAAATCTTAAGTTACGAAGCATCCCTGCTTTATCATGTAATTGACGACAGGCTGCTTGTTATTTAATATAAATCTCAATGCCCAAAAAACAAACGCGTCATCCCTACCACTTTTCCAAAGAGAAAAACCTTGTCGACAGAATCGTCGAGTTTGGCATTCCCCTCGTCCTCTTTTGGCTCTTCTTTCAGTTTTATAACTTCGGTCAAATTACTCCAAGCGAAATGATTAAGACCACCGGCCTCTGGGCCATCAGCCTCCTGTCTTTAACTTTAATGGTCGGTCCCCTGTCGGGTATCTTGCCTCCCGTCGAAAAGCTAAAGGTCTACCGAAAGGCCTGGGGAATTTTAAGTTTTGCGGCGGCGTTGGTGCATGTCGGCCTGGTTTTCGTTTTTTACTATAAATTCAACCCGGCAAGATTTGTGGATTTTGCCAATCCTAAATACGGCGGTGTTTTAAGCGGACTTTTAGCCATCGGGATTTTACTTCTGGTAACGCTGACTTCAAATAAAAAGGCGTTGGCTGCCCTAAACCCTAAGACTTGGAAGATTGTTCAGACAACCAGTTATCTTGCTTTGGGCTTGGCAATTTTGCACTTTTTTATCGTCGAGCAGGTAAATGGAGTGTTGGTGATTAAAAGACAATTGGGATGGGTAGTTTGGTGGTTAGCCATCGCGGCGATAGTTTTAAGAGTAGCCGTCCTGTTTTGGCCGCCGAGGAAGAAGAGAACTTAGAAACCCCAGCTGGGCCCGATTCAACTACTAAAGGTTAATTTCTCGATCCCGTCAAAATCTTTTTTGTTTAAAGTGGCCAGTTGGCAGCCGTTGAGGACGGCGGTCGCGGCGATGGCGGCATCGGCAAGTTCGATTGGCCAGTTTAAATCCCGAGCAATTCCACCGGCCAGCTGAGCAACTTCGAAAGTATAGGGCAAAATCTTAAGCGGGCTGATTGTTGCTAAAAGAAACTGTTCTTTTTGAGAATCTTTCGTGCTTTTTCCTTCGTACAATTCTTGGACGGTGATCATTGATATCGCCAGGCTCTCCTTCGGATTTTTCTTAACGATGGCTATTAGTTGAGAGTCTTCATTTCCCTCTCTTAAGCGGAGATGATCAACGATAATGTTGGTATCCAAAATTACCATGATTTTTTTCTTTTTCTAGAGGCTGCAAGCTCAGTTTTCGACTTTGTTTTTAATATGCTTTCCCAGTCTTCTTTCGCCCAGGTGCCTTTAGTCTTTTGCAAAAGACTCAAGTAAGAACTATTTATCTCTGATTGAGTTATTACTGCTCTTATGGGATAGAGGTATATCCCCTCTCCTGCCAAAACCATATTCAAATTAACGTCAGGGTTAATGCCCAACTGGTCTCTCATTTCTTTAGGGATAACTATTTGGCCCTTATCGTTTGGTTTGGTGATGACTCCTATTTTCATACCGGTAATATTTTATTATATCTTCGGACATTGTCAAGGTGAGGATCCCCGGCCCGGAAGGCCGCCGCTCCCTTCCTTGACAAGGTTAACTTTAGCCTTATAGAATGCGGGCGTGGACCCAAATATGCCTACGGAAAGTAAAAAACCCACCCGAACGCGAAAGACGCTTCTGAAAACCTCAACGGCCGTCGCCGCCGACGAGCAAGTTTCTTTTAAAGAAACCGTTGCATTGTCAAATTCTTTTACTGACTTAATCGCTAAAGTATCGGCCACTCAGCAAGAATTCGAAAGGTTACAAAAAGAGATCGAAGGAATGAAACAAGTCTGGGTAAAAGAACAACAGGACCACCAAAAGGAAGTGACTTCGAGAAATGAATCGACAGAGATAGCCCGAAAGCGAGATCAGGAAGCGTACGACTATGATTTATCCAGGAGAAGAAAGGTAGCGGAAGATCAATTTGATGACGAGAAGTTTGCTTGGGAGAAACAACTTCGAGAAAATCACGATCAGATTGAAAAAGATAGACAAGAGTTAGGACAGTTAAGAAAACTGACCGAAACGTTCGAAGCGGAGAAGGAAAAATTAATTAAGTTGACCGAAGACGAAACCAAAAGGCGGCTCGAGGCACAATTTGGGATAGATAAAAAAATTAGGGAGCAAGAATTTAAGGCGGAGAAGGAATTATTAACTCTAAGAATAGACAACTTGTCCTCGGAAAATTCCAAGTATATTAAGGAAATTGATGGTTTAAGAAGGGCCCTGGACGAAGCGACCAGGCAGGTTAAGGACATTGCCGTTAAAGTGATTGAATCGGGAGGAAACAACTCGGCCAAAACGGCCAATCAGGCGGAAAATTAAGAAGCTTCGAATTCCTTAATGTGTTTGCACAGACAACTGTAGTAGATTACAAATGCTCCTTCCCTATTCGTGCGACCGAGTCCGACGTCTCCCGTCAGACGAGGAAGTACTTAAAAACTTCCTTTTCGAGTTTGATAGGTACATGGTAAAATTCAAAATACGGGCGCGTGGTTCAGCGGTAGAACGCTTTCCTGATAAGAAAGAGGTGGATGGTTCGACTCCATCCGCGCCCACCGTTGTTGTTTCCTTCCCGACGCAAGCAATCTGGTCATTCTGGATTTGACAACTCCATAAATATATGTAAAATGGAGTTATGTACTCCAGATTGATACAAGCGCCGAAGAACAAAAGTTTCTTTCTTTTTGGGCCGAGAGGAACCGGAAAAACTACTTGGGTAAGATCCGCTTTTCCCAAAGCACTCTATTTGGACCTTCTGTCAGCGGAGATTTTTAACGATTTATTGGCAAATCCGCAAAGACTTGAAAATTATATTCCTTCCGGATTTAACGACTTCATCACAATAGATGAGGTCCAAAAAATCCCCGAACTCTTAAACGAAATCCATCGTCTGATCGAAAACTACAAATTTAAATTTGTTTTAACCGGCTCAAGCGCCAGAAAACTAAGAAAGGGGGGGCACAATTTATTGGGGGGGCGCGCTCTTACGTATTTTATGCATCCCCTAACCGCGGTTGAACTGGGTACCGATTTTAATCTTGACCTCAGCTTAAAATTCGGTCAGCTTCCTTCTGTCTTTCAGGAAGAAAACCCGCAAAAATACTTAGAGAGTTATATCCAAACATATCTAAAGGAGGAGATCTCCCAGGAAGGATTGACGAGAAATCTATCCGCCTTTGCCCGATTCTTGGAAACGGCCAGTTTTTCCCAAGGATCAGTTTTAAATACGTCAAATATTGCCCGGGAGGCGGCTATCGAAAGAAAAGTGGTGGAGAACTATTTTAATATTTTAGAGGATCTTTTAGTCGGCTATAAGATTCCGGTTTTCACCAAAAAATCCAAAAGACGCCTAGTTGCGCACCCAAAATTCTATTTTTTTGATACCGGCGTTTACCGCACTCTCCGACCGATGGGTCCCCTGGATATGCCTGAACAGACAGAAGGGGTAGCTTTAGAAACATTGTTTTTTCAAAATCTTTTAGCCGTAAACGACAGTCTTCACCTGGGATATCAACTTTATTACTATCGAACGCTTACCGGCATCGAGGTAGATTTTATCGCCTATGGAAACCGCGGAATTCGCGCTTTTGAAGTAAAAAAAACAGGAAAAAATTCACAGGCCCTGCTTAAAGGACTGAAATATTTTCAAGACCAGTACAAAGAAGCCAAATGTTTTTTTCTGTACCAAGGCAAAAGAAAAATGCGGGAAGGTAACATAGAGATAATTCCTATCGAAACTGCCCTTAAAAATCTTCCCCAACTGCTTTCTTAATTTTGTAATGCCACTGACACTTCACCAAAAATATTACGATTTGTTAAGCGAGGCTTCTGTTTCTAGTCTCCTGCTTCGAATATCTTGATCTAGCCTCTAGCCTCCAACATCCAATTTCTGCGCAATGGTGTTGTTCAGTAAATATCTCCGCGGTCTTCTATAATCCAAATTTTTATTTCTTTCCTTATCTGGTCAACCGTAAACAGAACTCTTCTTGACCCAATTCTTAATCTCATCATGCCTGTAAATTTTCCTTTTAAATGTTTAATATCTAAATTTTTTAGGTCGCCAAAATATGCTAGTTTGTTTATGGCGTTAGAAATAATTCGGTAACTTTTGGCATCTAATTTAGAGAGGAACTTTACCGCCTTTCTTTCGATGAGAAGTTTATACATTCAGCCGATCTTTAGCTTTTTACGTTGTTTTTTATCGATCAAATTAAAATCGGTGAACTTCCCCCCTTCCTCGATGGCTTTTTCCAGTTTTTCTGTCTCTTTTTCCTCTTCTAGCTCTTCAAAAAAGTTAATAATTTGCTGATATTGAGTAGGCGAAAGCATCACCGCGACCGTGTCATTATCTCTGGTAACTAGTACCGGCTGACTCTGTTCAAGGAGTTTGATGATTTCTGCAGTTTGATACCTTAAGTCAGTTACCGATTTGATAATAGGAATTATCGGTAATTTCATACATCACAATTATGACTCATTTAAGAGACATCGTCAAGGTGCGTGTTTACTCTTGATTAATAAGCTGATTTTCTTTTGAAATCTTGATATCTTGAAAGCCGAGAACTCAAACCTGCCTTGCCGGCCCGCTTCGCCTGCTCAGCCAGGCGAGCAGGCGGGCTTCTAACTTCCAACTCCAAAAGATATAAGCCTCAACTACCCCCAACGGGTAAATCTTAATTCCGGCAATTCTCTCAAAGTGCCTCCTACTGGCCCTTTTTCTTAGGGTTTTCTTTTAAGGACCTCTTTCCAGAGATTGTCATTATCAAGTTCCGTTTTCTTCCACGCGCCGGCCGCCTTCTTCATCAACTTTCTTTTCTCCGTCGGAACCGCTTTCAAAATAGCGGATTTTTTACCGTCTTAGTCATTAAACGATCGAGCCCCCCCAAGCGTAATCGTCAAATTTGGGTGATTGATTTCTCCCGATAATCCTGTTTTTTGATAGGCCTGCCCTTGCCGCCATCCGCAACAAGGACGCTAGATCACCCTCGGTTGGCGTCTCTTTGGCTTCAAGGGCAAGTTCACCATTTAAAATAAAGTCAATTTCGTTTCCGGATTTTAAGGCGTAGTATTGCAAAGACCCTATCCGTGAGAGTTGGTTAAAGAGCGTATTTTCAAATTGAGCCCCACCTGATAAATCGCCTAGGCTATTCGCCAGACCAGTGTCACAGAAGAAGAGTTTTCTTGCTTTAACAATCTCTCGGGTTGGGCTCTTAGTCAAAACGGGAATGGTGCTGACAAGATAAGTCTTTTCGAAAAAAGTGACATAGTTGTTGACCGTTTGCCGTGACAGGCCGGTTAGTCGAGATAAAGTGGTGTATTCCACTCGGCTCCCTATCCTCCCCACCAGAAGCTTGGCGAGCTTATATAGATTCCGTTCGTCTGAAAAATCAGCAAGTGACCTTATGTCAATATTGACGTAGGAGGACATGATATCCAAAAGTAAATCCCGCTTTTCTTCATCAGACGCAGCTAAAACAACTTGGGGAAAGCCCCCGAAACGAATGTACTCTTCGTAATAAGTTTTCAGACGGTCATATTCTAATTTGTCAAAAGGTTTATTCTGCCAATCCTTAAAAGAGAACTTTATTTCTTTAAATGTCAGAAATTCTCCAAAATCCAATGGGTAGAGTTCAAAAATCTTTTTCCTGCCTGAGAGCGATTCCGTAAAGAGGTTCTTCAAGTAATACGAGCTGGAGCCGGTCACTATAAACTTGACCTGATGGTGATCGTACAGATACTTAATTGCACTTGGGGCATGGGGAGCCAGTTGTGTCTCATCGAGAGCGACGACCATCGATTCGGCGGCTGATAACCCCCTGGCCATAAAGGTCTCATAGATCGCCTCGTAATTCTTCTGCTCGAAGATTTCCCGATTATCTGGCCGCTGTAGGTCAAGGTAGAGTGAGTTTTTATTGGGAATATCAATCAATAGCTTTTTAATCAACGTTGTTTTGCCTGTCCGCCTCATACCCGTCAGCACGGTTACTAGCGGTGTCTGAGCATGAGCCAAGAGCGAAGGGTAAATCCTTCGAGGAAATACCATATGTAACTACCATCCTACAAATAGTTTAACCATCTGTCAAGTCGGTATTACTTTTAGTCATTAATAAAAGCGGCCTCAAAGGATTAAAATCTAGTCCACCAACTGACAGACCTATCTTCCCATAAATCTAATTAGTCTAATTGGACCAACTGCTCTTATTTTTATTTAGGTTTGCCGCTTCTAGTCAGCCTTCTGACTAAAACCGACAAACCTCGGATAGGCTGAGGCCCCGCAACGCTGCGGGGCTCATCTCCAGGTTTGCTCCACCGCCGCCTCTCGGCGTGAGTGGGTGGTTCCTCAGCTAGCGCCCACACCAGCTGAATTGAACCAACCGGACCAGTCCGTAAACAGACTGCTCCTTGTCGGTTGCGCGGTCGAACCACTGACCGCGCAGGTCCATATCGACCGGTCCGGCACCCCCGCAGGCGTCGGAAATGGTCATGGACCTTTTTTTGCCCTCGTCCCCCTCGCTCAGGGTGGCCTGAGCGCGGGAGGCTATCCAGATGAACTGGAAGTCCTCCCCGGGAGCGACGGGGATCACTTCGCTCCCGCAAACGGTCCTGTAAACCACATGATTGTGGTCTAAGAACCTCCCGATCGGCTCCACGCAGGGCGTGGCCGTCGGGGTCGCCGTCCGCGTGGGGGTCGCGGTCGGCGTGCTTGTGGACGTCGCGGTCCACGTCGGCGTGGCGGTGGGGGTCCGCGTTGCCGTGTTTGTCGCCGTTGCCGTCGGCGACGGGGTCCACGTCCACGTGGCCGTGGGCGTGGGTGTTGCTGACGCCGTGGGCGTTGGCGTCTGCGTCGGCGTCATCGTGGACGTCGACGTCGAGGTTGCCGTCTGCGTGGGGGTCGCAGTCGGCGTGTTCGTCGGCCTGGGCGTAGCCGACGGGGCCGTCGTGGCCGTAGGCGCCGTCGTTGGCGCTGGGGGCCGTGCCCCTCCCCCGGCCGGCACTCCGGGGATCGGTGCCGTCGTCGGCACCACCGCAGCCTTCGTGGCCGCGGGCACCGACGTCTTCGTCGGCGTGGGCGTGGCGGACGCCCGAGTCGCCACGGCCGTCAGGGCCGCGGCTATTGTCACCGGACCCGCCGTGGGTCCAGCCGGGAGTGACGGCGGCGTGCGCGTCGGCACGACCGTCGTCGTCGCGGGCACCATCGCCCGCGGTGTTGCGATCTGGGTGCCCACCCAGAGCGCAACACATGCCATCGCCACCGCGGCGATGGCCAAGACCGCCACCCGGGTTTGCCAAGCCCGGTTAATGGCCGCTGGCGCGGCCCCGGCCGGCAGTGGCCGGAAGAACGCCCGCAGACCCCGGACCAAACCGTAGCCCGCCAGAGCTACGGCGACCAGGACGGCGATCACGAGCCCGCCCAGGCTCGCGATGCCGCCTGGTCCCCAAAGGGCCAGTCCTAGCCCGGCGGCCAACGCCGCGAGGACTAGCAACCCCCACCAGGGGATCTGGCGGGGGGCGGGGGCCGCAGCGGGAGCTGCGGGCGGGGCTGCCGGCGGGGCCGCCGGGACGGGCGCGGCAGGGGCGCGACGTCGCCAGCGCCGGGCCCACCAGACCCCCTCGACCACCGCGTCGAGGAGGGTCGCCCAGATTAATGCGCCCAGGAGCCAGCCCCCGGCTCCGAGCGCCACGAAGGCAACCGCCACCACGATGGCGACGGTCGCCGACAAGCCGATGGTCTGCCAGACCGCCCGGCGGACCGGCGGCGGCTGGCCTAAAAGCCAGGCTGGCAGCCTGGCCAAAAGCGTAAACATTCTCGCCTCCCCGGGGACCCCTCGTGGGGTCCCCTTCCGGAAAAGATTTTGCTCAATGAGAGCGCCGGAAACCGATATGCTAAGACTGAAGAATTGAAGTGTTTTACCACCACGGAAAATCCAGGCTGATTTTTCCTTATTTTTAATCTTTAATTCTTAGCTTTCTCGGTCCCCGAAGCTCCCCTTGAGCGTCTTCCCCTGGAGGCTATCCGCCTCGCATGCGCGAGTTGAGATAAACATGGGAGAAATGAAGCAAACCTATACTAATCTTACTCTGATTTACAGCTCGTAGAGCGAAAAATCAGATTAGATTCGTTATACTCAAAAACTCAAATTTGAGTTTTTGAAGTATGATTGGAGATATTCTTCGACTAGTGTCACCTGAGCACAGCCGAAGATAGCCTATCCGAGTTGTTAAAGAACACTTGGATAAGACTTTTTTCTCCGGTCTCTCAGGAACAAATCCCGCCTCTCCCGACCAATGTCGGGATCAGTTCAGGATAAAAGCGCGAACGGCTCTGCCTGGTAGGCCGGTCAAGCCTTTCCGTCCGATTTCGCCTACAAACCTAAAGGGACATCTCAAACGATTGTTCAAAAAGCCTTTGGCCTGGGTAAAATCGGGCTTAAAAGCTCGCTTATTTCGTCGAATACTAACACTATAGGCTCTTCGTGTCAAGGACTATAGGCCTGTTCTCTTATAAACTACGGAGTATCGGCTTAATTTTTAATGTGCTAAAGGTGTGGATAACCTCCGGCCTGTTGCTGAATTTGACAAATGGCCTTAAGATAGCGGTCAATGAAACAATCCTTCCTTATATACGACTCCAAGTGGTCCGTTCCTCCCCCTCCTCCGTCGTCAACTGCGCCGGCCTTATCAACCGTCATCGATTCTCATCCGCTTGATCGTTCTCAACTTTCCACCCCGCCCGCCCTCCCTCCACTCGTTTTCTCCCCCACCGGTATCACCTTAAGCCAAAAAATAACTTATGGTTTCGTCCGTGGTATAGGCGCCGGCTTGATCGGTTTTTCGGTTATGGCGGTCATGTTTACTCTCTGGCCGACCATCGAAAAGGAATTTCTCTATCTCACCGGCAAATCCAAAGTCAGCGTTCAAAACTCCGGCTTCAGACCGCTTATCGAGACTTCCGAAGCCAAGCGAATCAGCCGAATTCAAGAAGAGGCCAAGACCTATGGACTGGATTCCTATTTTTCCATTGTTATCCCTAAAATCGGCGCCACCTCCGCCATTACCGCCAACGTCGACACCGGTGATGAAGATCAATATCGCCAAGCGCTTTTAAAAGGCGTCGCCCACGCCAAAGGTACTTACTTCCCCGGCCAGGGAAAACGGATCTACCTCTTTGCCCATTCAACCGATTTCAGTTACAATATATCCCGATATAACGCTGTATTTTACTTACTCCGTAAGATAGAACCCGGCGACAAAATTACCCTTTTCTTTGCCGATCGCAAGTATACCTATCAAGTCAAACAAAAAGTAATTGTTCCCGCCCAAGACACCTCCTGGCTCGCAACCGACACCGACGAAGAAGAACTTGTCCTTCAGACCTGTTATCCTCCGGGAACCACCTGGAAAAGACTTATCGTTTCGGCCAAGTTAATCGGCAAAGAGTAACCCCTCTGTGAGTTTTACCCTATGCACTCTCGTTTACATAGGGTGTATACTAATCTTACTCTGATTTACAGCTCGTAGAGCGAAAAATCAGATTAGATTCGTTATACTCAAAAATTTTCGACAAAATTTTTGAGTATATACTATACACAAACTCCCAGTTATCTGCCCATAGTTGATTCTTATGGGCTTGGAAAAGATTAACCAATATCAAGGGAAAAATAAGCTTCAGACCAAAAGAGGCCGGTTTTCTGTTAAAGCTCTCACCCTGCTTCTTGGTCTTCAAGTCATGGGTTTAGCGGTTCTTACCTTCTTGGGACTTAAAATATTTAATATTCAGACCAACGCCTATACCATTACCACCGAACCCCCCACTGACACCTGCAACACCGTTCAAGTCAGTGTTCAGGAGCCCACCACTTGTCTCCGACTGACCAACACCGGCACGAACAAAGTTTCCACCTACAAGACTATCTACCATCTCAAAAATATTACCGACAAAGCTCACACCTACAAAATCGGACGAATGTCCAACTACTGCACCGAACCTTATGGCCAAACCCAACCCGGTCTCAACGGCCCCGGCTGTTGGTCCAACTTAGACAGCAGCCTCCAAGACGTTAGTTTGGGACCCTGGCAATCCGGAGATGTCACTATTGAAAGATCCTCTGCCAGCGGCCAGGCTTGCGGATCATTCCAAACTGATATCTTTCTGGTCGCCGTTGATGGCGATACCGCCTGCCATTCAAGAAACGGCCAACAAACCGCCATCGCCGCCGGCGTCTGCCAAACAGGTATCGCCTGTGTTGCCCCCACGCCCACCGCTACCCCGACACCTACTCCCACCCCAACCTTAACTCCCACCCCGACACCTACCGCCACCCCGACGCCCGGTCCGGGTGTTACCGGCAGTTGCGTCGGACTTTCAGTCAGCCCGAGCGAGGGCACCGTTCCCCTCTCGGTCACCTTTACCGGTTCAGGGACCGATAGCAGTGGCAACATTCAACAGTACGAGTTTAATTTCGGAGACGGGTCAAACGGACAACCCCAAATAATTCAGCAAACATCCACCCAGGCGACTCATGTTTTCAATAACCCCGGATCATTTGTGACCTCGGTGCGAATTAAAGACTCTCGTGGAAACTGGGTGGGAGACCCAAACAGCTGCCAAAAGACAGTCACCGTTAAGGCAAAACCGCAGGTAATTGGAGCCACCGCGCCACCGGTTTTACCAAAAGCGGGAGCTTCACCGATTGGGCTTCTTCTTCTGGCCACTGCCACCAGCACCGGCGGGCTATATCTTTTTAGGCGCTTTCGGGTTTAGGAACAGATTATTTTGAAGATTAATCCGCTTTATATATTTTTTTCACCACTCGCCTTTGGTTGGGGTCCCATTCAATAGAAACCCCTTCTATAACAATCCTTCCTCCAGAAGCAATACCCCCTTCTCCAAACCTTCTTCCTCGGGTACGCCGGAGCACGATGGAGTCTCCTTTTCCAAACACTACTTCTTTTCTCCCAAAGCACACCAAATCACCTCTCCGAACAAATATCACTCCACCGATTAACACTTCTAATTGGTCATCTTTATCCTCTCCTAAGCGAATACTGCCGTATCTAATTTCCGCTGTCCCACGAGTTGTGAGTTGAAAACTTACCCTCACCGATCCAAGTTCAATCTCATGTTGGCCAACATTTAAGGGTTCCCCGTCTGAAGTTGTGGACCCTTCTGCTTTCGACATTGAAAGGAATTATATACTTTTAGCCTTATTTCTCCACTAAAAAAACCCGCGTTTTTATTGCGGGTTCTTTAATTTATGGGGTTGGTGTCGATGGAATCGACATGATAACCCCAATTAACAGTCAAAATGTGGTAGGAAGAGTCGGCCGACTATGACGTTTGTCGGTTTCCCCTATGCGTTATTTCTTTTACGAGGTTAACGAACCTCGGGGTTGTTTCCCCGACGTTACCGTCGGAGTCGCATATTCTCCTTAGAAAGGAGGTGATCCAGCCGCACCTTCCAGTACGGCTACCTTGTTCGTGTCAACCTTCAAAAGTTTTCAATGAAACTTTATATTGGTTCTTCCGTCTCTTTCGAGCGGCACGGACTATATCTTCACCCGCCACAACTTCTTAGTAAAAGATGTTGGCGGGGTTCGCGTGTAGTCTCTACGGAGTCCCACTAAAAAAATAGTGGGTTCCCTCGGTATTCCCCATCGATTTAAACTCGATTACGGGGTTCACCGATATAGCGAAATTTTTCACCTGAATTACTTCAAGCGGTCGCAACTGCCCTTTCGGCTAACGACTTGATCCGCATCGCTGATTTCAGCGTGGTTCCGCACTAGGCGGAGCTTCGGCTGCCACCAACTTTGATGACCTGACGGGCGGATTACAATCTTTCGTATAAGTTGTGTTCCCACCCGGCGAGCGGCTTTCCCGCACCGGGCGAGCCCCATGATTCATTTCTGCTTTTAATTGTCGTATTGCTTCTACTTTTTCTATCGGAACCCGTTGCTGACAGTTTGTCATTTCAACTATTCGACAAAAAAGTTCAAAGTTTCTTTTTTTCTGGCTTTTAAGATGATGTTTGTGAAAAAAGGGAATTAGTTTTTCTCTAATGTCATTGGGATTACTTACCGATAAACGGTAACATTCCGAATGATTTATCCGTTTTTCTTTCTGGCGATACACCCTGCCGTACCCTAGACTGTCTCTAACTTCATTCAAAAGTGGTAACTCATCCGATCGCATCTTTAAATAAAAATGCGGTTCCACTCTCCACTCCGGTCGATAACGACCAGGAGGGCGAAGATTTATATAGAAACACCCTTCACCATCCGAAAGTCCGACAATATAATCTGCAGATACCATGGGTAGACTCCTTCTCGAGCAAAACTCGATACTATGAATCAGCTGACTTCTCTTCTTCAAGTTCAGGATACCCGAACAAAATACGAAAGTCAAGAAGAGATCTCCTCAGGTTACAAATATCACTTTTCCAAACATCCAACTTATAAATCACTTCCCCACGACACACCATGTGGGTCGACTTGATTCCACAAGTTTTTAAATACTTGTAGGTTGGCTGCTCTTTGTCTCAGGCCCTCGAGCTCAAATCCTCACGAACTTAAGCCTGCCAAATCCGCCGGTTAGCGGAGTGTTTTTTTGACTATAAAGTGGACTTTAACCACTTAGCGATACTTGCTGCTGAGCGCGCATAATGTAGAAAAAGGCTGTAATTAGCCTTTTCTGACGTGTGTACAAGAGGCGAGAACGTATTCACCGCGGCCTGCTGATCCGCGATTACTACCAAATCCGAGTTCATGAGGGCGAGTTGCAGCCCTCAATCCCAACTGGGGGAAGGTTTGTTGAGATTAGCTCCCCGTTACCGGTTCGCAACTCATTGCTCTTCCCATTGTAGGATGTGTGTTGCCCTGGATATAAGCGCCATGCTGACTTGACGTCATCCCCTCCTTCCTCCCTGCTATACGCAAGGCAGTCTCTTATGATGGGTCTTTTGGACAAAAACATAAGATAGGGGTTACGCTCGTTCCGGCACTTAAGCCGACACCCCCAATTCTGAAAATTCAGAACTAGACTATACCTTCACCCGCCACAACTTCTTTAGATGTGGGCGGGGCTGGCGTTTTACCCTTATCAAATTATGATAAAAGTCTGCGATAAAAAATCGCAAGTCGTTACAGGGTCAAGAAAGCTTGTATCTCAGGCTCGGAACCACATAAGAAGAAATCAGCTCAAAAAAGTGATCAACTGATGTAGATAATACATAAAGTCTTCTGCTTGGTGAGACTGAAATCTTTAAATTAAACCGCTTGTTTAAACTAATAACAAGCTTAGACAAGTTAGGTTCTGAAAATTGGTTTGTAGCGATGGTCGGACATCTATGATCGGAAAAATTCCCATCATCCATGTACCAAACTGCAAGAGATAAAGGGCTGATTAAGTAGAGTATCGATTCAGGAATAACTTTTTCGCCACTTGGGTAGAATCTTTTCCTCCATGGGCGAAAATATTGCCTGAGCCAAAATCTCCACGTCGAGTATCGTTTATAATATCGACGATCAAACCGCTCTGTTCTTATTGGACTTCCATAAGCCAAGCTTCGAAGCTCATCATATTTCCAAAATAAGTATGGCTTTTGAGCTTCAGATTGCTCGATCTGTATCTGTCCTCGTGGTGATATGTATGCATCCCCCAACAAAGACCCAATAAGAATTTGTTCTTGTCTATCGCTTACAACCAATTTGCAATTTTTCCGAGCTATGAGTGTTTCCATGCTTTCCGACTTCCCTCGGGATTGTCTGTCTTTAGGATAATCCGAAGATTACCCGAAAGTCAAGAGTTCCCCCGATATGAGCCAGATTTTACTTCTTGCCTTACGGCAAGAGGCCGCTTCGGGTATTTTTCACGGCACGAGCTGAAGACAGCCATGCAGCAGCTGTGCTAGCTACCGATCTTGACGGTTGGGTACCCGTTTCCGGGACCTACTACTAGCATGTCAAACCCAGGTAAGGTCTTTCGCTTCGTTTCGAATTAAACCACATGCTCCTCTGGTTGTGCGCCTCCCCGTCAATTCCTTTGAGTTTTAAGCTTGCGCTCGTACTCCCCAGGCGGCTCGCTTAACGCGTTAGCTGCGACACTCACCCCGCACAAAATAGATGAATTCAAAACTCAAAAGTTAGAATTCAAAAGTGAAATTTAAAAGTTAAAAGTTCTGATTTTCTACTTTAAATTTTGACCTTTGACCTTTGCCTTTTAAGTTTATCTTCTATCCTCTGCGGGACGAGCATCTAGCGAGCATCGTTTACGGCTAGGACTACAGGGGTCTCTACAAATTGTTACCATCTCTTAAAGAGACAGGTGTTGTTTTTTACAACACTCTCATGATCGCCCATGAGACCGGACTATATCATTGTCCTGAAAACTGAGAAAAACTAAGAATCTTCTTTGGATTACCATAGGACGACAAAGCAAGTTTCAACACTTCGTTCTTTTCCCAACCCTGCCAAAAAACAGAATGTTGAGTAAATTTCACGCCGTCGAGAAAACCCACCTTGTCTCTAAAACCTCGCAATCCTTCTTCTCCCTGAAGAAGGATTCTGTTATCTCTCATCAGAATCTTCGATTTGACACCTAAGGTGCCCAGAAGCTTCTGATAATCAAGCTGAAGTTGTGGATGGTGACAAGCTAAGTATGCATTGCGAATCAAAAATCTATAGTTAGATTTGGATTTAGCCGCATATAAGTTAACTCCACCATCACAACTAAAGGCAGCCTTCAAAAAGAGAGAGATCAGATGAAAGTCCATCTCAGAAGTGAACGGCAATCTCGCAAACGGGTATATCTTTTCACCCCCCGTTCCCTTGAAAGCCAATGTTCTGAAAGTTCCATATTTGGCAGTCAAGTAAGTGCCACAATACGCACTATCGACAACAGCCTTATAAAAGGGTTTATCGTTCACAATTTGTTGACGAATTCTTATGCGGCGACTGTCCAATCCAAAGATCTTGATCATACAATCCTTAAATGTTTGGATGATCTTAAAAGAAGTGTTGCTAAGGTAAAATCTCCAGCAACTCTTGCTCTTTTTGGAAAGGCAGCCGTCGGTATATAAAATTCCCAACAAAATGGCTTCCTCTTCAGTTATTTTTTTCTCAGTAGGACATTTGGCATATAGTCTCTGAGGATCCTCCGACAACAACATCGGAGTTTCCTGCTGATTTTCTGCACTCGAAACATTGTCAGTTAATGAAATGGGCATTGGTAAAAGTATTATCCAAACTTAACCCGAAATCAATAACTAGCCCGAGATTCCCAGATGTTCCAGCATATAGCCAAATTTTTACTCCGGCGTTACCACCGGAGGGGACCAGAGATTAACTCCATCCCTTTCGCTCCCCTAGCTTTCGTTCCTCAGTGTCAGATTCGTCCCAGGTGCCTGCCTTCGCCCTTGGTGTTCCTGTCGATATCAACGCATTTCACTGCTCCACCGACAGTTCCAGCACCCCCTAACGACCTCAAAGTCTCCCAGTATCATAAGCAATTCTACGGTTGAGCCGCAGGCTTTCACCCATGACTTGGAAAACCACCTACGAACGCTTTACGCCCAATAAATCCGGATAACGCTTCCAGCCTACGTATTACCGAGGCTTCTGGCACGTAGTTAGCAGCTGGTTATTCTTCCCAACATATGTTGAGACAAAAGGAGTTTACGATCCGAAGACCTTCTTCCTCCACGCGGCGTCGCTCGGTCAGGCTTTCGCCCATTGCCGAATATTCCTAGTTGCTGCCACCCGTAGGTGTGCGCACCGTGTCGCAGTTGCGCTGTGGCTGACCGACCTCTCAGTCCAGCTACCCGTCATCGCCTTGGTGGGCTATTATCCCGCCAACTAGCTGATAGGACGCAGGCTCATCTCAAAGCGGGCAGTTAAGCCCTTTAATCCGGCAAAGCCGGATACTATGCGGTATTAGCTCGCCTTTCGGCGAGGTATTCCCCACTTGTAAGGTAGATTCCTACGTGTTACTCACCCGTCCACGACTCGCTTCGACCTTGCGGTCTCAGCTCGTTCCATTTGCATGCCTAAGGCACGCCGCCAGCGTTCATCCTGAGCCAGGATCAAACTCTCAATAAAATTTTCCTACCACATTTTGGCCGTTAATGGTTCGATAGACTCACCACTAGCCCAAAAATGTTTCAATATTTCTCAAAGGTATTAACGCTAAAAAAACATTCAATTTTCAAAGAGCGCCGTACTTCGTAAAGTGAGAATCCCAAAATTCCAAAGATTTACTTCTTCTTCAAAAGTACGGCCAAATTATAATCAGTTAGCTTGCAAAGGTCAACTATGTGTATAAGTCAAGGACATTTGCGACATTCCTCCTTTCGCAACAAAGTATCCCAGCGGGCTTTGCAACTCCAGGGAGTGGTGTCTCCGTTGAGTTAAATCTCAAATGACCCCTCAAACTTTTCCGGAAGAGGGGTACTTGATGGTTTATTTGACTCCGGAATTACCTTTTTAATTTCGACGGTGATATCACTAACAACCGATTCGTATAGTGGACGGTTCTGGTTAAAAGACCGCCATAGGTTAAGCGTTGTAAAAGCGTTAACAATCAGGACAACAGTCAAGGAAACGATGCCCAAAAAGACACCCCAGTTTCGAGTGACCACTACATTAGTATCAGCTATCAGGTCATGCCAACTCCGTCTTTCTTTCTTTAGTGCCCAGAAAAATCCCATTCCCAAAAGAGAACCTGACACGCCATAACCAATGTAATCGCGAAAGAAAGCCCGCCAAAAAGAAATATGTTCTCCCCTATCGTTAACAACCGCCAACCCACAGAGCAGTTTACCCATTGATCCGCCGAATTTTGAAATCATAAAAGAATCAATAAAGGCTAAAGCAACTGGCACAACCAACAACCCCGTAACGACAAAGAAAAGCCCCCCGTTAAGCAGCGTCATCAGGTTGTCTGCAGAAACAATCAGAAGAGCCAAATATTGCAAAAAGAGAATTCTCATAGCAATCTCGATGAGCCGAGCCAGTAACCGCTGAAAAAAATGAGCCCTATTCAGATCATTCATTTTTTATAACCTCCTCAAAAAATAGATTCCAATTCGCATAGTTAAATATGACAATAATCGCCCGCACAACCAAATTTATATGGACGAAAACCAAAATTAACAACCCGAGCAAAATAATGGTCGGGACGCCGGGCAAATGAAAACCGTCTCTAAACTGCGGAATAAGCAAAATTAAGGCAGGAACACCGACAATTATCAGTGAAACAATCGTCGTCAGACAGCCTGCAACACAACCAATCACCAGATTAATAATTCCCATGACAATCGTTTCAAGAAAACTCTTTTTGCTCATGGCAAGCGCCTGTTTCCAAGCCTGCCAAGGGGAATAACCTTTAATAACAATCAGCCGCTGGGCGTATATATTGACCATCGCCAACAGGAGAAGGACCACAATCAGAGTCAGTCCCCCTACGATCGCACCAAGAATCGTTACAACCACCGCCATAACCGGTGAAACAGTTCCCAAGAGAAAAAATAGACCGATCAAAAGGAGTGACAAAATCGCTAGAACCAGAAAAACCAAAAATTCAATCGAACTGTAAATAATCAGATTTTTTAGTGAAGAAATGCCTCGAGGGGAAGTATTCAGCAAGGTCACCGTCTCATTATTCGCCGCCATCTGCAAACCGGCAATCAACGCTCCTTTTGCCCAGTTCTGCAGGATCACTCCGATGATAACCAGGAAAAGCACCGAGAAAACTACCGCTATCACCACTAATATCCAAGTTAATGGGGAAACAGAAAAAAACCACTCCATCAAAGCATTCGTGGTCGCCCCCAACACCTGCGTGGCATTATCCACAAAACCAGAAGGGATTGCGGTTAAATTATCTTTCAGGGTACCGCTAGGACTTGCTTGAAAGTTGCCGCCGCCTCCGCCGCCGCCGCTGAAGTTACCTCCGCCACCGGCAGCCGCCAAAATTAACCCATAAATCCACAGCCACTTATTTTTTTTAGTAATTTCCCAGGAGCGACTGATTATCTTCCCGTAATCGATATTAGTCACACTACACCCTTACAACAACTGTACCGGCAATTTTATCGTGAAAGGTCTGCTTTTTGTCGTCCCAAAGCATCCAAAAGAAACCTACAAGTAAGCTAATTGTGGAAACAAATTTACCTACCATTTCCCTCAGAAAAGCCGTTACATAACCTGGCACCGACCCTGTCTCTATTCTCACTACTTTTATTCCAAGTGCCATCTTGCCCAATGTCTGACCTCGAGAACCAATCAGCAAAACATAATACAAGATTGAAACCACCGTTCCAACAACAAAACCCATCATTCCCCCCAAAAACTGTGCGAGACCCACCGCTCCCTCAGACGAACCGGCCACCAACCCCACCCCAACTCCCAGGAAAACGCCAATAGGGAAAACTATCACTACACTTACAATTTGAACAATTATTCCATCGACAAACGCCGCCACTAATCTTCTCCCAAAGCTGGCATAGTTGTAGTTATTCGAACCGCTGGGGTTGGCCGCCACCGCCGGAGCCGGAGCGACGTTCGCCGGTCCCGAAGCAGTTACCACCGGAGGTAGTGGAGAGCTCGGCGCTGATGCATCCATCAGCTTCACTGTAGATCGCCGGACGGTTTCGTGTCAATACTATGCGCTATGGACTCGTCAATTCAGCTTCTATCTGCGCGCTTGTCCTATCTAATACCGAAAAGTCGGTATCATCAATGTCTTTGCTAATCGCCCCCGGATCATCCGATTCGCTTTGCACAGAAAGTGGCTCTTCCGGTGACGGCAATACCGTCACGGACGGCATTGGCAGAACTTTAGAACCTCCCGGTATCCCCTGCTCAAGCACAGGCCCTGAAACGGCTGACTGACTCAGACGAAAATAAAGGGACGCCAGTAGAGCAACCAACAGCAAAGCTCCCAAGCTAACAGTCAATATCGTTTTATATTTATTCATTTTTTAACAATGTATCTTTTCCGGTAACCGGCGGTGTTACTCTCCCGGAAATAGTCGCCATCGACGCCGATATCCCGTTAAGAACCGCCAATGTTTTATGCAGATCCTCTCTTATCGTGTTCATTTCCAACCGGAGCGTTGTTAATTCACTTTTAGTCTGTTGTTTTGTATAAAGCGAGGCCAGACTAATCCGAAATTTATTGAGCGCTATCTGCGCCGCTTCCAGGTTATCAGTCGCCATATCGATCGCTTTATTCAGATTAGGCTTCTCTTTTGTTGGTATCTCCATTTTGCCAATTCGAGACTGCATCCGTGTCAATATTTTAACCAGTCTCTTAATCGCCATTTCGGAATGGTTAATAAATAAGCCGCCCAAACGTTGAATCGTCAGGATTTTTCTCGTTGTAAGACCGGCCGATTTATCAACCGCGCTGGCCGTTGCCTCAGGATCTGATAATTCCGAAACGGGACTGCCGGCTGGAAGGCCCTGAGCCAGCAAAGGCTTCGCCGTTACCAAAACCAAAATCATTGTTAGCAAAACCGGTTTCTCTGTTTTCTTTATCATTTGTTTAAATTTAAGATACGCGCAATTAACATAATAAATCAATATGGGGCAACCGACTGCATGATCCAATTTTTCGCATTCCACACCCCGGCAATTTTTGAGTAAAGCAGTTTCCAGATATCATCTTTAATTCCCGCTCCGGAATACTCAACTAAACCGCTTCCGGGTGTATCCAGAAAGTTACTATCCCCCGCAAACGGCTTCCCGGCCGGCTGGAAAATCCCGGTCACCGCTTTATCTCCGGGCCGATATCCTCGGAATATATTAAAAATCCCAAACGGCCCTCCGGCTGTCTGATACCATATATTCAGGAGAAACGGAATATTACTGCGCACGGTTATCGTATCTTTGTCTGACTGCGCCGCCGCTCCACCGCCCTGGTAACTCACCGCCCCTCTGTCGGCATCGTTATAGTCCTTGCCATAGTCAACAAATGCCTCCGTATCCGCCGGCCCATTTTGAGCTTCTACACAACCCACGCAGTCCGAAGGCATTGGAGCAGGAACAAACTTCATCGCTTCTTTATTTTTTTGATTGTCAGCTCCCGACAGCAACATCTGCTGCAAATACGCTGAAGCCGAAGCCAGCCGCATTACCTGAGGCACGGCTAAGGGCAATTTTACCGTCTGACTGGAATTACACACCTGAAACTCTATCTCCCCCTTGCCTTCTTCATTTGCAAATAGCGGTACCCGCGACCAAAACGCCTGCTCAATAAAATTCGGTATGTACATCGGCTTTTTATCACATGGCCCGGCTACGGCTTTTCCGTCCGTGTCTTTGCACTGGCTTACCATCTTTTTTGCATAGACATCCCCCACCGGAATAAAACCTAGGGAAATGTTTATAAAAGGAATCGTGATATTTGGCCATCCTTTGTATTGGTAAATATCGCAAGCAGAAAGTACCGCCATATTCCCGGAAAATTTATTGTCCACCACCGATTTGCAGATATCCTTCCACGTATTAGGATCAATACCCAGGGGTGTAAAAGACAAACATTTCCCCAAAAGGAAATCCCCGGGTAGTTGTGAACCCATCAAAGGAGCGCTCACTTTAAAATCGGCGTAGCGGGAATTTAACCTCCCGCGTCCCGGTTTATCTATCAGCCTCCCTTGAGAATTATCCTCACTAACTTGGCATAAATATCCCAAGAATTCATGTTTTAAACGGTCCTGTTCCAGCTGTGGTGCCAGTCGAGCAATCGGCCCCGTATACTCCCAAGCCGCCGATATTCCTCGTTTTAGGCCCATGACGTTAAAAGGAAGCCCCATCACTTTATCCTGAATCGTATTAATCTCCGTGGAACTCAGGTGTTCCGTATCCAATATTCCGGATAGATACTGTCCTGTGTCATAAGCGCCCGGAACCTTAATCGATTTCGGTTGAATTTGCAAAGAACCACTGTTGCCGCCGCTGACACAAAAGTCCGCCGGAAATTGAATTGGCGTACTTACCTCCCTAGCGCATGTGTTTCCAACCACCGGCAAACCATTTAACAAATCCCTATTCGCCACAGGTGGAGCACTGGGAATGGTTATCTTTACCGAAGATCCGCTACAGTCCGTGCTCAAACTCGAACCGCTTCCATCCTGGCAGCTCAGTCCCCCGCCAATCGTACATCCCTGATCTACTTTAATCGCCTGAGGCTTCCAGCAGTTTTGAGTATCGGCAACTACATAATCCCCGGAAACAAGAGCGGGAACCAAAACCGACACACCGCTCACGGAAACATCCAGATGACACCCATCACTATCTTGAATATACCCATTAGTTACCGGACAAGATGACTCCTGATAAATAAACTGTAGAGTATTCGAACTAAGACACGCCGCTGGCAAGTTGAGACACTGGTTTAGATTTAACTGGCTTGTCTGAGAATTAACTGGTTGGGAATAACTCGTCGGTCGTTCCTGGGGAAACGGATAATTACCACGGCCCAGAGGCAGTACGGCTGGGTTGATTGGAGGCTGATCCTCCCCGGGACAACTGGAAACGGCGGGGTCAGAAATAGGGACAACGGTCGGAGTGGGGTTGGCACCGTAAGCTCGCACCGTCGAAATAAGCAAAAGAAGACAAATAACGACTCCCTCCAAAAACTTTTTCATCCCCTTCAATTTACCTTAGCCGTCCCCCGATGGCAAACCACTATGGCTTTGTCTTTCTGGAAAAGATATTTGCTTTCACCGGCATCGGTGCTTGAACTTTAACCGCCTCCTTAACCACCGGCTTGCGATTTAGTAGCTCAAGAGGATTATTCTTTGCATGGGCCTTTTGTAAGAATGGATTAGGCTTGGTCATATGTCCTTATTATACAGCCTTAATTCTCTCCGCTCTTATCAACGTGATATAAGAACCATATTCCTGTTTTGTTCCACTTTAAAACACCCTGCTGTCTTTCCTCGCTCTCTGATTAATTATCTCTTCCTCATCGCCAGTGACCGGACCAAGCTTGTCTAGCATCGCTTTAATAGAAACCCCCAGTTCCTCGAAAAATCGGCCGAATTGACTTTCCTGCTCAGATAGTAACTCTCTTCCCCGCAATCTTGCTCCAGGAGTACCGATTTGCTCAACCATCCGGAAAATTTCTACGGGATCAATGAATGGGTGCGCAAGGTCATAACCCAACCGTTTACAACTTAACACCACGCAGCGAGAAACCAGTTCATGGTCAAATCCATAATCATGACCGGTCTTTTCTTTTAACCTTGTTGAGGCATCACAGTTTATACAACCGCGAACTTTAACAAAGTATGGAATCTCAGCACTCATTATGAAGCTGCCGGTATTATACCTTTAGTATATAAAAATGCTAGACGGCTTTAGCCGTGTATTTTTTATACATTCTAGTCTGATTTTCGTTTAATAAGCCCTTACTGTGTAACTGATTTATGGTTTCCTTGTCAAACTCTGTAAAGCCCGCTTTTTTGTGGGCAATTAGCGAATCGGTGTTCTTTAAGTCGATGGTGGCATAGAGGCAGGCTAGCTTATATCTCTTGGCTAAGAGATCTTCGGCCGCTTTGGTTAAGCCTCTACCTCTATATACTTGTGCAATGGCTACTTGGACAAAGCCAATACTTTCGCCTTGCGTGTTTACCCCGGGAATGTATCCAACCACACCAGCACTCTCTCCGTCAACAAGAAACGTGTGATACACTCCCCCATCCTGAATCCTCACCCCTTCGTGTCCGGCAATTGTGAGAAAAAATTCCTGGTCAAACTCGCTCAGAGTAACTTCCATTGCTGCTAGTCTTACCCAACGCTGGCGCCATCGGGAACTTCTTTTTCCGGAACGGACAGAACGGGAATAATATCGTTGGCATAACCAATATCGAAAACCACGCCTTCTGATAATTCCCCCATTATTGTTTTTGGTTCAAGATTGACAACAAATAAAGCTTGCTTGCCTTCGATCTCTTTAGGATTCTCCCGCTCTTTTTTCATCCCGACGAGGATTATCCGTTTAAAGTCGCCGAAGTTTACAGTTAGCCGAACTAGCTTGTCAGATTTCTCGATATCTTCAACTTTCTCGATTCTGCCCACCCTAACGTCGATTTTGTCTAAATCTGTAAAAGCAATCGTGGGTTTGATAGACAAAGTTTTAAAACTCATAGCAAGAATAGTTACAGACCCTAGCGAAAGTTAGAGTCTCCTGGTTTTGATTTTAGCATTATTAGTGTTTCTCACTGGTGCTTGTCAGGTGGAACCCAATGAATTCCCTTATTGGACTCCAATTTTTCGATTGATGCCCCATTTCGGCGGGAAGAAATAATTAATTTTGTCATCGGTAGGTTTATACATCGTTTTAATTTTTGAGCGGTTGCTTTTAAGCTCGGGAAACTTAACTCGACAGTATTTATCGACCTCACAAAACAGCCCCTGGCAATCAATGGCGTGAAGTGGCCTACCCCAAAGATTACGAAACGATAAGCCCAGTTGGGTAAAATACTTATCCTGATCTTCGACCATGTGTTGGATTATTTGTTCGCGGCTTTGGTTACCGATATCAAGGAAGCACTTATTAATACCCCTTATGGCACCCGGACCGGGCACCGTAAAGTCATTCTCATCAAAGTTAAACACCTCTGAATAATTAAAGTCGACCGCAATCTGATAGGCCATAAAATCACCGATCAGCGGCAGCTTTCTCAAACTTTCAAACAATAACTTTAGCGACTTTGAATTTATTAATTCTTGGTAAATCTTCCCTTTAATAAAGACCCTTTCTATAAGTGCCAAATGATTATCGTGTTTCTTGTCATAGCCAAAGGTCTTGTTAGCACAAAGGATAAAAGCATTGCCATATATCGGTCGGGACTGTTTTTCCCTGTCTAAAACAGCGGCGTACTTCTGTCGATCAAAATTTACTAGAGAAACCTCTCCAAATGCCCCTTCAAGTAGTTTCCATGTCTCGATCTTGTTAAATAGTCGAAAGAGAAAAATTCTAAACAACACGTCAGGCTCCGAGGTCGTCTTCTGGGTGTATATTACCCTCCGAATCAAAAACTGCGAAACCCGATCACTTGCTCGATAAACATTACAAAACTTATACGTCCGCAATATCGGGTCATCAGTATACGGTGGCTGTTCTCCGGCGGCTTTTTTAAAAAAGATGTTTTGTCTTTCAAAAGCAAATTTCCAATAAGCATCAAAAACGTTTTGTCTCACTTTCATCTTTATAAGTCCTACACTGAATTAACTATTAGCTTCGAATTTTAATCCTGCTCTATAGCTTCGATTATAAATAAATGTTCCTGGAAATAGGGATAAAAATGGTTTGACAATATTTTACCCTCCATGCTAGAGTTCCACCCGCCCATGTTTGCCCACATTGCGCGAAAGTTCGCGCTCTCAGGTCTTGTTCTAATAATTTTCCTCCGAATCTCGTTGGGGATCAGCCTATCGGCTGTCGCCCAACCCACCGTCTTCGCCACTGCTACCCAAAACAATTCTTACACCATCGCTGTTACCTTTTCCGAATCAATTCCCCCGGGAAATATCATCGACATAGAACTTTATAACGATAAAAATGTGAAGGTCTGGCAATACTTTACAACCGGCGGAGGCAATTTCGCCTCTTCACAAACTGCTAACTTAAGCCCTGGGAGTTACACCATTGACGTGGGCTTGTTCACCCCCAACTGGGCCAGTAATTACGCTTGGTATGACAATCTTTATATGATCAAAGTTGCACCTTCTGCACCGACAATAAAAGTAGTCCCTGCTACTTTATCTGCCTACACCATCTCTGTTAATTTCCCCCACTCCATCCCCTCAGGAGATATCGTCGACCTTGAGCTACACGACGCCTCTGGGCAAAAAGTCTGGCAATGGTTTACCGCCAACGGCGGATCAAGTTTTTCCACCACCACTTCTCCACTTGTGCCGGGAAGCTACACGGCAAACGTCGGCCTCTTTACTCCCAACTGGGCCAACAATTACGCTTGGTACACCAATCTCTATTCGCTAACTGTGGGGTCACCTATTTCCACTCCCACCCCAACCTCGCCCACTACGCCCACCCCCACCACTGTTCCCCAAAACTCTGACGTGCTATCTGTTGCAAATTCTTCCTACATCAATTGGAAATCAAAATACGTCCGATCGGTCGACACGCAATCAGCACGCGTCATCAGACCAGAAAACAATAACGACACCGTTAGCGAGGGTATCGCTTATGGAATGTTACTAAGTTACTTTGCCGATGATCGAACTACCTTTACCGGTCTTTGGAAATACGCCCAAAAATATCTCAACGCCAACGGGCTAATGGACTGGCAAATTTCATCCGACGGGAAAGTGATAGGAACAGGAGCAGCAACCGATGCGGACGAAGATATGGCCTATGCGCTTATACGGGCAGAAAATAAATGGCCGGGATCCGGCTTTAGCCAAGGTGCCCAAAAACTTCTAACCGCCATCTTAAACACCGAAATAAGCAGTTCTAATCTGGTAAAACCCGGGGATAGCTGGACCGATGGTCGTATCATGAACCCTTCATATCTTGCCCCGGCCTTCTACCGAGAATTTGCCAGATTCACCGGTAACTCACGCTGGAATGATATCGCCAATGATAATCTTGCTTGGCTTCGAAAGGTCGCCGATCAAAACACCGGGCTGATTCCCGATTGGCTCAACAACGATTTTAGCCTTCCCTCCATCCCTTGGGATCAATACCCCAACGCTTTCTACTACGACGCCGCCAGAACCCCAATCAGACTACTTATGGACTACAAATGGAACCAAAACTCCCTCGCCCAAGAAATCTTGCTCAAAGAAAATCGTTTCGTTTCAACAATTGGCGTAAGCAAGCTCGTCAGTGGCTATACATTAACCAACACACCATTAACCTCTTATCTAGATGCCGTCTTTCTCAGCGCCTACACCGCCATGGGTCAAGTCAACCCCTCATCGCCCTTCGCCTCCGAATCTCTAAAAGCCCTGATAGGTAACACCCCGACAGACTATTTTGGTGCTAGCCTAAGAACGCTTACCCTCTACCTAATAGGTGGATCCAGGTAACCCTCCCCTTCTGCTATCTCCCGTACGATAACCACCAATTGTCCACTTCGACAAAACAGTGCGCTTTTGTATGTTAATATTAGCCTAAGTTTCCTATGCTGAATGAAAACTTCGCTATCTTAGGCGGCTTAATCACTCTTCTTGGCGGATCAAAATACATTATCGAGACGGTCAAAGGCCGCATCCAACCAAACCGTGTAAGCTGGTTTTTCTGGGCGGTGGCTCCCCTTATCGCTTTTGCCGCGCAAGTCAGCCAAGGTGTCGGACTCCAAGCGATTCTGACCTTTTCTGTAGGTTTTATACCAGCCATGGTCTTTATCGCCTCATTTATCAATAAAAAAGCCTATTGGAAGTTGGAAACTTTTGATCTAATCTGTGGATCGCTGTCTTTAATCGGCATTATTCTCTGGTACACCACCAAAATCGGTAATGTTGCCATCCTTTTTAGCATCTTCGCCGACTTCACCGCATCTTTACCCACCGCACTCAAGGCATACAAAGAACCCGAGAGCGAGAGTTATTCGGTATTTTTTGCCAATACAATAAGCGCCATTATCACCATGCTTACCATCAGAAACTGGAACTTCGAGACGGCTGCTTTCCCTATTTATATCCTCCTTATGATGGGACTGATTTTTATCCTGATTAAATATAAGTTAGGAAAGGTCTGGAAAATTCGTTAATTCAGGCAAGAAACCGTTTCATCTCCCTCTCGAAAACCCTCGAAAACTCCTCTTCATATTCACTCAGGTGGACCAATTTTAACGGCTCCGAGAATTGACTCGCCAACCGTTCTTTATTGATTTTTATTCCGTCAGTCACCCAAGGAATTTTCTCAACATACCGCTTGGCAGGAATAATATAGGCAAGATATTTATAACCCGCCTGGGAAACAGCACTCATACACATGGTGCATGGCTCGACTACGCTGACCATCGTTAATCCGGGAGTGTAATTGGAATGCCTTAAGTGGCCGACCATCTCAACCAGCATCCGTTCCGAATGGGCACTAGCGTTGCAGTCCGATACAACCAAACTTTCAGCCGAAGCCAAGATTTTGCCGTTCTGTAAAACCAAGCCCGCATTAGCCAGATTCCCCTTCCGGGCTGATACCACCGCCAGATCACAAAGTATCTTTCGTTGGCTTGAAGATAGTTTTATCTGTTCCATCTGCCGGATTCTACCGGCTCCACCATATTTTTCTCAAGTGAATAAGTCTTCACTTAGCCCTTATCTACCAAGGAGTATGGTAGATTTTGGAGATAATTGTGACTCCTGAGTGAGGCCGACTCTTGGCGAAAAAACCTACCACGTCTTTTGTGTTGTCATACCCCGGTTTAACTGCCAGAAAGTCCTCCGGAGAAAGCCAAAAAAGTTTACCCTCATAGCTCTTCTCTTTTAAAACCCCTTTCGGCTCGTGACAGTAATAAGTCAGCATAAACGCATGCCGGATAACCTCTTCTTCTTTATTTTTAAATAATACTTCAATAATCAGGTCAAGGCTCAAGTCGCCCGTAAGCCCCAATGATTGAAGGCTTCTTTGAGCCGATTGGTAAACAAATTCATCTTTTTCTGTATAGAAATATGGAAGACCGGTGTAATCGATAAACGGCTGTTTATCTCTTTTAACCACCAACACTTTGTTCTCTTTCAAGACATACAACATGATTCCGGAGTTAAGCGGAAGATTCCCCCAACTGGGAATGTCCGTAAAATACGCAATCAATGCCTTCGCTTTGTCCGTTAGAAAATAGCTTTGTCTTTCGGCATCGTGTCTTATCAGATCCAGTTCTTTTAGTTTGTTCAAATGATAGGTAAAGCGCCTCGGATCCATCGTTTTGGGCTTTAGGTCATTGAAGTGTGGCTCAGACAGCAGAGACATCTGTTTGATTATTTGCCACTGGACAGGGTGAAGTTTGGGAAAGGTTTCATCTGCGATTGCGAATTGGTTATTTTCCATTGGGCTCTTACGGAATTCTATCCTAATCTTGTTCAGATTTGCAGCTCGTAGAGCGAACAGTCAGAGCGGAGTTCCTCAACCTTAAAACAGAAGGTTCCCTCCTGAACAAAGTCGTAGGGTTAGAGTGGAAGAAAGTATCAAATTTCTATCCAACGAAAGTTAAGGCTATGCCCATTTTATCTGCCCGACCAGTTCGTCCGATTCGATGGATATATGCATCTTGAGATTCAGGCAAATCGTAGTTTATGACATGACTAACGTTAGGAATATCCAATCCCCGCGAAGCAACATCAGTTGCCAAAAGAATTTTAATCTCGTTCTTTTTAAACTTCTCAAGCGTTCTTAATCTTTGGTTTTGTTTCTTATCGCCATGAATAGCCTCAGCTTTAAAACCACGCCTGGCAAGTTCATCCGAAAGTTTTTGGACCCCCCACTTCGTCCGGCCAAATATAAGCACTTTTTCGCACTCTTCTTGAAGCAAAAGGTCATGAAGTTGATCAATCTTCCTATTTTTATCATCAACCTTAACAATGGCTTGTTGGACATTTTCAGCCGTTTCGCGGGTTTTTACAGAAACGGTTATCGCATTCTGCACGAATCCCTGAAGAATTTCCCTTACACGACCATTAATCGTTGCCGAAAAGAAAAGGGACTGCCGATTAGGAGACAGAAGCGACACAAGATATTTGACATCAGCGATAAACCCGATATCGACCATATGATCAGCTTCATCTAAAACCACTGTATGAAAGTTGGCCAACTGCAAACTTCTTTCGCGAACCAGATCCTTGATTCTCCCTGGAGTTCCTATAACAAAGTTGTGTGGCCGACGAAGTCCGTTTCTCTGGGGTGAAATATTGACTCCCCCGATACATAGTACGGAGTAAATACCAAGCGTTTGGCTAAAATCATAAAACTCATCCTGGGTTTGAGATGCAAGCTCTCGGGTAGGAGATAAGATAAGGACCTTTTCTTGCCTGTCTTTTTGAACTTTATTAATAAGAGGTATGAGAAAGGCGGCTGTCTTTCCGGTGCCGGTATGGGCAATCCCAATCAGGTCTCGACCCGCGAGAATATGCGGGATTGCTTGGTCTTGAATGGGGGTTGGGGTTGTATAACCTTTTTGCAAGATACTCCGTTGTAGCTCGTCTGAAATTTGAAAGTCAGTAAATTGATGAAGCGCTAAAGTCGGTTCCTCGCGTTGAGTTTCTTTATTATTTTGTATTAACAGGAAAGGGTTAAATGACTTGACAACTCTTTTGCCACCACCAAAACCTCGGCCTCCGAAACGGGAAGCTTGATGACCGGCCGGGCGATGGTAATAAAAAGTCCCCTGCATATTGCAATCGGTGTACGGATTGAAGAAAGGTAACTGCCTAAGTAAGAGGCGCAGTTCATGAATAGAAGAAAAGATACAAACCTAAAAAATAGTGTGAATGCTGTTTATTATCTTTAGCTGATCTAACCAAACAACGTTCTTAGATAAAGCAGATATCTTGCTTCAATCTCAAAGTCCTCCGGGACTTTATCACGCCAGGGGTTCAAAGTCAACCAAACTTACTTCATTGACAAAGCTTTCTGCAGCGCTTCGCGAGCGTTTCTCCCTCCAAACCAACCGTTTAAATAGACCAAAGTTTTTTTGTTCTTATTCCATTGACGAAGATAATACTTATCAATCCGTCCACCTTTCTTCGAAAAAAGGACCAGCAGTTCCGTCAGTGGTGTATTTATATTCACAGTTCATTGTACCACGTCGGGCACCGGTTCTGACCTTCTATGTTTCAAGGCAAGGGAGAACCAGGGATGGCCCTCAAAACAGAGCTTATCTCAGCCTTAAAATAAGTGTATTTTGGAGACTCTCTTGTTTTGGTTGCTCAATGGACCACGTCGAGCAACTAACACAGATTTAGAAGAGGCTCTTCCCAGCCAAAGCACGTCTCTCTGTCCCTCAAAGCCTTAAACTCCTTTTTACATTCTGGATCTTTTTGAGCAAATTCGACAAGTAAACTTACCACTTCTTCGATAAACCCTCCGACTGTACCGTCAGAATCATCAACCCCGCCTGTTTGTAGTTTTTTATCCAGTCGTAAGAGTAAATTAATCAGCAACTTTGCCGTTTGTCGATTCGCCGGTAATTTGGAGACTATCGCGGCTAGGCGGTTACAACCCTCGGTTAAACTGTCTTGGTAGGTAAACCAAATTTTTGAAGGGCCGGTGTAACTTTTGATATATCGCATGGAATCAGAAATTACTGCTTTAACCCAAGATAACTGTTTGGGGGTAGTTTCTCCGGCTTGACCATTAAACTTAACCTCATTGTGTTGAGTTTTTTCCTCTTCGGTCATAGGCTTACCCCTTTTCAGCCCGTAAATTGCTACGGCGATCATGTGTTTACATAGGGTATCGTTTTGTCCGAGGTAACAATTACAGTTGCCTTCTGTGAACTTCCTGGGGGAAACAATTACTTTATAAAGCTCCGTCCCTTTAACTTCAGCGATGTAGGTAAACTCTGTATCCTGAAAACTTACCACCTTCCCGCTTTCGTAAATGTTCACGGCTTTCTCCCAAGTACCGCTATCTATACTGAACTTAATTTTTTCCAAGTCATATTGAGGGGTCATTGCGTAGAGAGCATGTTGTTCATTCGCATATAAAGCTAACGATCACGCTCAATATAAATTCTTCTTCGTTATCACCGAGACGTTAGCTTCGGGATAGCGGTTCTTAAATGCTTTGTTTGCTCTCCCTGAATCACTTTTTATCTCCAAGCCAATAATTTTACCTTCTCTCTCTAAGACCACGTCTATTTCTGAGCCTTGCTTTGTCCGCCAGAAATGAATCTGGTAACCAAAACTTCCATAGTAGTTAGCTTTAACTATTTCCGACATGACAAAGTTTTCCCATAGCGCTCCACCATCCGGTCGCATCTCCAAAGGCTGAAAGTTATCTATTAGGGCATTTCTTAGGCCCACGTCATAAAAGTAGATTTTGGGCATCTTCCCGATTTCCCCTCTTGCTCTTAGGGAAAACGGCGATATCGTAAAGATGATAAAGCTTTGCTCAAAAAGTGATATGTAGCGCCGTACTGTCTTTACTTCTATATTTAGCTTAGTGGCCAGTTCAGAATAATTGACCAGAGAACCGATCTGAAATGCTAACAATCTCAAAAGGTTTCGCGCCGCCTGTCTGTTTTCTATAAGAGATAAATCTAAAAGGTCCTTAAATACAGCACTGTCGACCAGATTTTTCAGGTAAACATCGTCATTAGGTTGTGAAACTAAAAACGGATATAGCCCGTAAATTAGCAGACTGCCCAAAACCGCTTGTAGGTCAAACGTGTATGCCTTTTCGGTCGGCAAAGTCGAAATGTGCTCTAATTGGTCTAAGACTGGGAAAGCCAGGTCATTTTTTATGCCTTTTTGATTTAGATACTCTGACAGAGTCAGAGGATACAGATAATATTCTACTTTCCTGCCCGCCAGACTTTCTGAAGTTTTGTTTTTAATCCGAAAAGATGACGAACCGGTAACTATTAACCTAACCTCTGGAATGTGATCGAAAAAGATTTTTGCCGCTCTCCCCGGATCGGTTATTCGGTGTATTTCATCAACGACCACAACTTTTTCTTGTAATCGCAGTAGTTGCCGGTAAACAGCTGGATCATATTTTTCCAGGGCCTGGGCGACTGGTTCGCTATCAACCGAAAGATACAAAGCATCAGGAGATATCTTTTTTAAAATGGTGGTCTTGCCAACTTGCCGGGCACCAAGTAAGACTAACGCCTCTTTTCTTTTCTCGAGATGGTCAACTAAGGCCTCATCTAAATGTCTTACATACATCATGAGATGTATTTTAGATATAACTAAACGAGTAGTCAATATCCAGAGAGTAATAACTACTTGAGCTAATCAGATCGCGTCCTGAGGGGCGGCAGGACTACTCCCCAACCTTGTTCTTCTTACCGGCGGCTTTAGTTAGCCACATCACGAATTATAGGCGAGGATATCCTGTATCACCCCGGCCCGATTAAGAGCGGCTGAAAACCTAACTCCTCCTCATTTATGGTCAAATATGAGTCGTCATATTTGACCATTAAGTGTTGCTGCGGGACTAGGATTCGGACCTAGATAGGAGGATCCAAAGTCCTCCGTCCTACCATTAGACGATCCCGCAATATATCTCTTATTATCCCTTCGAGATTCCTCTAAATCAAACCCTTCCGCAGCATATGGAATCCCCTATACGAAGAAGTACTAAAGAACCGCACTTGATTATAAATACTCTTTTCCTTACTCGTGCGACTGAAGTATTGAGTCTCCCTCAATACGAAGGAGTACTCAAAAACCGCAGTAGATTACAAAGAAGTACCTCCTTATTCGTGCGACCGAGGAGTCGGTCTCCCCGACGACGAGGAAGTACTCAAAAATCCTCAGATTTTTGAGTGGAGACGCCCGGAGTTGAACCGGGATCCAAAAAACAAAATTAAAAACCTCTACAAGCTTAGTCAGTCTATTGTTCTCGTCAAGAAAGATAACCGGCCGACAGGTCCTTTCAAAACAAGGTTCATCAGCTTAAGTCTTTCAAGAGAACCAACCTTGAAAAACCGCATCTCGGCTGAATAACGCTCCTAAACTCTCACCGAGAGAAAAATTTAGAAACGGCTCATCACTTACGGTTTAAGCGTAAGCATAAGCGCGAGCAACATTTGGGTTGTCGCTTATCTTTTAATCCTTATCACGAGTTAGGATCAAACTCGGCTTGCATTTTTTAATGTTCGTTCTCTGTCGACACCCATCGTCCCCTATACTAATCTTACTCTGATTTGCAGCTCGTAGAGCGAGAAATCAGATTAGATTCGTTATACTGAAAAACTTATATTTGAGTTTTTTAGTATATCATTAGTTTACTCTTCTGGCTCGACCGCCGAGTTCTGCTTCCGCCTCTCTTTTCAAATCTCGCTTCTTTAACAGTTCCCGTTTCTGCCAAGCTTTCCTTCCGCGGCCCAGGCCAATCGAGAGTTTTACTAAACGACCCGTAGTATATATGACCAAAGGCACTATCGTCAATCTCCCCTCCTTCATCTTCTGCTCCAGGCTAAACAGCTCTCTTCGGTGTAAAAGCAACTTTCTTGTTCGTTTTGGATCACTCTCTTCGACTCGAGCATGTTCATAGGTTGGAATATTGGCGTTCACCAACCACGCTTCAGGTAAACCTCTTGCCCCGGAGGCACGAATCACTACATATGCTCCCTCAAGTTGTGCCCGGCCCATCTTTAGAGATTTAACCTCGCCCCCGGTCAACGCCATCCCCGCCTCATATTTCTCACTAATCTCAAAGTCAAACCTCGCTCTTCTGTTATCTATTTTCATAAGGTAACTCAAATCTCTAAGTTACAAACTGTTCATTCTAACTTCTAGCACCTTATCTTCTACCGAAACCCAAACTGCGCTCTCCCTGGAACCATCAACTACCAAACTGCTTGCCCTCCTAAACTCCGACGCTATATATTGGCGTATGTATTCACCTTTTTTAGAAACAACCACCACCCGTCCTCTCCCGCTATCCAACAGGTACAAATTCCCCACGTCCACCGTTGTATAAATTCCCGCCAAAGACTCCACCGGTTCGTCAATTCCCGATATTGCAAACGGCTCCGCCACCCCTTGCGTAAACTTCAGGACACTACCTCCTTTCATTGCGATCCAAATAGATCCATCGATGCTCATTCCCGCGGCATTTGCCAGATCCGCCTTGGTATCACTCTTTAGCCACCGCTGCTTCCCGCCAACTCCCCCCTCTACCGGCGGATAGCGCCATATCGCACTTTTGTCCGCGTCCAACAAGTAAAGGCTCCCTCCGAAATTCTCCATGTCAACTATTCTTCCCCACTCTTTATCACTCGCCACCACCACTCGTGCCTTACCGCTTTTAGTGTCCACTTCAACGATTCCCTTATCCGATACCACGTAGGCCAAATCTGCCGACGAAGACAGTGCCGCCGGACTTCCCAACTGATCCTTGCTCGCCACCACTTCCGTCCTCTTACTCGCCACGTCCATCTTAATCAATCTTTGACCTCCGGTATCCAACCCCCACCAAATTTTGTTATCAAAATAACTATCCCTAAGCACAATTCCGTCTCTTACCAGTTTTAAATCCATAAAAGTAACCGGTGTCACTCTGTTTATGCCGGACAACTGATCCACCAGCTCTTGAATTTCTCCCAAAAGTTCCTCACGCTTCTTCGTCTCTTTTATCGAACCGGCGATAATTACGCCTTCATTCAACACTTCTCTCGCCCGCTCCGGGGAGATGTTCGCCAGTTCCTTCGCCTGTACGATCCTCTGGCTCACCTGTGCCACCGGTCCCGCCGCCGTTTCTCGATCCTTTTGAATCCTTACCCCTACGATAATACTTCCCAGAATCAGCACTAACAGAAAAACACCCACCGCCATCGTCCCTCTCCTGCCTATCCCCGGTGGATGATAGGTTCTTATATACAGATCCTTACCGGCCCAGCCCCATTTCCTTCTGTTCAAAGCCCACAAATTCCACTTTGGAAACTTATTCTTTAAATTCCTTAATCTGTCCTTCAGGCCGACTCCTGCTTGCCCACCTGAAGCTAGAGATTGTTCCACCCTCGATTCTGCCATCATTTCCGTCACCGGCTGCAGGTTCGGCAGTTTCTCCACCACCACCAACGCTGCCGCCATCCCCTCTCCCTTATTCTTCCCCAGCACCAACGGCGATAAAACCCCCGCCGCCTCTTCCGCTGACCCTCCGGATAACGCCGCCTTCACCACTCCCTTACCGACTAAATCAAAGAACCGTTTATTTCCCAAAAGCATTAGGTCGTTGTCTCTCGCCTGACCGCTCCCTCCCCACCTTAAATCAGCCTTGGCTATCTCGCTCTCTTTCTGCCTGCTCAACAGTGGTCCGATCTCACCCTCCCTACACATCCATAAACCGCCGCCACCCCATCCCACCGCATACCATATCCCCTTCCAAAGAACTCCGGTCACAATACACAACTGTTCAATTTTAATCACCTTCTCATTCGCCTCCTGTGCCTCTGTCTTTATCGGTACTCCAAAAGTCACGGTCGGGTCATATACCTCCACCCTTACCCTATCTACCGCGGCCAATAACTGATCCCACACCTCTCCTCCGGCCGACCCATAATACTGCTCATTTAATCGTCCCAGAATCTCCCGCCCGATAACCATCGCCTCCATATCTCCAGCCTCACTCATCTTAAAACTCACTACCGCCACCATTTCACCTTTCGTCGCCAATTTCACCTCATCCGTCGGATAAAAATGGTGTACTTGAGACCACCAACCACCTCCCGCCCCCACCACTGTTTCCACCTTTAACTTATACGTCCCCCCGCCCTCGCTGAAATTTCCCAGTGGTGTAAACTGCCACCCATTTTTGGTATTTTCGTCAAATCTCTCCATAAATCAGATCAAAGGATCACTACTGCTCCTATCAGACCCAAAACGACCATTATCAAATGTACCCATGCCGTCATAATTACCAACCTATCCAGCCCCAATCTTATCGTCCGTTTCATCAGCGTCGCCTGCTTAACCATCATCACCGCAAAACCCGCATAGACCGCAAAAGCCAAAACAAAAAATACTTTTGCGATAAGCCAGATATCAAAAAAAGCTATCACTCCAAAATTATTCACTTGTTTTTTCCTTTGATGCTTGCATATGCGAAATAATCACCTTAACCACCTTCTCGGGTTCCGGTACATCTTCAAATTCGATATTCACCACCTCCGCCGCGGTTTGAATCATCACCGTCCCGTAATTAAAAAGCGTCCCCCAAAAACCCGGTTGGGTAAAAGTCACATTTTCTACCTGGCCAAAGTACGATTGAGAAATTTCTCGATAAATAAGACTCCTAAAATCAATATCAATTACTCTTCTGTCCGTAATTACAAAAACGTTATAAAACCAATTTAAGAAATTCTCAAAAATAAAAGCTGTTATTATCAAGAATCCAAAAATCACCCCAACCACCTGAAAACGCGCCGGTACAAAAGAAAACATCGGGAAAGCCAGCAAGACAAAAAAACCAAAAATAAACAGTGTCGCTCCCAGTATCCATGGAACATTTGTCACCCAATGTCTTTTTAAGACCAATATTACTTTCTCTTTATCTTCTGCCGTATCAAATGTTACCCATTTAGGTTGGCTTAGGAAAGCCGAAAGAACCCCCCCGGAAGGCGGAATCAACTGTTTAACTTCTGTGTCCTCTGTATGCGTCCCTGATTCATACACCTTCGGCATATTTTCAGTATACACCCGCCAGGCTCAGGCCAAAGCCGGCCGACACTACTCTTAAATCTTCGGTCGAAAATCTTAAATCGTAAATCTTAAAAACAAGCTTACTTCTTTTCTACATTAAACAACCCGCTCGTCAAGTGAACCGCCGCCGGCGCTCGTAGATTAAAGATTAATTTAAAGTCAGACCCGTTAAAGTCAAATGACCCTTTATCAGTATTCACAGAAACCCTCGCCGTTACGCCATTGGTAGCATACGTCGTGCTAATACTTCGAACGTTGGTTATCGGCCCTCCGTAATTTGTCGCTCTAGAAACCACCTCGTCCTTACTCCATGTCCCGGGCACCGCACTTCCCCAACAAGATCCGGCATCTGTCTGCGACAAGTGTGAAATCGCCCCGGAATCTCGGCTATACACCAAGAGAGCATTTATAATGTCCGCCAACTCCCCTTCATTTAGCCAAGGGTGACCTCGCCCGCAGCTGCTCCCGGATCGAGTCCGATACCATCCTTTGTAAAACCACGGGCTGCTCGCCTTCTTCTCATAAGCCTCTCCCGTCCAACACCCTTGGTTGCCACACGACGTATCCCAAAGTCCCGGCGTTGTATACCCGCCAGCAGTATATGCCTCTTGATATCCCCCTGAAGTAGACGCATACCGAGCCGAAAATGGTCGGCCGCCAACCACCAACACCCATCCTCGCGTGGCATTCACCGCTTCCTCCCACTTTCCGCCCTTATTTGCCGGCTTGTACACCTGGCAAGCCTCCGTCGCGCAGATCGCACCTGACCCATTATTGGTATAGGCCAAGGCATATGAACGAGCCGCCACCGCCTGGGCTTTTAACGCTTCCATCCCTCCCTGATCTCCCCATGAACTGGGCATCTCATAAATTCGCTTCGCATATGTTTCAATGTCAACCGTTCCGTATCCCCGCACTGTAATGTTTATCCCGGTTGAGTAATCCCTTTTAATTTCAATCCCTCCCCCGTAATACGCTCTTAATATCTCTTCTACCGATTGCCCCGCCTTCGCTCTCCCAAAAGCCCCGTACTGACTCATCCCTTTAAAATGTGGTGCCCCAAAAGAAAAAGCCGCAAAGGCAGGTGAAAATCCGGGATTATAATCCGGCCGGCTGGCCGGATCATCCGCCTCAGGAACTTCTCCCACCGAAGTGGTAAAAAGTCCTGTTTTAGCCGCCAATATTTCCTGCTGCCTTGCGGAAAGTCTGTCAATCTGACCCTCCAATCTTCCGATCGCCTCTTCTACTTTGGCCACCTCTACCGCCAACGCCTTCGTCTTGGAATCAACTTGGGTTTTCAAAGAAGCCACCTGCTTTTGCTGATTTTCCAAAAGTTGCTTCTCCGTTCGTAAATTTTCCAACTTGCCCGTAATGCCCACGATCGCATCCCGATCACGCTGAATAGCCGTTCTATATACCCCCCATTCCCATACCGCCTGATCAAGATTCCCTCCCAGTATCACCGCCGCCAGAGTCGGCGCGGTTTGGTCGCGAATATAGATAGAGCGAACCGCCCCGCTCAGTGTCTCCATTTGGCTGTCAAAAGCCCTATCCTGTACTCCAATCGCCTTCTGTTTTAAGGCAATTGCCTCTTCCAGGCTTTTTATCTGACTTGCCATTCTCGCCACCTGTTGCTGTAATTGCTGAAGATCAGTTTTATTTTTTGTATGGGCTCCCGACACCGAATTGACCAAATCATTTAGGCGCGAGATACACAGTCGTATCGTCTCCGTATCCCCGATTGATGACGGATTATCACACTGCTCTGCCCGCACCGGAAAACCACGGGCCATCACTAGTCCCAACAGCCCTATCGCCACAAGAATCACAACTAAAAATCGTTCTCGCCTGTTTTTAAAAATCAGATATTTAACATTCATTTAATAAATTCTCTAAAATTGCTTAGATCAATTAGGTTATCAGTGCCATTAGAAATTCCCCATCTCTATTTTACATGCTTCGTGAAGTTCCCATCATCTCCTACTCATGCTAAACTCCAAGTGATGGTTCCAAAGTTTCTCTCAATTATCCTTTCGACTTTTCTCTTCATCTTCTCAACAGTAACCACTACAAAAGCATTCTGTTACCCAGCAATTACCGGGGGCTGCGGGCTCAACGTCGCCTGTCCGGATGGCACCTGCTGCACAGACGTAGCAGAATGCCGGCTTCCTGTAACCTGCACCACTGTAAGTGGCGGAACCGGTATTAACAGCGCCATCGGCTGTATTAACGTCTCCAGCCTCTCGGGGTTCACCGGTTGGCTCCTCACCTGGGGTATCGGCGTTGCCGGTGGCATTGCCCTCCTTTTGATTCTCTACAGTGCATTTTTAATTACCACCTCCGCCGGTGATCCCAAAAAACTCCAAGCCGGTCAGGAACAACTAACCTCGGCCGTCACCGGCCTTGTCTTGGTTATTTTCTCCATTTTCATCTTAAAAGTAATCGGCGTTGATATTTTCAAGCTACCAGGTTTCCTACCATGACACGACCAGAAACACTTAAAAAACCATCTCTCAAATACTTATCCAGCATACCTGTCGTCATTACCTTGCTGTTCCTCTCCCGGACTTCCCTATTCGCTGCTTGCGGGGCTGACGAAATAACTCTGCCAGGCAATAATTGTCTTCCGTATCCTTTTCAAGCTGGAACCTCAGGCACTGATCGGGTCTTGCGCAACTTCCGCGATATAAAATTAGGAGACGTCGTCAGTAGCCTTCTCCCCTCTCTGTTGATCTTCTCCGGCTTAACCATGTTTGTTTATCTCATCTATGGTGGCTTCCAGCTAATGACTTCCGGGGGTGACCCAAAGGCCATCCAATCCGGCCAAGGCAAAATCGTCAACGCCCTTATCGGCTTTGGCATTATTTTTGCCTCCTATTGGATCATCCAAATCCTTCAAGTTATCTTCCACATTTCCATTATTTCACCCATCTAAGCTCACCACATCTTAATGCTCATTTCTCCGTTTACTTTTACTGTTTTCCCTTCGTTTCTTTTCTCCTGTTTACTGCTTACTTTTACTGTTTACTTATTCCGGTTTTCTATAAATCACCGCCACTTCATCCCGATAAACTTCCTTCCAGCCCAAGCTCTCCACCTCCTCCAATAAGGTTTTTGATTTTTTCTCCTCCAGCTTGCCTGTTAGCCAATCGGGTAAGGACACAAACGTCAAATCCTGTTTCCGCTCCTTCGGTGTCCTCCACAAAAAAGTATCAACATTGTATTTTTCAAAAACCTTAGAAACTTCCAACTCACCCCTCAATAGTTTTATATAGTCACCAAAAGCTGCCTTTGTTTCTCCTTCGGGGCTTTCTTTCCGTCTTAAGGTTGCCATGCTCCCATTTATAAACACTTTCTTTTCTGGCAGTTTCCAGACTAAATAACCTCCCCATGCAAAATCAGAAAAATACTGTCCTTCACTGGGATATGTTCTTAAATACCCCACCGCGAGCTTAGGATAGTAATAATCTTCACTCATCTCAATACTTACCGGCCGGAAAACAAACATCCTTACAACCATCAATAACAGCACCCATACCATCAAACCCTTTATCGCCACTCCGAAACGCCTCTGGGAAAGTACCCCTCGATCCCTAACTTCCCTCCTAAAGTGCTTTAGCGATCCAATTACAAATGGCAGACTTAATATCACCCAAAAGATCAAATACCTAACCGTAAAAAGTCCTTGAAGAAAAAAACCCATCAAGACAAACTTTTGCCAAAGGTCCAAATCTGCTCGGAAACGCCAGATCAGAGCAACAGAAAACGCCGCATAAAAAATCCACACCGGATCCAACACAAACAGCGTCGGCGTTAACTCCTCGATAAAGAGTTTCGTACTTATCTCCGCTGAAAATGACAAAGCTCCCAACCACAAATTCCAGCCGATCGGGTTTATCAAAGTAACAAACAAAGAAATTCCCCACACCAACACATTCCGAAGTCGCAGCTTTCCTCCCTCCCAACTCTTAAGTCCCAAAACTATCAGTCCCGCCACAAAACCTCCATGCAAATTCGCCCATCCCAAAAATATTAAGGGTACAAATTTTCGCCACTTCTCCCAGGCCCTTTCGTCAAACACCAATCGAACAATCACCGAAAACAAAAAAAACGAAACAACCTGTGGCCGGATATAAAAAAACGGATAAACCGTCACAAAAATAATTACCGCCAACGGGATCCTCAGATACCTTAAACTCGGTCCAAGTAATCCCAATGGTAAATAGACTGTCAACAGAGCCATCGCCGTTACTATCAAAGCCAAACTTCCCATTCCGAAGTTGTTGACTAAATATGTCATTACCACTTCCGACAACCAACTGTGATCAAAAAACGGAGCGCTCGGCATCGTATAAGAAAACGGCTCATACCACGAAAGTCCATGATTCAGGATCAACTCTCCTAAACGCATGTGCCAACCAAAATCCGGATCCAAGGCAAAATACAAATGCCATCCCAATGCCAACCCCATACCAGCCAACAAAAAAACCTCAATTACTTTAAGTGGTTTCATCTGATCTTCTCCATGTCTTTCCAAAGTATTCTGCCTGATTTTAGACTCTCGCTTAAATATACGCTAAACTAGTCTCCAGTGAAAAAACTTTGGGTTTTACCACTTTTAACTGTCTTCTTCATATTATTTTCTTCTCCTCTCCATGCCGTTATCAACATCGTCAACGATATCTCCGACACTCCCTGGGGATCCTTCTCATCCCTTGGTGATTTCATTTCTACTCTGCTTCCCAATATTTATATTCTCTCAGGGATTATTATGTTTGCCATCTTCTTCTCCGGTGGCTTTATGATTATCTCTGGGGGCACCACCGGAGATGCCAAAAAAAGCCAGCAAGGTAAAGAAGCGGCTACCTGGGCAACTATTGGATTCTTGGTAATTTTCGCCTCCTACTGGATTTTGCAAATTATTAAGGCTATAACTGGAGTAGATATCATCCATCCGAATATCTGACACTCAAAAATGGGTCTAACCTTATTTGCCACCAATTTCTTTGGTAATATCGCCCCACCCACCTGGGTTTCGACATACGGAGGCAACAGTTGTGGCGGTGGGCTGATTATTCTCTTAACCAACCTTTTTCGGCTTGGTGTTGTCGTCGCCGGTCTTTACGCACTTATCAACCTTGTTCTTGCCGGCTTCCAATATATTAGTGGCGCCGGTGATGCCAAGGCTGTAGGCCAAGCCGGCGACAAAATCACTCATACCTTAATTGGCCTACTCCTCGTCGCCGGGTCTTTCGTTCTCGCAGCCATTTTCGGCCTTCTTATCTTCGGTAAAGCCGATGCTATACTCAAACCAGTTATTTACGGTCCCTCAAGCGTCACATGTTAACCACTCTCATCGCCCAACTTCCTCACCCCCTCAATCAAACCATTAATGGTATCGGTCCTCTAGGTGACCCCAACCTAACAAAGTGCAATTCCGTTACCTTGCTTGCCAGTACCCTGTCAAGCATCATTGGCTTTATCACTGTTCTTGCCTTTGTCTGGTTTACCTTTCAAATCATCGTCGCCGCCATCCAATGGGTCGCTTCGGGCGGGGAAAAAGCTGCTGTCCAAAGTGCCCAACAAAGAATAACTCATTCCATCATCGGCCTGGTTATTTCTGTGGCCGGAGTTTTTATTGTCATCCTCATCTCCAACATCCTTGGAATCGGAAACATCCTCAATCTTTTGGATATATTTCCCAAACTTGTTCCCGGTCCTGATCCCTGTGTATAAGAAAGTATGACCTTAAATTCCAAATTTCTCGCCAGTCTTATTAACGGCCAGATCGGCAATCCTGTCTTCAGAAATGAACTTATGAATCTTCAAAAACCCACCGCCTCCCCAACCGCTTTCTTTGCCAAGATGATTCCCGTCTTCATCACTATCGGCTTGATTATCGGCTCCGTCCTTGCTTTCTTTATGCTCATTCAAGGAGGCATTAGTTGGATTACCGCCGGCAGTGACAAAGCCGGTCTTGAAGGAGCTCAAAAAAGGATCAGTAACGCCTTAATTGGCCTTGCCGTCCTCTTCTCAGCTTTTGCTATTTTTGCCCTTCTTGAAAAGATTTTCGGCATCGATCTACTCAGTCTCGACTTGACACCGCTTCTTATTCGTTAGAAACTTGAATAAACTTCTTTAAGAAAGGGGGTGAAAACATTGAATAAATTACTATCAAAAGCCATCGGCATTCCAGCGATCATCGCTAGTTTGTTGTTAGCTGCTCAACCCGCTTTTGCCCAGTTAACAAATATCTCTCTTCAACCACCCAATCAATTCAACAGCTTAAATAGAGTCACTGTCCCTAGTTTTATAAGATTCGCAATTCAGGGGATACTTGTTATTGCTGGTCTCGCCTTCTTCTTTATGCTGGTCTGGGGAGGTGTCGAGTGGATCCTCGCCGGTGGCGACAAAGCTGGTGCCGAGAACGCTCGAAAGCGAATTACCAGTGCCCTTATCGGCTTAGCTATTGTCTTCTCCGCTTGGGCAATAATTGCCCTCATTAAAGTTATATTCGGGGTAGATCTCTTGAGCTTAGATATCCCGTCCGTAGTCAATCCTTAAAAAGCACGCAACCGAAAACTTATAGATAGTCCAACGGCTGTGTGCTTTTTTGTGGCTGTTACAAAGCCGACACTAACCACGTTTAAATCCCCTTAGGAATTTATTCAAAAACCTCAAGATCAATCTGTCAGCAGGCAAATCAAGAATTCCCTGCCTGCTCGCCTCGCTGAGCGCAAGTCGAAGCGGGCCGGCAGGCAGATATCCTCAAGAACTCAATTTCCCACTTCTCACTTCCCACTTCAAGAAATCTTCCTCAAGGTCTTGGACAACTCTACTAATCTGCATTAAACTAGCTCTAGAAATGAACCACATTGCCAACCATAAGTTTCACTTATCAAAATTCCTCCTAAGTTTTTCGTCCTGTTTACTTTTACTGCTTACTCTTACTTTTACTTTCGCACTTACTTTAGCTCTCGCCAGCCCTGTCTCTGCCGCCCCCCCCACCGGCTGGACCGACCCTACCGGTAACCAGCCCCCTACCATCTGTGATCTTGAATTCGTCTTTGTCCGTGTTGTCCAAGCCGCTGTTTCCCTAATCGGTTTAGCCGCTTTTATCATGCTGATAATAGGTGGTTTTAAATTTATCACCTCCGGCGGCGACTCCAAGGCCACCGAGCAAGCTCGTAGCACTATCACCGTTGCCATCGCCGGCATCGCTCTGCTTGTCAGCAGTATCTTTATTCTTAAGTTTATCCAATACTTCACCGGCGTCGATGTCCTCAGCTTCGCCGTCTGCAAACCCTAAACCCCTAAGGCAATACCCCTACCCGCAGCCATCCGACACAAATACCCTTTACGCTCTTATGCTCTTATACTTTTATGCTTTCACACCCCCACGCCATTTTCTACGATTCCCCAGAAAACTCCCAAGGCAACCCCCACCATCCATAACCGCCAAAAACTTGACAACCCACCCCGACCCAAATAGAATCATTTCAGAAAAGTATAAAAATGTCTACTTTACTGAAACCAGTATATGTTCGCGACCAGCTACTTCAAAAGCACCTTACTGTCTTTACGCTGCTAGAATTCCAGCGCGTATTCACTAAGACTCTTCCCAGAGCAAAGTACTTCCTGGAAACATACACCGACCACGGCCTGTTTATACGACTTAAAAACGGACTCTACGCCCTGAAAGACAATCTTCCAAGCGAAGAAACGCTTGCAAATCTGTTGTATCGACCTTCTTATATTTCCTTTGAGTACGCCTTAGCCACTTACAACATCCTGCCGGAGATGGTCTACTCTGTCACCTCAGCTACAACCAAACCCACACGCACTTTCTCCATTCGCCAGAAACCCTTTCTCTACTTTACAGTCAAGAAAAGCGCCTTCACCGGATATCTCCCCGTCAAGAAGGGTGAGCAGACGATACTGTTTGCAGAACCGGAAAAAGCACTCGTTGATTATCTCTATTTTGTCTCTTTGGGAAAAAAATCCAAAAATGACCGCCTCCACGTTACCAGCCTGGACAAAGCAAAAATTCGCCGCTATTCCTCTCTCTACCAAAGGCCTGGTCTTAACCGATTAATCAAGGAGGTCATATGATCTCCGACGATGCTCTCAAAAGATTTGCCAATAAATATCAAACAACCGAACTGAATGTCCGGCGCGAGTACTTTCAGCATCTGTTTCTTTCGCATTTTTACCAACAGCCACAGACCGACAAGATCTACTTTAAAGGCGGAACCGCACTTAGAATCCTCTACAATAGTCCCCGCTTTTCTGAGGATCTCGATTTTAGCTCGTCTTTACGCGACATCCGCCCTATTGAACACGCGGTCCTCGGAACACTTGAAGCCATCGAACCGGAGAACATAGCCACAGACATTAAAGAGTCAAAAAAGACAAGCGGCGGATACTTGGCAATTATTTCCTTCCCATTAAGAGATGGTACTACCGCCATTCAACTGGATATCTCCCTTCGCCAGGGCGAGAAGAAGGGCGAGGTTGTGACCATAACGTTAGATTACCTTCCCGCATTTACCGTAGTTGCTCTTGAGCAAAGGCAACTTGTGAATGAAAAAATCCAAGCGCCTCTTTCCCGAACCAAAGCCCGCGATTTTTACGATCTTTACTTCGTATTACGAGCCAATCTCCTCTCATCCAAAGACAAAGACGTTCTGGCCCAAACGTACAAAATCTTGAAGAAATCGCAGATTAATTTTGAACGTGAGTTAAAAGAATTTTTACCTAAAAGTCATTGGGCAACCATCCGCAGTTTCCCCCTCACCCTTGAGAGGGAAATCAAACGGTTTCTCTGATAGATATACTAATCTTACTCTGATTTGCAGCTCGTAGAGCGAAAAATCAGAGAGGAGTTCCTCAGCCTAAAAACCCAAAGGCCACTCCTGAGCGAAGTCGAAGGATTAGATTCGTTATACTGAGAAACTCAAATTTGAGTTATCGAAGTATATTTTCCCGGTACCTCACCGGCTTCGATGTCCTCAGCTTCGCCGTCTGCAAACCCTAAATACCCCCCTCTACAAACAAATCCCATATCTGGTGCTAATTTGGGGAGTGCGATCCAAAATTACTAGAAGAACTGCTCCGTAAGTTAGGCAAGAGGTCACCCAAGCAACGCTTTTCGCATTCTCCAGCTTCCAATCTCCATGTTCATGGTCTTACAGCTAGCCTCCGACATCCTAAGTAACCCTGGTATTTCCACTTGAAATATTGAAAAACAAGGGTTATCATCTACCCATGAAGCCCCGTACGCTCACTACCTCCTTACAAACGGCAATCTCAACATTCCCAGCTATCGTCCTAACCGGCCCAAGACAATCAGGCAAGACAACTCTCCTTAAAAGTGAGTTCGGTGGTTCGCATAAATACATCAGCTTGGAAAATCCCGACGTTAGACTAAGAGCCAAAGACGACCCAGCTGGATTTATCGGTCAAATAGAAGGTCCGGCGATTTTAGACGAAATTCAATACGTTCCTGAGCTACTCTCATACATAAAATCCTCCATTGACGAGAATCGAGCCGCCGGAAAGTGGTTATTAACCGGTTCTCAAAACTTTGCCTTGGTCGGCAACATTAGCGAATCGCTCGCCGGTAGATCAGCCGTCCTTCACCTTTTACCCTTTACCGTATCCGAGTTGCTAGGTCGAGGAGGAAATGTTCTCTCAACAGAACAGATGCTGGATTGTCCTAAGCAACTAAAACCCTATGACCGCTTCGATCTGCCAAATTTTATACTTCGCGGTTGCTATCCAGAGATCGCCAGCAACCCTCAAGTCAACCGATCTTTATGGTGCGGATCCTATATCACTACTTATCTTGAAAGAGATATCCGCAATCTAAAACAAGTCGGCGATTTGGGTCAATACGAATTATTCTTACGTTCCTGTGCCACCCGCACCGGACAAGTGTTAGATTTATCTGCAATTTCCAGAGAAATAGGAGTGTCTTTTACCACTGCCAAAAGATGGCTGTCACTTCTGGAGACCGGCTTCCAGGTGTTGCTCCTATACCCCTACTACAAGAACATCGGCAAAAGATTAATAAAAAGACCGAAGATCTATTTTACCGACACCGGGCTAGTATCATACCTCCTGGGAATCAATTCACCTGAAACCCTTATGGCCAGCCCGTATCTCGGATCGCTATTTGAGACTTTGATTGTCATCGACTTCTGGAAAAGGTTTCAACACCACGGTCAACAACCATCAATGTACTACCTACGTACGGAAGATAAACTTGAAGTAGATTTAGTAGTTGAATTAGAAAATAAAATAAGTCTCATTGAAATCAAGTCCAGCGCAACCATAACACCCAGCAGCACCACATCTATTATCCGGGCCCAGAGGGACTTAGGAGAAATAGTTCAGAACTCGATCTTAATTTCAAATAGCGACCAAGTGTTTGAAATGAAAGGCGGACTTATTCACTTACCAGCTCAGAGAGTCCTAAGCAACTAATTTAAGAAGCAAGATCTTCCAACCCTCCCATCCAGTTTCCAATCCGCCGGCTGGCAGACCAACCTCAATATCTATCTTCCATCTTCCAATATTGATCGTCTCACCACGAATAATTACTCACAACCAATGGCTAATGACTAGTGACCAATGACTAGCCTTGCGCCTCCCCCCCAATCCTGATATCCTGATCTCAGATTCTCAGACTCTCCCTGCCGATAGGTGGGCCTGGATGTTCTGAGTCGCCTGTTTCTCCAAATGAACCATAAAGCCCGCATCCTAGCCTTTTTCATTCTGGTTTCAACTCTCTTTTTATCCTTTTCCCGCCCCGCTTTCGCTATTCTCGGACCCTATGTCTATTGGAAAGACGTCTACATTCCCGCCGTCTACGAAGATCCCAATATAAATCTCCAGAGACATATTAAAGAAACGATTATGATCATGCCCATGGCCATGATCGATATCATCTTCAGTTGGGTCTTCCCCACCGGCACAAAATTCATCCGCGACTGCAGCACTATGGTGGACAATGCAGTCAAATTATCCCTTGATCCTGTCGAGGTAATGAAAAGACTTGCCGACCCTAAGAAAATGTTAGATCCCGGTAGTATTCTAACGGGAGTGCTAGGAGCTGCCGAATGCTCAGCGGACTGGATTGGGATTTTTTCCATTGCTCAAGTAAACTCAACAACGCCGATAGCTCAGGCACAACCAAATACTCTCACTGATAAACTTCCCTTCCCAAACACCAGATCGTTCCTTCAGAGTTCATTTAATAACTTGTCTATCCCTCTTGCTGCTCCGGCATTTGCCCAGGGTTATGGCTACAGTCATTTAAATAATTCGGCCATTCTCGAAATCTGGCGAGTCTCAAGAAACCTTACCTATCTTCTCTCCGCATTACTCCTCGTAGTAATGGGGCTGATGGTAATGCTGAGGGTCAAAATCTCCCCGCAAGTAATTATCACCATCGAGCAAGTAATACCGAAGCTCGCTATTACTTTGCTTCTTATTACCTTTTCTTTTACCGTAGTCGGGTTTTTAATAGATCTTTCATACCTTGCCGGTTATTTAGTTTCTCTCCTTATCGCCAGCACTAATATTAATGTCTCCAATTCAATGTCAGCCGGCTTTTTCAACCTCTTCGGTCAACCACCTTGGAGCAATAACGTCGCTAGTAACTTTGAGTGGTATTTTAATAACAATCTCTTCGCCAGCGTCTGGGCCCAATATTTCTCAGCTATTATTATGCTCATCGATGCGCTTCCCAGGATCTTCTGGGCATTCAGGGACTTCATCATCCCTGGTTTAGGGCTACTCGTGGGAATACTTGTAATCCTTATAGTCATGATCATCCTTATTATTTGGGCCTTTCTTACCTTCTTCTCCTTACTTAAGGTTTATGTCACTTTTATTGGAAGGATTATCTTTGCCCCCTTTATTATTCTTTTTGGCCTAATGCCCGGAGGTAGTGGTTTCGGACCATGGATTATGGGCCTTATCCAGGACCTTGTTACTTTTCTTGCAGTTTCTATTATGTTCATCGTCGCTAAAGTGCTTCTTCTGACCTTAGGTAGTGGCGACACCTGGACTCCACCACAATTAGGTATCAATTCCGACTTAGCCCTCGTCTTTATCGCCATCGGCATCCTTATGAACATCCGCAAGGCCCCGGACATGGTCGCCGCCTTCTTCGCCCGGAAACCCTTTGACTTCGGCACAGCCATGGGCGAAGCAATTAACTTGGGCAAACCAGGTCTCACGCCAATAGCAAGATCCGCCGAAGATGCTTGGGCAGTCGGAGCTCGATACCGTAGATATACAGGAGGCGGACTCGGCAGTCAAATCAAGGGAGCAGCAAGATCGTTCTTCCGACCATCCAACCTAAAAGAGACAGCCATCGAAAGCGGTAAAAACGTAGGAAGAGGAGCCGCAGGGAGTAAGTGGACTTAACTCTTAGGATTTCCAACAACATCTAAGTTTGATAAATCATCTTTGTAAGCACCCCCCTCTCTCCTCCTTTTTTGCTCGAGCTGGAGCATCTGCTTAGCAAGTTCGAACCTATCTCTATCTTTTCCAAGCGCATTCAGGACAACGTACGGTACAAACTCATCTTGATAAATATAACCTCGCCCTTCCCGTGTCTTATGCAAATCAAAGAATTCTTCTGCCAATATCACTTTCCCCATATGGGTCACCCGTGCACACTTAGCAAAAAGTAAGTCTCTTAACTCGTCAGAGACAACCGATATGTCCTTCATCGCTCCCCGCCCTGGAAGATCACCACCTGCTTTCACCTCAGGCGCTTCGATCCTAATCGCCTCTAATCCTAAAATCATTTGCTCCGCCACGAGTCGATCGAAATTTCTCAACCTCCAGCCATTGATAGGTTCAACATTTCTCCTCCGTCCGACTGGCTTTCTTAAATCCGCCTCCACTTCTCGCTGGTTGACAACATACGTCTCCAGGCCAATGGCCGCCACTACTAGCAACAACACTCTCTCCTGTACCGTTCTTGTCAGCTTACCCGGATCTCGCTCATCTAGAACCCCTAAATCTGCCATTGCTCGTTGTATTTCCGTCTGAAATTTCGACGCCCATCCCCAATCCGTCACTTTTATAACAGCCTTATCAGCTTCCTTGTCGGGAAACCAATAGTGCTCCATTTCCCATGCAACTACCCCCCGCACATCTCCCGTTGCAGCTTGAATATCCCCCTGAAAGTCAGCCTTAACCGGAGACCTGTTGGTTCGAACACGATCCCAAAGCGATGTCTTGTCCGAGAGATACTTACGAAGTATGTAATGGACGTAAACATCTTTCGGTACAAGCCTCCACAGCGCCTGATCTTCCGGAAACTCCCTCAGCACCCCAGAAAAAACAAACTTTTCCTCCCCCTCCGTATATTGCTTCATCTGTCGCCTTGCTACTTCCTCAGGGTGAATTGCCCTAACCAGCTTCCCCCTAATCAAAGGGTGGGGGTAGCCTTCATCATTCCGAGCAGCGGTCTCAATCCATCCTCCATGAAGAAACGCAATAAGAGAATCACCCGCCGCATCAACAACTTTCAAGCTTGCTGTCTTCTCGTCCAATCTTCCAACCGCACTCTCTCCTAACCTCTCTGCCATATATGTAAGTAGTAAGCTACGGAAATCATCCAGCTGGCCAGGTTTGAAAGGCCTTTCACTTGCCCAATCAAGAAACCTCCTATCCGCAAGACCCGCAAACCCACACCGTTGCATCCATTCGCCACCAAACACAGTGGCAAAAGTAACATCCCTACGTATCCTGACCTCATCCAAACTTAAGTCATACCCACAAAGCTCAACCAACTTCCGGTACAAACCCCATACCTCAGTTCCAACCTCAGATTGAGCAAATACTACCCCAAGCTCGCCACCTTTTAATCCCGTCGACAAAGCCGCGCCTGTTAAAGCTCCAGGCCTCCTACCCTTCGAAACATCCACAACTAGAGTTTTTCTCGCTTCCATTAAATCCCTCTCTCGTCTATCAACTGAGGCCATATAGCTTTCAAGCCTAGATTCTGCAGTTTCTGGTAAAACGGGATTTTGCCACGCCCCCCAACGCAAGGCGCTTCTAATCTGGTGAACTGCCTCGCCTTCGTGATTCTCCCCTGCTCCTGGTGCAATTGCAGGTACAACCGCCGGCGCCACCCCCGGCGCCGCCCCCGCCCTCTCCGGAATCCCGGCTCTACACCGATCCAGTGGTCCATCGACCTCCCAGCTCAAACGCTTCCCGATATCACCTGCCGCTACTCGAGCTCTTAAAACACGGATCTGCTCTCCCGTTATGCCAAACAATAAATCTCTAATATCTCCATCAGGAATCTGATTGGGTGCATTGCCTGCCCATCCTCTCCGACTAAACTCCGTTGCTCCATCCAGGAACTTCTCTAAAAAAAACCCCCCCAGTGATCCTGCTGGCGGTCTAGCTCCAGGTATTCGCGAAGTCCCTGGAGGCGAGCCAGGCGCTGGAGCGACACCATAAAGCCATTCAAAGACCTGTCTCTCTGCCTCTATCAGTTGTTGATCTGTCGTTCCATTGCGAAGCTCCGCCGCTTGAATTTGGGTCGAGTTAAAAGCAACATCTAAAACTTCGCCCTCTCTTCTAGACACCTCTCTCTCACTACCACCAGGCAATAGCCTTTGCGCAAGCTTATTTACCCTCCATTCGAAATAAAAACTAGAAGCAGCTGCTTGAGCAGCTGCTTTCGCTGCTGCCATCGCACGACCTCTCGCATCTGCTGCATATGCCGCCTCAACAGCCGCCCCCCATGCGGGGATCCCAATAACCAAAAGTTGTTCCACTAGCTCCGTTCTTGGCTGTCCCTTTTCCAATAAATCAACTTCAACTTTCCCATGGACAATCACGCCGACGCTATCACTTACTTGGAAAGCATTATCAGTATTTATAAATACTCCGGCGCAACCAACTGGACCAGCTTTTGGGAGAAATATTACTCCAAACGGCTCTCATTCCAAGAAAATGACTTAAATGATTTTATAAATGGTCGCTGTCAAGAAATCACTCAATTCTTAACAGAGCTAGGGCAAGAACACGCCACCACTAAAAAATTCCTTACAGAACTTCCCTTACGCTTATCCAAGGTAATTCTAAGTTGGCCGCCGACAACCGAGCAGATTAAAACATTAATGTCAGATTAAACTTTTCCTACTTTTTTGCTCTCTTTCTCCGTTTAGGCTCAAGCTTAAATCCCATCTCCGTCAAAAGTTCCCTTATCTCCTGAGCCTTCTTTCCCTGCTGTCTCATCACGCTGGCAGCAAGCTTGATCCATAACTCGACATTTTCGTTTTGCTGCCCCATTGTCTTTTCGTTTGCTTTAATAAAAACAGTAAGAAACTTAAATAAGGCAATCCATTCCTTCCCGGACGTTATCCATTCACCGCTCTCGCGACCGGGAGTCGCTTCTTTTATTTCCTTTTTTCGGCGCCTCCGCCCTGGCGCTGCCGCTTCATGACCCGTTGCTGTCACCATTCTCAGACGCCCTCGTGGTTGAGCTAACACTACAGGAACAGCTCCTGTTTGATCAACTGCTACCCGAATCTGACTATCTAAATCTTCTACCGCTCGAGGCACTTGAGTAACCGCATCCCGCTCCACTAACGCCGGTACCGACGCTGCTCTCATTCTCTCTTCCAACACTTGCCTTTCCGTCTGCCCCCCCTCCCCACCTTCCCTATTACCACTCCGTGCACGACGAGCTCTCCCTCTTTCGTCAGCTGCCTGCAATAAATGTCCCCATCCCCCTTCGGTCATCCGCTCCCCACCAGGCTCTATCACCGCGTCTCCCCCTACGGGATTCCCCACTCGTGTGCCTCTACCCTCTCCAACGTGCCCTTCTTCTCGCCTTGCACCAACATCAGGAGTTACCCCCTCTAAGCGGGGAATCACCCCGGCATTGATAAGCGTCACCACCGTCCTGAGATCATAACCCATCTCTCCCGCTATCCTGTTAAGTTCGTCTGGCGACATGCCGGTTTGGGCCACTTCAGCCCTCGCTATCTCAGGCCTCACTCCCTCGCTCTCCCAGCTACCAATCCTCTCACCGGGTGTCGCCGTACTATCACCGCCCTTCGATCTGGCCTTAGCTGAAATAATCCTTACATTAAAAGCTCGCTCGTGGTTTAACAATCTCGTCCTCCGAGCGCCTGCGGACTCCTCTTTCAGGGGAGTCACCAACATCAACCTTGTTCTTTCCCAATCCCTCCAACTTTCACCGTCTGGCATCTCTATCCCAAAAAATGTTAATGGGCTAACTGCTTCACTTGCAATCGGGACCCGAATGTTTCCATCGTTAACCTCCATCCTCCGCACTAGTGTCCTTAACCCTAAAATCACCAACTCGCAGCCAACTCTTCTGGATTCCTCGGGTACGCCCCTAACCATCGTTGCGCATTCATTAACCAGTGCCGATTGATCGCTCACTTCTCCCTTCAGGTGACCACTTGCCCACCCCCTCATCACCCCTACCGCCTTCAATAAATCATTTCTCGAGTGTTTTCCAAACCGATCCTCGGTAAATCTGATCACCTTAAATCTCTCTCCATATTCTCGATATACGCTCCCCAAATCATCAGGGTCTCTTTGCTGCAACATCCCCTCAACCATCGCTTGGTTGGCCACCACAATTGTTGATTGCTCCGCAAACTTTTTTTTATCCTTCCTTATGCCTGGTAGATAAACTTCCAGCGCCCCCTCTCCCCACCTTCTAACCGCCGCCGACATTGACCACGGTCCCGCCAGCTCCCTTTCCTCCCCTTCTGTCCTAACCGTCACCGCTACCTCTCCTCCACTAACACGTCCTCCCGAGACGGCCGGCAACTTTACCTCAACTTTACTAACCGAAGTGTCTTGATAAACCGAAGCCCGGCTCTCTGCCATAGGTCAAGTATATAACCCATTAAGAAAATGGTGTAATAATAAGTATACATGGACAATACGCAAACAAAGCAATCATACTTAGAAAGCATCACCCTCTTATATAAACAGCTGCCACCCAATACCAACTGGAACGGTTATTGGAAGAACTTCTTTGAACTTCAGCTGCCTCCGTTTGAAGAGGATCCTGATAAATTCATCTTTACCCACTGCGAACTTATTTCCGAGGCTCTTGGCCTTCTTGGTAAAGAGCACGAAACCACCAAGGTCTTCCTCCTCGACCTCCCGCTTAGATTCTCTAAAGTTATCTTCGACTGGCCTCCCACCCCTGACCAGATCAAAAAGCTTATGACCGACTAGCTAGCTATGCGTGTCTTTATCAACCTAGAGCCGGAAGCCAAAGGATTTTACCTCTATCCCAGTAAGTATACTTGACAAATACCCCCAGGTAATTGCACAATACAACTATGCAAACCTACATCCCTCGACTGGCTGAAAAAAACCTTCACGATGGGCTAAAGAGTGGGAAAATAATCATCCTACTCGGCGCCCGTCAGGTTGGTAAAACAACCCTTCTTAAACACACACTTAAAGGAGAGTCTACCCTCTTTCTAAATTTAGACACCCAGGTCGATAGGGAAAAACTGCTCAAAGCAGCAGCCATAACCCCTAGCGAAGCCATCAGAAATCTTGGTTCTCCCGAAACTATTGTTATTGATGAAGCACAACGCCTCCCAGAAGTTAGTCGTATTGTAAAAGGCTGGTTTGACTACGAAGTCAGCTCAAGGATAATTCTTTCAGGCTCATCCAGCCTCGATCTTTTAGATCAATCAGCCGAGAGTCTAACCGGCAGAAACGTTAAAATCCACCTACCTCCTCTTCTATTTGAAGAGATGGTAAGAACTCAGAACTGGTTTCCGCTCTTTGAGGCAGCAAGACAAACTGATACTCATGCCTTTTCCGACCAATTTAGCCCCCACCTACTTTCGGCCATGGTCTATGGCGGATACCCAGACGTCTTCACAAACGACGATAAACCGTCAAAGTTAACTTCGCTAGTCACCGACTATCTTCTCAAGGACATCTTGCAAATCAGTCTCGTTAAAAATCCTGAATTAATCCAGAAATTACTCACCCTACTGGCCTACCAGACCGGGTCAATCATTTCAACAAACGAGCTCGCCAACAACTTGCTTACCTCCCGAGCTACAATCGAGAAATATTTAGACCTTCTTGAAAAAATCTACGTGGTCTTTAGGTTACCAGCATTCAGTAGTAATCCCCGAAAGGAAATTACCAAGGGACACAAAATGTATTTCTGGGACACTGGGATCAGAAACGCGCTTATCGGCGAATTCAGCCTAAATCAGTACCGTGGGGATATCGGACAAATGTGGGAAAACTGGGTTGTTTCAGAGTTCGCCAAAAGAAATCTACTTAATGAAAATCTAAGCAGGCTTCATTTTTGGAGGTCCCAAGCAGGAAGCGAGGTAGATCTTGTGATTAAAGAAATTACAGGAGAACTAAAAGCCTTCGAAATTAAATGGTCTCCCGGTAAAACAACCAAAGCCTTCACCCCAAAGTACCACATTCCCGTAAACCTAATTCACAGAGAAAACTTCATCAATTACCTCTTAAAGACACCAAATTCAGCCGGCATCCCATAACAAATTCATCCTTCTGCCGATCTAACGCCTGTTCGACTGGCCCCCCACCCCCCGGCCGGTCAAAGAACTGATGACTAACTAAGAGCTAAACTTCTTCGATGACCAAAACCGCTTAGAGCTAAAAAACCAGCACCGACCCTTGACAAACACTAGATTAATATCCATAATAACCTTATGTTAATACCAACATCCCAAAACACCAGATCAATTACCGACATGCGTGAGAACACCATCAAACTTCTCGAAGAGGTCAAAAAACTTGGCCTTGTCTATCTTTTTAACCGCACCAACCCAGAGGCCGTCATACTTTCAATTGAGGAATTTCAAAGTCTTCAAGAACTCATTGAAGATCACCTAGACGAGCTCGAGGCGGAAAAGCTATCTAGGGAAAAAGTTGGTCGCAAAATACCCCTAAAGCAGGTTATCAAAAGATACCAACAGTCTAGCCGTGTATAAAGTCTACCTCGCCCAGAAGGCCGAAAAAGAAATCTACAAACTCTCTTCAGTTGATAGCAGAAAGGTCCTTGAAAAAATTCCCTTATTAAAAGATCCCTTTAGCCAGAACCTCGATATTAAAAAACTTACAAATTCTCCCGGTTTTTATCGCCTACGGATTGGCAACGTTCGCATGATTTTCGTAATCGACAACAAAAAGAACGAAGTAATAATACGCAAAATCGGCTACAGGGGTAATATTTACCGTTGACACAAAAATTTTCATTTTTTTCACTTCGCCTTCTTCCGGTGAAAAGTTTAGTCTTGAATCCCCTTTTCACACTATCCCACCACCGGAACAAGACAAAGACAATTTTTTAAAACTCGCTGCGAACTCATCTCCTCGGCCTTAGGCACTCTCAGCAAAGATCATCCCACGACAAAGCGCTTCCTTATTGATCTCCCCTCCGCTTCTCCAAAGTCATCTTTGACTGGCCACCCACCCCCGAGCAGGTCAAGGAACTGATGACCGACTGATTCGAATATCCATATCGGTTTAGAAAGACAATAAATTTTACTCTAGCCTTGTATTGTAACTCTACTTGACAGAATAAGCGCACATATTGTATACTCGGATTCACAATGGAGCAGATAATCAAAAGGCGAGCAGAAGACTCAATTAAATCTTGGCTCGATACTAAAAAAATTCTGTTAGTTCTTGGAGCCAGACAGGTGGGCAAAACCACTTTACTAAAAAACTTTTTCCGAGGCTACAAAACTACTTACCTCAACCTGGACGTGGAGTCCGACAAATTGGATTTTAGACGAGCCGCCTCTTTGGACCCCATATCGGCCATAAAATCTCTATCCGGTCCCCAGATAGTTATTCTTGATGAAGCCCAACGATTACCGGAAACCAGCCGCGTCGTCAAGGGGTGGTACGACTATGAAGTCCCCGTAAAAATAATACTATCCGGCTCATCAAACCTTAACCTACTTGACCAATCTGCCGAAAGCCTCACCGGAAGAAATATCAAGCTTTATTTGCCTCCCCTCTTATTCTCGGAAATTATCTCCTCCCAAAGCTGGTTTAGCCCCATTGGAAGTATAAAATTTTTTAAAGACCAAATAGAATCACTTCTCCTCTCCGCCATGGTTTTTGGCAGCTACCCGGAAGCTGTCGTCACCCCCCAAAAACAAGACTACTTAACCAACTTGGTAACCGATTACCTTCTTAAAGATATCTTCCACTCTGGACTCATCAAAACCCCCGAACTTATCCATCGCCTGCTCTCTCTTCTGGCCTACCAGTCCGGATCAGTCGTTTCCGTTAACGAACTTGCAAACAATTTAAAAATATCAAGAATTACCATAGATCGCTATCTCGATCTCCTTGAACAGACATTCGTAATTTTCCGCCTACCGGCTTTTAGCAGCAATCCTCGGAAAGAAATCGCCAAAAGCCAGAAAATATTTTTTTGGGACACTGGTGTCAGAAACGCTCTCATCAGCGATTTCAATCAACATATCCATCGCCCAGATATCGGCAAACTTTGGGAAAACTGGGTCATCGCCGAATTCGCTAAATCCGCCTTCCTAGAGGGAAACCTAAAAAGGCTCTATTTCTGGCAATCTCGATCAGGCGCCGAGGTAGATTTAGTAGTTAAAGAAATTACCGGCGAGCTGAAAGCCTTCGAGATCAAATGGTCTCCCGGCAAAACCACTAAAGCCTTCACACCCAGGTACGGTATCCCTGTAAACCTCATCCACAGGGAAAATTTCATGGATTATGTCCTTTAAAAAATTTCTCCTCGATCTCCCCTCCGCTTCTCAAGGGTCATCTTCGACTGGCCACCCACTCCCGAGCAACTTAAAGAACTGATGTTGGACTAAACTCCGGAACTTTATAAAGCCTTACCGGTCCATAAACTACCCCTCGTGGATCTTCTTTCACTAATTCAAATCCTGAGATAGGAAAAGCCACCGTGACAAGCCTTGCGCCTTTTCTCAACTCCCTTAAAAGCTTGTCTTTTAAATCCTCATTTGCCTTTGGCAGTAAATACAAAACTATCACCGTCGCTTCACTTAGGTCAACGTTAAAGAAATCAGACTGGATAATTCTCGCCCTTTGCCATTGTCCCAATACCGCAATCATGATTCTTGAATACCAGACCCGTAAAGGGTTCATTTCAATTCCCACTGCTTTCGCCCCTCTCACCGCCGCCGCAATTACTAGCCGGCCGTCACCTGAACCTAAGTCATAAAATATATCATTCGCCCCCACTTCGGCTATCTCCATTATTCGTTCGACCGCCTCTTCCTCCGTTGGCACAAATGGAGCATCTTTTCCCTTGACAAAAATAAATGGTAGAAGTACCAAAAGGGCGACCACTATAACAAGAACCGCCAGTAAATCCATATGACCCAACTTTACACCAAAAACTGTACACACTACGGGTGTAACAGTCCCTCCCAACCCCCAGGGGCCACCTGACCAAAGTGCGACTGAAGTATTGAGTCTCCCTCAATACGAAGGAGTACTCAAAAATTTGGTCGCAAATTTTTCAGTGTCTATACTCAAAAATTTGGTCGCAAATTTTTGAGTGAAAACTCTTCCCCTTGAATAGCAAGTTCACACATTGGACTATAAGACCAATGGAAACTCATTCCGTCCCCCAACACATCCAGTCATACGAATTTCGTCTTGTCGGCGACATGACCCTAAAACAATTTACCTGGCTCGCTCTGGGACTGATTATCTCTTTTATCATCTACAACCTCCCCGTCTATGGTTTTATCAAATGGCCTTTTATCCTCACCTTCGCCCTTCTTGGTGTCGCTATGGCTTTTGTTCCTTATGAAGAGCGACCGCTCGCAACTTGGATCGTCGCTTTTTTTAAAGCTATTTACTCCCCCACTCAATATGTCTGGAAAAAAGAAAGTCATCCCCCTCAAATCCTGGTTGAACCGCTCAACCTTCGTCCTCTACCGGCCACTGAAGTTACCGGTCAGTTAACCAATCAACAAAAACTCCAAGAATATCTCAAAACTATCCCCTCCCAGCAAGCCACCGGCGCCATTATCACCCAAGAGGCCGAAGTCCAAAAAATCGATCAGCTTTTTCAGTCAGTCTCCCTGCCTCAAAACTTCGTCCCGGATGTAAGCCCCCTACCCGAACCCGTCGAAGAACCATCCGTTGTTCCCCACCCGCTCCATCCCCGTGAAGAGCCTTTACCCGAAGTCCCCCCCCCCCCCANNCGAGCCGATCCCGGAGATCCCCCTCGCCCCATTCGAATCATCTCATTACCAAGCTCAAGCCACCAAAGATGCCACTTTCTCCACCAAGATTCCCATTCCTGTTACGCCTACCGTCTCCAACATCGTTGTCGGCATGGTCTTAACCAGTGATAATCGAATTGTCGAAAACGCTATCCTGGAAATACGTGAACTTTCCTCCGGTCATCCCGTCCGTGCCATGAGAACCAACAAAATTGGCCAATTCTCAATCACCACTCCTCTTAAAAACAGCGCTTATGAAATTATCACCGAAAAAGAGCCTCTTGATTTTGAACCAATTCGTTTTACCGCCCTGGGCGACATTATTCCACCTATTGAAATCCACGCCAACCCACTTCTTAATTAAAAATATGTTAGATCCCTTAAAAATACCCATTCGCGCCACCACCCAGGAACACCTTGAAATAGAAGATATTTTAGAAGACGTCGTTCTCCTCAAAGACGGATCTGCTACCGTGTTGCTCTCCGTAACTGCCTTAAACTTTGATCTCCTCTCCGAAAGAGAACAAGATGCCATGATCTACGCCTATGCCGCTCTTCTTAACTCCTTAACCTACGCTGTTCAGATAACTATCAGATCACGCCGCACCGACATTTCAACCTATCTTCAAACCATCGATATCGCCCTCGACAAGCAAACTTCTCCTGAAATAAAAAACCAAATTGCCAAATACCGCGAATTTATTCAAAGTTTGGTCAAAGAAAATAATGTCTTGGATAAACGATTTTATGTCTCCATTCCTTTTTCCTCCCTCGAACTCGGAGTCACCAAGTCGGCTATCAGCGGCGCCATCTCCAAAAAAAATCGTTCCCTGCCCTACCCCAAAAGTTACATTCTTGAAAGAGCCAAGATGGCCCTCTATCCCAAACGCGACCACCTCATCCGCCAATTTTCCCGTATCGGTCTTAAAGTATATCAATTAACCACCCAAGAACTCGTTCAGATTTTTTATGATTGGTATAACCCGGAAAGCTATGGTACTTTCCTCGCCAGTAAAGCCGATTACTCTACCGCTATCGTCCAACCAGCCATCGCCGGCTCAAAAATAAAAGTCGACCTGAAAAAAAACCATGCCTAATCAAATATCTGTTCAAAATAACTCATCTGCCCAACCCTTAGCCGAACCCCAACCTGTTCCCGCTACCGCTACCCCCATCCCCAAAGCTGATGCCCAAATACTCGGCAAAGGTATCACCTCCGTCAAAGACATCATCGCCCCCTCCGCCATTGAAGTTGACTTTAATCACATCAAGATAACCAACACCTTCTTTCGCACGCTATTTGTCGCCGGTTATCCCCGCTTTGTCGCCGCCAACTGGCTTTCACCCTTAATTAACTTCGATCGCTCTCTCCAAATCTCCATGTTTATTTATCCCGTCGAAGGCAAATCTGTTCTTGACGACCTCCGAAGAAAGATCGCCGAAATGGAAGCCGAAACTGCGTCCGATATCCAACGTGGTCGCGTTGTTGACCCGGCCGTCCAGGCAAAGCTCGAGGACGCTTATAGTCTGCAAGAACAGCTGGTCAAAGGCATCGAACGCTTTTTCCAGTTTTCTCTGTATGTCACCATCTCGGCCACCTCCGTCGAAGAACTCGATCAAATTTCCCGCCAAGTAACCTCTACCCTGGGTTCACTGCTTATCGTTTCCAAGTCAGCCTCTCTTCAGATGGAGGACGCCTTTAAATCCACCCTCCCCACCTGCACCGATCTGCTTATGATTACCCGCAACATGGACACCACCTCTCTGGCTACCACTTTTCCTTTTACCTCCTCAGAGCTTACCGCCAACGAGGGCATCCTTTACGGGATTAATGAGCACAACGGCAGCCTTATCATCTTCGACCGTTTTACTCTTGAAAATGCCAACTCCGTTATCTTCGCCAAAGCCGGTGCCGGAAAAAGTTATCTGGTTAAATTGGAGGCCCTCCGCTACCTTTTATTCGGAGCAGAAATCATTGTTATCGATCCTGAATCCGAATACAAAATACTTGCCCAAGCCGTCGGAGGCGAATTTATTAACTTCGGTTTTAACAGCCCGCACCGCATAAATCCTTTCGACCTTTCCATGCTTTTTGAAGAAGGCGAAAACGAACTAGGCAACAAGATCCTCTCCCTCCATACTCTCTTTAAAATTATCATGGGCAATCTCAATCCCAGCGAAGAAGCCGCCCTCGATCGCGCCCTTGTCATGGCCTACAAGATGAAGGGTATTACTCCTGATCCCGATACTCAAAAAAACGAGCCTCCCCTCATGGAAGATCTCTACAAAGCCTTCCTCGGCATGGAAGAACCGGACGCCAAAGCCCTCGCACAGCGCATTGAGAAGTTCGTCAAAGGCTCCTTCGTCGGCATCTTTGATAGACCATCAAATGTTGATATTCAAAACAAATTCACCGTTTTTTCCCTCCGTGACGTTGAAGAAACATTAAGGCCAATCGCCATGTATATTATCTTAGATTACGTCTGGACCAAAATTCGCCGCGACCTGAAAAAACGACTGCTTGTCGTTGATGAGGCCTGGTATCTCATGCGTTATCCCGACGCCGCCCATTTCCTGCACGGTATTGCCAAACGAGCCCGCAAATACTACTTGGGCTTATCAACCATCACTCAGGACGTCGAAGATTTTCTCTCCATCGACCAGGGTAAAGCTATTATCACCAACAGCTCGATCCAGATTTTAATGAAACAGTCCACCGCCGCCATCGACCGACTCGGTGAGGTCTTCTTTTTATCCGAAGGCGAGAAGCACCTTCTTCTCGCCGCCGACGTGGGTGAGGGACTTTTCTTCGCCGGCCCGAACCATGTCGCCATGAAAGTTGTCGCTTCTCCCGCCGAACACCAATTAATTACCACCAACCCCGAAGAGCTTTTACAAAGGCAAACACCTAAAACTCCCAGTATCGAACACGAAAAACAAGCTCCCGCTCCCCCTGAATTTGCCAAACCCGCCTTCAAAGTATCCATTCAAGAAGATCAACCTATTATTCCGGGCTCCGGTGTCACCCCCCAAGTAAACCAAGCCGAATCCTTTACCTTTACCCCTGAACCCTTCCCGTCCACCAACCAACCGAAAGCCGACTTCCCGCCTTCAGTTCCTACCCAAACACCTTTTTCTTCCTCCTCTTCGGTGGCCCCTTCTTACCCTCGTCCCCCTATCAGAACCGTCGTCGAACCCGCTTCGCCCGATATCAATCGAGACGAGCCCGCTTCGCCCGCGAAGCGAGACGGGCAAGTCTACCCTAAAACATCTTAAGTTTTGAAAACTAATCCAAAATCCTGGTCTGAATAAATCCATGATCTTGCGCTACTTTAATGATCGCCTATGCCCGTAACTGTTTTGCCCAGCTTCAGCCTGGATACTCTCTCTCCGCCTGAAGCCAAGTTTCTTATCGACGCCTACGAAGCCATCTTCAACGACGGATTAGACACCTTTCAAGGAACAAACTCTCTCGGCAATCTTGTCTCCCTCAATCGTTATGGCCTGTCCAGCCTTTTGACCGACATTTCTGTGGACAACAACCTGGAGCCCGAACAGGTTATCCAGAGGCTTCGTGAACTCGCTGCCGTCGCCCAAGTCGAACACTCCACCACTTCCCTTGACCAGATCACCCTCGATTCCCTAATCTCCGCTCAGGAAGAGCATCTCAGAAAGTTAAAAAGTATCAACGAAAGTAGTATCATCGAAGTAGAAAAACGTCTCCAGAATATCGCTACCTTAGCCAATCGAGTCAGAACATATTCTGCCTCTTCCGCTCCCACTCTCGGTTCATCTCCCCCAACCACCAGTACCACCAGTACTACTACCATCCAGGCTACCCCAAGCGACGTCGAAAGCCATCTCCTTACCATTTCAAGAAGTTACAATCTCGTCGTCTCTCCCTCTGCTCTTAGCACAAATTCGCACGCCGTTACCCAGTCTCTCCAGCAAGTCCGATCTGTTGCCGCTGATACACCCGCATACACCGCTGCCCGCCGACAGTTAGAGGCTACCCTCGCCTCAATTCTCCCTCCGGAAAACATCCCCGCCATCGCCGCCGATCTTATCCGACGAACAAGTCCGCCAACGACCGAAACGCCCAACCTCCCGACCACACCCCAACCCATAAACATCCAAGAAACAACCTCTCAGGTGGTCGATCAGGCTATCCACGAAACCCTAAATCAGCTACCACTTACTTCCTCCCAAAAAGACCGCCTGCGGTCAACCATCGCCACTCAGAATACCATTGGCGACCTCACCAGCCAGATCCACAACCCCGACTTTCTTGTTCCCGGTCAAACGCTCACCGAAACTCAAGTCACCGCACTTCGCGAACAGGTACTAGTTAAGCTTGAAAACGATCTCGGCAATCATCTCTCCCCCTTGGCCATCTCCGCCATTACTGACACCGTTATCGGCCACGCACTTCCTGTCGCCAAACTTACTACCGAGCTCCAGTTAGCCCAAAAGACTGGAGGCATTCTCCTCGCTTCTGAGAATACTCCCACCTTTCCGCCGGAAATAGCTAAAATTCAAGCCCAAATCGAGTGGATTTACAAAACAATCCCTGACCAAAAAGAAGCCGAAGAAATTATCAGCGCCGCTATTGCCACCCTCGAAATTCCTCAAAACCAAAAACCCAATATCAACCTTGACGATTTAAAGATTCAACTCCAGCAAGGCCTCCATCCCAATACCATTCGTGTTCTTCAATCGGGCTTAACCGCTGATGGCTTCTCCCAAGCAATTCAAGCAAGAATAATCCCTGACATCTTTATCTCCACCCGAAATAAAATTAGAAATACCCAAAACGCTGCTTCCGCCGCTGGTGCCATTCCTGCCCAACCTCCCACCCAGAAACTATCGAGAGTCAGAAATATTCGTGTCCATGATGGCAAAACTCAACTCTCCGTTTCATCCGTCGAAAACCATACGCAGTCGCTTTGGTTTATAGTTAATAAAAGACTCGGCCATATAAATAGAAATGAGGCCATCACTCCCCGCCAGTTAATCTCTGTCCCTTCCTCTCCTAACAACTCTCCGTACTCACCTTTTTCTCCTCAAAGTATTTCCCAAACTCGAAGCAGGCTTACCCGCACCCATAAATTATTGACCTCAAGCCAAGGAAGATTTGCCCTTCGCCTTCAACATTCTCCTATCGGCCGTCTGTATAACCGTATTTTTAACTACTTCCAAGAACGTACCCTTAGAAAGATATCTACCTGGGCGGGTAAAAAAACCGCTGTTATTGCCGCTAAAAGTGCCTACGGCTTTGTCAGTAGTCGCTTAGCCTTTATCACCGTTAGATCAACCGTCGCCAAAACCGCTGCTCGAAGCGCCTTAAAAAGAATCGCCCTTAAAGCCGGAGCTTCTATTCTGGCTCGCCTCGGGATCGAAGCCATCGCCGGTGCCACTATCGCACCGGTCGCCGGTTGGGTTCTCCTCGCCCTCGACCTCGGCTGGCAATTCCTCAAAAACGTCGTTTTCAATCCAAAGTTCTGGAAGAAACTCTTCAACTGGCTCACCGAACGTCCCTGGGTTATCGCCGGGCTGCTGGCCGCTCCTCTTCTCCTCGGCGGTCCCGGTATCTTCCTAGCCGGTGTCGGCGCTCTCGGACTTGTGGGCATCGCTGCCACCGGCGGTACCGCAGCCCTACTAGGCTTAGGAACCAAATTTGTTGGCAACATTATCGCCCTCACTGGGATTATCTTTAGCCCCATTCTCCTCCCCATCATCGCCATCGCTCTTGTCTTTCTGGGTTCCTGGCTCTTCCTCACCATTTTCTATCTCCTCTTCATCCTTCCTCAGGGATTTATGTCCAACCAAACCGCCAGACAAATTGCCCTCATCGCCACCGAAGGTCCATTCTACTTATCCATCACCAAATCCGCCCTCCCCAGAAGTTTCACCAACCTACAGACCGCTGAAATTGCCACTACCCCCCAATCAGTTACCTTTACCATTTCTCTCATCCCCGACAAAAATACCTCCCTTACCAACATCAAGATGGAAGAAAAACTTGAACTGATCAAGGTTGACAACACCGGTAAAGTTACCACCAAGGCTCTCCAGGCACCCAATACTTGGCAATCTCAAATCCCCTCAAGTGTTCCCGCCGGCACTCCCGCTACTTTCTCATATACCCTTCAACTTGATAACCAGTTTCTTCTCCTAAATTTCCTCACCGTCGGCGATCTAACCGATTCCCTCATCAACAACGCCGTTACCTTTGAAACCGACGCCCAAAATGGTTCCGAAACCCTCAAGGGCATCGCTCGTAGCGCTCAAGCGGTTATTCTACTTGGTAATCCGCAAGTTTCTTCCCCCACCGGCTGGCCGATCTGGGGCTCAACCACCTGCGTTACCCAAGGACCCAACGCCCCCTTTAGCCACCGCCGCATCCAAGCTATTGATATCTCCCACCCAACCAACCAACCGGTCCGGGCAACCCACCCTGGGACCATTAGCTGGTGGTGGGACCCGGCTGACGGCTATAGTGTTATTGTTACCTCACCCGATAAACTCTACTCCACCCTTTATGCTCATTTAGATCGCCGTACCCCTATCGGTCCGGTTAACTATGGAGGCATCGTCGGTTATACCACTACCAACATGCGTAACGGCTTCATGACCGGCCCCCACCTTCACTATCAACTGCGAGGCTCTCCTCTCAATGGCCCAAATATCAACCAATACTTATCTTTGCCCGCCCCCATTCCCTCCGTCTCAATCTCCGGCTGTACTTACCAAGGAAAGGATTACCATGTTAAAAATCCCTAACACAATAATAGGCTTTCCCAGAAATACATTTTTTCTTATCTGCCTCTTAACGGTCATCGCCGCCGTTATTTCTTGGTTTAGATTGTTCTATCACCCTCCGCAACAAATCACCTACCCCCCGCCGCCCACTACCGTCGTCTCTGCCCAAATCCCCAAAATCCCCAAACCTCCTTTACCTGAAAATATCATCAGTCCAATGACCATCGCCGACATTACCCTCAGTTCCCGTCCTAACCTTCCTACCTCCATGCCCCTTCTCTCCGCCTCTCCGTCCTCTTCGTTTAGAGACTTGGCTTCCCAAATCGCCCTCAAATTAAAACTCCCTCTTTCACCGTCCTCGCCTCCTAATTTGACCTGGCGTAACAGTCTCGCCACTCTTATTGCCAGCTCCGATGATCAAAGCCTCACTTATTTCTTAAACTCACCCCCTAAAATCGCCAGCAGTAGTGCCAATCTCAATCTCCAAAAATCCGCCCTTTCCGCTGAAAGTTTCCTTAAGTCTCTAAATCTTTGGCCGATCAGCCTCACCGTTAAACAACAGGAGGTCCTTTATTTTCGCACCGACAGCCAAAACCTAATCCCAGTCAAACAAGCTAGTGACGCAACCATTATTCAGTTCTCATACCAATACATCCTGGATCTCTTCCCCGTTGTTATTTCCCGACAAGAAAATCCCGCTAACGTCCAAATGACTTCGGACAATCAAGTCTACAGCTTTGTTTCCTATCCCTTCCTCATCAATACCAACCAGCAAGAAACTTATCCGCTAATTACCCTTGATCAAATTATCCCCTCTTTTCAAAACCAAGCCGCCCGCCTGATAGACATCAGGCCACTAGAATACACAAATCCGCCTACTTCAACTGAAATTACCTCTCTCTCCCTGAACACCGTCCAACCAGCCTATTTCTACTCTCCACTTAAAAATCTACTCTACCCAATCTACCTTATCAAAGGGCAATCCAGATTTTCCGACGGCAGCAAAGCCGCCCTCACCTTCGTTCTTCCCTCAATCCCTACCCAATACTACGAATAATTCTTCAACCTGACCACCTAAAGCTGTCTGTCCTCACTCTGTAATCTCACCGGCATAATCACATGCACAAAATCCTTTACGCTAGGATCAGTAAATAATCCCGGAGACAATGCCCCGGAAAAATCAATTTTTATTTCTTCGCCCGTTGTATTTGTCAAAAAATCCAAAAGGTATCTGTAATTAAAAGCCACTACCAACCCATCCTCGCCTTCCACCCTGCCTTCAATTTTACTTTCATTCGCTCCCAATGCCTGGCTTGTCGCCGAGATCGTCATCGCTCCCTTTTCCAGAGTAAATTTGACCACGTTCGCATTTTCTCGGGCAAATATCGCCGCCATTCTCACCACCCTTTGAAATGTCTCTCTGTCTCCGATAAAAGTCGCCACCTTGTCTTTTGGCAATATCTTTTCGTAATCAGGATATTCCCCATCAATCAGCCTTGTCAAAAGCTCTGCCTTTCCGATTACAAATTTAACCTGCCTTTCCTTCCCACCCCATACGCAAATCCTATCTCCAATTTCCTCTTCACTGGCCAAACGAACCACTTCCGCCAATGCCCTGGCTGGGATTATCGCTTCTTCGATCGTCTCCCTCTCTTCGACTTTCTCCGTCTCATTGTGATCGCTCGCCAACTTCACCACGCTCAATCTAAAACCGTCTGTCGCCGCCATCTGCGAACCTTCTCCGCTAAAATTAAAGCACACCCCGGTCAACGTCGGTCGCCCGTCGTCTGTTGCCGCCGCAAAGATCACCTTTTTTAAGGACGCTAAGAAATCCTCCGCTGGAAACTCCATCAGTTTTTGCCGATCAAATGTCGGTAAAGTCGGAAATTCACCGGCCGCCATCCCCGCTAAATCAGCTTTAAACGCGCCTTGTTTAATTAAAAGTCTCTGCTCCTCTACTTCCAAAAAAACTTCACCCGCCGGTAATTCATTTACCAGCTCCGAAAAAACCTTTGCTGGAATACAAATCGCCCCTTCTGTCTGAATCTTCACTCCGATTGGCACCACCATTCCCAATTCCAAGTTCGTGGTCGTTAAATTTAAGACCCCCTTTTCCGCCCTTAATAAAACATATCCCAAAACCGGAAGTTGCGCTTTTGAAGCTATCGCTCTTGATACACTCGTCAATCCCTTACTCAAATTCTCTTGTAAGACTGAAAACTTCATTTCACCGAAAATATATCATAAGACTAGTAGTAATAGTAGTAGTAAAGAAGATAAGTGTATAAATCTTTCATTTAAACTTAAACTTTCGCCTAAGTTTCGTCTAGATAAATTGTGGATATCTCTGTGGATAAACCCCGGCTTTTGTGGACAAGTGCACTACTTTGTTTATTTATCAACAATCACCGCCCGCTCAGTCTTTCTATCCATCGGTTATTCACCGCTAATCCCCAACTTGTCCATACTTGCCTCAGCTCTGACAAGGTCCTATTTGTCCCGCAGTGGTACCGTCCGATAAGCTTCTAACTGCCCGCCTTACCATAAAGGATCTTTCTGATGGCTCCGACATCCTTTTGGATTTGAGGATTAGCCAACGTAGAATTCTGGATTTTATCAATCCCATGCATTACGGTTGTATGATCGCGGTCCCCCAAAATTCTTCCAATTTCAGTTAGAGGCAGTCGTAACTCATGTTTTAAGACAAACATCAGAATCTGCCTCTGTAATGCCAAAGGCTGGCTTCTTCTGTTTCCTTTCATCTGTCCCACGGTCACCTCAAAGTACTCAGCGATAATTCCGATTACATCCTGTGGTGACAGAATCCGATTAATACCTACCTCTTTTACTTGTTTACCCAACAGCTGACTCACTAACTCTTGGTCAATCACTCGAGGATTTACCGTAATCTCATTCTGAAGCCGTACCAGAAATCCCTCCAGTTGTCTTGGGTGTTCTATCACCTCAGCCACCATCGGCGCCAGATGATCAGGTAAGTCAAGTTTTTTTTGCCTCGCCTTTATTATCAGTATCGCTGCTCTTAATTCCAAATCAGGCTGGGGAACATCAATCACCAGTCCGGCCTCAAACCTGGTTCGTAAGCGATCATCTATTTTATCAATTTCCTGAGGAGTTCGATCGGAGGTAAGCACCACCTGTCCCCCGTTTCTTAAAATTACATTAAACGTATGGAAAAATTCCTCCTGCACCTTCTCTTTTCCGGCAATAAATTGAATATCATCTAAAAGCAGTCCTCTGACCGTTCTGTATTTTTCTTTCAGCTTTTGCGTTGTATTTGTCCTTATGGATTCGACCACCTCGTTAGTAAACTCTTCCCCGGCGCAGTAGATAATCCTCGCCTCGGGCTCTTTGTCAAGGATGGTATGGCCGATCGCCTGCATCAGATGCGTTTTTCCCACCCCAACTCCCCCATAGAAAAACAAAGGATTGTACGTATTCCCGGGAGATTTTGCCACCGCCGAAGCCGCCGCCCAAGCCATTTGATTCGACGATGATACCGCAAAATTTTCAAAAATAAAATCAGGTCTGAGGTTAGCTCTCTTTGCTCGTGCTTCAGTTGCCATTCCCAAATCTCGGTCAAACAGACCTTCTATTTTTTCAAATCCATCAGTATCATGTCTTTGGGGTAATCTCTCTGTGATCTTTTTTTCTATTAAATCAACCGAAAAGACAAGATCGTTTTTCTTGCCGGTTACGGTATCAATTGCCTCTTTTACGATTGACCAATAACGCTGCTCTACGTTTTCTCTTAAAAAAGCATTAGCCAAAGCAATCTCGGCGATCTGTCTTTGTTCATCGACTTCTTTAATCGATCTAAGATTTGAAGACGAAAAATACGCAGTATATGTTCCTCTGGAAACAGACAGCTTCAGTTGTTCAAGAGCCGATTTCCAAATACCATCAAGTTCTTCTTGGAGCATAATTCTTTAAAAAAATAGAAGCGCCAACATACTACAAAGTTATCCACACCCCGTCAATAGCTGTTTTGTATTTTCTTACCTATTGTTCTAAAACTTCTCCTGTTCTATACTAATCTTACTCTGATTTACAGCCTGAAAGGCGAAAAATCAGATTAGATTCGTTATACTCCAAAATTTTGTCGAAAATTTTTGAGTATAAAATATTAGAAGTAGTTTTCATCAAAGAACCGCCGCGCGGTTTTTCTGGAATTTACCAATTAAAATGCCGAAGCGCACCTATCAACCCAAAAAACTAAAAAGGATACGCAAACATGGATTCCGGCAAAGAAAATCAACTTCTGCCGGCCGCCGCGTTCTCAAAAGACGGTCTCTTAAACACCGTCAACGGCTGTCTGTTTAAATTGACCAAGTTTCAGTCTCTTGCTTATTCAAATCCAGTTTTCGGCCTTTAACATTCAACTTCCAAAATGCTTCCAAAATCTCACCGTCTTTCGCGCAAAACTCTACTCGAGCTTCGAAAAACTGGTAAACGCTTACAGCTCGACACCTTTTCCATCGTCTTTGGTCCCAACCACCTAAATCATCTCCGTTTATCTACGGAAATTTCTACTAAAGTTGATAAGCGTTCCTCTCGCCGAAACGCAATTCGACGCCAGCTTTATCTTCATGTTCAAAAAACTCCCCTTATCGCCAAGTCAGTTGATGTACTTATCATTGTCCGACCGACCGCCAAGAAACTTATCCCTCAGACTGCTTCTTTTAAGCAAGCCGTGAACCTTGTCGTCAGAGCCCTCTTAGTTTGATTTTCTTTATGATTAAGGCCTCTGTCCTCAAACTCATCCGCTTCTATCAAAAATATCTTTCATTTGACACAGGCTTATTCAAATTTCTTTTCCTGACGGATAAAGCCTGTCGCTTCACTCCGCGCTGTTCTGAGTACACCTACCAAGCCATAGACCGCTACGGCCTTTATAAAGGAAGTATTCTTGGCTTAAAACGGATTCTGCGTTGTCACCCCTGGAATCCGGGTGGTCACGATCCTGTCCCATAAATCTTTGATAATTTACTAATCTTACTCGCACTTTACAGCCTGAAAGGCGAAAAATCAGATTAGATTCGTTATACTCCAAAATTTTGTCGAAAATTTTTGAGTATAATTCCCTTCAGTATCTGATATACTTCCCCTGTTCACTTTTACAGTTTCCCTTACTGAAATGATCGAACTTTGGACAACCATTCTCTATCAGCCGATAATCAACGGTCTGATTTTTCTTTATCAATCCCTTGGCCAAAACCTTGGCCTGGCCATCATTGCCTTAACCGCTCTTATAAGGCTAATCCTTGTACCCTTTACCAACTCGTCATTAAGGGCAGCCAAGAAAATGCAAGAGCTTGCTCCTGAAATTGCCAAACTTAAAGACCTTCATAAAGATAATAAAACCGCTTTTGCCTCAGCTCAGATGGAGCTTTACAAAAAACACGGAGCGAATCCCGCCGCCGGCTGCCTCCCGCAAATAATTCAACTAATTGTTTTAATTGCTCTCTACCAAGCTTTCAATCAAGTTTTGACCACCAATGGTGAGACGATCAGTAAACTCAATCAGCTCTTATATCCTCCTTTAAAACTCGCTCAAGATGCCCACCTCAATACCAACTTCCTTTATCTTAATTTAGCTAAACCCGATTTTTTCCAGTTTCAGGTCCCGTCTTCAACTATTCAGCTCCCTCTTCCCGGTCTCTTTCTCCTTTTGGCCGTCGTAGTTCAGTTCCTCTCCTCAAAAATGATGTTACCCGCCGCAAAGAAAGCCGAAAGCCTAGCCAAAAAGACACCCCAAGAGGCAGATGATGTCATGGCCGCCACCCAAGAACAAATGCTCTATCTTTTTCCCATAATGACCTTATTTTTTGGTTTTTCCTTCCCCTCCGGCCTTATCCTCTATTGGTTCCTCTTCTCTCTTCTTTCATCCGTCCAACAATATTTGATAAGTGGCTGGGGAGGACTCACTCCTTGGATCAATATCATCAAACGATCTTAAGTTTGCTATACTATCCCCTAAGATGACAACCGTAAAAAAAACCACTCCCAAGAAAAAGACAGCTCGTCTTAAAGCCAGTTCTAGCCCTCAACCTGCATCTCTCCCGTCCGACCTTGACAACATTATTAAAGCAAAGACAGAGGAGCTTCTTGCTAAAATTGGTTTCCAGTCCGACGTCACTGTTGCCTCTCAGGAAGATGGTCGTTATGAAGTTAAACTGCAGTCAGACCAACCCAATCTCCTCATTGGTTATCACGGTCAAACACTCTCCGCTCTTCAGCTAATCCTCGGTTTAGCCATACAAAAAGAAACTTCCCTTTGGGTTCCCATTACCGTTGACGTCGGCAGTTACCGTGAGCATCGTGAAGAACAGCTCCGACGGCTTGCTCTCAACATCGCCCAAAGAGTTCGCTTCTCCGGTCAGCCTCAATCTATCAGCCGACTTTCCGCCGCCGAACGGAGAATAGTTCACCTTGCCTTAGCCGAAGACGAGATGATTGAAACGATCTCCGAGGGCGAAGGTCCAGATCGACATTTAGTTATTCGTCCTAAAACATCCAGTTAATCACGAGTGCCTTCACTCCAATCTCTTCGTAATTTTCTCTTTTTCTTGTTCCTACTTTTCCTTCCGAACCAACTAGGTCTTCACTTTTGGCCAACCTGGACTTATGTTCAAGGGCTGCGTATAGATTATCTCTCGCCCACCTTTTATTTGTCTCACTTGTTATTTTTTGCCCCCCTGCTCGTATTCTGTGTATCCCGAGTCACCTCCCTTTCTCGCCCTCATCTTCTCAAGGGTCTTCCGACCATCTGCTTGCTCATCTTGCTTTTGGTTCTTCAGCTCTTAACTTCCATCAGTCCCCCCCTCTCTCTCTATAAATACTCTATCTTTCTCTTATTATTTCTTATTTTTCTTTATATCTCCAAGCGTGAAACCACTCCTACTTGGATATGGTCCGGCCTATCATTAGGAGTCTTTTGGGCAACTTTAATCGCTGTCTTTCAATTTAGGACGCAACAATCTTTGGGTTTCTGGATCCTTGGCGAGAGGGATTTTTCTATCCTTACGCCCGGCATTGCCAAAAGTTTTATCGATATCCCACCAATTGGTGTTTCTATCGTCCAAGGTCTCTTTCTCCGGCCGTATAGTACTTTCTCTCATCCAAACAGTCTCGCAGGTTTTATGCTTGTCTCCATGTTTCTGCTAATCGCTCTTCGTAAACATCTACCCGGAGCAGTATTTGTTTTAAGTATTCTTTCTTCAGTAACAACCGTTATTTTGACCGGCAGTCGTACGGCCATCATTGTTCTTATTTTCTCAGCTCTCTACTTCCTTGTTTCCTCTCTAAAATATAAAAGCCATAAATTCTTTTTATCTGTCCTCCTGCTTATTCCTCTTGCTTCTTACCTCTTTATCTCGTCGAATCTGTTCTCCGGTCAATCGTTTTCCCGCCGTCTTGAGGAAAATAAAATAGCTTTCATAATGTTCCAAAACAACTCCCTTTTTGGTGTTGGACTCGGGAATTTTATTCCAGCCCTGGGTCACTTTATCCCTTCTGCTACTTACTCTTCCCTTTCTACCCCAACTCTTTGGCTCCAGCCCGTTCACAATATTTACCTGTTACTTGCCTCAGAAACGGGCGCAGTGGGAGTATCGTTATTTCTATTCCTTTTAGTTCGAACCCTTGTTAAATTACGGCACCTGAACAACAAGCCACTCTTTTTTGCCCTTCTTGCCGTACTGTTAACCGGATTTCTTGATCATTATTGGTTAACTCTTCTGCAAAACCAAATTCTTTTCTCAATTCTTCTCGGTTACATCTGGAAAGCTAAAAGTTAACCCTGTTAGAATTAACCTATGTCAAAATCATCCGTTGCCTATAACACGGCGGCCCAGCTGATAGGCAAGGTTGCCACCTTGTTACTCGGCTTAGCTACCACCTCAATTATTTTTCGTACCCTAGGAACGACCGAATACGGCGCCTACGTTTTTGTGACCTCGTTTGTGCTTTTCTTTGCTATCATCTCCGATTGGGGAACCGAAATTATTACCTTAAGAGAGATATCCCAAAACCTAATAAACCAGCAGAAAATAGTTATTTCTTCGTTAATTATTCGTTTGTCGCTTTCTTTCGTTGCTGTCTTTTTAGCTAACGTTTCCATCAGGCTGTATCCTCAGTGGCAAGTCTTTGTCGGCCCGGTCACTCTCCTCTCGCTTGTACTAATTGCTCTTGCCTTAAAAATTTCAGCCCAGCCTCTATTTCTTGCTCGTGGAACCGCTCTTTTTGGTGCCATCGGCGAAGTCATAAACAACAGCCTCTATTTTTTAGCCATTCTCATGTTCCTGCCTCGATTTCCTTCCCTTATGCTAACCATAAGCTTCCTCATTATCTCCACTCTGATTGCTGGCCTTATCTGTTGGGCATTTGTCTCAAGGTTAATCTCCCTTAAGCTTGCCTTTAGTAAAAACGTCGCCCGGTCAATCGTCAAAGAAGCTCTTCCGACCGGCGCCCTTTTAGCTGTCTTCTATATCTACAACCGAGTCGACATTGTTATTCTTCAAAACCTCAAAGGAAACGATGTCGTGGGCCTTTATGGCATCGCTTATAAAATTCATGACAATTTAGTCCAGGGTGCCGCCTTCTTAATGAATGCTGTCTTTCCACTAATCGCAGTTCAGTCGTCAACAAAAAGTCTAAGAATTATCTACCAACGAGCTTTCCATGTCCTATTTATCGCTGCGCTTTTTCTTTTTGCTGTCATCTTTATCGCCGGACCATCAATCATCAATTTAATTGGTGGCCCTTCCGCTGCTCCGGCAATTCCTCTGTTAAGAATCCTCATCCTGGCTACAGTTTTTGCCTATCTTAATCACCTTACCGGCTATACTTTAATTGCTCTTGGTCACCAGAGAGCCTCCTTGATCATCGCCCTGACTGCTCTATCAGTTAACATCTCCGGTAATCTAATTTTAATTCCATTATTCTCAGCTACCGCTGCCAGTTTTATGACACTCGCCACCGAAGCCTTGGTGTTTTTATTATCATCATTCGCTCTTTATAAATATACAGATTTATTACCGTCCTTTCGTAAAATATCAGAAACTGTTTATTTGTCTTTAAAAACGCGAGGTAGAATATTTGAGAATATTCCTTAACCAACAATAATCTTTATGACAAAGTGACCAGGCCAATGACTAACGAAAAAACTCAACAAAATTATCTGTTTATTATTCATACCGATGGGGGAGCCAGAGGAAATCCCGGACCAGCCGCTGCTGCCTTTGTTGTCATCGATAGCACAAAAAAAGTTCTCTTTAAAAAAGGAGTGTTGTTAGGGACGTCTACCAATAACTTCGCAGAGTATTCCGCCGTCCTTTACGCCCTTGAATGGCTAACGGCTCAAAAAATAGATGACAAGAAATCAAAAGTACTTTTTAACATTGATTCACTATTAGTGGTTAACCAGCTTAACGGACTTTTTAAAATAAAAAAATTCTCAATAAGAGAACAAATTACCAAAATAAAACTGCTCGAAACTTCTCTTGGCTTTATTGTAATTTATCACCATATCCCCCGAGCAGAAAACTATCTTGCCGACCGTCTTGTGAACGAAACATTAGATAATAATTAACTTCATTTTGTAATTTAATTGTTGAAATATCACGTGTGTATTTCTTATTTCTTTCACGTCCTAGGGGCGTATAGACGTAAATTATCCACACTAGGCACATACGGAAATAAAAAGTAGGCATAAAAAAGGCAGACAGAAAGGTGCTTACGCATAAGTGTTAATCTCTGTGTTTTTGTTACCGAAGGCCTTAGAATAAAACTAGCTGCGGTAATAAACAGGCACGCGCTAAGAAAGTAAATTATGTCTGTAACGTGGAAAGTTCCCACCGGTCCAAATACCGATATGTCAATTAGAGCAATGCTTTACAATCCCGAGTCCTATTTAGGGAAATACCTTTCAGCGCGACTGGAAACAAATAATCTTCAGGTTTTCTATTCTAATTCCCACGGGCATCCCCAAAATAACCTATTTACCAAATATCCTTCCGGTCATTTCATCCCGGTAGAAAAATACCAAGCAAGTTCCTCGACAACTCAATTTAAATATGCAATTTATTTATTAAAAGATTTAGAAGATATAAAAAAATTTGCATCCCCAATCACTCATCATTCAGGCGAAACCAAAAATATCTTTGTTGTCCCTTTTGAATTAGGCACCGATCCCATCCATCAACTTTCTCAAAAAACAAATGAGAAGATCGCCGTCGTCCCTCCGGGCTTTACCTCGCCACCCGGAGCAATCGACAGATTTGTCTATTTTAAACTCCTGACTGGTTTGTCAAAACATCAAAATCTCCAGCTAAATCCTTATGATAATTCCCAACTCTCGTTTGCGTCGTTTGACGATCTCGCAACCGCTATACTTGAAACTCTTTTTATTTATCCCAAAAAAACCATCCGTTGGCTAATTCCTCAACCACTAAATTTAGCCACCACCGTTGCTTACCTACAAAACAATATTGACTCTGCCGATAGATCCTTTGTTTCCTTTCATCAGGATGCACCTCCTTATTCACAGTCAATAATTCTACCTTCAGAAATTTCTTACTGGCCATCACCAACTTCTCCCCAAGAAATAATTAAGTCTGCCGTCGAAGAACTGAAAGGGGAAGAAGATGATTTTGCCCTGCCCTATCTTTCACCGATCACCAGCTCTGATCCTTTACCGTTATCCAATTCGAGGGGATCCACTCCTGAGCTGGAACAAACCCCTTTGTCTCCACCGCCACAAACTTTATTACCCGAGGAACCTCCCCCCGGAAGGGGGGCATTTAACCTTTCAAATGTACTTGGTAGAGGTCTGAAGTCGTTAATAATACTTGCGTTTTTAGCATTTCTTATTTTCATCATCTTTCTTTCGACGGCCGCCTGGGACCTCTATCGCTCTTATCAACTTGTCTCCACCTCGCCGGCACAGATCCCCGTTGCTCTTAATAAAGCCATAGGCGGATATCAAAAAATCCTGTGGCTGGACCAAGGTTTGTCTCTCCTCAAGGCACCCTTAAACAAGATGGGTTTAGGAGACTTGCATCTCAATTTTCTGGCAAAAATCTCCTCGGTCGAAACGCTTGTCTATACCCAGATTACCATGCTCCGTCTCTACCGAGATCTTAAATCTGTCTATGGCGCTGATATCAGCGAGCCAGAACTGCCGCTAATAAGTCAAGCCATTTCAGATACATTTACGCAACTTACCCTTTCAAAGGCTGTTCTCGCCAAAGAAGGTTCGTGGTTAAAGAAAATACCTTTCGTTTCTTCAAAAACTAATCAACTCGAAAGTCTGCTTCCCTCCATAAGCTACTCACTCGTAGATATGCAAAAGCTGCTGCCGGTTTTCCCTCTGCTTGGTGGGTATGATCGCCCAAAAACATATCTTCTTTTATTTCAAAACAATATGGAACTCCGTCCGACCGGAGGGTTCATTGGTTCTTATGGTCTATTGTCCGTCTCCAAAGGTAAGATAACTAAACTCGAGGTAAAAGATATCTACGACGCCGATGGCCAGCTTCAGGGTCATGTGGAACCACCGTTGCCCATAAAAACGGTACTTGGCGAAGCCGGCTGGAAGATGCGGGACTCCAATTGGGATCCGGATTTTCCCACAAGCGCCCTTCGGGCACAATGGTTCCTGGAGAAAGAAACGAATACTACCGTCGATGGAACAATTGCCATAACCTTAAAATCCGCTCAAGTTTTATTAGCGGCCATTGGTCCCATCGAGTTAGCCGATTATCAAGAAACGATCACCAGCGACAATCTTTTCTCCAAAGCCCAATATTATTCTGAAGCCAACTTCTTTCCCGGGTCCAGTCAAAAAAAAGACTTCTTAGGGGCGCTCGCCGTTGAAATGTTTAATAAACTCAAAGACCCTACCCCCGCTAAATCGGTCAAGCTTCTTAGCGTTGCCATCGAAGCAACACGGTCACGAGATATCCAAGCATATTTTTCTGATCCTCGCCTCCAGAAAGCGATTAGCCAAGTAGGTTGGGATGGCTCCATTGCAAATCCCAAACGTTGCACTTCACCTAACTGCATCGACGATTATCTTTCCATAATTGATGCCAATCTGGGAGTAAATAAAGACAACTTTGCCCTCGACAAGAAATACCTTTCCCGAATTAACATAGAAAAAAATGGGAACATTAAACACCACTTAACCTTAATCTTTACAAACAAAGCTCAAAGTGAATCCTGGCCACTGGGTCTGTATCGATCCTATCTCAGGTTTTATTTACCCCTAAAAACGAAAGTTAACACCATAGAAATCCTTAATCCTTTAACCGGTCAAAAAGAGGGGATCACCCAATATGACCTAACTGAAGAACACAACTTGCAAATAGTTGGATTTTCTTTTGATATCCCTATAATGGAATCTCGCGAAATTGAAATCGTCTATACACTCTCCGCCAAGCTCTCCCCAGCTCCAAAGGGTTCCTACATTTTGACTCTCCGCAAACAAGCTGGCACGAACTATGATCCTTATGATTTGGTTATCAATCTCCCATCCACTTTTAACCCGACCCTCGGACCGTCCAGTATAGAAGGAAAATTACAGACTTTTGATTTCTCCAATTCAATCCACTATAATCTCAATCTGTCCTCCGATAATACTCTTCAAGTATTATTTAATAAAAACAATCAATGACTGAAAAAATTACTCTATCGGCTTCTCCAAGAAAGCTTGAGGGGAAAAAGGTTAAGCAACTTCGCAAGCAGGGGATTTTGCCGGCAAACCTGTTTGGCAAAGGAATAAAGTCTCTTAATATTGAAGTTGCTCTAAAGGATTTGCAATCTGTATTTAAAAAAGCCGGAGAAACCCGACTTGTCGACCTTAAAGTCGATGGGACTACCCATAATGTCCTCATTCATCATATCCAAGTTGATCCTGTAACTGAAACTCCTCTTCACGTCGATTTTCAAGCAGTTTCATTAAAAGAGAAGATTACTGCCACCGTCCCGGTTCAGATAATCGGAGAATCACCCGCCGAGAAAGAAAAAATTGGGATTCTTGTCCAACAACTATCAGAAGTTGAAGTCGAAGCTCTTCCAACCAACTTACCCGACCATCTGGCTGCAGACGTCTCAGGTTTAGCTGAAGTTGATGCCGTCATTTACGTCAAGGACCTAAAGTTTGACCAATCCACCGTCACCATTAAGCCCGAAGATCTTGAAAAGATAGTCGCCAAAGTCGAACCTCCGGCAAAAGAAGAAGTAGCTACTCCACCTCCGACCATCGAAGCACCCCTTCAGGGAGCTCAAGAAGAAAAAACCGTTACCACAGAAGAACCATCCCAGGCAAAGAAAGAATAAAACCCCCTTGAAGTCCGCGGGAATTTTAGTGTTATACTAACCTTGCCCTGATTTACAGCCTTATAAGCAAAAGATCAAGCTTACCGTGCCCAAACCTAAAAAGCCGTATAAAACCTATTCTCTACTTCCCATTCTTTCCGGCTTCGTTGTCTTTATCTCCACCGTTATTGTCGCCATGACCTCGTTATCGGAGCAACGAACAATCTCTCTCTCCGGTTACGTAACCATAGTCAATCGCAGTAACCTCTCCTCGCCCGTGATTGTTACGACCATCAATGGCCAAAGAACCACCTTCGAAATAGTCGGACAAAAGCGAAGCGAGCTACTTTCAAAACAAGGGAAATCCTACTCCTTTGTCGGCCATGTCACCGGAAAATCCGGCTCCTACGGACCCCAACTTGAAGTGACCAGTTATCAGCTTTCAAAATAACATTTTGCTAGCCAACCATCAAAGGCCACTTTGCGCAAGTCAACTGCTCCCTAGGATTCTTCCTTAGGCCTTTCAGTTCCATCCAGAGAGCCTCCGTCACGAAGGGCATAAAGGGATGAAGCAGCTTTAGTATTCTAAAATAAGCATGACGCAAAACCTGCAGCGTTTGTAAGTTTTTTTGGCGCGCTTCCCCTTTCGTCTCTTCAATATACTTGTCCGCCAACTCATGCCACGCAAATTCATAGATCCGCTCGCTGGCAATTCCAAATTTATATTTTTCTATTGCCTCGGTTACTTCCTTCGTTAACTTTTCAACCTTTCCAATAAATTTCCTTTCTGTCAATAGAGGTCTTTCAGGGAACGAAAAGGGGATAACCTGTGAATCTACACCCTCAAAAACCATCTCAATATACCTTCCGATATTCCAAAGTTTATTTGCAAAATTTCGCATTCCCCTCACTTTCTCTTCGCTCACGGCAATATCACTCGCCGGAGCCACCCCGAAAACCAGAGTCATTCTCAAGGCATCCGCTCCATATTTATCGACCATCTCGATCGGATCAACGACGTTACCCTTTGACTTACTCATCTTTTGACCTTTTGCATCAACCACCCGCGCGTGCATATGAGCCACTTCAAATGGCACTTTTCCTGTCAAGTAAATCCCCAACATCATCATTCTCCCTACCCAGAAAAAAAGAATATCCCAAAGCGTGTCCAAAACCGAGGTAGGGTAGAAGTAATCCAAATCACCGGGTCGGCACCGCAGTGTGTTCACCGGCCATTGCCCCGAGAGAAACCAAGTATCAAAAGTATCTGTTTCCTGGATCCAATTTCCCGCGGTAGGTGGACCGTCACCTATATGAACTTCAGGGCTATTCGTACCTTGATAGACCGGCACAATAATTCTTTGGAGGCCGTCATCCATTTCTTTCAAAGTTGATCCATTTTCCAGGTGCTCTCTTATCGTCCCTTGTTTAGGTCGGCCTCCCTTATCAAGAAAAGAAACCCAGATTTTTTGTTCATTTCCATCCACCTTATACCAAGCGGGGATTCTCGGTCCCCAGACAATTTGTCGACTGACATTCCAATCATGAATATTGTCCATCCAGTCAAAATACATTTTTTCAAACCTCTTCTTGGGAACGATCCTTGTTTTTCCTTTTCTTACCGCTTCAATTGCAGGTTTTGCCAACGGCTTAGTCTTAATAAACCATTGAGGCATCACCATCGGCTCAATTGTGGTTCCACAGCGATAACAAACAGCTACCCGATGTGTATATTCTTCGTCGACATGATCAATCAACTTCATCTCGACCATCGCACGATACACCCCATTCCTGGCCTCATTTACTTTCATTCCCGCAAACTTTCCTGCCAACTCTGTCAATCGTCCGTCGGTGCCTATAACCTTTTTTATGGGCAAGCCGTGCCTCTGAGCAATTTCAAAGTCCAGCACATCATGCCCGGGTGTAACTTTTTCGATCCCCGTCCCGAATTCCGGGTCAATTTTGCTCTCACTAACTACTTTCACCCTAAATATGCCGTTCACTCCCGTAATTTCTATATCCTGTCCTAAGTACCCTTCATAACGCTTATCTCCGGGATGAAAAGCTACCGCGACATTTCCGGCAAAATCCTCAGTCCGCGTTGTCGCAATAATAAATGGACCGTATTTAATATAGTAAAGCGGATCCCTTCGCTCCACATAATCAACCTCCAAATCAGAAAAAGCTGTTCCGCAATGGGTGCAAAAATTAACAATTCTTTCGCCGCGATAAACCAAACCATCATCGTGCAACTTCTTAAAAGTGTCCAGAACCATCGATACAATCTCTGGTTCCAAACTATAGTGGTATCTCGTCCAGTCCAGGGAAAATCCCAATCTTTTCATCTGCTCAATGTTTAGCTTTCGATTCTCTTCTACAAACTCCCAAATCATCTTAAAAAGCGTTTCTCGGTCATAATCAAAGCGACTCTTGCCTTGTTTTGCCAAGTGTTTCTCGAAAATGTACTGGGTCTCAATGCCGGCGTGGTCAGATCCCGGTAGCCATAGAGTCGGCTCACCCAACATTCTGTGATAGCGAACCAGGATATCCTGCACCGTAAAAAGTGCGTGGCCAATATGCATCGGATCACTGGCGTTTGGAAGAGGAAGAATTATTGTGAAGGGTTTTCTTTTTGGAGCTTTCCCCGAAGGAATCTGAGGAGTAAAGACACCGCTTTCTTCCCACTGCTTGCATATCTCTGCTTCGAATTTATTGTGCTCAAATATTTTTTGCATCATAAATAAAAAAACACGCCCTTTGATTGCGTGTTGCGGCTTGCGGAGGTACCACCTCAACCTTTACTCAATTTAGACTCTTACGAGGCCCATTCGCGGGGTTCTAGTCTCAGCACTGCTGATTTCTTCCCCGATCTCGTTGGTGACTGGCCAACTTGAACGCGACTGTAATATACTAATCTTACTCTGATTTGCAGCTCGTAGAGCGAAAAATCAGGTTAGATTCGTTATACTTCAGAAACTTAAATTTAAGTTTCCTCAAGTATATCTTAGCAAAAAATTTGCTAAACACCAAGTCTATGTATAAGTCAAGGACATTTGCGACATTCCTCCTTTCGCAACAAAGTATCCCAGCGGGCTTTGCAACTCCAGGGAGTGGTGTCTCCGTTTAGTGTTG
>Ga0075743_101_pt1 | contig 96653 bp, 85 predicted proteins | sample RifGroB1_FD_68435 | JGI IMG/M metagenome (GOLD analysis project Ga0075743, IMG submission 68435) | Microgenomates bacterium GW2011_GWB1_44_8
CAACACTAAACGGAGACACCACTCCCTGGAGTTGCAAAGCCCGCTGGGATACTTTGTTGCGAAAGGAGGAATGTCGCAAATGTCCTTGACTTATACATACAGCTGAGTTTTACAATCCTTTTTGCTATTATTGAGTAAATGAAAACAATTTTGGTCGATGCGGTAGATACTTTTGTTATCGAAGGGCAAGGTGTTTATAAGCCGATGTTCGATCTTCTGGAGAAATACCCGAATAAAAAGATCATCTTAACGAATGCAAACGATGAACAGATGGTACCCTTTAGCCTCACCAATTTGCCTTACGAGCTTTATACCCTCAGGCACAATCCAGACAAAGTGGATCCGAAGTACTTTTATCAGATGTTGAAGAATTTTAATCTTCGGTCAGATGATGTCGTGTATTTCGAGCACAACCCCGAAGCAGTAAAGAGCGCACAATCACTAGGCATAACATCATATCGCTACGATCCGGAAAAGAAGGACTTGGAAGCCCTAAAGCTTTTCTTAGACGAAAATACTACTACCACGACCTAGGATTTAGCTTCAAATTTTCGGTGTAAGGCTAGAAACGATCGCAACTGAGATATAATACCTTTGTGGTGGGTTATCAAATCTTCCAACTTAAAGTTGATCAAGTAAACGAGTTCTTCGTCTTGTTTGAAGAAATTGTCTGGTCTGACTTCAAAGAGTGGACAAAGGAATCTAAAGAAAAGTGGCTGAAGGAAGATTATTCACCAGATTTCTGGAAAAATCTCGTCCAAGATGGCAAGTGTCCTATTTTCGTCGCCCTTGAAGGTACTAAGATGGTCGGATATGTTGCAATAGAAACTCTTAATTTTGGTGTGGCATATTTAGGCTGGGTCGGGGTCCTCAAAGACCGTCGGCGTAAAGGCCTAGCCAAAGAGATCGTGACAACTGTTGAAAAGTGGGCCAAGGAACACCAGGTTCACAAAATTGAATTAGAGACACAGGTAATCGATTTATTGCCGTTCTTTCTAAAGTTAGGGTTCTCTCTTGAGGGTGTTCGTCCAAACAGTTGGCAAAACCTTGATAACTATATGTTCGGCAAGGTACTTCGAGACTAATTTGGGAATTGTTATAAGCCATCGTCCGAGGCTAAACCACTATTATCGGTCCTCTAAAATCCCATTTTGTGAAAAAACACCAAACTCCGTGAAATATTCTGAGGCTAAATAATAGGTTCTAATGGGTAAGCCCCGCAACATAGAAAAACGGACTCCATTTCGGAGTCTGTTTTTGTATCTGGACGGGAGGAGCAGTTTACCCTGAAAACGAAGTTTTTAGGGACTCCCGGCCCCGCAACCCTGGCCTGTTCGTACTCCCACGCCCCTTGACCAAGATATATAAAAATGATTAACTGGGGTAAAGGTATGCCAAAAGATCTGTGGCCGTTTAGTAGTTTCTGGAGCGGACTTGGGTTCTTGCTCTTCTGGGATGGTTTATGGAGAGCTATAGATTCCCTGGGCAACTACTTTTATAAGGGAACGCCTCAGGACCAATTTCTGTTTTATTTTATAAGTAGTCTAGTATTTGTCGGAGTTGGATATTTTCTTCTAAGATCTGGAGATCGTAAAGTCCGGAAAGCAAAGTAAATATGTTCTAATTTCTTCGTACCCACGACAGTCAGAAAATCTTATAAGTTATTGTCCGAAGCTAAATTACTACTATAAGTCTTCAAAAACTCCGTTTTGTGAAAAGGTACAGTCTACGCGGAAGTGCACCACTTCGAATTAAGTAGTTGACTCATTTTCTCATAAGGAGTCAAAAATCCTAAGACCTTTCGGGGCAGGTTGTTCATCCAATTTTCCACGTAGGCCACCTCTTCTTCGGTTACTTCATCCAGGCTAGTGTGTTTGGGAAAGAACCTCCGGAGATATTTAATGGTGTTTTCGTTAGTTCCCCTCTCCCAGGCGTGATACGGATGGCAATAGTAGACATCTAACCCCAGCCTCTGGCTGATGATTTTGTGATTGGTGTTTTCAGATCCATTGTCCATCGTTAGAGTCCGTCTTAACTCTTTGGGAAGCTTTCCCAGTCTATGAGTTAAGGCCATGGTTTTGGAGAAGGCTTTCCTGGTGGGCAGTAGATCCAGAAGCGTGGCCTTGGTCACCCGTTCAACCGTGACTGAGACGGCTTTTCGATTACCTCTGATCCCTTCCATATTGTCACTTTCCCAATCTCCGACTCGAATTCGAAGGTTAACAGCGGCAGGACGAAGGTCAATCGAAACAGCTTCGGGAATACGGCTTTCCCGATGGACTCCTCTTCCCCTGGCTTTCCTTCGTTTCTTTCGGGACAGGGCCAGATTTTCCCAGAGGTGGTATCCCCTGGCTTTCTTAGAGTAGATGTACTGGTAGATGGTTTCTTTGGTAATTCTTTTGTCGAGATGGTCCAGTATCAATCTCCCTGCGATTGTCTCCGGGCTCCAGCGGTAGGGTTTTCTCAGGTGTTCCCGGACATAGAGGAAGATGAGCGGCTCTTTAAGGGGAGCTTGGTAGCGTTGATCCTCGGCTCGTTTGTCTGCCTGATTCTGGGCGCGACAGGGAATGTAAACTCTTCCATATTTGGCATTACGGGAATACTCCCGAGAGACGGTGGTATGGTCACGGCTTAATACCTTGGCAATGTCACGAAAAGATAACCCCTGCTCCTTAAGGGCATAGACCCTTTCCCGTTCCTCTAGACTTAGATGGTGGTAAGTCTTCACTGGTTACACCTCCTTTCAGGCAGATATCGGATTCTACCTAAAAGTGGTGCACTTCGTTTTAGAACCTACCAAAACTCCCAAACTCCGTGAAATAATTCGAGGCTAAATAATAGGTTCTGATTTCATAGCATCCCCGCAACTAAGGTTAGTTTGAAACTGCCGACTCTCTTTGAAGAAGTGCCTCTTTCTCAAGTACATAGCCTGTAATTTCCATGGGGTGCTTAGCTCGGGTGTTTAACTCCTCTACGGGGATGGGTAAGGAGGCAGTTTTTTCGGTTTTAGCCCCATAAAACAGGCGAGTAATCTTGGCTTTGAGCATGGCCGAAAAACAGGTGGGGCAAGGCTCAGATGAAGTATAAAAGGTATACCCAGAAAGAGAAACATTTTTCAGCTTTAAGCACAAACCCCGAATTGCATTTATCTCTCCATGGGCCGTTGGATCGAATAGCTCGTTGACCCTATCGTGATCTTTCCAAACAATTTTCCCTTTTGGATCAACTATCAACACGCCAAAAGGCTTTTGTCCTTCTTTTAATGCTTTTTCGGCCTCTTTGATTGCCGAGGACATGTAGTCTTCTTCAGTCATAATTCAAGGATACACTACGTGTTAAGTGTTCAGGAACTTAATAGATAAATTCTGATTTCTTTGCATCTCCACAACCTAAGTTTTTGCATTTCTTCTGGGTACATCGCATACTCTACTTGTGAAAGCGAAAGGTTCTAGTGGCCTATTGATTATTTTTTCCACATTTCTTTTTCTGGTATTGGCGGGTGGGGTTTACTTCTATTCAAAAAACAAAAACCTCCAGGCAATAAAAAGTTATGATGATTGCGTTAAGGCCGGTTATCCAGCGCTTCGTTCGTATCCCGGCCTGTGTAATACTCCCGATGGAGGACATTTTGTCCAAGAGATAAGCGTAGAGGAGAAGAAAAAAATCATTCCTCCTACTTCCAAACCCACACCTTTAACAGGCAACAAATCGCAGGATTGTATTAAAGAAGAAACATATAATCTAGAAAGTAATAAATACATTCGAGGGGATGAACTTTCAGTCGAATTTTATGCTACCCCATCGGCAGATGTCATTAAAAAACTTGTGAGATACTATAAGTTAGAGGTGATCCAAATTTATGAACAACCAAATGTAATATTTAAAATTAGTAAAGAAAAAGCCCCAACAGTAAAGTGCCAGTTAAAAAATGAGCCGGAAATTAAAGATGTAGTATTTATCGAAAGTGAGCCACTTCCTTAGAAAAAATCTTGCACCTGATAAACACAACCTACAATTACCAAATCTAAAATAGGTTCTGATTTCTTCGCACACTAAAAAAACCATATGTGTTTTTTGAGTGTAAACACTGAAAAAGTCTTGTGAGACTTTTTGGGTGAAAACCCGCTTCGTCATTCCATTCCTCAGTGCAAGCGCATTAAGGAAGGTATTTTTTGAGACCGAGTTTGCGGGTTCTAATGTCAACCTTGGATGAATTTACCATGTCGCTGGAGCGATGCATGGTATGGCAAGAAGTAGTGTTCGTCGACTTCGTCAAGTCGGGCTTGGTTTCGTTGGGGTTTAGCTTTGTGACAGGTCAAACTAAAATATACTGCCCTATTCTTGTATTATAGATATATGACAGTGGGCGCAGTGGCTGTGGAGACGACTCAAGGCTCACCGCCGATGGTGGAGCTTGTAAGGTCGGCCATTAAATGGTACCGCCAACGCGGTGGAGGCCAATATGAAGGGAATGGACTGACAGTATATGACCAAGCGGCAGAATTTTTAACCCAAAGAAGATTCTTTGCACAACGTGTAGCTGAGTTAGTGGGTGACCAACCGGATCAAATGATAGTTGAACTTGCCGCAGGTACGGGGTTGGTGTCTTCGGTGTTAAAGGCTAAATTAACGAAGTCAAAACTGGCCTTTTTTGACCTTTCTCTCTCGGCGTTGCAAGAACTTAGACGTAGACTAAGGGGCGATGCCGATGCGTCTGTTGCTAATTTTTTTAGTCTTCCAATTGCTTCGGAGTCAGTTGATAAGGTAGTGATTGTAGGAGGTTATCGATATGTCGGAGAAGGAAATGAGGATGCATTTTGGAGAGAAGTAGGTAGAGTTGTAAAAAAGGACGGAAGTGTTTATATCGCTCAATTTAAGCCGCGTATTTCTTCGATGAAGGGGAATGATGTCTTCGAGGTAATAGATGATCCAACTAAGAAAGATATTCCGATAAAACACGGTTTATATCTTACTAGCCTGGTAGATTTTGAGTCAGATGGCCCATGGCAACCGGAACAGATTGCGGAGATGGATACATTTGATTCAAGGGTGACTTTATTCACAAAGACGGTAGTTACCGGCCGGTACGAACTTGTGCGGTTTATCAAGAGGCCGGATAAGTAGTTTTAGACTTAACAAATGAGGGGTAGTGATAAAACACGGGCAAAATGGCAAGGTCGCAGACCGTCTTAACCTTTTGACAAAGAGTCTGGTGCCAATTCCCTGCGTGTAGTAATCTCTTTGATAAGCCATTTGTGTGAATCCAAGTTTTTTATAAAGTTTCCAGGATTTGTCGCCCTCCGCTTCCTTTGAAGTCCAAAGAGAAATCCAGACTCGGCTTTGAAAACGTTGTAGAAAATAGTTAATTAACTTTGTAGCGACACCTTTGCGCCGAAAACTAGGAGATACATAAACCATGTCAATAGAGATATTTCTATCCTTAGCAGAGTCTTTTGGTGTCGAGTACTTTAAACAGGCAACCTCACTTCCGTTTCTAACAAAAGCGATTTTCTCGCCAACAAGGACGATCTGGTCGCGCATGGCCCAATTATATAAATGCTTGCAATATTGCTCAAATACAATGCTAAAATAAATGTAAGATGTTGCCCAACCCGATTCTTTTCGGTAAGCCTCTAAATATTTGGCTGGGACTACTAGCTCTAATACTATTAATCTTACAGATCCTAATAGGAAGAAGAATTATCAAGGTACCGTTTAGTTATCATACCAATATAGTTTGGAAAATCCTTCTTGCCGTAGTTCTGCTTCACGCCTATTACGGGTTTGAGATTTACTTCCTTCAATAAATCAATAAAGTTTATTCCTTCCTCAATTCCTTAAGCACGGGCTAAAAAAGTGGGATAATCAGCCCGTGGCAAGCATTAACTCAGAGTGGTTCAGACAAAAAATGTCCAGGCTGGAAAGCACTCTTCGTCTTCCACGAATGATTTGGTTCGGTAGTCTTCTCTTTTTCGAGCGACCCATGATCCCGTGGCTGTTATCAGGATTAGCCATTTGGCTAATAAGTAAAAATTTTTTAATGTCAATTATTACCGGTTTCTTATTCGCCCTCGGTTATGAAATTTTTACTTTGAATAAGCGACATACCCAGGTTGTGCTGCCAAGGCATTTAAAAAATGTTGACATAATTCGAGAGCTATATAACAAAAGTAAATCGCACCTTGGAAATACTCTAATCAGAGACATCGAAATTTCTGTGGATAAAGCAAGCTGGGATACGGTTAATATTGGCTATATTGGTGTTTCTTCATGGGGTTGGGAAATTATCTTTCGAATTCTCTACCCGTTGTTAACCAAAAGCCGGATTCCGTATCAGCATCTGCTGATCGGATTTCCCAATAAAACAACCGAAGCTGATCAAAAACTGTGGGAAGTGGCCCATACCAAAGACCTCGCAAAGCAAAGAAAAATCCTAACACGTTACTTAGATGAATATGGTAGTCGGGTGGATGACGTAGATTTAATGTATCCGACACTCAGGGAGCGTCCGGCAGTCGTGCAGGAATTTTTAAAGTTATATAAAAAGATACAATCACCCGAAATACGTCAGCTAAGAGCAAGAGAGATACGCCAAAGGAGTGAACTACAAATATCTGCACAGCTTAGAATTCCTCCGTTTATTTTTAAAAGACTGCTTAAGCGAGTTCAGGATGCGGTTAGATTAAGAGAAGATCGAAGGTTTTATGCTTTTGAAGGAGATTATTATCTCCGGCAGATGCTTCTGCGTTTAGCGAATCTGTCTGGTATTTCTCAGAGTCAATTGTTCAAAATGTCGTGGCAGGAGGTTAAAAATGAAGCTATCAGGTAAGGCGGCCAGTAGTGGCGAGGTTACCGCTGTGGCACGGGTCATTACCTCGTTGGATAAGATATCCAGCTTTGGGCCCGGCGAAATACTGGTGACCGTGGCTACATGCCCTATGTGGACACCGGTGATAGCTGCCGCTGGAGGAGTAGTCACCGAAACCGGAGGCGCCTTATGTCATGCTGCAATTGTGTCACGGGAGTATGGAATCCCAGCCGTAGTCGCTCTTAAAGATGCGACAAAAAAGATCAGAGATGGCCAGATAGTGAAAGTAGATGGTACAAAGGGGACGGTTGAAATTATAAACGATGCCCACCGACGTTAGAGGCAACCTCGTCATTATATTGAATGATTAACAAGCGACCAACCAGAAAGGAAATGTTAAGGAGTGTATTCAAGCTTTATACGCTCTTTAACGCCGGGAAAATAAAAACCCTGCCGCAACATGAAGTAAACCCCGGGCTTGATAAGAGTAGTCGGGAAAACTACTTATACTTTACTCTCCCGCCCTCAATTAACTTCCAAAGAAGTTCCCCGGCGATGTGGAAAGCCGCCCTAGGGACCTTTGAAGATTCAAAGACAAAATATATCTTTTTACCGGAAGAAGTTGTTAAGAGCAGTCGGAAAAGGATCCAATTTGATCTAATGAAGCACAAGTTGGCACTACAACGGAATAAACACACAGACATTTGGATCGCGATAAGTATGGTTATGCACAAATTATTCAAAGATGACCCGAGAGAATTATTAAAAATGGGTAAATGGGATGTCTTAAAAGTTCAAGAACTGATTCGGGCAAAACAAATTCCTTATCTACAAGGCCCGAAGATGTCTAACTACTGGCTCTATATCTTGTCCCACTACACAGACGCCAGGTTTACTAATATGCAAGAAATATCCATCATCCCCGACACACATGTTTTACAGTCCTCGGTGAAATTGGGACTTACTGATCAAACAACTTCGCCGCTGGTGGTGGCAAAGCTTTGGAAGGAACTGTTAGCCGGGAGCGGAATTTATCCGGTCGATATGCATCCGGTTTTGTGGAATTGGAGCAGAAATAATTTTTCACCAAACGTTTCTGATTAAGTGTATATCCTAAAACCCATTTACCGGTTCAAACTACTTGCTATATCTAAAGCCGCCGATTTATGGCACAACTTGTAGCAAGATAACTTCTGGATTGGCATAAACCCGCTTCAGAAAAGGATACTCAAGTAAATTTTTTCCGAGCGATCGTTCTTGAGGTCCCCAATAAATATAAGAAACCCGCTCATTTAGAAGATAGTTTTTTGACTCTTCCTCGTTCATTACACCACCATAAAATGAAGTAAGCTTAGTTGATTTTTCTCGATAATCATTAGGATCCTCAGTAACATTACCGGCAAGTGTGCCGTTGCCCGAGAGCGGCGGTAAAAGGCTTGCCGCTTCATAAAGCGCCGCAACAATGGTGTTCTCAGACGTGTTGCGATAAAGCCAATCATACGCTTGTACTTGAGTTTTTATTGGATAAACAATGGAAGAGAATGACGAAAGTAGTTGATACTCTTCGTTAAGTGCAGTTCGAATAGAAAAAACTGAAGGATATAAAGCTAGGATAAGAAATACTGAAAATAATGCCTTGCTCCACGTTTGCGAGAAATAATTTAAGAGAGAATACACGCCATAGGAGGCTAACACCGCAAGCGGTATAAATATCGGCGGCCTTAAGAGCCGAAGGCGATTTATCTGAATGACATCCGAAAAGAGAATTAAAAGGATAAAAGTGAAAAGCCAAGAAATTAATAAATAAAGACTGTCGGCCGGAAGAATGATTTTCTTCTTCAAAATTACAATCGCAATTACAAAGACAAGTGCAGAAGGAATCAGTACTGGGAAAAGAAAGAAAAAGGAGGCAGGCGAAAACGGGTTTTGACTTTGGATATATCTAGCGACACCCATCCAAACCGGTTGCGTCCGTAACTGGAAGAAATAAATTAAGCTAGGAATGATGGCTGCTACCATTGAGCCAAGATAAAGAACTGTTAATACAATAGTGTCTCTATTATTATGGAATAAAGCCCACGCAAACAAGAAAACGGTAATAGCTAAAAAGGCAGTTATCGCAGAAACAGTATCTGTCCAAGTTGCAAGAGATGTCAATATAAAAATTTGAAGATATGTAGGAATCCTCAACTCATTTTTTCGTATCACCTTCAAGTATAGAACCAGTAGAAGAAACATCGCAATCAGTCCAGTTTGAATATGGGGCATAGTATTGAAACGATAGACAACATTCATTTCTCGAAAATAAGGAGTATTGGTAATCCAGGAGATTTCCGACGGGAGAAGAGACATAATATTAGTAGGTAGTGGACCGGTAAATAAACTAAGTAACCAAGCACCAAGTCGAATGATTGGACGATTCTCCGGAACAATAGCCTTGATAAATTCCCATATTGACCACAGGAGAATAATTGCCAGAAGAAACCGTGAAAGATTAAAAATAATTGGACCGGGCGGTATGTACGAAGGAATCTTAAACACTTTGAAAAGAAGTTGAAGCGGGGGATTTATAATTTTACCTAGAAGCAAATATTCTTCATGAAAAAAAGATCCTGGATGAGGTAGGGAACTAAATTTATTAAGAACCGTCCATCGTCCCCGAACGCCTTGTGTAACTGCGTGAACCATGACGTTATAGTCGTCTGAAAATCCGAATGTTCCGGCAAAAACTTTATCGGTGGGGGTGGAACTCCAGCGATAGATCATGATTGAAGTTGGAAGGGCAAGAAAGATTGCGGCACTTATCAAAATAACAAGTTTAGATTTCATAAGAAACCATACTCAGAATACAATATTTTGAACCTCAGAAGATAGGGTACAGTATTTGTTTGGAGTTAAAGAAGGGAGGGGTGATTTGATTGCTGAGATTTACCAAAATGATTATAAGCGGCGGGGGTAGCAACGCGGCCTCGAGGGGTACGTTTGAGGAAGCCGACTTGCATAAGATAGGGTTCGATAACTTCCTCTATCGTGCCGATATCCTCAGAAATAGTAGCGGCAAGAGTTTCCAGGCCGACGGGCCCACCGTCGAATTTATCAATAATTGCCAAGAGAAATCGCCGGTCGGAGTTATCCAGACCAAGAGGATCAACCTCTAGCATGTTGAGTGCTTGCATGAGGAGTTTGTCGGTAACTTCACCAGTACCGTGTACTTGGGCCACGTCTCGGGCACGCTTAAGCAGTCGTAGGGCGATTCTGGGTGTACCGCGGGCACGCTTCGCCAACTGATGGGTGGCAAGTTGGCCTATCGGACATTTAAGCTTACTGGCAGCGCGGGAAATAATGATCGCTAGTTCTTCAGGAGAATAAAACGCCAGGCGATGAGTGATGCCAAATCTATCTCTCAGGGGGGCAGAGAGCAGGCCGATGCGGGTGGTTGCTCCTACAATAGTGATATGAGGAAGGTCAAGTCTTAAAGTTCGGGCGGAAGGACCTTTGCCAAGAACAATATCGAGAGCAAAATCCTCCATGGCCGGATACAAAGCCTCTTCAACGACCTTGCTAAGACGGTGGATCTCGTCGATAAAAAGAATATCGTTCGGTTCCAGATTGGTAAGAATAGATGCCAGGTCTCCGGCTCGCTCTATAGCGGGTCCCGAGGTCACACGTATATTACTTCCCATCTCTCCCGCGATAAGATGAGAAAGAGTAGTTTTACCTAAACCCGGGGGCCCGTAGAGAAGAGTGTGTTCCATCGGTTCTCCGCGTTTCCTAGCCGCTGCAAGGGCGACCTTAAGTGATCGCTTAACATTCTCCTGGCCGGTAAATTCCTCCCATTTAGCGGCTCTTAAGGATACAAAAAGCGACTCTTCTTCCGGGGATTTTACGACAGAAACGTCTCCTTGATTTGTGATATCTTTCTTCATAAATTCTAGCTAACCAGGTTTATCCATTTGGCGCAGAGCAAAGCGGACTTGTTCTTTAATGGTCGATATTTCAGGGGGCATCTTGCGAACAACCTCGATCGCTTCAGCCTTGGAATAACCCATCGAAAGCAAAGCCTGGATTATTTCGCTTGTCGCCTGGTCATCGCCGCTTAAATCCAGGTTTACAGTACTGCCAAGTTTACTTTTAAGCTCGATGATGATTTTCTGAGCATTTTTCTTACCTAAGCGGGGCACGAGAGTAAAAAAACCCTCGTCTGCTTTAACAATGGCTTGTTTAACGGCTTCGGCACCGTGATCCAATATGCCCAGCGCAGTTTTGGGACCTATGCCCGAGACGTTTATTAAGTGTTTGAAGATTGTCAGATCACCTATGTTCACAAAGCCGTAAAGATCAATCAATTCCTCCCGAACGTGAGTATGGATATGTAGTTCTATTTCTTCACCAATGACAATTTTTGCCAATTGAGAAGGGGGAACAAACACTAAGTAACCGACCCCTCCGACAAGAAGCGTGACCGAATCCCCAGTTTTATGGTGAGCCTTTCCGGTAAGGTAACTGATCATTAGTTTATGGTGAGTTTTTTAAGCTTATACGAAAACAGATGTGTTATCGCAATTGCCAAAGCATCAGCCGTATCGTCTGACTTTGGGATTGAGGGCAATTTCAAGATCGATTTTACCATTAACTGGATTTGATGCTTGTCGGCTTGTCCGTATCCGCTGACCGCTTGTTTTACCTGAAGAGGTGTATAAGCAAATGTCGGTATATTTGCCATTTCAGCTGTCAGAAGAATAACTCCTCTTGCTTGTCCGACGGAAATAGCCGTTTTGGCATTCGCAGCAAAAAATATTTTTTCGATGGAGAGAGCATCTGGGCGTTGGTTATGTATAGTCTTTGATACAAATTCTTTGATTTCTAACAATCTCTTTTCTTCACGATCTTTTTTTGAAGTAGTAAAGCAGCCCGCATCGATGTAGCGCAGTACGCCATTTTCTTCCGAAACGAAACCCCAACCTAGACGGTCTATCCCCGGATCAATTCCAAGAACCAACATGAGAAGATTATAGGGTGAATGGGCAAGAGAGGATAGTGATTTGTGAAAAAGGATTACGCAACCTCGGGCTGGTCCGTTAGGTCCATCTGGGCATCGGATTTCGTTTGATGAACTACTTGATCACGGTGATGGGGAGGACTATAGAGGGTATAAAATTTAAGGTTGTCAGTTGGGGAAATGTTTATTACGTTATGCTCCAGTCCGGCAGGAACCACCACCGCAAAACCGTCTGACACAGTAAATTCCTCTTGATCTATCTGTACTCTGCCTTGGCCTTTTTCAAATCGGAAAAACTGATCGACATCGGGGTGGACCTCCTTACCGATTTCTTCCCCAGGTTGAAGGCACATAAGCACAAGCTGCGTGTGCTTGCCGGTAAATATCACAGACCGAAAATTAGAGTTATTTAGAGTCAGGTCTTCAATATTGTCAACAAATCCAGACATAGGTTTCAATAATAATTGTAAATGCGGTATATCTGCTATGCAATAGACGACTGTCTTTGGCAAAGATTAATGAAAAACAAAAGTTTTTTTATTTTAACCTTTGAAGAAAGTCATAATCAACGCAATTCCAGCGATTGTCATACAGGTAAAAGTTAGGCCAAGCAAAGCGCTAGACAACCGCCCACTTTTGTACTGACCCATAATTTTTTCATCGCGAGCGATTAACCAGATCACAAAAATAAGCGGAGCGGCAACGATACCATTAATAACAGCAGTGTAGATTAGTGCTTTAACCGGATTAATACCAATAAAATTCATTAACAATCCCAATAAAGTAGCCACGGTTATTACGCCATAGAAGCCGCGAGCCCTACTTAGTTTCAGATTAAGACCCTCTTTCCAATTCATGGCCTCCGAGAGGGCGTAAGCCGCTGATCCTGCAAGCACGGGCACAGAAAGGAATCCAAGGCCGATAATCCCAGTTGCAAATAAAAGCTTCGCTAAGTAGCCGGAATTCGGGAAACTCTGGACTAAAGGCTCAAGGGCTTTGGCAGCATCAGCTGCGGAAGCAATATCGGTGATTCCGTTTTGATGCATAACCGTTGCCCCAACCACGATAATCGACCATGCCCCTATTTGGGAAAATATCATCCCCACCAAAGTATCAATTTGTATACTTTGAATAAATTTAACGTTTATTTTTGGTTGATTATCCCTTACAAGAAGATGTTTGGCACGTTCCTCTTCCGTTTCCTCAGAGGCTTGCCAAAAAAACATATAGGGCGAGATGGTTGTACCCAAGACGGCTGTAATAACGAATAAGAAATCAAAACTAAGTTCAAAATGAGGAAAAATTGAAGATTTCAAGATCGTGATCCATTGTTGATTCACAATCAAAACAGTAATCGGGTATGCAATCAGCGAAAGTGTAAGCCATTTTAGGACACGAGCGTATCTTTTATATGAAGTAAAGATTTCTAAACCCAGAATTATTGCTGTAAATAATAATGCGAGCAGCGTGAAGTTCATAGGAATTATTAATCCCGCCGCTGCCGCCATCGCTCCGATGTCCGCACCTATATTAATAGTGTTGGCAATAAGAACTAAAAGCACTACTACGAATAAAATTTTCTTGCTAAAGTGTTCCCGAATTACCGCGGAGATCCCTTTGCCGGTAACCGCCCCGATTCTGGCGCAAGCCTCCTGAACTGCTACTTGAAGCGGAAGCATGAAGAGAGCAGTCCAGAGCTGCCCAAAGCCAAACTGTGCACCGGTTTGGGAATAAGTGGCAATGCCCGAAGGATCATCATCGGCTGCACCAGTGATAAACCCTGGACCGAGTATCTTCAAGAATTTATTTAACTTTCGGATAAGTAGCACAACGTTTATTTTAATTTATTGTGGATTACTTATCTCGATAGATCAAGCTGCCCTTGGTGGATCCTCTTTGCCAAATGATCAAAGACCTTGCTGGGCAGTGAACAATACACCGCTCTAACTGGGCATCTCTGCTAAGGATTAATATCATTTTTTTGTTAAAAAAGAGGTAATTATCATTGTCGGTTTCAAGTGATTGGAATAAAATAGCCCTCAATATGAAAGCAATAATTTCGGTAGGAAACTTAATTAAAAAGTATAAGGATAAGGAACCACAAGTCTCTCGCCGGAAAATCGGAGTGATTTACAAACAGTATGTTATTAAATGAAAATATTAACGCACCGGAGTTTGTAGGACTAACTAATTGGTTAAATTTAAAGTCTGGAAAAAGCGAGCTTAAGCTAAGTGATCTCAGGGGAAATGCAGTTTTAGTCGATTTTTGGACATACACCTGTATTAACTGTATCCGTACACTCCCCTTTATAACTTCGTGGTATGAAAAGTATAAAGATCAGGGTTTTGTGGTTGTGGGTGTGCATACACCAGAATTTGAATTTGAGAAAAAATCGAAAAATGTTACCTCCGCGGTAAAACGATTCGGAATTAACTATCCTGTCGCCCAAGATAACAACTACGCTACCTGGAATAGTTACGCTAACCATTATTGGCCTGCGGAATACTTAATTGATACACAAGGAAAAATAAGACGAATACACTTTGGAGAAGGGGAATATGACAAAACAGAAATGACGATCCAGCTCTTGCTCAAAAGAACAGGCAAGCGAGTTGATAATGGACTTATTTGTCTACCCGATCAAACCCCTCGTTTACATCTTTCTCCAGAAACATATTTAGGTTCAGAAAGGATGGCTTATTACTTTCCAGGTGGAAACGTCAGAAACGGAACGGATGAATTTGATCTTACAGAATACCCAGAACGTGATTCCTTTAGCCTTGGTGGTCGCTGGACAATTACCGAAGATAGGGCAACAGCCAAGGAGGGAAGCGTACTGACTTATAATTTCTATGCCGAGAAAGTATTTTTAGTCATGCATCCAACGGGTAACAAAGTGGCAAAAATTGAAGTCTTTCTAGATAATGATCGAGTGGCAAAAACCGACTGGGGTAAAGACGTAAAAGGTGGCGTTGCAACAATTAACAGTGACAGACTTTATAACTTAATCGATCTCAAGGGAGCGGCAGAAAACCACATTTTAAAATTGGTAGTTGCAGAATCTGAAGTTGAGCTGTTTGCTTTTACTTTTGGTTAATAAACTAGATAAAGGTGTAAACAAAGGGGGCGATACCAGCGGTCGATTCAACCACAAGCACGGCGATAAAAAGGATTAAAAGAATAAAGATAGGAATCATCCACCACAGCTTTCTTTGCCAAAAGAAAGCCAGTAAACTATTAAAAATATTAATCTTAGTTCCTATCGATGACAGTTTGCCCATGTTTCTAGTTTATCGTATTTTCCCCTTTTCAACTAGGTAGTTTCCCAAAACGAGGACGTCAATTCCGCTTCGCGTAAAAGTCGAAATGGCATCCGAAGGGGAATTAACAATTGGTTCTCCTTTTAAGTTAAAAGAGGTATTTAACAAAACATACGTCCCGGTCTTATCTCCGAATCTCTTTACTACGTCAAAATAACGTGGGTTAACTTTGCGATCAATTACTTGAAGTCGCCCGGTACCGTCAACATGTGTTACTGCTGGTATTTCTTTTTGTTTATTCTTTCTAACGTTACAAACAATTGTCATAAACTTAGCCGGTTGCGACTTCGTTACATTCGGAAGATCAAAATATACATGTGCCTTCGAAGCGATTACTACCGGTGCAAACGGTCGAAATGGTTCACGGAACTTAATTTTAACGTTTATATTATCCTTCATGTCTTTCTTGCGAGGGTTAGCTAGGATACTTCTGTTCCCAAGGGCTCTCGGACCCCACTCCAGTCGATCTTGGAACCAACCCACAACCTGTCCACCGATCAGCTTCTTGACAACAAAGTCAGTAAGTTCTTTACGTGCAAATTTTTTATATAAAAGATGATTACTATTTAATGCTTTGACAATCTCCTGATCGCTAAATTTTGGCCCAAGATAACTGTTGGTTAATGTAAAAGATTTTTTCTCCTTAGCTATAAAGCGGCTTACATAGAGGGCTGACCCCATCGCGCCACCGCTGTCGCCAGCCGCCGGTTGGACAAAAAGCGTTTTAAACGGGGTTTCTTTTACGATACGGCCATTGGCAACTCCGTTAAGTCCTACGCCACCGGCTAAACATAGCCTGGTCAGTTTTGTTTCTTGATGCAGGTGTCGTGCTTGGGTAAGAATTATCTCCTCGGTGATTTCTTGAAGACTGGCCGCAATATCGGCATATACCTGGTTTTCTTTGGCAAGTTTTTTATTAAGCGGCTGATCCTTATAATAAATTGGGTAACCGCTTTTCAGGGTGAAAAACGGCGAACCAGGAGTTCTTGGTTGACCAAGGATTTTCGGAACCAAAGGGGAAAACATTTTATCGGTAGAATGTGGGAAGTCAAAATATTTCAGATTTAATTGGATACTGCCGTCATCAAACAGGTGAAAGAGTTTATAAATTTCCTTTTTATAGTTGGGTTTACCGAAACCGGCCATCCCCATAACTTTGTACTCTCCTTCGTTTACTTCAAAACCTAAAAAAGCGGTGATAGTGGCATAGAGCAGGCCTACAGAATGGGGAAAGTTCATCTCTTTAACCAATTGAATTCTATCTGGACTGCCGGTTCCGTAAACCGAAGAGGTCCACTCTCCGACCCCATCGTTGGTAAGTATGGCTGCTTGCTTAAATCCTGACGGAAGAAAGGCGGACGCAGCGTGGGATAGATGATGAGGCAAGAAAAGGATTTTGTCTTCTTTGACACCTAATTTTTCGATGATGTGTGATTTTATCCACAACTTTTGTATAAACCATGTGGTAACTGTTTTATGGAAGTAATCAAAAGATTGTGGATAAGTTTGGAAGATAGTTAAAAAGAGACGCTCCAGTTTTAAAAACGGTTTTTCGTAGAACACCACATAATCAAGGTCTTTTGAAATCAAATGAGCAAAGTCCAAACAAAAGTTAATGGCACTTATCGGAAAGTCGGAGTCGTGTTTTTTTCTGGTAAATCTTTCTTCCTCGGCGGCGGCAACAACCACACCATTCTTAACTAAGCAAGCAGCCGCATCATGATAATAACAAGAAATGCCCAATATATTAGCCATATCACATCTCCTTTATTTTATTTTCCGCGTCGGAAAAAGACCACGGTTGCCAATTAGTTTTAATGTTACCTTGTCGGAGCGTGTCATGAGTTAGGCGAAACCAAATTCCCAGTGGAACCAAGAGCGTGAAGTAGATTATTCCTAAAATTATTTTGGCTTGGAACTCCATCGCCACTCGGGAAATCTCTTTCCATCTTTTCCAAAGTTGTGAGATATTTTGTTTCATTTTATTTATCAATTATCTCGCGAATCTTGCCAGAAACAAGCTGGCCAACCAGTTCGTTCCCTCGGTCATTCCAATGAGTATCATTTTCTTTGTAATAATCAATTGGGTTCCCAGAAAGTATCTCTGGCGTTAGATCATACAACTTAGCAGAAAGGCCATTCTTTTGAAAATACTCAGAAATAATTCTTTGAAGTTTATAAATATTATCATCAGCTAAAGAGTCGTTGCTCATAAGCTTTGCCTGCCACTTAGAAGTCTCAAAGACAAGAAGCATAGGAATGTCTTGAGAATACAATAATTTGTCTATTCCCGTCAGGACGAAAAGTAGTTTATCAAATTCCGGTTGGAGTTGGGGTAGACATCCTTCATCTTTATAAATGCAATCTGTAAAAGTTAAGTAATTGTAAAAGTTATTTTCCTGAAGTTGTCGGGCTTCGTCCGAGGGATGAAATAAAAAAGGTGCCGTGCGATCCAACCAATTGGCTAGCAGTACCCAAAGATGTGAATTGTACAAATATGGGTAGCGATAACGGAGCGGTATTATGCCATCCCACTGGCGTCCTTGCCCATCAACTTTTCGCCAATTAGAAACCACCTGAAGGGGGAGTCCATTCGCCTCTGTCCGAACCCACTGATTGGGTTTTAAATCAGCGATGTCATTTTGAAGATATAAGCCCAAGACAACGAGGTCAGGTTTTAGGGCTAAACCTTCAGCCTTAAGATATGCATAATAAGAGTCAGGGCTATATCCCCCATAAAATCCCGCGTTGATTACTTCTAAGTTGTGGTCCTCTCTTAGCAATGTCTGCGTAATATATGGCCAAGCTTTGTGAAAGTCATCCGCTCCTTCAACAAAGGAATCACCAACAACAAGCACACGATAGATAGTCGGCGGCTTTTCAATCAGAAATTCATCACTATGATATCCAAGAGAGTTAGTCGTAAAATCGCCATAACGAAGATTAGCTTTCCAGGTGAATGGCGCAAAATTACTCGGACGCCAGTAGCCACGACTCATTGCAATTGCCTCATCATAAGTAATTTGAGGTTTGATTTTCCTTACAAGGAATTCAAGGGAGGCAAGACCTAAGATTAAAACTAAAGTCGAGATGGACATTCCCAGAATTAGAGCTTTTGCTGAAAATATTAATTTATTGATATTCATAATTCGTTGTAACTACGGCGCTGTTTGGAAATAATTTTATCTCATCTTCCTCGGTGAAGTTAATATCCTTTTTTGGTATGTCATAAATGGTGAAAATAGTCTTTGCATTTTCTGTCGGAGTTTTGTGCCAGCGCCATAGAAGTAAATACTTGTAGTTATCCAGATAATTTGGAAGGTTCACAATATCAGGCCGAGGCTTAAGGGAGAAAGGCTGATTCTTGGATTGCTGATCGATATAATCAGCAATTTCTTCCTGGACTGATAACGGTAAGACGTATGGTCGACCCAACAAGACAAGTTGTCCGGACACTATTAAGTTAAAAGTATTAGCACCAATCAGAACAAGAAAGATTGTCAGAACCCTAGATCTTGGGTGTTCTTTTTGAAAAGTCGAAATTGAAAAGGCGATAAGTAAACTAATAATCGGAAAGAGAAATGTTAAGTAGTGTTGTTGAACTGAACCAAAGAAGATAATTGCCACAACGGATGCAATTGTTGTCTGAAGACAGATCCGAATAACCCAGGGAAGTTTTTTGCTTTTGATCAAAATTCCATACAGAAAAGCCAATAAGCCGATTGCGAATAATACAGAACCTATCGGGAAGAATAGAAGCTTTAATATATCAACCAAATTAATGACAGTATTCATCAAAGAAGAAATCGTCACTGCGTGACCCCAGTCAGCCACGCCGAAACTTGATAATATCCGATAAGGAAGCCATAGAAAAAATCTTAAAGTCATCGAAAAATGATTAGTGACATCATAATAAAGGAGCGGAGTAAGCGTTATAAGCACTGGCAACAGAAATAAAAAAATCTTTGACGTCAAAGATTTACAAGAATTCCGATGTGTATAGATAAAAACAAAAAGTACCAAAACCGCGGCCGCCAGATGCGTCTGGAGTAGAACCCCACAAATAAGTCCAAGAATTACAATATGCCCAGAAGTTAGAGCCCCTCTCCATCGAGCCATAAGAATTAAAAGTATTGTTACAAATATCGGAGCCAAGCTTGGATGCAAAGGCGTTCTCGACCAAAGGATAATCAAGGGGCTGGTCATGTAGAAAAAAGCCGCCACCGACGATGCCTTCTTGCCAATATATTTTTTGCCAAAATAATAAATAAGCGGCGCCACAAATGCGTCTAAAGCGGTCGAGAGAATGACGATAGATCGCGGATCACCCTGAGATACCATTAAAAAAGGTGTCCACAAATAATAAACAAAAGGTCCTAAATATAACCAACCAAGACTGGTAGGTGGACCGAGGAGCGCAAGTTGATGAGTTTGGACAATATTGTAAATAATAAGCAGGTCCCGCCCTGAATCACTGGATAGGGGAATAGAATTAAGGTCATAAGTACGAAGCAGCAAACCCAAAACAAAAAAAAGCAAAATTAGCATTATCACGGTTATTTTATCGCAAGAAGTATTTATTGTTTTGCTAAGATATAAGAAATGGGTGACAATTTACTCAGTAAAGTACTAACGATAACGATTCTTCTTTATTGGCCGATAAGTTTTTTGCTGGCAAATAATCCCAAAGATTTTATTACATCTTTTTTCCCCAACGTCGTTTTCATCATTTGCATATCTCTATATCAAAAGGGCGTAAGGTGGTGGACAGCTCCCTTATTAACTCTCGGTCTGGTAAATCCTGTCCTGATGATTTTTCCTTTATTTGTCGCCGCGTTCTGTTTTTGGTTAAAACCAACCAAAGTCAACTTGGCAATCCTATTTCTGGCAGTGATGATCAGCCTTACCCAGTTAAATACTTTTTATCAACACTCAGTTTTTAAGTACGATCGAGACACCTATCAACGAAAGATAGAACAAGGTTATCTCTATCCGAATGTCTTTTTAGCAAGAGTCTTTCAAAACAAACTTACCATATACCTAGAAAGAATTAGCTTTAATTTTTTTGCACTGTTGGACCCTAATAACTACTTTTTCAGTTTCCATCCGCGAGAGATCGTCGGTGATAATCAAAATTTAGATAAATTTCCCTTTTGGGCAATAGCATTTTTATTAATCGGATTATTTAAAATGCGAAGGCTTAAGCGACGCGACTGGTTTCTTCTCATAATCTTGACAGCATTAATAATTAATCTTTCAATTTTGGCAAAATTTGACCGTCACGACCTGGTTTTATATCTTCCCTTGTCGCTTGTAATAATTTCGGGCCTTAGGAAACTGTCAAGTTCATGGGTACAAATTGTCCTGTTATTAATTACAGCGGTCGAATACCTCCGTTTAATCTTTAGATATGCCTAAAAGGAGCGTCTTTTTAATCAGTTTAATACTCTTGGCGATTTCCATCTTGGGTGCCGCAATTAGATTCTACAAATTAGGTCAGGTACCAGCAGGACTTTATATTGATGAAGCCGCCCAGGGATACTCGGCTTATTCCATTCTAAAAACAGGCAAAGATGAATTTGGAAAAACGCTTCCGATTATTTTTAGATCTTTCACCGACTTTAAAACTCCGGTCTACATTTACTTGATCGTACCGCTTATACCCATCTTCGGGTTAACGTCTTTCGCGGTAAGATTTCCTTCATTTTTCTTTAGCGTTTTGACATTCCCGCTGCTGTTTCTTTTGCTTATCAGGGTCACCCATAAGCGTTATGCCATTGCCTTAGGAATTGTCACCACTTTTTTACTAGCGATTTCTCCTTGGCACACGCTCTTCGGCCGGACAAATTTTGAATGTAACGTCGCCCTCTTTTTTCTTTTACTAGGTGTTTATTTCTTTTACACAGGATTAAAGCATCGGTGGATGTTGGTGCTATCAGCATTAATGTTTGGTGTTTCAATAAACGCCTACCACTCCCAAAGGATCATAACGCCACTGATAGTAATATTTTTAACATGGCGATATCAACACGTACTTAAAGATAAGATATTTAGGAAACCTCTTTTAATAGCTGGTATATGCGGACTTCTTATTATGCTACCGCTTCTTTCCGTAGCCACAACCCCGGGATTTTTATCTCGGGCAAAGAGTCTTAATATTATCAGCCAACCCAATCGAAAACCGGCCGGGTATATATCAGATGTTACAGGGTGGGGCGGCCATATTGTAAACAGTTCTCTCTTTCTTACCTCGCGGGAATTTCTTTCGTTATATATCTCTTATTTTTCTCCCAGGAATATGTTTAATTTGGGTGATTACGGACCCAGAAGTTCCTTTCCGGCATTAGCCACTTTCTTTTCGTGGCAATTTCCTTTTTATATCTTCGGCTTATATATCGTTATTAAAAAAAAGGAACTGGGAGAACTAAGAAATTTAACCCTCGTGCTTCTTTTGGTTTCGCCAATTCCGGCAGCGGTTACAGGTGATCCCTATACGACAATTCGTGCCCTCCCGCTTGTTATCCCGCAACTTATTGTTATTGGCTTGGGAATTATTTTTAGTTTTCTTTATTTAAGAAATCATCTGAGGATTATATTTGCGACAGTTCTGGTCTTCCTGTCGATTTATTCTTTATTACAACTTTATAGTTCTGCCTTTATATTAAATGAATATTATCGGGCCAAAGACTGGGACTATGGTTTTGATAAGGTAGTCAAAACAATTATGGCCAGTGATCCGGGTCTACCTGTTATTGTCGATAACGCTCGCGGTGAGAATTACATAGAGCTGTTATTCTATTTACGCTTCGATCCCGAAAAATATCAAAAAGAAAATTTCGAGGTTCCCGTAAGTGAATACTACACAAACCTTAAACGTAATTCTGAAAAGACAATTGGGCGCATCACGACCAGACCGATTGTTTGGGAGAAGGATTTGGTTACTGATCAAATTTTGGTGGGAGACGAACTGGCGATATCAAGGCAACAGATTGAAGAGAATAGGCTGGAAATTATAAAGGAGGTTCCTTATCCTGATCGGAAGGTAGCGTTTAGAATTGTAAGGACGAATCCGAAGTATCAGATGGAGAAACGTCGGGAATATATTCTGACAAAAGGGTTGTGAAATGTGTTTATACTGAAAAGTTTGGTCGCAAATTTTTTAGTGCCAGAGGTGGGAGTCGAACCCACAACCGTGGCCTTATGAAGACCCCGCTCCGCCATTGAGCTACCCTGGCTTGAGGCTAATTTTAACCTTTTAGTTGACAAAATGAAACTCTCGGTAGTAGGATATTTCTCAACTGGATAAACCCGTTGATCTGGCAGGTTGGAGCTAGGGAGGGGCATAAAGGTATATGACGGAGCCAAAACCGTAGAAAGATAGGAACGTGTGTCATCAAGGTGACTTGGAGGAGCACGTCAAGAAAGAGAGCAATCTCTTGTTTGATGTCTCCCCGAAAGGGGATTTTTTATTTAGCTCGCCGGAGATAATAGTGGAGGCAGCTTGGAGATTGCAAAAAGCAAGGTGGTACCGCCGAGAAAGTAATCAGCAAGCTAAAAAACAGATGGCTGATTACAAGGCCCTTGTGAGTTTCTCATCATTTTGTGGTGGGAGATTTACAAGGGCTTTTTTTGTTCCAGTCTTATCCAATCCTCGGGTAATGCGCCCCGAGGGATTGGAGAAAGGAGGGATATGGACGACTGGAAATAAACTCTAACTGAGGGGTCCAGCTCTCCTCAGAGATTTTCGTCCGTGACACACAAGCTGGCAGCAACGTTAATGTGTGTCACGGAAATTAATCAAAAAAGTTGTATTATCAAAATATGATTGACAAAAAAGTTCAAAAATATAGTGACGAGCTTAAAAAACTTGGGATTGGGCACGAAATTGTCGAGCACCCTGAGCTTAAAACCCCTCCGGAAGTGATGGGTTATCTTGGTTTGCCACTTTCGTTATCAGTGCCCACGTTAGTCATGAAAGCAGATAACGGCTTCATCGCATTCGTCCGGCGAGGGGATACTCATATCGACATGAGAAAGCTCAGAGCAGTCTTGGGGGTAAAGAAACTGAGAATGGCCAACGAGGAAGAATTTACGCGTTTAACCGGAGTTCCTCTCGGTGCCGCTACAGTTTATTCTCCTGGGTTGCCAACCTTCATTGATAAGAAAGTTTTCGACGAGAAATATCTTTATGGCGGAACGGGAAGCTTCGTATTTACTTTTAAATATAAAACCGAGGACCTAAAAAGGATCGATGGAGTTAGAATAGTAGATGTGACAGACGTTTTACCGCAAGAAAAAGAAAGTTCAGGTAGACGAGTTTTTTCAGGAATCCAGCCCAGTGGTAACCTGCACGTCGGGAATTACGTTGGGGCGATAAAACATTGGGTGGTAGGGCAGGAAGAAGGATTAAATATCTTCTGCATTGTAGACCTGCATGCGATAACCGTACCACAGGACCCCACACAGCTTCATGAGAAAAGTCTAGAGCTGGCGGCGATTTTACTGGCTGCGGGAATTGATCCAGAAAAATCGATACTTTTCATTCAATCGTACAATCCGGACCATGCGAACCTTGGATGGATATTAAATTGCTACCTTTCTATCGGCCAGATGAATAGGATGACTCAATACAAGGACAAATCGAAGAAGCAGCAGTTTGTTAGTGTTGGGCTTTTTGATTATCCGGCGCTGATGGCCGCGGATATCCTTCTCTATAATACGACCGAGGTGCCGATAGGCGAGGACCAGAAGCAACACGTTGAACTAACCCGGGATGTGGCAGAAAGGTTTAATAAACAACACGGTTATACTTTCGTTTTACCTGAACCGGTGATTCCGAAAGTGGGGGGGCGGGTGATGGATCTTAAAAAGCCAATGCAAAAAATGAGTAAAAGCGATGAAGATCAATCGGGAGTTATTGGTCTTTTAGATACACCAGACGAAATTAGGGAAAAAGTAGACAGTGCAGTTACAGATAGCGGCAAGCAAATTGTGTACGACGAAGAGAACAAACCAGGCATTTCTAATTTGATTGCAATTTACTCACAACTAAACGAAGTGTCGGTTAGTGAGGTCGAGAGGAGATTCAAAGACAGTAGCTATGTTAATTTTAAAAAAGCAGTCGCAGAAGAGGTGATTGAGTCGATCACTCCATTGCAGAAGCGCTATCGGGAGCTAAGGGGGAGCGGTGAGCTAACGAAGGTTCTCAAGCGCGGGGCGGAAAGAGCGAGGGAAATATCCGGACCAAAACTTCGTGAAGTTTACGAGAAAATAGGATTTGTCGTTTAGGGTGTAAAATAGCCTCATAATGGCCAAAAACAACCCGCGAGGGTTTTTTAATGCAGTAAAGAAGGCAAAAAGTATTGTTGTTATTCCGTCAGCGAGGCCGGATGCTGATTCACACGCTTCGGGAATCGCGATTAGAAGGTGGTTAGAGCTAAAAGGGAAGTCAGTTGACTTATATATAGGAGAGAAGCCAATTAAAATGGCTAAACTCTTTGAAGAAAATTTTATAGTGGTGGATACAAATACAATTGATTTTGGTAAGTATGATCTTTTAATAGTGCTTGATTGTGGCAATCCCCCGGAAAAATTATTAAATGATTGGAGGCGTTTTGGTGTATTTAGAATTCCCACCAATTTAGAAATTGCTGCTATTGATCATCATAAAGAGACAGCCCATCTTACAGATAATTTTATATATGAAATTGCCTCTTCAACAAGTGAACTTATCTACCGTTATATATACCAGACGGAAGGTATCAAACCTGATAAAGAATTAGCGACATACCTGTTCCAAGGTATTGCCTCGGACACTGGTTATTTAAGGTGGAATATAAGCGCAGAGACTTTTAAAGTAATCTATCAATTATTGGAGCAAGGCGCGGATCTTAAGCAAGTACTAAACGCTACCTTTACGGGAAATTCAATGTGGGCATTTCAAGCATTACCATATGTAATTAGTAAAGTGCAGTTTGATCAAAACATGGGTTTAACTTATTCAGAATTTACTCAGAAGGATTTAGAAAATATGAAATTAACCAGGGAGCAATGGTGGGTGACAAGGATTTGGTATCAGGCAATATTGGCACGATCGACAATCGGCTACCCGTTAGACTTAATATTTGAAGATCTTGAGGGACAAGAAGGTATACATGTTTCCGGAAGGTCAGATATATACCAAGAGAAGCCTTTTGATATCACAGAGTTAATGGCTAAGTGTGGAGGTAAGGGTGGTGGACATATGGGCGCGGCCGCTTTTGAGCTGCCCGGGAGTTTATCGGAAGTTAAAAGGAAAGTGTTTGCAGCGGTTAAGGAAATTAGAGAGAATTAGATTGATGGCAAAGACTTTTCCCTACTTAGAAGTTTCGGGAACGCATAAAGACGTGGGAAGAGCGATTGGGAAAATGTGGGGCGACAAGATTCAACAATCTATTTGTTGGCGACGAGAAAATATTCCGGATTACCCGCAGCATTTAAAAAATGTAGAGAAGTATGTAAATGCTACCGAAGATGACTTTCCAAAACTAATCGAAGAGGCTGAGTCGATTGCTGCGGCAGCCGGCGTCCCCTTTCTCGACTACTTCTTTATGAATAATCCGGAGGAATACAGCGTGGATGAAGAGTGGGTCAAAAAAAATGTGCCGATAATAGAGCACTGCACAATTGCGGTTAGTTTCAACGATAAGGACGTTGTCGTTGGCCACAACGAAGACTGGGCACCCGATGCCATTGATAGTTTATATATTCTTCGGGCAACGATTGGCAGGACCACCCATTTGGGCTTGCAATACGGGACAGTTCTTCCTGGGTGTTCGGCGGCGATGAATAGTTGGGGACTTGTTCAATGCATAAATGATCTTTATCAGAACACCCAAGTCGGCGTACCGAAATATTTTCTTGCCAGGGCTATCCTTGAATGCAAAACCCTTGATGAAGCGGAGGGCTTGATTCACAAGACAAAGCGGGCGTCCGGTTTTAACCATGTCTTGATACAGGATCACGAAGCAAGAAACGTCGAGATTGCAAATAACACTGTAGCAGTAGAGAAAGTTATCGAAGGGTCATATGTGCATACAAATCATTATTTATCCCCGGAGATGGAAACCCTTGAAAAGTTTCATACAAAAAGTTCAGAGGCTCGACTCCAAAGGGCGAGGCAGCTAGCTAAACCGGCCATGACGAAGGAGGAGATGGTTACCCTTCTTTCTGATAAGCAAAATTCAGAGTTTCCGATCTGTCGCCCCGATGCGACTATCGGCTCGTTGGTTTTTATTCCTGGGAAAAGTGAAGTTTGGATTTGCTATGGCCATCCCTGCGCGGGAGAATATATAAAGTATACTCTATAAAGATAAGCATAAAAGTATCAAAGCATAAGAGCATAAAACCTCATTTATACATTTACACATTTTTACTGTTATGCTGAGGGTGTAATGGCAAAACAGTTTGAAGATTTATATTGCTGGCGGCTAGCCCGGGAGTTAGTTAATCTAGTTTACAATTTGACAGACAAGCCTACCTTTCGTGATTTTTCTTTAAAAGATCAGATTCGCCGAGCGGCGGTGTCAATTGTAAGCAATATCGCCGAGGGTTTCGAACGAGGAACCAGAGATGAGTTCTTATATTTTCTATATATTGCCAAAGGTTCGTGTGGCGAAGCCCGCGCCCAACTGTATGTAGCTTTAGATCGCGGGTTTATTGGCGAGGTGGAGTTTGACAAAGCTTGCGATAAATGTAAAGAAGTTTCGGCTGTACTTTATAGGTTTATTGAAGGGTTTAAGGCAAAGGGTTACTCTGGTATCCGCCGTAGGCCGTCCTCCGTCCCAACGTCCGAAGACACTTTCTTGCAGGAGCTACGGGACAAATACTTAAAGAAGTAATTCAGATATATTATTTTGAAAGAAAGCACCAAGCTTTAAACAACTTTACGTGGGGGAGTTTGTGAAGTATAAGGTATAAAATTTTTAGGTCGAAGACTGGTCTGGAATTAGTCTGGCTAGAAGTGGCTTTGTGCCTTTAAAACGGGCTAGTATTTTTAAGTCTTCTCTCATATTAGGCTCTTCTGCTTGGAGGTTGGCGAAGTGCGTGAGAAAAATTAAGAATCTTTTCCAAAGAATAGGATTGTTTAAGTCGCCTCCTTCGAATTCCTTAAAGTATTCATTGTAGATTGTGTTGGCTTCAGCAATGTCGCTTCATTATAATCCTTAGAAAGATGAAATTTATGAAGTACGTCAGGGTATAATTATTGTATGAAGGTGAGTGCTTTTGCGGTATACAGGGAGAGGGAGGTTCTTAAAGATTATTCTTTTGAGATAGGTGCTTTGGGCAGTCATGAGGTTTTAGTAAAAGTTACTCACTGTGGGCTTTGTCATAGTGACCTTCACATGATTGACGATGATTGGGGGGTAAGCGAATATCCATTAGTGCCAGGGCACGAGATTGTCGGGTTTGTTGAAAAGGTGGGCAAAGAAGTGAATGGCTTTAAAGTTGGAGATAGAGTCGGTGTTGGGTGGCAATGTGGGTCTTGTCTGAAGTGCAAAGAATGTCTTTCTGGGTTTGAGCAGCTGTGCACCCAGATGGTAGAGACAATTGTGGGAAGGCATGGTGGATTTGCGGATCATATTGTGGTTGATAGTCGTTTTGTCTATAAAATTCCCGATGAGATTGATTCTGCTTGGGGAGCTCCTTTGTTGTGCGCCGGGCTAACGGTTTACCAGCCCCTATTTTTTTATGGAGCAGGCAAGGGCGTGCGGGTTGCAGTTGTTGGTTTGGGTGGATTAGGACATCTGGCGGTTCAGTTTGCGAAGGCATTGGGATGTGAAGTTGCTGTAATTTCGACTTCGCTAGATAAGGGAAGAGATGCGATAAAGTTTGGAGCAAGTAAGTTTAGTACGAATGTAAGTGATAAAAAGTTATTGAGGAAGTTTGATATTGTTCTGGATACAACTCAGGTGAATCTGGATTGGGGACTATACATAGAGTTATTGGCCCCGTTGGGAAGGTTAGTGATTGCCGGGATTCCGGTTGGAGAGGTGGCTGTCCCGATTGGACCATTAGTAAATGGTCAGAAATCGGTTTGTGGAGCTTCTTTGGGTGGGCGAACAACCATGAAGGAGATGCTAGTATTTGCAGCGAAAAATAATATTAAACCACAGGTTGAATTGATGCCGATAGACAAGATAAATGAAGCAGTGCGGAAACTGAGAGAAGGTAGAGCGAGGTATCGGATAGTGTTGGATCTCCAAGCTTAGCTTTTGATGATAGGGATTTGTTGAAGGTTAACGAACTTTTGGTCAAACAAGGAAATTTTTTCCATTTTAATTTTGCCTTTAACCTCTTGATATTGGTTGGTGCTTAGGATGGTTGGGATGTAGGATTCCCCTTTTTGTCTGAGTGCTCCAGTGCCGACCCAATAGTTGATGGTTGAGCTGACGCAGGACCTAAGGTGAATAGCCCAGCCTTGAGTATAGCTGTAGCCGATGGGGAGCATGTCTTTGACGAAGGCCCAGGGGATGGTTTCGTCAGCCCAAGCTTCGGAGCTGAAGGCATCGTGGGCAAGAGCTGATTCGAGATAGATTTTATTTTCTTGACCTTTGTCTTCGGGCCTTATTATTACGTTTCTTTTGGCTCGGAGGAGTTTATATTCACGGTCTTTTTTAGGTAGCTGATCCCAAGTTTGTCGGAGCTCTTCGACTTTCTTGTCGAGCCTCTTGATTGCCTCTTTTTGAGAGATCTGGCTCCTTAAATTTGTAGAGATAAATTTTATGTTTGGAGGAAGAAACTTGCTGAATTGTTCGAGAAGTTCGTTGAACTGTTTAACGTACGAGTCTACATGTTCTTGGGGGTTTCGGTTAAGACGCTCAACGAAAAGTTCGACCATAAAGAAGTCCATTAATACTCCTGGTGGGTAAGCAGCAGCGATCGGTGTAAAGTATTCGCGCAGATAAGATAGGCTGAACACTTCTGCCCAGTCAGGGTACGGTGTGGTCGGCAGGTTGGGATTCTTATAAGCGCCAAAGGGAAGAGAAAAATGGATAGGGAGTTTATTTTCGACACAGCAACTTATTTTTTCTCTGAAAGATTTCTTTAGATCTTCAGATAAGGCGATGGATCGATATTTTGAAGAGTTTACCTTGCTGAAGATGTAGGTCAGAAGACCTTCGAATCGGATTTTATTGTTATCATCTTCGGTTAAAGAGTACTGAGGGATATTTTGGATGAGGTTTTTTAGAAAGCCTTGAACTTCCATGGTGGAGGGGAGAGGGTTTGAGCCTCTAACCTACTGTATGTAATACAGTCATTCTTCTTTGAACTACCCCTCCAGGTTACTTGATACTAGAGCTATTATATAATTCAAGTTGGGAAAATTAAAAATGGCGAATATTTATAAAAAGGTTCAGCAGAAGTATTTCGAAGCGGTGGTGGACGGGAGAAAGCAGTTTGAGGTAAGGCTGGCGGATTTCAAGTGCAAGCCCGGTGACACATTTGTATTGCAAGAGCAAAAACCAGGGACGAGGGAATTTACTGGGCGGGAGGTAAGTTGTGAGATCCTTTTTAAACTTAATACCAAGGAAGTCGAAAATTTTCATACAAAAGAGCAACTAGACAAGTATGGATTAGTTGTCTTGGCAATAAGGAGAAAGTACGATAAAAAGTAATATGGCAGAGATGATTTTGGTCTACACCACTTGTGAAGATGAAAATGAAGCCAAAAAGATCGGAAAATATCTGCTAAAAAAACGGCTGGCTGGTTGTATCAATATCTATCCCCAGATGCACTCGATGTTTTGGTGGCCTCCTAAGAAAAACAAGTTAGACCAGACAGATGAGGCAGTTTTGGTGATAAAGACCATGGATTATCAATTTACGGCTCTCGAGAGAGCCATTTTGGAAGTTCATAGTTATGAATCCCCGGAGATTATCGCCTTACCGGTTTTGTTTTCCAATGAAAAATATCTAGAGTGGATAAAGGGAGAGACTTCGTTTGTTGAGGAAGGTAAAGTGGAAACGTCAAAGAGCAAATGAACGGCAGGCGAGTGGTTATAATTACCGGCTGCTCTTCGGGATTTGGATATTTGACAGCAAAGTTATTGGCGGATCATGGATATAGAGTATACGCAGGAGTTCGGAAAACAAAGGATCTTAATGTTTTCAAAGAAACGGAAAGTAGAGATAACCCAAAGACATTCCTATTGGATGTCACCTGGACACAAAAAAGAATAAATAGAATCGTGCAAAGCATAGAAAATAAAGAGGAACAAATTGATGTTTTGATAAATAACGCTGGCTTTGGGTTCTTGGGAACAGTGGGATCTTTTAGCGATAAAGAAATTAGAGAGCAGTTTGAGACGAATGTTTTCGGCTTATTCAAAGTAACAAAAGCCGTATTGCCCGGTATCGAAAGATGGAGAAAAGGTCTGATCATAAATGTTAGCTCCAGCGCTGGATTATTTACGTCAGCTTACTACGGTGTTTATTCGGCATCAAAGTTCGCAGTAGAGGCATTAACGACGGCTCTTAGGGCAGAGGAGTCGCTTTACGGGATTCACGTAGTGTCGGTTAATCCGGGTTCGTTTGAGACAAAGTTTTGGGACAACGAAAAATTTCCTAAAGCAGTAGGGGATTTAGATGACTCCCCTGCTAGCAGGTTGGCAAGAAGGATAAAAGATTTGATAAAACAGCACGCAAAGAGAAGAGGGAATCCGCTCGTATTCACAAAAAAAGTTAAAGAAATAATTGAAACAAGAAATCCGAGAAAAAATTACCTGATCGGATGGGATGCAGTATTTCTGTATTGGATCTCAAGATTCTTCCCGCAGGCTATTCTTGATTGGCTAGTAAAACGAGTGGTTAAGCGTCTCGCCTAGGAACGAGAGGAGTAGAAGTAAGTATGATTGTGGGTTTAAGGAGGAATCTATCATCGGTTATTTGGATAACGATTTAAAACCGGTAGGCGAATTTGGTCAATTGACGGGATGGTGAGCCAGGCGGCAGCGCTGCCGAATCCCCTTTTGTCGATGTTGAAAGGATCAACCAATCGGGGATTTTGCAAGTAGATTAAAGTGCAGTACCTCTTTTTACGGGCCCAGGCGATGGTACTTTCGAGGTTGGTGACAGAGATCCCGTCGTCACCGCCGTATTTTTGTAAAAGCTTTCTCACGGAAACAGGGTTGAGGTTTTCAAATTGTTCGATCCTACTTACGGTGGCAACAGCCGTGACAGGCTCACCGGCATTCTTGAAATAGACTGTATCGCCGGATTGGACCTTTCCCCAGGGGCAGCATCGGTTAATCCCCCAGCGCGACTCGATCTTTTTGCGACCGTTCAAGATCTTGGGGATTAAACCCCAAGACTTTTTCATAATAGCGACATGATCCATGGAATTATTATATAAATTTTGATACTAAGCGCCAGAGATTGATGTCGAACTTTTCTAGAATATTTCGGCCGAAATAGACGCCCCTTTGTAGTCGTGGTCTGGCTGCAGCAACGGCTTTTACTTGATCTCTTTTTAGCTCTTCAGCTTCGGAAATGGAGAGACCGTAGCGAAGCTTTTTCAGTCTCTCCGAGAGCGTATGTTGATTGAGGGGCACCTCACTTTGATTAATACCCCATTGCAATAATTTAAGAGTATTATCGAGGTCCCTTTGCATAACTTCTTCCGGTACAAATTCCCCATTTATGCCTTGGTTGTGTTTATATCGACATGGGATAGCGATGGTTGCAATATTTGGGGTAAGCGAAAAAAGGGAAAAGGATTTTGCGTCAGTAGAATTACAAGTTATGGTTTGCTGATGGGGAATATTCATTTCTCTGGCTCCTTGATTTAAGAGGACTTCTGCTTGGTTTGTTTCCTTGAAGTAAAGTCCGTAGACAAGGTTTCGGTCGTTGGCCTTAATAATAAGGCCATCTTTGTAGTTCGGTTGTTTCAACTTTAACTTTCTGATTAAATTTTGCTCTGTCTCGCCCGTTTCTATCTCCATGGGATCAAGGTTAATGATAAAGCTCTCGGGAGTGATCTTGCCAAATGGAGTGGTTCCTCGTTGGGCGATGGCCATGGAGGATATTTGGACGACCTCTTCCAGATAAGTAAAAATAACTTCCAAATCAATATTTTTTAGATGGCGACTTTCGAGAAGAAGTTTAACCGCTATGACAGTAGCCGCATTGTTGTCGGCGTTGCGCATTTGAATAGTCTCCGCGTGTTTGTTAAAGATAGACGTATCCCATATACCAAATGAATTAAGAGAAATAGGGAGGCTGGAATTGACAGAGATGATAGGGACGACGTTCTTTGTAGAAATATGACCAACTGTTGCTTTTTGTTGAAACTTGCCGTTTGGTGAGTAGATTCTGAGAAGAATAGGTTTTATTTCTTGCTGACGGATAACTCGCGTATAGTCATAATTACCAAGCTTATCGTAACCGACGCTGCCAAGGGGAAGACCGTAATCTTTATTTTTAAAAACAATGCCCGGGTGATCGAGGTGAGAAATAACGTAGATTTTTCTGGTCGATTTTCCTTTTTTAATCCTCGCATAAAGTGCAAATTCATCTTCGGCAAGAGAAAGAGCCTCAATGTTGCTGCCCTGAAGCTTATTCTTGGCCCAATCTTTTACCGGCCGATAGAGAAAAGGGACATCGGGAATGGCGGCGATCTCTTCAAGTAGCTTTTCCATCTTTTATATTTTAGACTAAGCAGAAGCTGTCGTTACTATGCAAATAAATTCCCTAGGAAGATCGAGCGATTTCGTAAATTCTGATGCGGACCGCTTAAGAGCGGTAATAATGCAGACTCCAGGGTCTGAACGTCGACATGTTGTACCAAGGTTCGGGTTTATTTCAAGCTTAGGCTTTTCTTCGATTTTATTGGGAGAAGAGACGGAAAGTCAGCATCTTGGGTTTAAGAATATTCTTAAGAAAAGGGGTGTTCAAATTATAGATATTAATGATCTTATAAATAATGCAATTTTTAATCTGAAAGAGGGTGGTATTTTAGGAGAATGGATAGAAAATAATTTTCCCCTTATGGCTGCGATTTTAAAAGAGAGCGGTGAGATAACCGCAAATGATTTGGTTGGGGCATCAGACAGGGCTTTTTATCGTTTTAATAAATATGGGACACACAATCCTTTCGCTAAACCACTTTTGGGAATGTTTTTTGTAAGGGATTTAGGAGTGGTTCTTCCGAAAGGAGTTATATTGGCATCATTTGGTAATAAAAGAGCTCCTGAGTCGAAGATCGCAAGGTTAATTTTTTCTCACGCATGTCCCCTTAGCAAAATCCCAGTAGTATTTGATGCTGAAAAAGAAGGGGTATTGGTTCAGGGGGGTGATTTAATTGTATATGATGAAAATACCTTATTAATGGGGATTGATAACTTATCTTCAAGAGAAGCGGCCTCGTTAATCGCCAAAAAATTAAATAAAACAGTAGTAGGGGTTAAGCTTACTTCTTATAATAGTTTTGTTACTGGAGCGGGAGGGTCTTTTGCCTCTCTTTTTTTACATTTAGATACGTGTTTCAATCTTATTGATAAAAATAAATCCCTTGTCGTGCCATACTTTTTTGAAAAGAAATATGCCAGCAATAACCCGCTACTGTCAGTAATGAGAGGGGCTATGCCAAGTTCTTCGGCAAGAACTGATAGATTGGGGTTGGAGAGGGCACTTAGACAACTGATATTCGAAACAAACCTGAAAAACATTGGGAGTGAATTAATAAAATTAGGAGAGGTTATTGAATTTGTTTCGGGCACAGGCGAGCAGATAGAGACAGATATGAAGTTGGTTGATTACTTGCGAGAAGAACTCGGCCACAAAATTGTCTATGTAGGCGGAGAACCCCCGAGCTCATTTATTGATCAAGTGAAGCACCTAGTAGAAATAGTAATTCCGGAAGTTTACTACCAAGCGGCAAATGTATTTGCGATTAGTCCAGGCGAAGTAGCTATTTATAGAGGTAATACAGGTGAAACTCAAAAATCACTGAGAAGGTCGGGTGTGAAGGTTGTGGAATTTGAGGGATCGGAGTTAGCTCGTTGGAATGGAGGTCCACACTGCATGACCTTACCAGTTATTCGAGGTGGCAATTAAGATCAGACGAGGATGGCATCGCTGTCGGGATGGAGCACGAAATGTAATTCGGGCAAGCTCATACGAGATATAATTACGGGGTGAGCGATAAAGCGGATAATAAAAAACTAAATCCCGAGCAAATTGAGGCAGTAGAGCACGGAGAAGGACCGCTATTAATAATTGCCGGGGCGGGGACGGGCAAGACAACAGTCATTACCGAAAGAATAAAGTGGCTAATCGAGAATGGGAAGACAAAACCAGCAGAAATTTTAGCACTGACCTTTACCGAGAAGGCGGCGCGGGAGATGGAAGAGAGAATTGATGTGGCTCTCCCCTACGGTTATATCCAAATGTGGATTTCGACCTTTCATTCTTTTTGTGACCGAGTTTTAAAACTTGAGGCACTTCATATAGGGTTGAACCCAAATTACCATTTAATGACAGAATCTGAAGCCGTGCAGTTTTTCCGAAAGAACCTTTTTAAGTTTGATCTTAATTATTTCAGGCCATTAGGAAACCCGACTAAGTTTGCGACCGGGATTTTGCAGCACTTATCGCGGCTAAGAGATGAAGACGTATCACCTGAGGAATATTCACTTTGGGTACAAGAACAAAGATCAAACTTAAAAAATAAAAAACAAAGCACCCCCGAGGCACTTGAGGTCACACATTACGAGGAATTAGCCGGTATTTACCAAAAATATGAAGCTTTAAAAGCAGAAGAAGGAGTGATGGATTTTGCCAACCTAATTATGAATACTTTAAAGCTTTTTAGAACCCGACCGAATGTTTTGAAGCAATACCAAGAAAAGTTCAAATACATCTTAGTTGATGAGTTTCAGGACACAAACTATGCACAAAATCAATTGGTGATATTATTGGCGGGTAAAAGACAAAATCTTGCCGTCGTCGGAGATGATGACCAAGCTGTCTATCGGTTCAGAGGAGCCGCTGTCTCCAATATCATTCAATTTCGAAAAACGTACCCAAATACCAAGATTGTCGTCTTGACGAAGAACTATCGATCGACTCAAGAAATTCTTGACCGAGCATATACGTTGGTCCAATATAATAATCCCGATCGGCTGGAAGTAAAAGAAAAAATAGACAAAAAACTGGTCGCCGAAAGAAAAATAAAAGGCCAGCCAGTCATCTGGGTTCACCGAGATCGGGTTGAGAATGAGGCGGATTCAGTGGCGAAGGAAATAAAAAGTCTGGTGGATAGCGGAGATTATCAGTATAAAGACGTTGCGGTTCTGGTAAGGGCGAATAGCCACGCCGAACCGTTTGCCCGGGCCTTTGGACGTTACAGACTCCCCTTTCAGTTTTTAGGACCGGGGCAGTTGTTTCGGCAGGAAGAAGTAAAAGACTTAATCGCTTACCTTAAAGTACTGGATAACCTTGAAGATGACATTTCTTTATATAGGGTTCTCTGTGCCGCCCCTTTCAGCGTTGACGGGCGTGATGTTGTTAGCCTGACTAATTTTGCAAAAAAATACAACGCAACATTATTTGAGACCTGTGAGTTTGTGGCGGGGTTATCCACAAGACTAGCGGATAAAAATATAGTTCCGCCGTTTATATCAGAGCAGGCTAAAACTTCAATTCTTAAATTCGTAAAGATTGTAAGCAAGCACCTTAAGTTAATTCCCAAGGAGACAGGTGGCCAGATTCTTTATTACTTCCTCCAAGACACCGGACTCCTTGAGGCAATGATTAGTCCCCAGTCAGAAAAAGCGGAACGCGTTATGCAAAATATCACCAAATTTTTCGATAAATTGAAAACCTATGAAGCCCGGTATGAAGACGCTTCGGTACATGCAATTATCGACTGGATCGATCTGGCGATAGAGACTGGTGAGTCGCCGCTGGCGGCTGATTTTGATTGGGTGGCAAACGATGCCGTAAGCATCCTGACGGTACATTCGGCCAAAGGTCTTGAATTCTCGGTGGTTTTTTTGGTGAATTTAGTCAGCCAGCGGTTTCCAACCATCCAAAGGCGGGAACAGATTCCGATTCCTGAAAAACTCATTAAGGAGATTTTGCCTGAGGGAGATTATCACCTCGAGGAAGAAAGGCGGCTTTTTTATGTGGGGATGACCCGTGCCAGAGATAGGCTTTATTTAACTTCAGCCAATTATTACGGTGAGGCAAAACGGGAAAAGAAGGTTTCTCCTTTTGTTTCCGAAGCCCTTGGGGCAGAGGGGAAACCGAGAGAAGAAGAGAAGACGATTCCGCAACTGTCGCTTCTTGAATGGAAGAAAGAACCGGAAAAAGAATTGTTATCCATGGCAGTCAGTCCACTTAAAGTTTCATATCTTTCTTATTCACAAATCGACACTTTTGAGCTTTGCCCCCTTCACTATAAGCTGAAGTATTTATTGAAGATCGGGACCCCGCCGACGGCGGCTCAAAGTATGGGAACGAGCATTCATCGAGTACTCCAGGGTTTTTATCATCGAAGAATGCAGCAGGGGAGGGTGGAAAAGGGCGACCTATTGGAGCTACTTAAAATAAATTGGATTGCACAAGGCTATAAGAGCCGGGAACACGAAGAACAAAGTCTTCGGCGGGTAACGGCGTTTTTAGAGAATTTTTATAAAAATGAATATTCTTTAAGGCAGAAGCCGATACTCCTGGAAGAAAATTTTAACTTTTCCCTTGGAAAGCTGAAAGTCGGTGGGAAGATTGATCGGGTTGATGACTTGGGCGGCGGAATCATTGAGATAATTGATTACAAATCCGGGGGGAAAGTCCCCGATCAAAAGATCATTGATAAAGATCTGCAAATGACGATCTACGCGATGGCCGCCACAAGGATTCCGTCTGCTCCATTTGGGAGAAAACCTAATGAAGTCAAACTTTCTTTCTACTACTTTGAGGAGGGGAGGAAGATTTCTACCGCAAGAAATGAAGCTGATTTGAAAGAAACCGAAGATAAGATTTTAGGAATTGTCAGTCAAATTGAAACAAGCAGTTTTAAGTGCTCAGGGTCGCAGTTTTGTTTATCTTGTGAGTATAAAATGTTGTGTAACCCGGGAATCGGAAGCGAAACATAGAAGATCCTTAACCCATGAAAGGGGATAGTAATCTCAGGATAGGATTTCGGTACCACGTAAATGATCCAGGGAATATAACTTCGAAACCACCAAAACTTTTCTTAAAATGAGTAAAACCTTTCCAAGATTTTGTTGAAGAAATTCGCTCGTCATAGATTCCTTCAAAATCCCAAGACAAGCAGCCTCTTTTTTTAGCCTCTTTTATCGCTTCCCAGACGACCAGGTACGGAGCGTGTCTTTTCTTTCCTTCAATGGTCGATCCTGCTAAGAAATAGTATGCCCTGTTTCCTGCGATAAGAATCAGACACCCAGCCATTGCTTCTTTATTTATTCCTTGTCGCAGGATGATGCAAAAGGCACGCTTTTCAAATGACTTAATAAGCATTTCAAAGTGCTTCATCGGGAGAGTCCATAGGCCCTTTTTCTTATTTGACTGCTGTAACACCTCATATAGGTCCCTGAAGTTATTTTTTTCAACGGCAAAATCAAAAGTCATCGCTTTTCTAATCTCGCCTCGACAATCTTTTTTAAATTGATTAAAGATCATTCTCTGAGGTAACCGCAGGTCCAACATCTGTGTTTTAGTCGCGATCAGTGCCCATCTGCTGAAGTGATAGCCATTCTTTCTTAGTTTTGTCAGTAATAATGGTTCTTCTTCACACATAGACGGCTCAATTTTTACAAGAACCGCCCGCTCACGGTCGGCAATTCTTTTAACAATCGGAAAATCGGGTATTTGATGAGAGCGTTGTATTTTTATGATTGAACCTACAAACGGAAGTCTTTTTAAAAAGACACTGGTCTTGCCCATGCGGATTATTTCCCATCCCAGAAGGTTCATCCACTGGCCGTATTGAGGTGACTGACGCAGGTCGAGCGTGCCTATTTTTGGTTTTAAAACGGTAGTATCTTTCGTAGTCTCAGCAAGGACCATCTTAAACTCTCTGCTTGGCGATAGATTTTATATAACGGCTTGTTAATAACCAGATCATAACTACCCAAAAACTCAACCAAGTCACCGCCATAGCCTTCTTTAAAACGAGTGAATCCTTGCCAAGGATCATCTTTTGGCGTTTCAGGCCCCGCTGCTCCCCAAAGGTCGAATTTTTTAGCTCCATGTGCCTTTCCCCAACGGATCGCCTCCCACATCATAAGGTTATTGGCCATGACCTCTTTATGTTTACCTGACCAAGCGCCATACGGATAATAAAGCAGGTCGTTAAAAAGAAATAACATCCAGGTAGAAAGCACCTCTCCGTGAAAAGTTGCCGTAAGAAGATGAGCCATGCCGGCAGGTTTGAGGTGTTCCCATAAAAGTCGATGGTAGTGGAGATTATGAGAGTAAAAATGTTGACGTTGAGTTGTTTCTTGGGTTAGCCTCCAGTACGCGTCCCAGGCGGCAGGAGAGTTATCTTCCACCACCTTCACGCCGTGTTTACTGGCAAGCCGAACATTGTAGCGTGTTTTTGAATTAAAATTTGTAAATATGTCATCTTCCTTTTTACCCAGGTCGATAATAAATGAGTAACGGGCAAACTGAGCTCGACCAAGAGCGCAGCCATTGCTGAGTAGATATTTCTTTGATCTATTAAAGTTTTTATTCTCGATCCCATTGACGAGTTTATTAACATTTGGCTCAAATTTAATACATAAAGCACTCTTAGCTTTCCCGAAATCTTGGAATTCTCTCAAAACTTCCGGACTCGGAACACTGCTTCGGAAGCAAACTAGAATAACATATCCAGTTTTGGGAATAGGGTGAGAGGTTAACTCAAAAGTCGCAAGTAGTTTATTACCGTTATAGTGACCTAAACGGTATGTCTTTGTACCATAACTGTTTCTAAAATCTCCCCATTCCCACGATTGAAGGGGGTGTTGGGCGAGCTTGCTGTATGTTATCTTTTCAGATTCGCTGACTTCTTTAAGCCTCATAGGAAATTTTTTAGACTCTGGTCGTAATATGGCGACATCCTTTCAATTAAAAACTCCGGAATATCACTTATAAAACGAGAGACAACATTGCTTGTTCTTTGGCCAAAATAGAGTCTTTTAGCAGCCAATGTAAGTATTAATTTCTTCTTAGCACGGGTTATTCCCACATAAAAAAGTCTTCTTTCCTCCTCAAGTTCGTGATTATCAAATAGAGCACGGGAATGCGGAAATATGCCTTCTTCCATCCCGACAATAAAAACAATGGGGAACTCCAAACCCTTAGCCGCGTGCAAAGTCATTAAAGTGATCGCATCAGGAGGGAGATTACTTTTCGTTTCAATCGGAAGATACTCTTGCTGCACGAGTGAAACGTTTTCCAAGAAAAGGTTTAAGTCAGCAAATTCTGCGGCCACCGAGCGCAGCTCTTTAATATTCTCGAGTCGGCTGAGGTCCTCGGGATCATTTTCGTCCAACAGCGACAAATAATCTATCGCCGCAAACACATTATCTAAAATACTCAAAGTCTGTAAATTGATAAAGTCATTATTCTCACGATAAAGCCAAAATTTTTGTTCACGACGCTTACCCAGTTTTTGCAGTCGTTTAATAGAAACCAGGTCTTTTGGGTTGGCAATCAGCCTTAGAAGGGAAAGGATGTCTTTAATTTCTTTTCTTTCATAGAACCTAACACCACCAACCAAAACATACGGAAGACCGGCATGTAACAAGCTTTCTTCAATCACCCTAGATTGGGCGTTCGTTCGATATAACACCGCGATATCGCTGTATTTGCGCTGATCTGTCTGTTTCACGCTTTGAATTTCACCCGCAACGAACGATGCTTCTTCCAGTTCGCTTCTTGCTTCATAAATGCCTATCTTTTCCCCTTTTTCATTCTCGGTCCATAGCTTAAGAATCGGATGACTCCTATTGTGGGAAATAATATAGTGAGCGGTATCAAGAATATTCTGAGTCGAACGGTAATTTTGCTCGAGGTTAATAACCGTTAAGTCAGGATAATCCGTGTGAAGATTCAACAGGTTGCGAAAATCCGCTCCCCTCCACCCATAAATTGCTTGCGAAGCATCTCCCACTGCCGTCAGATTTCGCCATTTATTACAAAGCATTTTGGTTAAAGTATACTGTGCTTTGTTCGTATCTTGATATTCGTCAACAAGAACATAGCGGAAGCGAGATTGGTACTTTTCAAGAGTTTCAGGAGAAGATTTAAAATAATCAATTGTTTTAAGTAATAAATCATCAAAATCAAGGGCGCTTACTTGTCCAAGAAGCTTTTGATACTCCAAATACACCTGGCCTGCGATTTCCTGGAATCTCCCTTTGGCATACTGCAAATATTCCTGTGGCCCTATCAGTTCCTGTTTAGCAGAAGATATTAAGCCTAAGATGGATGAAGGTTTAATTTCTTTTTCATTCAGTCCGATTTTACTTATAATAGTAGCAACCGCTTCTTTTTGATCTGCCTCATCGTAAATAAGGAAATTCGGATCAATTCCCAACACCTTCGCCTCGGCCCGGAGCAGCCTTGCGCAGAAAGAATGGAAAGTGCCGGCCAAGGGAATAGTTTTCTGACCGAGTAGCTTACCGATTCGTTGTTTCATTTCATTGGCGGCCTTGTTAGTAAAGGTGACCATAAGGATTTCAGACGGGTCTACCTGCCATTTTTCCATCAAGTAGGCAGCTCGGTGGACTAAAACCCGTGTTTTACCACTACCCGCACCCGCCAAGACGAGAAGCGGACCTTCACCAAAAATCACGGCGCGTTGTTGGTCCAAGTTCAGTGTATCCAGGATAGGCATAACTATAGGAAGCATTATAATCGTTAGGGGAACGTTGAGCTATTTAAATTTTCTCAGATATCAAGCGGGTATGTATGCCCCTTTAGATATGTTTAACTTAAAAGCAATCTATACTAATCTAACTCTGATTTACAGCTCGTAGAGCGAAAAATCAGATTAGATTCGTTATACTCAAAAACTCAAATTAGAGTTTTTGAAGTATATAATATCGTCGATGGTTTTATTTAAGCGGACGAACGAAAAGTTGGCCCTCTGGCGTATAAAACGACGGGTTTTTCAGCATGTAGTCTGGGTAAGGTGTTTGATGGTCTTAGCCGCCCTTGTGTTGTTTATTTTCTGCCTTTGGTTACTTATTCCTATTGGTAAAAGGTCAGTCACGGCCCTCACTTCCGGGTATCAGTTCTTATATAAATTTATCGCTGGGCCATCAACCTTGTCTCAATCGGGTAACCGAACGAATCTCTTAGTATTAGGCATAAGTGGTGTCGGCCATGATGGTTCGGATCTAACAGATTCAATGATCCTTTTTTCTTATAATCAAAAAAATACCAAAGTTACGATCGTTTCTATCCCGCGCGATTTATGGATTGATAAATTAGGGGCAAAAGTCAACATGGCCTTTCGGGTAGGCGAAAATAAAGAACCCGGAGGCGGCTTAGTTCTGACCAAATCAGTACTTGAAGAAGTGACCGGTCAGAAAATTCAATATGCGACCGTTGTCGATTTTAACTTTTTCAAGGAGGTTATTGAGCTGTTAGGAGGAATTAAGATCTGTGTCGATAGCTCTTTTGATGATTATAAATATCCCATTGCCGGCAAAGAAAACGCTCAGCCTGAATCCGAGCGTTATGAACACATTTACTTTGAAGCCGGCTGCCGGCAAATGGATGGAGAGAGAGCTTTAAAGTTTGTCCGGTCCCGCAACGCACAGGGCGAGAACGGGACAGATTTTGCCCGTTCACGGCGCCAACAAAAAGTAATTCTGGCGATCAAAGAGAAAATTTCATCAAGAGAATATCTATTCAACTTAAAGTTGGCACGTGATTTAATCCGAGCATTTCAAAAAGATGTTCTTACAGATATTCCGGCTCAGGATTTACCGGCTTTCCTAAGATTGGGACTTGGCTTTAATTCTAATATGGTCACTGCAGGCCAGTTAGATGTCGACAATTTAAAAGCCAGTCACTCCGGCCTCTTGGTAAATCCATTAACAGGTCCGGAATATAGTAATCAGTGGGTGTTAATCCCCAAAGCCGGGCGAGGCAATTGGTCCCAAATCCAGCAGTACATGTCGAAGTTACTACTTTCACCAACCAACCCAGCCGAACTTATTGATCCACAGAACTCCCCAAAGGTTAACAATAATTCCAAGGAATAAAAGTAGCCAATGATGCCAAGCAAGTTTCTTGCCCACGCCCTTGATTGTTAAAAACATTAGGAAGGGATAGAAGTCCACTGCATAACGATATCCGAATTGAGTCCAGCCGGTACCTCCGTGGGAAAAATCTACTAGCCCTATAAGAAGGATAGCCAGGAAACTGGCCTTCACGGCGATTTCTCTTAAATTGGAACGCAATAGGTAGATAAAACCCGGGGTTGTAATCCAAATGGCAAGTCCACCCCATGATGGTTGGATAAAGGGAAATTCGAGTGATAGTTTAGGCATGGCGGAGAAAAGTACTTTTAGATGTTCCGGAACATAGGCCAAATTAAACAGACCCTTAGAATACCAAGGTTCTTGTAGTAGACCGGGGATCTTAAGATAACCGATATCGAAAAATGATTGATAGCGTATGAAATTGTAAAGCCCGTTGAGGATAATGAAAGCTCCGACACCCGCAAGGAGTTGGTAAAGTTTATTTGAGCCTAGAAAGACACCAGAGATGGAGGCGCGAGAGAATAGTTTACTGATGCTTTTGGAGTTTTTTAGCCATGGAAAAAGTTGATCGCGGAGCAAGATAATGAAAAAAGGAAGAGAGAGGATCGTTTGCAGTCTTGACCAGTAGGCAGCACCGATCAATATTCCAACCAGCCAGACCCTTTTTTTGGTAAGACTCTCAAAGATTGCCGCCGAAATAAAAAACTCGGCGGTGATTTGACCAAGGTACCAGACAGAACCGGTAGCCGATAGGTACCAATTAATCGTGCCGAGAGATGCAAATAGAAACACCCAGAGGGCTATCAGTGAGTTTTTACTTAAGCGGTATGCTGATAAAGCGGTGAATAGTGCGACACCAACTCCTAAGATATGGGCCAGCCATTGCTGTTGAAAACCTTGACCGAATAGCAAAACAAATGGCAGTGCCAAGATCGCAGGCATCGGTGGAAAGACGGTGTAAAAACGAGAACCCGACGGTACCAGTTCGCTTAGCCACGACGGCGGGGAGGTTAACCAGTAACGACCGTGAAGTAAGGCGTCTGCCAGACGAAGATAGTAATCATAGGGAGTCCTACCCGCCGATGTGGAGAGGTAGATAAAAAAAAGGATAAGGCCCCCCAAGATAAGCAATATTTTTTTGGTCACAGGTTTATTACAAGTTTTCTGTATAAAAAGTTTGGGAAGGGAATAAAAAATATCGAAAGTGACGGAAAATCCAGATAATATTATAATAGGTCTATATGGAAAGTACTAATGTGCTGCTTTTGCTATTGGGGTTATTGTTCACGTTCTTTATCCCGGGCTTTCTGGTGATCGAGACTTTTTACCGAAAATTGGATATAGTTTATAAAATTCCTCTATACCTTCTACTTAGTGTTTTGATCTCGACTTACAGTGTTTATTTTGCGGGACAGGCGTTTGGTTACAACCGCTTTACTATTTTATTGTCTTTTGTTCCTTTCGCCGTTTGGCTGCTTTTGCTAAAAGGGGAAATCATCCGGAGGAGATTTGATTTAAAGAAACACTTGGGTCTTATCATTTCTGCGGGGTTGGTATATTTTCTTTTCTTTATGGCGCTATATCCTGGGGTTTTCCTTAAGTTTAAGGATTACTACGTGATGGCAGGAGTCAATTGGCAAGATACGGCGATGCACCTCGGAATAATCGAGAGCATTTCTGTAGGTAACTTTCCGCCGCAAGCACCTTATTACAGTGGGGCGCCGCTTGCTTACTATTACTTTAGTGATTTTCATACAGCAATTTTGCAGACGCTTTATGGAAGTTTTATGCCTAGAATCTTAGTAGTTGATAATCCCTTTTTCGCGGCCATCTTTTGGCTATCAATGTACGCCTTGGCTTTCTATATAACAAAGAATCGATTTACTTCTACCTTGTCTGCGTTTCTGGGGTTGTTTAGTGCAAACATGATGTTCCTGCGGTTTTTTGGGGATTTAATAAAGACTTACCAGGTTGAAAAAGGGTTAATAGGAGCGGTGATTAGCTTGGTTACCAATAACGCATACACCATGGAATACGGGAAGTTAATACAAATGCCACCCATGGTTGATTATTTCCTTCAGAATCGACCAATGATGGTTGGATTACCATCGGTGGTAATGGTCGCCTTGTTATTACTGGTTGGTTTAAAAAGAGGTGAGTCGGATAAATTAATCCTTGCCGGTTTGATCACAGGGATGCTTATTAAATTCCAAGCTTTTGCCTTTGGGGTCTGCATAATTTTATTTGTATCCGGATTTCTACTTTTTGGGTTGCGAAGGGATTTACGCCGGATTTTTACAACATCGACGTCATTTTTTGTTCCGATAGTTGGCTTTTCCCTACTTTTTATTGGTAATTTAATTGGTGGGCAGTCTTTAACACAGATGGTGATAGGTTCGTTTCAATGGGGATTGTGGGAAAGAGGTAAGGACCTGTGGTGGTTATTGCAATTTTATATAACGAACTTCAACTTGCCGTTTTTATTAATGATATTCTTCGGTGCCTTATTGATTTGGAAGAGATTTGTATTTCAAAGAGAAGCAGCCTTTTTATATATATGGGCATCAATGATGTTCTTGGCTCCCCATTTATTAAGATTTACGATATTTGGGGGAGATATGCTTAAATTTTTCTATTTTATGTTAATCCCGATGGCAATTATTTCTGCGGTTGTTTTATGGAAGGCTTGGAAATATAAGTTGGGCAAGAGCGTAGTAGTCGTGATTTTGATTGTTAGCAGTCTTAGCTCGGTCTTGCCCTTAGTAAACAGTATGTTGAATAAGAGTGCGGCTTATTCTGCTGATGAGTTTGATGTGGGTATTTGGATAAGAGAGAGAACTCCTGTAAATTCAGTATTTTTGACGTACCCGTCGGTTCATAGCCCGGTTTCGGAGATTGGCGGAAGGCTAAGAGTGCTTTCTTATATTAATTGGCCATACAGCCATGGGTTCAATACGGGGAAAGATAATGTATTTAGCCGGTTAGCAGATATTGAGAAGATATATAAAAATAATCTCAGCCAGTTAGAGTTTGAGGCAATTATGAGAAAATATAAAGTGGATTACCTATACTATGGCACAGAGGAAAAGGCTAATTACCCACAAGCGGAAGCGGTTTTACTGAAAAGTACGCGGTTCATTCCGGTCTACAAGGGTAAAGGGGTAGTTATTTATAAGTATCGAGGCGGCGGAAGCGAGTGGAAGGTTTAAAAAAAATGAAAAAGATTAATAAAGCTCTATTACTGTTACTGCTGAGCGCTTTTATCTTACGACTTTTGCTGGCACCTTTTGGAACACTCAGGCTTGATATGAATTCATGGACGGGGTGGGCGACACGTTTATCAAGCCAACCTTTGAGCGAATTCTACAATCAGTGGTCCGATTATCTACCGGGCTATCTGTATGTCTTATGGTTTCTAGGAAATCTCCAATCACTGCTGGGCACCAGTGATTTGCTATTTAAAATGCCCGGCATTTTAGCCGACCTAGGAAGCGGATATTTAATTTATTGGCTATTACGAAAGAAAAATCTCGGGGAACGATGGGCGTTAACCGGAGCGGCGATTTATTTGTTTAACCCTGCTGTTTGGGCAAATTCGGCCTTGTGGGGACAAGTTGACGGACTGTCTGCCCTAATTGTCATGGCCTCGTTGTCATTTTTGGCTGTACAACGTTACTTTTGGGCGGTAGTTATTTTGGCTCCCGGATTTATTATCAAGCCCCAGACGATATTACTTTTACCCTTAGTGGCCTTAGTAATACTGCGGGAGAAGAAGTATCGCGACCTATTGCTCTCGGCCACTGCTTTTGCCGGAGTTATTATTGCTGGTTTTATTCCCTTTTGGAGTAAAGGTAACTTATTCACCTTTATCTGGTCCAGGCTCGAACAGTCCTTTGGGCAGTATCCATATACCAGTCTGAACGCTTTTAATATCTGGGGAATAACCGGCGGTAGCGGCTGGTGGGTAAAAGACAGTGAATCGATGTTTGGTGGAATCTCTTACCAATCATTCGGCGTCGCGCTTGTTTTGATATTGTTTTCTGGGATTTTGTGGCGGTTATATATCGAGAAAAAAGAAATCCTGTGGAAGATGTTTCTTGGAGGGTCTTTATTCCAATTTTTAGGCTTCTTCTTAATGACGCGGGTACATGAAAGACATTTATTACCTGTCCTGGCTCCTCTGACTGTGGCGGCGGTCGGGCAGAGGTCTCTGAAATTATTTATTGTGCTGGGATTACTAAGTCTTACCTACATTGCCAATCTTGGCTACGCCTATATTTGGATAACTGAAAATTTTCGAAAGATATTTACTCCGGGGACGATTACACTTTTATCCATTATTAATTTTCTGATGTTGGCGCTTGTTTTGGACCAATTTTACTTCGGAGCTAGCCGGATTCGGGCAACACTGGTTAAGATAAAATCATTATTCCCCAAGAGAAAGATTAATTTGTCCTTCACCTTAAGTGAAATCGGAATCCTTGAAAGGAACTGGAAAGCAATTCTTATCGCCGTGGTCGTCATGGCCACTGTTACCCGATTTTGGAGATTGGAAACCCCAAACACCTACATGTTTGATGAAGTGTATCATGCCTTCACCGCCAGAGAGATTGTCAATGGGAATAAAGCCGCCTGGGAATGGTGGAACACGCCACCGCAAGGCTTTGCTTTTGAATGGAGTCATCCGCCTCTGGCAAAGGAATTGATGGCGGTTTCTCTTTCTTTGAATAATTCCCCTTTGGGTTGGAGAATACCCGGAACCTTACTCGGTTCGATCTCCGTGATATTTGTTTTTTTAATTGCCTGGGAAATTTTTCACAGCAGGTCGGTTGCCTTATTATCAGCTTTCCTTTTTGCATCAGATACTCTCTCGCTGGTTATGGCCAGAATCGGCATGAACGATACTTATTTACTCTTTTTTATCCTTGCCTCCATCTGGTTGGCCCTGAGAAAAAACTATCCCTTGATGGGTGTTACTTGGGGTTTTGCTCTTGCTTCAAAGTGGACGGCACTTTATCTCTTGGGTTTTCTAGGATTTTTGTGGCTAATAAGACGAATGTGGCAAACCCCCAAAGAGACTATTCGTCTGGCCATAAGTAGTTTAATCGTTGCTCCTTTTATCTATCTTTTTTCCTACCTACCTTTTTTTGCCTGGGGGCATACCTTTGCTCAGTTTAACGAGGTCCAGCATCAGATGTGGTGGTATCATACCGGACTTAAAGCGACTCATCCATTTCAGTCGGACTGGTGGAGCTGGCCGCTGACCTTACGACCTGTTTGGATAGCCGTTGAATATGGAAATAATGCAATTTCCAATGTTTATGCCCAGGGGAACCCTTTTCTTTATTGGACGAGTATAATCGCCCTTCTAACTGCCCTGGCGATGGCCGTCCGATATCGTTTATCGTGGTTATTTTTAGTCATCATAGGTTATAGCGTCTTCTTTTTACCGTGGGCGTTGTCACCTCGAATTATGTTCATATATCACTATCTTCCCTCAATCCCCTTTGTCAGTATTGCTACCGCCTGGTTCTTGCTTTTTCTCTGGGGCAAGGGTGCGAGAAAACTCGCCGGAGGCTTAGTTCTTGCGATATTCCTGGCCTTTGTCTTTTTCTATCCCCACGTTACCGGTGTCGCCATACCGAGTGAGATGGATAAGATATTCTACTGGCTCGGGTCATGGAAATAAAAAAACTATGGCGCTTTTAAAGAGTCAAAACCTATTCGTACCAGAGCCCAAAAATCTTGGACAGTTTTTGAGAACTTATCTGATGACCTTGGAAGCTCAATTGACAGCGGAGGGGGTTTGGGAAGATTTGGTTGTGGGAACTTAATCTGTACATCTGAGGAAGGGAGATTCCTGCTAGGCGGGTCGGCTATCTCCGTGTCGCACCCGCTGCAATCATAGGTGACCGCCGAATTACAGTTGTTGTCGCTAGATAAACGAAGTACCTCGCACCCACCTACCGGTGCCGAGCAAGTATATTTGCCTCCTTTTATATTTGTGCAAGGAATAGGATTTTCCTTTATCCCTTGGCTGCACCAATAGAGATCTCCTTCCTTCGTAATACCATTATAAGTGCAGCGTAGCGCCTGACAGTCTTCTCTGCTGGTGAACTGATAGCGCCTAGGAATAAGTCCAAAAGGACTCTCGCATGAAACAGACAAAGACCCCTTTGGATATCGGGGATTGTTCAATCTTTCGTAAATTATTTTAAACGCCAGAAATAGAAAAGCCATTGAAGCGATAATTAAAGCAATTTTCAGTCCCTGTTTTGGTGTAGGAAGGGTTATTTTCTTAATATGGAGACGGTTTATTGGAAGTTTTCGTCTTCGCTTTATATTTCTTTTCGGCACAGGGCTCGTCGGGCGAGAGGCACTGTTAAGTATAGAAGCGGGGATAGGAAACTCCTGATCTTCTCCAAGCCCGAGATCCTTCTGTTTTTCTATCTTTGCCATGTATCATTCCTTAGAATGAAATTCCTCAGAAGGACTGGAACAAAAATACCGCCCAGAAGCATCATTAAACCAATTCCCACAAGGATCGTTGCCGGCAGACTTTCCCCAGAGACGGGTAAAGTCGGGGTTGGAGTTATTAAAGTTGGTGGTATGGACGGGGTGGGGGTAGTTAAACGCGAACTGGCCGTTGGCCTTGGAGTAGCAGATGCTAGCGGCGAAGTTGTTGGCGTAGGGATCGAAGTGGGGGTGGGCTTAAGGGATCCTGACGGACTGGCGGCAAATGCTACGTCGGCGACACCTTGAACTTTACCTTCAATAATTGAAAAACTTCTTATTATTTTTTGAACACTCCCCTTGGGATCATTATAAGAGACGCTCAGAGTATGTCGTCCCGGTGAGAGGTCTACCGGAACACTCCATTCCCAAGTCCCATCCGGAGCGACCTTAACAGAACCACTGATCTTTTGTGCAATATCAACAGCTAAGTTAAGAGTTGTCCCGCTAGCGCCTCTTCCAAGAAAGGAAGGTCTGGGGATTGTAATCCTTTCGTTTGGCTTCGGATAAAAAATTGTTGGGTTGAAAATATCCAGCGTGGGGGAAAGGGTTGGGGAAAATAATGGAAAACCCGTTTTTGCTCCAAGCGTGGCCGAAATACTCGCCGCAGGTGTCGGTGATGGAGTCTGATTATTACGCCAGTCGTAATTTTTTCCAAGGACAACAACAGGAACAGGTCGAGCGCTTGCGAGTACTACAACAGCGCTTGAGGACTCTCCGTTATCTGCTTGTACATAGATCTGGCCGAGAGATCCTTGTTGATCGTAAACGGCAAACTGCGACAGGTCCGCGGAACGAGCCAAAGACAGCGGAATGATCCAATTTCCTGAACTAGTGGTGAGAGTTGATTGGGGAGAGACATTTGGAAGTACAAAGTAAACGATTGAGCCGGCAGCGGGCACATTACCCGAGGTGACAATAGAACCACTTATCGAATCTGCTTGGGGCATTTGCTCCCCAACCTCCGGGGCAGTTTTGATTTGATATGGTTTACCATGATCATCATAGCTCGTGTTTCCTGAACGAATAGCAAAGTAGTAGTTTGTGTCTGGGGAAAGAGGCATTGTTTTTCCGATAGTTACATGATGGGTTTTGTGAGGCGTAGCCTTAAGACTTTCTTGATCTCGGTCGTCAATTGCCGATTGGGTTAACGCATCAGGGTTTGAACCGAAGCTAACCGTACCAGTCGTTGGAACATTAGTTATCCAGGAGATAGTAAAGCCGGTGTCTGCGATATTAGTTACACTAACATAAGACGGCTGGCTCGTCGGATCAGCGGAAACACCGATTAGTTGTCTTGAGTTAACCAGCCAAACTCCGGCTGTAATACCGATGATAAGCACTAGTAGGCCAAGAACAGTTGGAATTCTGACTTGATTGGGGTTCATGTTTTAGGCACCGCACTATTGGTCGAAGGAGTAGCCGAGGGCGAAACTAGAGGCGAAGACTTCACTTTTGAAGTCGGGGTGGGAGTGGGCGCAGGAGTAGAATACTGCTCAGGTGAAATTGAAATTCTGGCTTGGAGTTTCTCCAAAGTAGCTGTATCTAACGTCGGCGTAAGTGATTGAGTATATCTTACCGGTATTGGAGAGCTCTGGGGAGGTTTTTGAAAGTTTTGATACAATTCATATCCTCCGAAACCAACAACGGCAACAACGGCAAGAAAACCTATTAGTAGCAGGTCGTACTGATATTTTGGTTTTGGATACATAAATGTTAAGGCGAGATAGTGCTGCTTTTTAGAGGCTGGGTAGACGTAATTGTGCCGGTGGCGGTCAAAGTTAAGGCAAGTCCCGTTTCCGATGCTCTTTGGTCAAACGTTATCGAAGTAAGCTTGACAACACGCCTAAGCGACTCTAGGTCTTCAAGAAATCCCTGCAGATTACCATACTGGCCGATTGCTACAATTGTAAAAGGATAATAACCAACGGCAGTGAAGTTATTGGAGACTGAAGAACTACCTTTGTTGGATACGCTATTGCCATAGAGGTTATATTGCTCAAAGGTCACGTTATTTAATCTAATCTGGCGAGTTTGGGCAAGGTTGTCAACTTTGGCCAAAAAGTCCGCGGTAGAGGGAGTTTGCGGCGTTGTTTCATCCAGAAGGAAAAGTTGAGGTTGGAGGTTTGCATATACACCCTTTGCCGTATTGATATCGTTGGCCTTTTGAGCGAGGATTTGATTGACTTCTTTGGCTTGTTTGATTTCGGTTAGCAAATTAAGAATTCTTATCGCGGTAGGCCTGATAAAAACAAAAGAAAAAAAGGCGATGGTAAGTAGCATTAGAGCAAGAGTTTCGTATAACCTAATAATCGGGCGCTTATGGAAAAGGACAAGTCCTTTCATGGCGGAATGTCGAACTGATGGCGTAAGTGACATAAAAATTTATTAGGTATTGTCGCTTCTTATGGTAACTTTCTTGATTTGAGCCGCAAGACTAAACTTGATTTCTCCGCCGGTATTTCCACCGGTAGAGACGTTAGTTATGGTTACTCCCGATAGCCAGGTAGCATTTTTAAAAGCATACACCGTTTGTCCTAGACCAAGCGCCGACCGGCTAGAGCCATCTATTCGAATCGAATCAGTACTTATTAAAATTTTGCTTATCGTAATTTCCGAAGAAATAAGTGGGGTAAATCTGTCAATAACATTTTTAGATCCAAACTGCTTACTTAGCAGGCTATTTATCTCCGTCAATCGACCTTGAGTGAAGCGAAATTCTTTTTCAAAATCATAGTTAGCATCTAAGAATTGAATTTTTTGGTCAATTTCGTCCTCCAGGTTACGTTTTTGATAATCTAAGACGAGACTGGTTATAAAGGCAACTATAACCACCAACTCAGTAAAGATAACCACATAACGTCCGAGATTCAAAAAAAATAAAAGGAATTTTCCCGCCGGGGAGGCGGTAAGATCATCTTGAGGAAGAAGGTTGATGAGGCGTCGGGCGGGCACAATATTATAAATACCAATAATCAACAGGCTACGCCAGAGTCTATTGGTGTTTAGTAATCTCAGTATAGCCAAAGGTTTGATTCCAGTCTAGACGTAAACTATGGCAGAGAAACATATGAAGAAATTAACTGAAGAAGATGATGTGAAATCAAGCAGAGACTATTGCTTTGCTATAAGCCTTTTAGCAAGGGTAGATTTGATTCTCGCGCTCTTGTTTGCCTGGAACACGTTTTTTTTAGTTGCCCGGTCAAGAAACTGATAAACAGAAGACAGATTCTGTTTTGTCGGCTTTTTTTTAAACTTGGAGACGGTTTTTTTTAAAGCCGACTTAATCTTCTGGTTGACCTGTCGACGTCGCCGATCACGGCGTAGCGCCTTCTTCGAGGAAAATGTGACTGGCATATTTTTGGGTGTTGTAGGTATTAGCTAACTGGCGGTTATAATACCAGAGATTGCTCTTAAGAACAACGAGAATGAAGAACCTTATTAAGAACGGGACATCGATCTTACTTAGAAAACAGAGCAGTATTTTGTCTGCGGCGGTAATTATCATGCTGACGTACGGGGCTTCGGCTATCGTTGGACTGCTGAGAGATCGGTTATTGGCAGCCACGTTTTTTGGGGGACGGGAATGGCAACTTGATGTCTATTTTGCGGCATTTTTAATTCCTGACACCATATTTCAGTTGGTCGTAATTGGAGCGCTCTCAGCGGCTTTTATCCCAATTTTTAGTCAACTAGTAGCCAGGAACCAGGAGAAAGATGCTTGGTATATCGCCTCAGCTTCAATGACGGTGATGATGACTGTCTTTGGTCTGATGTCACTAGTATTAGCGATTTTTGCCGGCCAGGTTAGCCATTTGATCGCACCAGGCTTCACCGGAGAAAAGTTAGATTTAATGGTCGGCTTGGTGCGCATAATGATGATTGCCCAGGTATTTTTTGCCTTCTCGGGTTTTTTGGGCGGAGTCTTACAAGCCTACCAGCGATTTCTCGTGCCCGCCTTGGCGCCCATTCTCTATAACGTTGGTATTATTTTTGGAATTCTAATCTTATCTCCTTTTTGGGGTATTTATGGAGCAGCCGTTGGTGTTATCGTAGGCAGTTTTCTCCATCTCGTGATACAAATATTTCCGGCAAGACGCTTAGGTTTTTCCCCAAAGCCGATATGGGATCTGTCCCACCCGGCGGTACGAGAAATTGGGCGTTTAATGATCCCAAGAACTCTCGCCTTAGGCGTGGATAGAATTGAGCAGTTTGTCGCAGTTTTCCTAGCAACGATGTTGGCCGATGGATCATTGTCGCTGTTTAACTTTGCCAGGCATATTTACCTGCTTCCAGCCAGCCTGTTTGGGGCTACGATCGGTCAAGCATCTCTCCCGGTCTTAGCAAGCCAAGCGGGGAATGATAAAGAGACTTTTAAACGAACCTTTAGCTCTTCACTTTTACAAATTCTGTACTTTACGGTGCCCGCCGGTGTCGTAATTCTGGTGTTAAGAATTCCTTTGGTACGTATTGTCTTTGGAGCTAAATCGTTTCCCTGGCCGGCAACAATCCTAACGGGACAAGCCGTTGCCCTATTCTCCCTTTCCATTGCTGCCCAAGCAGCTATCCAACTTTTAATCAGAGGTTTTTACGCGTTTAAAAATACGAGGATCCCTCTCGCTGTAGGTGTTATTAGCGCCATCTTAAACTTAGGCTTGAGTATGCTGTTCACCTACGAATTCGGACTTGGCATTAGAGGTTTGGCCTTATCAATCTCACTTGCGGGGTTATTTGAGGCAGTCGCGTTGTTTTTTATGTTAAATCGAATTGTCGGCGGCCTTATGACGAAACAATTCTGGAATCCAGTTTTAAAGATTATCGCCGCCTCGGTCATAATGGGTGTCAGTTTATGGTTATTAATGCGATACTTAGACAGAATTGTTTTTGACACAACCAAAACCAGCAGTTTAATAATTTTGACCATCATCGTCAGTTCGGTAGGGATGCTAATCTACCTGCTTCTCTCATGGTTACTAAAGCTGGAACAACTCCGGGCAATTTTTGCACTGGTAGGTAAACTGGGACACTGGCGAAAGATTTTAGCTGAGTCAGAGGAAGTTCTCGAATCTTCGACCGCTCCGACCAGCCCGACGTAACAACTGACAACAGTTAGAATAATGCCATGATAGAAGCCGCTCAGATTCGAAATTTCTGCATTATTGCTCATGTTGACCATGGGAAATCAACGCTGGCAGACAGATTTCTTGAGCTCGGAGGACTTAAGCAAAGAATACTTTATGAGCAAGTACTGGATTCAAATCCCATTGAGCGGGAGCGGGGAATAACTATCAAGCTGGCACCCATCTGTCTTGAGTATCAGCTACCTGGTAATCATCGCCAAATTTTCAACCTAATTGACACCCCCGGCCATGTGGATTTTTCGTACGAGGTTTCTAGGGCACTGGCTGCCTGTGAGGGCGCGATCTTGTTAGTAGACGCCACGCAAGGAGTTCAGGCACAGACACTCGCCCATGCCCAAGTTGCTACGAACTTAGGGCTGACCTTAATTCCGGTTATTAATAAGATAGATTTAGACTACGCCAATGTTAACCAGACGGTTAGACAACTAGTTGAGTTTTTTGGTTTTCGTGAAAGTGAAATATTAAATGTGTCAGCCAAGACCGGAGAAGGGGTTGAGAAACTTGCCCAAGAGGTTATCGCCAGAATTCCTCCACCAAAAGCCATCGAACAAAAAGAGTTGCGCTGTTTAGTCTTTAACTCCGTTTATGATGCGCATCAAGGAGCGGTCGCCTGGATCCGGGTAGTAGATGGAAGTATAGCACGAGGAGATATTGTTAAGCTCGCCATGACGGACGTGCAATCAAAAGTAGAGGAGTTGGGAATATTTAAACTTAACCGGCAGCCGGTGCCGATATTAACTGCCGGTCAGGTAGGTTATGTAGTTCTCGGACTTAAAGATGCCCGCTTAGTCAAGATCGGCGACACATTAACGGGTATGGCCGGTGACATAGAACCACTCCCTGGTTACCAAACCCCCCGACCGGTAGTTTACTTAGGACTTTATCCAGCCAGTGGCGATGACCCACAACGACTTAGGGATGCCTTGGAAAAGTTGGCGCTTTCTGATAGCAGTCTGATCTTTTCACCGGAGTATTCTTCGGTATTAGGACAGGGCTTTCGGTGCGGTTTTCTGGGACTTTTACACGCTGATATTACTCAAGAGAGATTGGAAAGAGAGTTTAAGGTAGAAACATTTGCGACCACACCAAGCGTTTCTTTTGCAGTTATTTTTAAAGATGGGCACAAAGAGGAAATCGTCTCAGCGACGAAGTTTCCCAAGCCGGAGGTAGTGGAGGAGGTTTTAGAGCCGATTATGAAATTGACGATTCTGTGCCCGGCTATCTCGCTGGGGGCGGTGATGACATTGGCTCAAGAAAAAAGGGGCACTTTGATCGATCAAACTTATGTGGAGATTCAGGTAAAATTAATTTATGAAATTCCCCTATCGGAAATTATTGTAGATTTTTCGGATCGGCTGAAAAGTGTCTCCTCGGGCTATGCGACAATGGATTATGAATTTTTGGAGATGAGATCGGTGGAAGTGGCGAAGCTGGAAGTGATTGTTGCCGGAGAGAAGATCGAGCCGCTGGCGCAGTTGGTAGTCAAAGAAAGGTTAGAACAGACAGGCAGACGAGTGGTGGATAAAGTGAAAGAAGTGATCCCGAGACATGCTTTTGAGATTGCCATCCAGGCGGTAGTGGGCGGAAAAGTTTTGGCCAGATCGGATGTCAAGGCATTCAGGAAGGATGTCATTGCAAAGCTTTCCGGCGGAGATCAAACAAGGAAAACAAAGTTGTTGGAGAGGCAAAAGAAAGGGAAACAGAGGATGAAACAGTTTGGTCGGATTACCCTGCCCCAGGAAGTGTTTGTAGATTTGTTGAGGTCGTAAAAATACCTAAACCCCGAGGTGTCCTAGCTAATCCACCTTCGAGGTGAGTTGGGGTGAGTCAAGGTGAGTTAATAGCTCGAGTTACAAGCGAAATACAATCGTAGCGACGGGTGAAGCAGTTCGGAAGAGTGACGTTACCACAAGGAGGTGTTTGTGGATTTACTAAGGTCGTGGGTTTTCTTTTGAACGAAAAGTTGGGGATTTACTTTTCGTTATTTGCTCCGGGTTTGCGGCACTTTCGGCAGTAATATCGTATCCTTCATAGTTGCCACGAATTTCAAAGTAGACATCATTTTCGCGTGGACTCAGTTTAAGGTAAAAACCGGTATTGTCGACCGGAGACATAGCACCTTTCAAAGGTAAAACTGCATAACCTAACCCTGGAGCAACGTTTTCTATCTTTCTTGCGTCTGAGATTGTAACTTTTCTGGAGAGTATGTAGTAACCCAGGAGTCTCAGCGTGGGGTTAAATGTGGGTTTGTCAATGCCACACGCGGATCTTTGTATCGTCAAGTCCTTTGAAACGGCATTAAGCAGCTTGTCTACATCTCTTTTTACAATATCGCAGTAATTGCTATACAACTCTTTTTCTTTACAGGAGGGCGTTTCACAGCTGGTAGGAGACTGATTATTTAATTGATATAGACTGCTTTTGTACAGAGCTCCTAAAATAAAACTAATTAGCGGGAGTAGAAAAAACAAGACGATTACAATTAATTTTGAAGATGGTGTCTTTCTAGAGATTGTGAGCACTAATTATAGTATAGCATATCCGGCTCAATAGCTTGCTCGAGGAGGCTCCAGGATGTGGCGGATTGCCCATATAGTGGTTTCGTGGTAAACTGGCAGCGGCTTAAAGAGAGAAACAGATGGGTGGCAAAGAGCCACCTTTTTTTGAGCCCAAAATATGGTACCGCCTACACCCAGAACAGCCAGAACAGAGTTCGCTTCCGCCCTAGCTCAGGTCGCCCATGAGCGAGGAATCAATCCGGAAGTCATTCTGGAAAGCATAAAAGCCGCCTTAACGGCCGCCTTTCGAAAAGATTACCCCCAGATTTTTAACGTTGACTGGACGTACGAAGTCGAAATGGATCCGATCAGTGGAGAATATAAGGTTTTCGGCGGCGCTGCCGATGGCAAGAAGTCTGATGTGACCCCGCCCGGCTTTGGTCGAATAGCTGCCCAAACTGCCAAACAAGTGATATTACAAAAAATAAGAGAAGCAGAGAAGAATGCGGTCTTAGGAGAATATGAGAAGCGGTTAAAGACCCTAGTCACGGGTATGGTACTCAGATTCGACGGGTCGAATGTCATTGTTGACGTCGGCAAGTCAGAAGCAGTCATGCCCGTACAAGAAAAAGTCCCGTCGGAAAACTACCATATCAATCAGAGACTGACATTTTACCTTGAGGATATCAGAGAGACGATGAAAGGAAGAGAAATTATTATTTCTCGTGCCAGCAAGGGTTTGGTGGAAGCCTTATTTAAGCGAGAGGTTCCGGAGGTCAATAACGGATCGGTCCAGATTAAGGCCATCGCTAGAGAACCCGGAAGTAGAACCAAAATTGCCGTCTTTAGTAGCACCCCGGGAGTGGATCCGGTGGGATCATGTGTCGGCCAGAAGGGTGTTCGGGTACAAGCGGTAATCAATGATCTTTCCGGAGAGAAGGTAGACATTATCCAGTGGAGTGATGACCCGGTTAAATTTATCGCTAATAGTCTCTCTCCTGCACAGGGAGTAGTTGTAAAGATAACTAGCACCAAGAAATTAATTGCCCTAGCGATTGTTCCGGATGATCAATTATCCTTAGCGATCGGAAGAGATGGCCAGAATGTACGACTAGCCTCAAAATTAACCGGTTATAAGATTGATGTTACCGGTGCATCACAAGCAAATTCCAAAACGATCAAACCGACGAAAAAAGGTAAAAAATCGGATGACGCTAAGGATCCGGTGGAGGCTCAAGAAGAAGCAATAACAGAGAAAGTGGCCCCAGAGGTGAGCAAGTCCCAAGAAGAGACGCCTGTTGCCGTCTCACCAGACAAAGGCGGCTCATAATAATTTCAAGATACAGCCAAATTAGAAATAATTTCTGAAATGCGAAACAAATTCTAAATCAAAAATGAGCGGCATCTGTTCTATTTAGGATTTATTAGTTTCGTACTTCAGATATTAACTTGGGACCTCAAACCGAAACTGATTTGGCGAATATTACCGGTTATTAAAGCTAAATATGCTAGCAACAAGAGCACCAATCGTGGCCGTATTAGGACATGTCGATCATGGAAAGACATCGCTACTGGATGCTATTCGAAAAACTACTGTCGCGGTACGGGAACATGGGGGGATAACTCAGCATATCGGGGCTTACGAGGGCGAATTTAACATAGGTGACCAGAAGCTCCGACTTACGTTTATTGATACTCCGGGACATGCCGCTTTCGCGAAGATGAGAGCCAGGGGTGCCAATGTGGCGGACATCGCCGTTTTAGTAGTTGCCGCCAATGATGGGGTTATGCATCAGACAAAAGAATCAATTGACCACATAAAGACGGCAGGCATTCCAATGATCGTGGCGATCAATAAGGTCGACCTGCCGGAGGCAGATGTGGATAAAGTTAAAGGTCAGCTGGCCGAAGTGGGGGTTTTGGTCGAAGGTTATGGGGGAGAAGTGGTCGCAGTGCCAGTCTCCGCTAAAACAGGAACAGGGCTAAGCCAACTTTTAGAAATGATCTCGCTTTTAGGGGAGATGCAGGGATTGAAAGCTGACCCTGACGGCCCATTAGAAGGGGTAGTCATTGAATCTCGGCTAGACAGTCGGCGAGGAGCAACCGCGACGATTGTGGTCCGAAACGGGACACTTAAGGTGGGTGATGAAATCGAAGCAGAAGGTGTTTCAGGAAAAGTGAAAGCTCTTTTTAAAGGAGAAGGTCAAACCACACAGACAGCCGGTCCATCGGTGCCCGTGGAGGCCTTGGGGTTATCAGCGGTTCCCGCGATCGGAGCAAGAATAAAACTGATGCATGAAGGGAGACCCTTCGGTACTCAGGTTCAAACACCTAAATTTGAAGATACTTCAAAGGAGAAAGAAGATGACCAAAAGAGATTGCGCGTTATTCTTAAGGTCGATGTCGCAGGCTCAATGGAAGCGGTCAGAGGCGAATTAGGAAAAGATATTGACGTCACGGCCGCGGGCTTGGGAGATATTTCGGACTCGGATATATTACTGGCCAGGTCAACCGGAAGCATAATTTACGGATTTGGCGTCAAACTCCCAAGCGCCACCGAAAGATTAGTCGAGGAGGAAAAAGTAAAGGTAATGACGTTTAGGGTTATCTATGAACTTATTGAAGATGTGCGCAAAAGAGTCATGATGTTAAGAAACCCGTCTCTTGGGGAAGAAGTTTTGGGAAAGGCGACCGTAGTGGCGGAATTTAAGATCGACGCGGCGCGGATTGCAGGCTGTAAGGTTACGGAGGGAAAAATCAGTAAGAATAGTTATTTACATATCATGCGAAGTAGTCAGTTGGTAGCAGACAGTCGTTTAAAGTCCCTGAAACATAAAAAAGAAGACGTCGAGGAGGTAAAGATAAATGAAGAATTTGGAGCGGTTTTCAACCCCTACGTTGACTTTGAAATCGGGGACGTGCTAATATCCTACCTAAATTTATCTGGCAGTTAAAAAATGGACGAAGAATTCGGTAGTGTCCTTAGTGCTGCCCAGTCGGTGCTTCTTATTTTGCCTCAAAATCCACATTTGGATTGGGTGGCTTCTGCCCTTAGCTTGTCGAGTTCACTGACTAAATCCGGAAAATCGACGACGGTTGCTTGCCCAACACCGATGACCGTCGAGTTTTCCAGGTTGGTTGATGTAGACAAAATCACTGATCGATTGGGAGACAAAAATTTAATAATTAGGTTTTCTGACTATGATGCAAGCGGTATTGATACCGTTACCTATAATGTCGAGAACAATCAGTTTGAATTGGTAGTAGTGACCAAAAACGGTGCCATCCCTCCGGCGGTAAAGCAATTGCAGACAAGTTATTCTGGGGTTAGTGCAGATATCCTTATTTTTGTCGGTGTTAAAGACAGGAATCAGTTAGGGAAGCTTAATCGAGATGAGCTGTTCGTCGGACCAAAGATGACTTATATTGGGACTTCGCAACCACAAGCCGACATCCCCGTTATCGCCGCCTTAACAAACACGGCGGCCACCTCTTTTTCGGAGCTGGTGGCGACTTTCCTGGAGGGACGAAGTCTACCCTTTGATCAGGATATTGCCAGTAACCTGCTATATGGAATTGAAGCAACAACAGAAGGATTTTCGACAAATAACACCTCTGCCGGGTCTTTCGAGGCAGCGGCGATCTGTTTACGACGAGGGGCTTTAAGACATTATCAACAAGCAAAGTCTACCCGATCGGGAGCCAGTCAATGGCGCCATCAACGCGATGACACACAATTTGTCCAGAGGGAAGGCGGTCACCAGCCACAAAAAACTGGGCCCTCGACCCTGGGAGCGACACCAATAATTTCTCCTTCGCAGCCTCAATCTATTCCGGCAACCACCATTAGACCGCAACAACCTTCACCTGACTGGTTAGAGCCGAAAATATACACCGGCCGAACAGTGGTTTAAGTACACTTGAATTTTTCAGCTTGACAGGGGAATCGTTTGTGTGCAACACTGATAAGCAAATCATGCCCACGAATATAAAGAAGATTGTCGGTGCAATCGCTGTATCTACCGTTTTGGTCGCTTCTACTGTTGTTCCGGTCTTAGGGTATGGTGGTGATCCTCCGGGCGCCCCTTCCTGTAACAATTCAGTTCCCAAGAAAGCATGGCTTTATTCCGCAAAATCGTCTGGCGCCGGCCAAGTGGATCTTTTTTGGGACAAAGTTGATGGAGCATCTTCTTGGACAGTCGCCTATGGAGTCCAGTCCGGTAAATATATTTATGGGGTATCTGGCTTTGGTAACGGGGATTCCCGAAGTTTAAGGGTGACTCTTTTACCATCGGGTCAGTACTATTTCGTTGTCCGCGCTAATAATGGTTGTATGCCGGGTCCGTTTTCCAACGAATGGGTAATTAATGTAGGTGGCGGATCGGTTCGGCTATCTACGTCTGGAGTAACGAGAGCGGTCTTGGAAACTGAGCCCACTGTTACCCCCAGACCTACCGCAGTCGTGACCAACCCTAAAGTTCAGTCCCCCGCCGCCACTAACATCCCTACCGTTACATTTGCCCCTAGGCCGCAAAATCCAACTTTCTTGTCTCCGACCCCTGCACCCAAATCACAATCTAATTCCGGTGGCTTCTTCGGTTGGCTGGGCAATATATTTAAGAGTCTGTTCGGGCGATAGCCGTCTCCAGGGTTTAATCGGGACTACTTACAGATTAGTCGATAGGTTCTCCAATTAACCTTTTCAAGGCACTCTGTGTTTGGTTTAAACTTGGTTAAAGCCGCCCGGTCTCCGGCGAAGAGATACAAAGGTGACGGGAGTTTCGAAAATAATTCTTTCTGCGATTTTAAGTCGGAACTTTCCCAAAATTTCAGCCAGTCGTCTTCGGTCCAAAATTTATCGTACTGACCAAACTGAGGAGCGATTGTTTTTCTTTCTGACCAGCCGAAGATCCAAGGGGTGTAACTCTGATCAGTTACCAATATATAGGCATCTTTTTCTACCTCAGCAAACAGAGAAATTTCTCGAAATTCATCTTCCAAAATTAACGGATGTGCCCTAAAAGATACAAAAGTACCAATCAGTAAAACTGAAAAAAGAATGTAAATAAATGTAAATATCTGTTTAGGCAGACTTGCAAGTCGGTTAGTAAAATTAACCATCCCAATTCCGGCAAAAATTAATAGAAAAACGTCAAGTAGTGGAATGAATCGACGGAAAAAAAACAGTTTAAAAGAAATAAATATCGCCGAGAGAATAACAGAAGCAAGCAAAACAACGCTACCCTTTTTAAAACCTCGAGTCATAATTCCATACAAAGCAAAAGGCAGGTATAGCAACGAAAATAATAGTTCTTCAGTAAAACTGAAGAATGTGCCCCCGAGATCACTTCTAAGCCGACCACTTATTCCTAAAGAAAATGTTTGTCGAATAGGTTCAATCAAAGGCTCAATTGTCCGATTGGCGGTCGGTATGTAATAAAGAGCAGAAAATAAAATCGCAGACAAGAGGCTAAACAAGAAGATCTTTCGCTTGTCCTTATCGAATAATAAACCTACAAAAAGAGAGAAAAACAAAAGCACCGAGATTTGACGATGAAAAAATATTACCAAAGTTGAAAACAAAATTGCCCAATACGACCTCTTGGTTAAGAAATAAAAAAAGAATAATAGGAAGGATAAGGCAATGATGTTTTTTAGGTAATAGTACCAATAGAACTCAAACTGCACCGCAGAAGTTGCAAGTAAAAAGGCTGTCCAAATGGCCGCCTTCTGGCCAAACAATTGCTTGGTCAACAGAAAGACTGAGATAAACAGCAATATCGAAGCACTGATAATCAGCGGAATAAGAATTTTCTCGGGACTAACAATTAAAGATAGTGTTCTGCCAACAAGAGCAACCCCGGGTTCGTACATCTCCACTATCCAGTCGGGAAGTGTCTGAAATGCAGTGAAAGGGACTTCTCGATAGCTTTTAAAAAGGTAAAGATAAAGTCCCGGGTCGTACCCAAGCGGAATGCTATTTTTAATGTAAGGAAGAAGACGAGTTGTCAAAAAAATAACGAATATGAAAATAATAAGATATGGCATTTATAGTGTTGGGAGATTCTCTATCAGGCCAAGGAATGGATACCCAAGAATAACCGTAATTTCCGCGGCCGAAGAGGCGGGAACGGTCGCAACAAAAGGATAATCTCTCTCCAGTAATCGCTTGATATGCTCACCCTGGTATTTAGCTTGGGAAGAAAAAATCAAAACTGCGTTTTCGTACTCACCTTCACTTATATTTCCGGTATAGACATTTTCATACCCACTGCTAAGTAAGAGTTGGGCGAATTTTTTTGCAGATCCTGGCTCTGCTCCACCGTTGAGCACCTTTATCGGAAGGTCCGCCAACGGTTTTATAATATTGTCTTCCACGAGGGTATCTTTGGTCTCTAAGAGCAAAGTGTCAATTTCTGTTTGTGTTAATCCGGGAGCCATTCTGTTTGCGAAAATAAGGATTCCGGCGACGGTCACCGCCATCAGTGCCAGAACAAAAGTCGCCTTAAAAAGGGAAATTGTTGCCGCATATTTTCTTGTCACCAACTCGCTTGGGTCATGGTCATAATTTGCCTCTGATCCTCCGGGCTCCTGACCGGATTCTTCCGGATTGTTCCCGACACTGGCCACCAAGCCGAGCACCAAAATAGATCCGAGTAGAATGTTTAAATTGAAGTTAATACTTATAAGCCCTGGAAAAACGGTTTCCATCAGTAGCAGTAGCAGGTAGATGCCAAACACGTGGGGGAAAATCTCTCTCAGGGACCTGCAAAAACGAAAAATAATATTTTTCCAGGAAGTCGTGTGTGCATTTTCCATACCGAGTTTTTTTAACTAAGATGCGTTTACTTCGAGCCGAGAATAACAGTAATCTGAGCCCCACCGGTTGCATTCTCATCCCTTGTCGCCGGTCCGTACTCGTCACCCAGAAGCTTGATAATACGATCAACATCAACTCTACTTGCACTCTTATAACGAACAGTGACATTTTTATAGGAATCTGAATCAAGATTGGCAGCAACGGTTTTCGGAAATCCGGATATTTTGAGAACTTCCGCAAACTTACTGGCGGTTCCGACCGGTGCGCCTGCATTTAGGACTCTAACCTCAACGTTTGAACTGGGAACAAAAGGGGAAGCAGCAACCGACGCGACAGGAGAGGGACTGGGTATATTAGTCGGCGTCGGGTTTCGCTTATTTTGGGGTGATGGAGTTGACGAGGATCTAGGGGCTGGTTTTCTCGAAAACTTATTCCCAATTGAGCTAAAAAAGCCTCTTATCGCTTGGACAGGTTGACTGACCCAGGCAACCAATCCCTTGGATGAAGCAGTTGTCTGTACCCGGGAATTTTCTTCTTTTGGCTCCAGTAGCCCCAGACTTTTTACCTGAACTTCCAAAGAATCAATTTCAAGTTCCCCCCCATTTTTTGCCAAATCGGGTATTTCAAGAGAAAAATATACGCGACCATTATTTTCGATATTAATAAGCTGTGGGTTGATTGAGATCTCTGCTTTCATCCATTGGCCGTCGCGACCGGCAGGCTTATAACTAGATAAAATGTAGTCGGTCGATTTGAGATTATCGGCAGTCAGTGGGATATTAGAAAACGGGTCAGGGTTAAAGAGAGCTTTTTCCGAAAAGGCAAGATATTCTTTTGTCGTAAACGAAATATCTCCCTTCGGTGCCTCAAGACTGTAAGCGCTTCCGGTAGCAATCTTTAGAGGAAGAGAAGAAACTTCAAATACGAAGCCCTTCCCCACCTTGTCGAGAGTAATTGCTGGAGCACCGTTGACAGTTATTGTTTGCAGCGCCGTGCCGTGGGGAGTTGACAACACAACTCTGGGCGAACTCGTCCAGACCGATACAGGTTTGATATCAGAAACAAAAACGTCATTAGTGAAAACAACTTTCTTTTGATTAACTTCAATTTTAACAATTTCACTGTCTTGGCCAGTTCCAAGATAATTTATATTAAGGGTATATATACCCGGTATCACCTCATTTATAGCTATCTCCTTCTCCTGGGGTGTTAATTTTAAGAGACTATTATCTGTAATTCCGTCATCACCTATATCATTTTCGTGTATAGTCTTACCATCGCTGGTTAAAACAAGTTTATATTTATCCTCCCCCGGATAATAATTTAAATCCTGTTTAAAAAGTTTTATGACAAGAGGTTTTTTGTCCACCATTATTTGCATCTGAAGGTTTCCCCTCAACCGTCTATCAACAACCGCAGTATCTTGCGATTCGACTTGAATATTCTTTAGAGTTTGTAGTCTACTCGAAGGGACATAATATGAGACGATTTTCTTGTCTAAGCGAACTTTTCCAACGAAATCACTAAGTGTGCGGAAGTCTTCCGTCTTTTGCCATAGAGTAATACCCTCCTGCTCGGTCTTATTCCAGCCTAAATTTTGTAAGATAGAGTTATATAGAGGAACATAAACAAATTTGTCAGTTTCACGTCCGCGGACGCCAAGAAGGACCTCTCCGGTTATCGGTTTAAATTTTAAAGTCGCCTTAAGAGAGTCGACTGTCCTAGGGGGAACCGCCAATGAAAACCTCGCCGTTTCAGTTTTCAAAACCTGGCTAGGAATTTTCAGTGATCCCGTACTGCCGGGAGGGAAATTAGTGACCCCGACTGTACCGGGTAATTTAAAGGGAAAGTTATAAGAAACTACTTTACCAAAAGGGGCAAAGTAATTATAACTGAAGATAGCTATAACAATAAGAGCAAGAACAATGAGTATTTTTCCGATTCTTTTCGAAGAAAGTGGAGGCAGCTTCATTTGGGATTTTTTTTTACATCGGTAGGAGGCATACTCAAGAGTCGATCCACGTTTGTAAAGTTTATGTTAGGTCCTATACTACTATTTCTATTTTCGGGTGTAAAGCCTTCTCGATGTGCTTTTAGGGTTTCTGCGTGTATGTTAATTTTAACACTTTGTAAAGTGCCATTGCCATTACAACAAATGACGAAATCGCTGTCGAAAGTGCCGCGCCGCTTAGGGAAAATTTCGGAATCAGAAAATAATTTAACAAGATAGCGGGTAGTAGTGCGAACAATCCAATGTACATGGGGGTCTTTGGATGACCAAGGGCGTTGAGTATTGCAGACAGTACCTCAAAGAGTGAGAAAAATCCGACACCTACCGTGAGGATTGCTAAAATCGGTGCGGCCTCTTGATATAAAGAAGAATAAGAAGCGGTAATTATTTGTCCCGAGAAGATAAAGATAGGGAGTGAGACAACAAGAATGCAAATGGTAGATAGGATAATCGAATCTTTAATAGTTTTTTTCAATCCGAGACGATTGCCTTTTCGATTGGCGTGAACGACTATTGGAAACGAGACAATAGTTAAAGCCGAAAGTATGACGTTTGGAGTTTTCGAAATCACAGAGGCAGCGGTGTAGAATCCTACTAAACGATCCTGACCTAAGAGCGCTTTGATCATAAAAAGGTCGATGGAAATAATAAGCATTGATACGACCGAAAATATTGTCATTGGTATGGCGAACTTGAGTATTTTTTCGGTGTCAACCGATTTGATAGAGGTTTTCGCCATGTCAACAGTTTTTATTCTGGCTACAAAGAGCAAGGCGACAATCGGAGCTATAATAAACCCCATAATTGCACCATACACTTTAATAAGCATCACGAGAACAATTACCAAGAGAGCCTTGCTTAGTGAGTAGACTGATAGTAAGTACGACTGCCTATCAAATAAATGAAGACCGTTATAGAAACCTGAAAATAACGAATAAAGTGAATACGCAGGGAAGATCAGCGCAGAAAGCCTGATGTATTTAGCAAGCGTATGGTCATTCAGTGCAAGCGCGATTAAATCTGCACAAAAGAAGTATATCAATCCAACCGCCAGTGAGAATGAAAGTTGGAGGATGATGGCCCTCTTTAAGGCCATCCATTTAATACCCGGATTTTCGGTCACATACTTTGATAAAGCATTTGGGATACCGGTGGTAAGGATGATGTTTACTGTTGTCATAAGGGCGATAATCACGCCATAGACCCCATAAAGTGAGGGTCCGAGATAACGACCCAGAAAAAAATGGATCGCATAACCTGAAAGGGCAAAAACTCCGTTTCCTATAGCAATATATAATAAAGGCCGAGCAAAATATTTCATTTTGTTCTTGGAAATGTGACTACCCGATAAGACTTTGATATAACTTTATGTAATTTTTTACGGTATTGTTCCACTTAAACCGTTGGACGAACTTTCTGGCGTTCTTCCCCATCCTTCTTATTTCAGAGGGATTTTGTTTAAGGTAGTCAAGCTTTCTGTTGAAATCAGTAGCATCCCCGGGGTTGAAAAGTAACCCATTAATTTTATCCTTTACAAGTTCCGGGATCCCTCCCCGACGAGAAGCTATAACGCACAACCCGTATGACATGGCTTCAAGAATAACAGTAGGAAAATTTTCTTGCCAAAGCGAGGGAACTACTAAGATGCTGTGGCTTTTGTACCATTCTTGTGGATCTTGAAAACCATAAAACTTAATATTCGCATAAGCTGATTTAAGAGCGTTTTCTAAATACCCAGTTCCGACTACCGCAGTTTTTAAGTCCATCCTACGATTCAGCGCGTCGCCAATCGACTGCAACCCTTTCTCTTTACCAATCCGTCCGACAAAAAGTATATCCTTAGTATATGTAGTTAAGGGATGCCTGGCATCAATCCCGTTGGGGAAAACTTTAACCGGAACCCCCAATGACTTACTAATATTTTTGGCAAGCGCTTTTGAAGGGGAAACATATGTCAGACTGCTTCTTTTTAGAATTTCCCGATGAAGGAATACTTTGATTCCTTTTATCATCTGATATCCAAAGTGACGATATCCGTCAAAAAAAGTTTGACAATTGGAAATAAAACACCGGTAGCCAAAGCCATACGGACAAGGGTTCCCGTCTGAAAATATTCCCCAGGTTTTTGGGCAATAGTAATGAAAATCGTGCATGGTCATTACGACTGGGATGCCGGCTCTGTTGGCAGCAACGATCGGGCTCGGGGAAACAGCCCTGGCGCAGTTATTGATATGTACGATATCTGGCTTAATCGTTTTTAACAGTGCCTGTGTTTCGCGATACCACTTCAGGCTATACCAACGAGATATCAGTGAAGAAAAGCTCTCCGTTTTGTCATCTCCGATAATCCACGTCTGGTGCCCCGCTTTCTCGAGCACGGCACTCAAATTAAAGACAAACGATTCGGCACCGCCAATTTTAATAATATGATCGTTTATTAGTAAAATTTTCATTTAAACTAAAGCCTGTTAGTTTTTAACTTTCTAGCAACAATGACCGTACTCAGGGAGTCACCAAACTTACCGAATATTAAACCTAATAATATGAAGAAAGTTTGAATAAATATACATCCCAGAATTATTACTTTTCTAATAATTGTACCGGAGTTTTGGCCATACTTGAGATAGAGACCGTATGCAAATAACTGTCCGACTGTCTCGAAAAATCCCGTCGTATCTCCCGTTTCTTTTATGCTAAATCCTGCAGACTTTAATAGGTAGTTTAACCCGAATTTGGTATAGCGGTAAAAATCATGAGGCTCCTCATGAAGTGGCCAAAAGAGGGGGGCAGACAAGATGAGATACCCCCCTGGCCTGAGGACTCGATACATTTCCGAGAGAGCCTTAGCGGGTTCGGGGATATGTTCGATAACTTCGGTCGAAAGTATTGTATCAAACGTCGAAACTCGGAACGGTAGTTTAGTGGCATCGCCAACGACATCAGCGTGATCTATTCTTTTTCCCGCCGTCTTGGAGAAATCTAGGCCCGTATAATGTTTGACTCTTTGTTCAAATAGCGGTAAGTATGGCTTAGTGCCGCAACCAACATCCAGAAGTTCACCATGCGCATAATGAGAAAAAAGAGCGATCTTAGAATAAAGGCCATGTTTGGCAATCAGACTATGGCCAAGGAAGTTTAAATAGGTCAAATGTTTAGTCCTCATTTTATTAAAGTTTGACATCAAGTAATAATTTTTTATATAGGTTTGTAATTCTCCTGACGTGAATTTCCTGAGAATACATATGCATTGTTCGCCGTGCTCCCTTTGCCATCCTAAGAACTTTTGCCCGTTGGTTTTGCATTTGAATAATTTTCAAAGCCAGGTCGTGAGAACTACCTGTTTTAAAAAGATAGCCGTTTACGCCGTCTTTAACGATGTCTTTATAGTCTCCCACGTCAGAAGCAATTACAGGCCTGCCCGAGGCCATGCACTCCATGACAACAAGCGAAGGGGTTTCCATCCAGGTGGATGGGGCGACAAGAAACTGCATCCTTGGATAAAAATCGACCAGCCTGTCGGGCGTCGTTCCGCCTAAGAATGTAACATGGTTGGCAAGATTGAGTTTTTTCACCAGATCTCTTAAATCAGCTTGTTGGCTTCCGCTTCCGACTAAGAATAGATGGCTATTTGGCGCCTGGGAGACAACCTCTTTAAAAGCATTAATAAGCACATCAGCGCCTTTGATTTTTTCAAGTCGGCCGACAAATCCGACAGTCTTTTTATAAGGTAATGGTTGAGCTTTATATTTTTTAAGGTTAATTCCATATGGAATAAAAACCAGCTTCTTCTCGCTTATTCCATATTTCAGACAAGTGGTTTTAACGTTTGTTCCCGGACAAATAATCATATTAACTCTGTTAGCTGCTTTTGTTACGATCCATCTTTTTAATCGATACAAGATACTATCAATTAGACGAGAGCCGGCTGTATTCCAAATAATAAGGAAGAGGGAATTGAGAAGGTTTTTCCTTTTTGTAAGACCTTTCGCCACCGCTTCGTGTACGCTTTCGATACAGATTTCAGACCCGTAGCATGGTTTGTTGTTATGAATGTTGGTTCCGGCAAAACAAAACAGACCATAATCGTGTATCTCCCATACCTTTGGGTATTTTAATGGAAGAAAAAATGGCTCGGTAGAAATGGTGGAGTGAGGATTATTAATATGGATAATGTCGGGCCTAAGTCTATCAATTAGTCGTCTTAACTTAATATAAAGAAATGGATCTGGTATCCCCAGAGCGCTAAGATAGATATTGTTACCAACGTTAAGATTAATTACGTTTTTGTCTTCAAATGAACCCCCTACTGTGTTGTTAATGCTATAAACTTCATTGTTCTTGTCGGCCTTTAAAGAATCATATAGTCTTTTTGCATATATTTCTTCTCCTCCCACATTGTATGGCGGGAACCTGGTTGAAATGATACAGATTTTCATTTTCGCTAATCAACTCCTCCGGGGAAAAGATATCTGGTTTTAGAAGTAATCCTGTAATCTTTGTCAAAATAAGTATCGATAAACTCGTCCTTAAAATTGTTATCAACTTTGTAGATATTTAATCGAATCTTGTAGTTGCTAAGTCTGGTCTCCGGATTATTCCCGGCGCATAGTTCAGCAATTTGGTAATACCCCAAGAAAGTGTCCGGTTCAACTGCAAATCTGACCAGATGACAAGAACTGTCTCTTAAAACTTGAAAATTAGGAGAGGTTATTGTTTTGACAAAAGTAACATGTTCATTGAAGTATCCACCGATATTATCAGGAGGTTCAACTGACGTAGCGATATAAACATTTTGGTAATCTTTCATAAACATTGCGTATATTTGTTTATCAAAAGCTGGAATTCGGTCATAAACCACATTGGTATCGTACAAAAAAAACAAAGGTGGCCCCCAGTCTTCAAATCCATACCGGTCCCAAAAGATGACGAGATCACCAGAGGTAAATTGAGCCGATACCTCTTTTTCAAAATTGAGAATGCCCTTCCCGTCGACGTGATTTAATAAAGCCATTCCGGGGAGGTTCGACACAAGAAAGACAATTACAAGTATTAAACTAAATGACCTGCGGGACATCCTCCCTAAGAGCCCTTGTTTATTCGTCAAAAACAGCGCAAATAAAATAAAAATGTAAGGGAAAAAGACCCCCCAATATCTTCTTGCTACCCAGTTCAGATATATCTGAGCAGAAGGACGAATTAAAAAAATAAATTGGGGCAAAGTGATCAAAGTAATAATAAAAAAAGCTTCTTTGATCTTTGGCTTTTCTAAAATAATATTTGCAAGTCCGAGGATTCCCCACAGTATAAATGCGGGCCCAAAAATATAAAACAAAAATACGAAAATAAAAACCTGCTGGTTATATTTGACTTGGTTTCGCGGCTTCCAGGCAAAGTCTGGACGCGGCTCGGCTACGGTGCGTACAACTGTTCTTATCGCTGAGTATTCGTCATAAAGGATACTTGACCTGTTTGAGCTAACCGCCGCGACAGTTACTAATGAGCTGACAAATAGCATCCCCGCCGCAAATATAATAATAGCCTTCTTGAACAGCAGTTCTTTGCGTAAAAGGAAAATGCTCAGTGGTGCGACAAAGAAATATATGCCAAGGTAAAGGAACGCTTCGAGTCTATAAAACATCAACGTCGAGACGGGCAGCGCCGCTGCTACCAACAGCGTTAATGACCTTTGACGCCAACCCCGATAAAATAGATAGACATAAAACCAGATAAGCAATAGTTGCAGGTTTTCTGACCACATTCCTCTTGAAAAATATAGAGTGTAGTAGTTAAAAAGAAAAAGTAAAATAAAGACAAATCCGGCCTTCCAACCTCTTAACAGACGACAAAGGAAGTAAAGGGTCGATGTCGAGATAAACTGTGCCAGGCTAAGACCCACAGAAAAACCGGGAAAGCCAAAATAATGGAAAAAAAGCGAGAAGTAGGTAGGTATTCCTTCTAGAAAGTCGCTTCTTGTTTTGTTATTTTCCCGTGGTGTAAAAGCTACGAGCGAGAGTATTATTGGTTTCCTTGAATAATCTTGATAATAAGTTCCGGTCTTGGCCAGTTGGATCGCTGTTTCAAAATAAACTCCCGGATCATGAGCGCCGTCTAGGATGCGTTCGGAGAAATATCGACCATTCCAAACAGAAAAAAGGAGAATAAAGGTAATGATCAAGATATCTACACGAAGATTACGTAAATTGAAGCTTTGGATATTTCTAAGTATGAAAGTTGTTATATACGCCACGCCCACGACAACAATGAAAGGAAAAACAGTCATAAAAGGTCTGTACGAGTCTGCCACTACGCTGATGAGCGCTAGGACTAGAATGAAGAGAAACAAATACGTAAATCTAACAAAAGATTCTTCTACCAAATTTTGACCTTCACGCATTTTAAATAACTGTTTTATAGAACTTAACATATTGCCTTCCCATTTTTAAAAGGTCGAACCGCTTAACGACTTGGCGCTGGTTAAATTTACCCATCCGCTTTCTTAGGGTTTTATTGTCCGCAAGCGTGTGAATAGCGGCAACAAAATCGTTAATATCGTCAATCTTACACAATAACCCCCCCTTATTGTTTATGACGATTTCAGATAACGATGAGCAATCAGTCGCAATAATTGGTTTTGCGCAGGCCATCGCCTCCACCACAACATATCCGAATCCTTCGAGGCGGGTAGGAAATAAGAAAGCGTCGCACTGGTTATACAATTTTATTATTGTTTTATCTGAAGGTCGGCCAATAGGGACGATATTATTGGGTAAATGTAACTTTTGGCTATCTTTGGGAGTTAGAGTTACATAGAGGACGTAATTCTCGCCTAAACTCTCCATTATTTTCGGGAGTAAATCAGCGCCTTTTCTTCGGATGAAATTACCGACAAATAGCAGCTTAAATCTCTTATCCAGCAAAGGAACCGGTAGCGGTTTGTATTTATCGATCTCGATGCCGCAATAAATCCTCTGGATATCATTTTCGCCAAACTCATTTTCAAAGGATGTTTTAGTGTGATCGCTTATCGCAACACATCCGTCCGCGACAACAAGCGATTTCCTGATACTAAGTCGAAGAAAGAAGTAATAAAGTTTGTTAATTAGAGTAACATTTTTTAGATATTCTTTATCGAAGACATTGTGAAATAAAGTGATCACCAGTGGTTTGTCCTGTTCTTTCAGTGCCCAACCATAGTCAGCGTTTGTATGAAGGATGTCGCAATCGGTCGGCTTATTAAATAGAAAGATGAGGAAAGGTACTATTTTCAGGATCCATTGCCTGTAGTAAATAATCTCAGTTTCAACATTGAAGGTTCTTAAAGCTTTAGCCAATCTTTCATAATAAAAATCACTGCCGGAGTTAGCTTTGATTATTTTAAACAAAACCTTCATAGACTCGGGCAAATTTCTTGCCTATCACCCTCCAATCATAATGGGTTTTTATATGAGAATAAGCATTTCTAGAAAGATAGTCTCTTAGCTTCGAATTTCCTAATAGTTTATTTATTGCAACAGCGAGTGCTTCGGAATCGGCCGGTTTCACTAAAAGACCGGTTTTTTTGTTACTGATGATATCAGTAATCCCACCCAGGCCGGTACCAATAAGACATGTCCCACAAGCTGCCGCCTCTAAAAAAGTTACCCCTAAACCCTCTGACCCGACAGACGGAGAGATAAAGACAGTCGCCCTTGAGTAGTAAAACGGTAATACCTCGTGTTTTTTTGGGCCGATCATAGAAACATTTTGTGAAAGATGTAATTTTTCGATTAGCGATCTCATCTTTTTTTGCAGCGGCCCCGCGCCGATGATGATTAATTTTGTTTGTGGAAATTTTGCCAATACCTTTGGCATAGCCGATATCAAGTAGATCAAACCCTTACTCTCCACCAACCTGCCGACAAATAATATTTCATGAGGAATCAGGCGTTTCTTTCTTTTGATTTTAAATTTTTTGATATCAACACCCATGGGAATGATCTGAACTTGGCGTTCGCGACAGATCGCATAAATTTGATTTCTCGTCGCAGTGCTGTTTGCGGTACAGGCGTCGGCGGCGGAAAGAACTGGTCTTAGTAAGGAACGGTTTATTTTGAAGACATCACTTCCGTGCGCAGTAAGAACAAAAGGCAGACGATAGAATCTTTTTATGATGGCGGCGACGAAACCTTGCGGAAGTACCCAGTGTGCATGGAGAATATCAAACTCTTGTTGGCAAACCAGCTGGATGGCCGCCATGGTTTCAAAGAAAAAAAGGAAAGGAATTTGAAAGGCAAGATAAGGCTTTTTCTTAATATTGGCCAATATGCCTCCTCCGTAACATAGCCCTTGCCATTTCGCCGGCCAAAAGTATTGGAACCTTTTGATGGTGATGTTTCCGTATCTTTGGAGCTTGCTGGACGATTGTTGATGGGGTGCCAGAACGGTTATCTCAAATTTCTTTCTAAGGGACTTTAAAAGATCAAGGATAAATATACCTTCAAAAGCGTCTGCATTAGGCGGAAAACTACTAGTAAGCAGTAGGATCCTGATAGAAGCCATTTATGCTTTAAGGCTGCGGTTATAGTCCATGTCAAACCACATTGCAAAAAGGAACAACTGAAGCCCGCTTACCAACAAAAAGAGGTCGAGGATAACGCCCGGTAAAGCGATGCCCCCGACGGTGAAGCGTAAGTAAAGAAGATAAAATCCATAAACAACTCCCAGAGGTAAGAGTATAAACGAAATTAAATAAAAGAAGACTAACGGATGAAAATCTCTGATAACGTATTTTTCCCATAGTCTCCAGAGAAAACCCCTAAAAAGCATCGGGGATACTTTTATCAGATAACTTAAAGGCTTAATTTGCGATTGTCTTTCTCCCTTAAGGTAAATCGCGGTTCTGGGAACGTCTTTGACTCTTTGGTCAAAAGTGTTCAGCCTTATTAAAAAGTCCATCGGGTACCCATAGCCCTTCCAAGCGTGTGACCATTTAACTGCCCTCAGGGCATTTTTGCTAATCGCCGTATATCCATCAACCACGTCAAATATTTTGTAGTAACCGGAGGCGATTTTTGTCAGAAGGGAAATAAGAGAGTTGGCAAAAAGCCTGGTTTTGGGCATGTCTTTGAAGGTCTCGTTTTCTGTTATAAACCTATTGCCTTTCACATAATCAGCTTCACCTTTAACAATGGGGTCAAGAAAAGAAGCAACCTCTTCAAGCGGCATTTGATTGTCTCCTCCGACAACCACTGCTACATCAAAGTTTTCTTTCAAACAGCGCTCGTAACCAGTTATTATTGCTTGACCGACCCCTTTATTGGTTCCGTGGAGAACCAGCTCAATTCGCCTGTCTCGTTTGGAATGTTTTTTTACAATTTCACTCGTCTTATCTTTACTGCCATCATCAACCACATATACTTTGTCGAAAAGTCTGGGTACCCTTTCTATCGTCGGTCCAATTAGTCTTTGTTCGTTGTAAGCCGGGACGACCAAAGCGACTTTGTTTTTTTTATACATTTGCGGGCGACTGAACAGTGGCTCTTAGTGTAAAGTACAAATGAAAAATGCTCAAGTGATAAAAGCATATTACGGGGCTGGAACACATATAAATTGAATCTAAACCATGGAGACTTGCGCTGCAGTTACCTAATTCAAATTTGAAAGTTGCGATGCGGCGGGACTTTATCTATAATAGAGAAGCGCTCTTGTTAATCAGGGCGTTGATTTTTTGATATGGCACTAGCATCTACCCAGAAGAAAAAAATAATTGATGACTTTGCAACGGGCAAGGGGGACACCGGAAGTCCTGAGGTGCAAGTCGCCCTCCTAACTGAAAAGATAAACCGCTTAGTTGATCATCTTAAAAAACATAAAAAGGATGATCACTCTCGCCGAGGTCTGGTTTCAATGGTTAACAAAAGACGTCGACTCCTGTCCTTTTTGGCGAAAAAGGATGAAGATCGTTATAAGTTGGTAGTTCAAAAGCTTAATTTATCTAAATAAGAAGTTTTAAATGAAAAAAGTTGTAACTAAATCAGTAAGCATTGCCGGAAGAACATTGACCCTCGAGGTGGGCAGGATGGCCCAGCAGACAAATAGCAGTATCCTAGCCAGGTACGGAGACACGATGGTCTTAGTTACTGTTCTTTCCAATCGGAAAAAACAGGGAAGCGGCTTTATGCCACTTTCGGTTGACTATGTTGAAAGGTTGTACGCTGGGGGAATTATCAAAGGCTCACGCTGGGTAAAACGTGAGGGTCGTCCGACAGACGATGCGATTTTAGCTTCCCGTTTAATTGACCGTTCATTAAGACCGCTTTTCCCGAGCAATTTCTTTGATGAGGTACAGGTAATTGTTACGCTTTTATCAACTGACGGACAGAACAGCCATGACCTACTGTCTCTGATCGCCGCCTCAGCCGCTTTGCATATTTCCGATATACCTTGGAATGGTCCCATAGGTGCCGTCCAAGTCGGATATATTAACCAAAATGGGAGCGAGGCGGGTATCGTCGGACCGGTCGTGAATCCGTTAATTTCTGAAATGGAATATTCCGATCTGGACTTAACGGTTACCGCCACCCAGGACCGGGTCGTCATGATTGAAGCGGGAGCAAAGCAGCTGCCGGAGGATAAGATGTTGGAGGCGGTCGAGGTGGGATTAAATGAGATAAAGACAATTATTAAAATTATTGAAGAGCTTAAAAAAGAAGTAGGTAAACAAAAGTATACCTATTCTGCGTCAGCCGAAAATGCCGACTTAAAACAAGAGATTGAGCGATATGTAAAAAAAGAGTTGGATGAAAATGAATTAAAGAGAGTCTTCCTAGCCCAAGGAGAAGGAGAAACGAGCAGAGATACTATTTTGGATCAATTAGTCGAGCTTTTGGGAGAGAAATATAGTCGTGAGGATATCCAACGAGAGTTTGACAAAATATTAAAGAAAAAAATCCGAGCAATGACGCTATCCGGGTCTAGATTAGACGGACGTAAATACGACCAGATAAGGCCAATTGATATTGAAATAGGTCTCCTGCCACGAACCCATGGATCAGCTTTATTTAGTCGAGGTCTAACTCAGGTATTATCAGTAGCCACCTTAGCCAACCCGTCTTTAGAGCAATGGATAGAGACCGCTGAAGGCATGGAAGAGAAGCGCTATATTCATCATTATTCCATGCCGCCTTATGCTACGGGAGAAACCGGTAGGATTGGCACTCCCGGAAGACGAGAGATTGGACATGGGGCTTTAGCCGAAAAAGCTATCGCTAGCGTAGTCCCTTCACAGGATGCCTTTCCATATACCATTAGGGTAGTGTCTGAAATAATGTCTTCTGACGGATCAACCTCGATGGCTTCAACCTGCGGTTCCACCTTGGCTTTGATGGACGCGGGGGTACCCATATTAGCGCCGGTTGCGGGCATTTCTATAGGGCTAATGGACACCGGCAAGAAAGATGGCTACGTTTTATTAACCGATATTCGAGGGCTTGAAGACTTTAACGGTAATATGGATTTTAAAGTAGCCGGGTCAGAGGCAGGCATCACCGCGATTCAACTTGACGTAAAGCTTAATGACAATTTTACCGGTCTTAATTTAAAAATGATTTCGGAAACTTTTGAGGCAGCCAAGAAGGCGCGGCTGGAAGTTTTAGAGAAAATGTTAGCGGTAATTCCTCAAAGCCGAAAAGGTGTCAGCCAATACGCACCCAAAGTAGTAACCATAAAAATTCCCCAGGAGAAAATTGGAGAAGTAATCGGTCCCGGAGGTAAAAATATAAGAAATATAATCGCCACTACCGCCGCGGCCGTCGATATGGCCGATGATGGAACAGTAACGATCTCTTCTATCGATCCTGAAGCAGTAGAAAAAGCCGTCAAGTGGATTGAGGGAATGACAAGGGAAATACAGGTAGGAGAAATTTATGAGGGAGAAGTTAAGAGGATATTGCCCTTTGGGGCTTTTGTTGAGATTGTTCCTGGCAAGGAAGGACTCGTCCATGTGTCCAAAATGAGCGGTGAATTTGTAACCAAGCCGGAAGACGTCGTTAACATCGGATCTCAGGTTCGGGTCTGGGTGGATGAGATTGACGAAATGGGAAGAGTTAATCTTTCGATGCTCTTCGATGAAGGAGGAGTTCCTCTCAAGAAGGAGCGAGCGCCGAGAATGGAAGGACCAAGAAGAGATTTCGGTCCCAGAAGAGATAGCGGATTTGATCGGGGACGCGGTGGACCCAGGCGGGGAGGTTTCGGAGGCGGACGCAGTTATTAGTAAGCGGTCAGTGTAAAAGCAGGGAAAAAAACTTGTCGGAGAAACTTAACCGGGAGTGGTAGACTAATTACAATGCCTAGTGATTATCTGTCGGAAACAGGACTTTTAGAAAAGCAAGTGCGGGAAGCGGATCTTCCGGAGGATTTGCGGGAGAAAGCCCTTCAAATGACCGCCCGTTTAGGGAGAATGCTGCAGTACGGCACCTATGCCCAAGAGTTTGAACAAGTAGCTCATTATATAGACTGGATCGTCCATCTTCCCTGGCAACGAAGGTCAGAAGACATTTTAAATTTACAACACGCTCAAGAGATATTGGACAAAAACCACTACGGCCTTCAACAGATAAAAGATAGGGTTTTAGAGTATTTATCAGTGATGCAGTTAAACGTTCAGCAGGCAAATAACCAAGAGAGAGTAACGGTTTTTGCTAAGGCGCCAATACTTTTTTTCGTAGGCTTGGTAGGAACTGGTAAAACTACGATCGCAAAGTCTGTAGCAGAAGCAATGGGGAGACAGTTTGAGAGAATTCCCTTCGGGGGGTTAGGTGATCCATTGATGTTGCGAGGTCAATCGCGGGCGCATTCCGATGCCGAACCGGGGCTAGTAATTAAAGCGGTCCGAAGGTCAGGCGTAAAAAACCCTGTAATTTTGTTGGATGAACTTGACCGGATTACTGAGGAAGGGAGAAATTCGATTATGGGGACGCTAGTGGAGCTTCTCGACCCAGAGCAGAATGTTAATTTTAATGATCATTTTTTGGACTACCCTTTTGATCTTTCAGAAGTTCTTTTTATTGGGACCGCCAATAACACCGGTAACATATCAACAGCGGTTTTAGACAGGCTCGAGGTGATCCAGATGCCATCATATACCGATGACGAAAAGATTCACATCGGACGAGAGTATGTCTTCCCAAGGGCCCTAAGGGAATCAGGAATCCCCGAAGGGATGATGACAATCGATGATGAGGTGTGGTCGAAAATTGTCAGACCGCTGGGCTATGACGCCGGCATAAGAACTCTGGAGCGAACAATCAAGGGCGTCTGTAGAAAGGTCGCCAGGTTGATAGTTGAAGGGAATGGTACACAATTTCATCTTACGAGTGAAAACATCAAGGGATTTTTGCCTACATGGTAAGTACCAAAATCAAAAAGTGGCAGAAGGCCTTGATTTACGGACTGATCGTATTTTCTTTGCTTCATATTTTACGAGACCTGCTTCAGGACCTCGGAATCCGCAATACATTCTCCAGTATCTTCACTAAAAGATCCGACTCGTATGTCGCCTTTATCTTGGGACGGACAGTCGTAAATACTTATATTGTGGCGCCGGTTGTCATTGGCCTATCCACATTTTGCCTGGCCAGAAACAAATTCGGACTTATCGGATATCTCACCATAATCATAATGGCCATATCATTCTCCGGCTGGCTTTATTACTGGTTTTTTCTATGAAAGCATCAACCCCTGGGATCAACCCTCGCGCGCAAGGGTTGATCCAACGTTTGAACTAAAAAGACTTTATCGCTTCTGCCACCTCACGAGCGAAGTCTTTAGCTATTTCAGGAAAGACGACGATTCTTGATCGGTCATGGAGCTTTTTCTCGAAATCAACCAACTTTGACTCAGTGATCATTAAATAACCTTTGCCCTCCTTGGTTTTTTTCGAATCAATAAAGTATGTCCTCCTCCCGTTCCGAATGATTCTTACCCCTGGTGCTTCCTGCATGTATCTCACCTCCTTCCGCTATCAAAAACTCTTGCTTTACTTTAAACCTGAAGTATCTTAAGATTATTCCGAATAAAACACGAAGTCAAGAGGGTAATGTTTACAGTTTGAGCATGAAATTATTTCTGACATCCTCAGGCTTACCAAAAGAGACGAGGGTTGCAAGTCATTGTTGATCAGTATAACTTTATGACATTAGCCAAAATGGAATTGCCGCACGGGTTTAGAAAGCTAAAACCCGCAAAATGGTGGGGGTCGGTATTGGAGGTGGCAATTTCCAAGAGGGAATTAGAGGATGCAGTTAAAAAAGCCTCAATTAAGGAGAATATTACCTACAATGGGTATCTAACCCATCAGAAGAACGATTTACTCCACTATTATTTCAGCCAGTATCCGAGAAGAAAATTTGAATCAATTTCAGTCGCCAGTAGACTGGAAAAGGCTTTGGTCACCTTAACCAGACTATCTGGCGGAAAATCATATATCGAGACGCGGTCGAAGGAGCCTATTTTTAGGGTTGTCTTAGGTTTACGTCAAGGCTACAAGAAAGAAAATTCATTACACACCGTCTCCGAAATTGCCAACGAGCTTGATCAAGTCGGGTCGAAAGTCTCTATATCAGAAGCGCAAATTTTGACTATCGGGCCATGGGGAAAATATACGGAGCCGGCAGCAGTAATTGAAGGCAATCTTCAGCACCTTGATAATGTTTACTTACTTGAGGAAAAATTTCGGCAGAGTCGTTTTGTGGTAAATGATCTTCATAGGGAAATCTGTTATTTAGTGGAAACTAAATGGTGTGATAACCCCGACAGAGAGTAGTTTACTGATAACTCGGCTTAGAGATGTTAAAAGATATGGAACTAGAACATAAAACAGTTATAGAAATAGTCCCGACGGTACCGTTCCACTTTGATTCGACATTTTACAAACCGGGGCATTTTCCCAGCGGAGACACCAGATGGGAATCAGGAAAAAGATGGCAAACAATGCTTTGGGAGGGTGCCAAGTATGGTTTAATATTTATCAATAAAAGCATCGATGAAATACCCAAGGTAGAGGTGCAAGTTTTTTCAGCGACCAAGCCCACGATCCAACAAATAACATCTCTTAAAGGAGAAATAATCTGGAGATATAACCTCAACCTCGACCTATCAGATTTCTATAACGACCTGGGGGATGATGCGCTTCTTGCCCCGATCATTCGAAAATTTCGCGGTCTCAGACCAATGCACTATGGATCACTATACGAATACCTTTTAATCGCCATCGTGCTGCAAAACGCCACCGTCCGAAGGAGTGTCTATATGATGCAGACACTTTTTGAGAATTATGGCACCTTACTTGAGTTTGCTGGCGAAAAACTTTGGTGTTTTTGGAAACCGGAAGTATTGGCAAATGCGAGTGAGCAGAAGTTGCGCGAGCTTAAGATGGGCTATCGGGCGAAGTCGTTGATTAGGGTATCTGAGCCATTTGCAAGAGGTGAGATTAATGAACTGGAGTTGCGGAACCGTAAGGCCGAAGAGCAGGAGAAGACGTTGATAGCTCTTTATGGGATAGGACCAGCATCAGTAGGATATATTATGTTTGATGTTTTTCATCGATGGGATCATTTAAAGCATATCTCTCCTTGGGAACAGAAGATATACAACATGATTTTCTTTAACAAAGATTGGGAAAAACACCCCGTGTCTGTTAAGAAAATGCTTAAGTTTTTCGAGAAATGGAAAAAGTGGAAATCGTTAGCCGTACATTATGTCTGGGAGGATATTTGGTGGAAACGACAGAACGAGAACATTGTGTGGCTGGAAAAACTTGTTAGACTGTAATTAAGTAGATGAAGATCCTTGTTTTTATAGAAGGTACTGTATTGGTGCACGGTTCGGCGAAGGGAAAAAGCCGTGAGGAAATAATGGAACAAAGTAGTCAGTTTGGTATTCAGATGGAAGGAAAGAAACTGAGGTTTGAAGAGACGGCGTCTTATGGGACCGATCCGGGAGGGATTCACAATTATCTTGGTTATATACCCATTGGTAGAGCGGCGGCGAAAATTGGAAAATGGTCGAAACAGGGTGCGACTGTTTATTACCTTTCTTCAAGGAGGGTGAAAGACGAAGTTGAGGCTATCGAGGCAGTTTTGAGGAAATATGGTTTTCCAGATTATCGAAATTTCCTTTTCCGTAGACAGGGTGAGGAGTATAAAGATGTTGCTGAAAACTTAATGCCAGATGTCCTTATCGAAGATGATTGCGAAAGTATCGGTGGGGAAAAAGAGATGACTTACACGAATATAAGCCCGGAAGCAAAAAAGAAGATTCACCATATCCCGGTGAAAGAATTTATAGGAATTGGCCACTTGCCCAACGAGCTTGCCCAGCTGGCTAGTTATTGATGACAACAACGGCGGCGTTTTTAATGTATGGTTCTTTATTTTTAGGCTCTGTCTGTGCTAGTATAGAAACTGTCACTTATGAATGACCCAGGTGAAGAAAAGTTTGGCTTACGGAATTGATTTCGGGACAACCAATACAACCATCGCACTGGTTGCGGGGGATCGGCGGGCACGGACACTAGGGATAGACAAAGAAGCAGCTGACGCTTCAGTTTTAAGATCGCTAATGTATGTTAGCCCGCAGAGAACGTTTCTCTTCGGGGCAGAGGCGGTGGAGGCGTATTTGGCAGATGTAGCGCAGGGTGAGCAAAGGAGAAAGAAATTAATCTACACCGGAAAGCATTTCAAAATGGGGAAGTTTTCTTTTGTGGCCGGATATGTGGGTGAGGAATGGGTGCCATTGATTTTAGAGATTGAAGAGGGAACCGGAGGAAGACTTCTGCAGTCTCTGAAGAGCGCACTCTCCAGCACGATGTTGAGGGAAATCGATATTTTCGGACGGTCAGTGTCCGTAGAAGAACTGTTATCAATTTTTCTGGGAGAGGTAAAGCGAAGAGCTGATGAGCTTGTCGGCGGTAAAGTTGATTCGGTAGTTATCGGCAAACCAGTACATTTCGTCGGTGAAAATGATGAGGGCGCCGTTAAACGTCTTAGAAAGGCAGCAGAGTTGGCAGGCTTTAAGGAAATAGAATTTGAATATGAACCGGTGGGAGCCGCTTGGGATTATGGTTTGGGATATGGAAACAATGAACAACTTATTTTTGTTTTTGATTTCGGGGGTGGGACACTGGACTTTTCAATTGTGAAGTTTCCGGAGCGAAAGATTCTGGGCACCGGCGGATTGCCATTAGGGGGAGATTTGATCGATTCGCAGATATTTATGTCAAAATTGGCAATGTATTTCGGAAGCGAGGCGAGGTATGGCCAGAATCAAATGAAGTTTCCGATGTCAATTTTTGAGCAGCTTAGGAGTTGGTATCAGATATCGCTTTTGAAGAAGGAGAGTTTTTTAGGCACGCTGGAGGATTTGCGCTATAAGTGTACGGATTTAAAAGCGCTGGAAGCTCTAAATTCTTTGGTGGTCAATAATTTGGGACTTGCACTTTATGAAGAGATTGATAGGGCGAAGAAGGAATTGTCATTTTACACTGAGGCGGAAATTAACCTTTGTGCAAAAGATATAGATTTTTCAGAAAAGTTTGTACGAGAAAAGTTTGAGTCGGTAATCGCAGAAGATCTGGCAAAGATCGATCAAGAAATTGCTGAGACACTGAAAGTGACAGGGGTGAAAGCGGAAGATATTGACTTTGTGGTTACAACGGGAGGGTCGTCACAGATACCAATCGTTAGGAAGCGGCTTGAGAAGGTATTTGGGGCAGGTAAGCTTCGGAGTCAAGAGACTTTTACAAGTGTGGCGGTAGGTTTAGCTTTAAGAGCCGCCGAGATATTTGGATAGATTATAGATGTATAAATTAGAATAAAATTTGAGTAGAATTAGGGACGTAGAAGATGAAAATTGCAGTTCTTTCTGATATTCACGACAACATCTGGAATCTAGCAAAGGCTATGATTTCGTTTAAGGTAATTGAAATTACCAAATGACAAAAGAAGAAAAGCTCCATCAATTAGCAATAATTTCCGACGAAGTTAGAAAATGTCAGCGCTGTGTACTTTTTAAAGCAGCCACGAGCGGTGTTCCCGGCGAAGGAGATGTCGATGCGAAAGTGATGTTTATCGGTGAAGGTCCGGGATTTAACGAAGATAAACAAGGGAGACCGTTTGTCGGTCAAGCGGGAAAGCTTTTAACGGAAACAATTGAAAGCTTGGGATGGAAACGGCCAGACGTTTTTATAACTAACGTTGTTCGTCATCGGCCACCGGAGAACCGGGATCCTCTTCCGGAAGAGATAACTGCCTGTGATGTTTGGACAGATAAAATAATAGAGTTGGTCGAACCGAAAGTAATTGTAACTCTCGGACGATTCTCGATGGCAAAGTTTATAAGCGGGGCGACAATCAGTAAGGTTCACGGTCAGGCAAGGCTTTCGAATTACAAAGGAAGACAGTATGTAGTCATGCCGATGTTTCATCCAGCGGCCGCACTTAGAGCCGGTGAAATGATGTCACAATTTAAAGCCGACTTTAAAAAGCTCCCGGAAGTAGTTAACATGAGTATCGATGATTTAGTCCCACCCCTGGTCAAAAAAGAAGAACCCAAAAATGATGTTGGTCCAAATCAAATGAACTTAATCTGATTATAAAAATGGAAGATAAGAAGAAACAGTTAAAGATTATTTCACTCGGCGGATTTGGGCGTGTCACCACTAATATGTTCGTTTATGAGTATGAAGAAGATGTTCTGCTTGTCGATTGTGGACTTGGCTTCCCGTCAGAGGAGATGCTGGGTGTGGATCTTTTAATTCCGGATATCTCATATCTTCAAGAAAAAAAAGATAAGATTAGAGGGCTGATTTTAACTCACGGCCATGAAGACCATATCGGTGGATTGCCTTATATAATCCCCCAGTTACCCAAGTTTCCTTTGTTTGCCTCGAGGTTGACGGCCGCATTGGCACAGGACAAACTAAAAGAGCTTTCGTTAAATACCAAAGTCAAGGTGTTAAACCCTGAGGGGAGTTTAAAACTTGGAAGTTTCATTATTGAACCTGTCCGGGTTTCCCATTCGATACCCGATACGTATCATTATTTTATAACTTCACCCGCCGGCACCGTGTATCATGGTAGCGATTTTAAATTTGACTTCACCCCTGTAGATGGGCTTCAACCGCAAATAGATCGAATCTCAAGATTAGCCGATAAGGGTGTAACACTGCTTTTATCGGATTGTCTCAGATCAGAAAGCGAAGGCTACACCCCATCAGAGATTACGTTAAATGAAACATTCGAACGCGAGATATCTAAAGCCACCGGTAGATTTATCGTTACCACCATGTCTTCGAATATTTCTCGTTGGCAACAAGCAATAGATGCTTCATTTAAGCATGGCAGAAAAGTAGCCCTGATAGGCAGGTCGGTCGACAAAAACATTGAAGTATCCAACCGGGTAGGTTTTCTTAAGATCCCGAAAGAGACCTTAATAAGACAAGATGAAATTCGCCATTTTCCGGACGCTTCTCTAACTCTTTTTGTCGCCGGGAGTCTTGCGCAATCAGGATCATCATTAGAAAGAATCGCCTTGGGCGAGCATCGATTTATCAAAATCCATCAAGGTGATCGTGTACTTTTTTCATCAGATTATATCCCCGGGACAGAAAATGCTATCCATCAACTGATAGATGTACTTACTAAAGCCGGCGCCACCGTTTCGTATGCCGAAATTTCTGATAATCTCCATGTTTCTGGCCACGGCGCTTCAGGCGACCAAAAGCTTCTGGTGGCCTTAACTAGGCCACGGTACATGCTTCCTACCGGAGGAAATTATCGGATGATGAAGCAATATAGTTTGATCATGCAACCAATGGGCTATTCCCAGGACAAAATTCTTGTCCCCGATGTGGGAGATGTTATTGTGGTAAAAGATGGTCTGGTAAAGATTGAGGGACACGTTGAGACTCGAGACATTATGGTTGATGGATTAGGCATAGGCGATGTTGGTAATGTTGTCTTACGTGATCGTAAAGTTCTGGCAGAGGAAGGCTTAGTAGTGATTGTGGCTCAAATAGATCAGGGGACCAACAGCGCGGTTGATAATATTGATATCATTAGTCGGGGCTTCGTTTACGCTGCTGCAACAGGTGATTTAATTGCAGAGGCCAAAGTTGTTGTTCAGCAGGCTTTAGCAAAAAGAAAAGGTCATCTGGACAATATTAGGTTAGCGCGGGAGACAATTATTGAGGCTCTTGACCCTTTCTTGTTTCAAAAAACACATCGACGGCCAATGGTTCTGCCGATTATAGTCGAGGCATAATTGAAACTCCAAATTTAAACGGTTCGTTGCTTCGTTTCCATACCTCTCGTATAATCTTATAGTCGCGTTACAGTATGATATTTCTAAGTACGGTATCAAATTTAAAACAAAATTAATTACTAATCTGCCTATGGCACATCGACGTCATACACCCTTTAGAAAAAATAAATTCAAATTCAAACTCAAACAGGAGACGGTTTATTCTATCGCTCTGGTTTTTCTCGTTGGGATCGCGCTGCTTATTACCTTGTCGTTTACACGGAAAGGAACGATTTTGTTGAGTTTAAATATGATGCTAACGAACGGTTTCGGTTGGACAGCAATTTTTTTACCACCAATATTAACCGTAGTAGCGTTGATGTTTACCAAGATGAAAAAACCGATAAACCAACCAAACACTCTCGTCGGCCTTTTACTTTTCGCCATGTCCTTAGGAGGTGTCAGTCGTGCCGGAATATTGGGACAAGAGATTTGGTTTGGGTTATCAACACTAATTACCGGAGCTGGAGCAGCCGTTGTTCTTTTAAGCGGGGCAACCATCGGCCTTTTAATTCTTTTCAATCTCTCCATCGAACAAGCTCTTGAGAATCTGGGTAAGATATTTTCAAGAAGAAAAGATCAGTCGCTACAATCTGCATTAAAGCCGGTTATCTCTCGGGAAGGGCCGATAAAAATTCAGAGACCGCAGGAACAGGGTAAACAGAATAAACAGCCGACATCTAAAGGATCAGAGGAGCTATTAACGCCTACGATGGTTGCCAATGTTTCAGGACGACCGGTCCCCTGGCAGTATCCGCCACTAAACCTCCTTTCAGATGGGTCAACCGGGAGTAAGGCAGACGCCGGCGACCCCAAAAACAATGCCGCGATTATTGAGCGAACGCTTGAGTCATTTGGTATTCGCGCAAATGTTGTTGAGGTTAATATCGGACCGGCGGTTGCTCAATATGCCCTGGAGGTCGCGACAGGAACTAAATTGTCAAAACTGACTTCACTTTCTAGCGATCTTGCCTTGGCTTTAGCTGCTCCCCATGGTCTTATCAGAATTGAGGCACCCATCCCCGGAAGAAACCGCGTAGGAATAGAATTACCACATCGCACACCGGAATTTGTCCCCCTAAAGAGGATTCTCGAAAGCGATTCGATTAAACACACGAAATCCAGAATCGCGGTTTCCTTAGGTTTGGATGTCTCTGGTACTCCACTGGCTGCGGATATCGGAAGAATGCCTCATGTACTGATCGCCGGTGCTACCGGTTCTGGAAAGTCGGTTTGTATGAACGCTTTTATTATGTCTATGTTGTTCAGGGCGAGCCCGGACGAAGTTAAGTTCATAATGGTAGATCCTAAGAGGGTCGAGCTTACGCAATATAATGGAATTCCACACTTATATTCTCCGGTTATTGTTGAGCCAAAAGCCGTTGTCTCGGCGCTTAAATGGGCGATAAGTGAAATGGAGGCTAGATACAAAAAATTCGCTGAAGTAGGGGTAAGGAATATTGAAGGCTATAACGAGCTTTCAGGCTTTCAAGCTCTTCCTTATCTGGTAATTATCATTGATGAACTGGCTGATATTATGCTCTTTGCCCCCGCTGAGGTTGAAGATTCAATTACCAGACTTGCCCAGATGGCTCGTGCGACCGGCATTCATTTAGTGGTCTCGACTCAACGGCCATCCGTTGACATTATAACTGGGGTTATTAAGGCAAATATTCCTTGTAGGATTGCTTTCGCTGTTTCGTCCTTAGTCGACTCCCGGGTAATTATCGATCAACCGGGGGCGGAAAAATTATTAGGTCGAGGAGATATGCTATATATCGCTCCGGACCAAGCTAAGCCCGTCCGTATCCAAGGCGCGTTTGTCTCCGATAGCGAGATAAAACGGGTAATAGAGTTTATTAGAAAACAAGGAGTTGAGCCGGAATATTCTTCGGCGGTGACCACCCTACCGGTTTCCGGTGGTGGTAAGGGATTTTCCGCAGAGGCTACGGAGGAAAGAGATGAAAAGTTTGAGGAAGCGGTAAGACTTATCTGTCAGACCAAAACCGCCTCCGCCTCTTTTTTACAAAGAAGACTGTCTTTAGGGTATGCGAGGGCGGCTAGAGTTCTGGACCAGCTTCAGGCGGCAGGGGTGGTTGGGCCTGGCGAAGGCAGCAAGCCTAGAGATATTTTAATTCGTGACGCCGATGAATTTTTACAGAAAATCGAAGGTATCGATGCGGCAAGTTAGATACGGTTGTAGAAATACCTAGGCACAATATGCAAACTGTAGGACAGCTCCTTAAGAAAACGCGAGAGCAAAAACAGCTGACACTTGAGGAAATTGAAAAAAAGACAAAGATTCGTATCAGATATCTTGAAGCGCTAGAGGTAGATGACTATAGAAGCCTACCGTCGGCGATTGTCGCCAAGGGCTTTATAAAAAACTACGGTAATTTATTAGAGTTACCCCTAACTACACTGTTGGCTCTTTTCAGAAGAGATTTTATAGAAACCGATACGGGACAGGTCGTTCCGCGGGGGATCGTCAAACCTCTTGATCGCACACCAACAATTAGTTGGACACCCACCAGGACGGTTGTCACACTAGTTAGCTTGGTAGTTTTAATATTTGTAGCCTACTTCATCCGGCAATTAGTCATACTAGGGGCAAACCCGGGCTTGTTTGTCGAAAATCCGAAAGAGAAAGAGGTATTAGCCCAAAACCTTGTCAGAGTAAACGGTAAGACCGATCCGGACTCGACCGTAATAGTTAATCAACAAATAGCCAGTGTTAACAATGAGGGAGTTTTTCAAGCGGTCATTGAGTTACCCTCGGGGCAAAACTCAATTTTGGTGACCGCTACTTCCAAGTCAAAGAAGTCAACAAAATTAGTTCGAACGGTTTTTGTAAAGTAGGAGAAATAAGCAACAGGACAAAAAGTCCGAAGCTGGAAGTTGACAGAAGGTTGACGATCGGGTAAGTTTGGGCTATGGCAGATATCGTCCGAATGGCGCTTACATTCGCAATTGTTTCTTTAACGATTGTCTTTATTTTTTTAGGGGTACAAATGTACAAAATTCTCGGTGAAGGTAAGAAGTCTGTAGAAAAGATGAATAAGATGCTTGACGACATGGGTATTATCACCGGATCAATTGCCAAACCGATCGCCGACGCTTCGGGTTTTTTTGAAGGCCTCCATAAAGGAATGAAGTTCGTAGGCTCGATTTTCGGAAAAGAAAAGACCCAAAAGAAAGAGGAGTAATATGGAAGAACCAGAACAGCCATCTGGTCGAGACGCCTCGCGTTTCATTGGTGGATTTATCGTAGGAGGAGTAATCGGATCGCTTTTGACCTTAACCGTTTTAGGCAGCAAAGACGAGAAACTTAAAAAAGAGATTAAAAAAAAGATCCGTCTGTTGGTTAAGGAGTTGCCTAATCTTATAGACGAACTCGAAGAAAAGGGGGAAGAAGTAGCCGCCCAGGCAACAAAGATGCTGTCCGGTGGTAAGAAAAAAGGAGCCAAGAGGGTGTAAGAGAAGAAACTAATAGAATATAATCTGAGACTAGAATGCAGCTTACCTCCAATGACATCCGTCAAAAGTATATCGCTTATTTCGTAAAGCGGGGGCATAAACAAATCCCGGGGTCTTCACTTGTCCCGGAAAACGATCCGAGTGTCCTGTTTACTACCGCCGGCATGCATCCTCTAGTGCCATATCTCCTTGGCCAACCCCATCCAGAGGGTAAGCGCCTGGTCAATTACCAAAAGGTATTCCGTACCGATGACATTGGTGAGGTTGGGGATAACTTTCACCATACCTTTTTAGAAATGCTCGGTAACTGGTCTTTGGGTGATTATTTCAAGAAAGAATCAATTCCTTGGTCCTACGACTTTCTAATCAAAGAGTTGAATCTAAACCCCGACAGGCTCTACGTGACCTGCTTTGTCGGCGACTCCGACGCACCCAAGGACGAAGAGTCCGCTAGAATCTGGCAATCCTTGGGAATTCCTACTGAAAGAATTTATTTTTTACCCAAGAAAGATAACTGGTGGGGACCTGCTGGCCAAACAGGACCTTGTGGGCCGGATTCAGAGATGTTTTTCGATGTGACCGGGAAGCCTTGTAGTCCGGATTGCCGTCCGGGCTGTGGTTGTGGTCGCTTCTCCGAAGTCTGGAATAACGTTTTCATGGAATATAACAAAACAGCCGACGGAAAATATACCAAACTTTCTCAACCAAATGTTGATACTGGCATGGGCGTCGAACGGATTCTGGCGGTTGTAAATGGATTTACCGATAATTATCAAACAGAATTGTGGCAACCGGCAATAGCAAAGATATCAGCTCTTTGTGCTAATAGTTATAAAGATAACCAAAGAGCGTTCCGAATTATCGCTGACCATATTCGTGCGTCAACCTTTATCATCTCTGATGCGATAGAACCATCAAACAAAGAAAGAGGCTATGTACTTCGACGACTTATCAGGCGTGCCATCATGCAGATGCGTCGGCTTGCCATAGACCCCGTGGAAGCGGGGATTGTGCAGATCTCAAATATATTTGTTTTCATAATGTCACCGGTTTATCCGGAATTAGTAGTAAATAAACAAAAAATATCCCAGGTTCTAAAAGAAGAGGTCTTGCGGTTCAATAAAACACTTGATCATGGTCTCAAGGAGTTTAATAAACTACAAAAGATTGATGGCAAAGTTGCATTTGACTTATTTCAGACATTTGGATTTCCTTGGGAGCTGACAGCCGAACTCGCTGCTGAAAAAGGTCAACCAGTTAATCAAGAAGAGTTCAAAAATGAATTTGAAAAACACCAGGATCTTTCGCGGACAGCCTCAGCGGGAATGTTTAAAGGGGGGCTGGCGGATCATTCGGAAGTGGTGACAAAATATCATTCAGCGACACACCTCTTACACGCAGCACTGAGAAATGTCCTCGGCAAGCATGTACACCAAGAGGGTTCCAATATTACCAATGAAAGGCTACGGTTTGATTTTTCTCACCCGACCAAGTTGACGCAAGAAGAAGTCAAAAAAGTAGAAAATATGGTTAACGAACTGATAAAGAAAGACTTACCGAGAAACGTGGAGTCCATGACTTACCAAGAAGCGCTTGATTCCGGAGCCCTAGCCTTTTTTAAAGGTAGGTACCCGGAGAAAGTGACAGTCTACAGTTTTGGTGATTTCTCCCGGGAAATTTGCGGTGGTCCCCACGTAGAGAGTGCTGGGAAAATTGGGCAGTTAAAAATTTATAAGACAGAAAAAATAGCGACTGGTACGCAAAGAATTTACGTAAACATCGGAAAATAATGGAGAAGAAAACGAAAGTCTTCGGTACCGCAAGTATAGATTATCATGTTAACGGAGAGATACCGGAACTATTGATCCTTTCCGGGATGCACGGGGATGAAATTGGAGTAGATAAGTCGGTTTGGGACGCTGTAATAAAATACGAACAAAATTTACCTCCATTCCTTTTTATTCCCAGCGTTAGCCCCTCGGCTACTAACTTGAAAACTCGTATAAATAAAGACGGGGTTGATATTAATCGTAATTTTTTTGACGATTCTAAGATTGAAGAAGCGAGAGCAGTCATGGAAATCGTGAAGAATCTACGGTTGAATACCATGATTAACTTTCACGAAGACCCGGAATATATGGATTTTTACTTCTATGATGGGTTCGGAATAAACATAGAGGGGACGTCGACACTATCCGCTTTAAGGCAAGGTGTTAAGCAACTTGGAATAGGTCTTTTAAATGGGGTCGATGATCCAAGTGATAAGGCTTTGGGCTATGAATTTATAAACGGCTATAGGTATTTTAGCCCTTCTTCACTTAAGAAAAATAAATATGGAATGTTCGGAACTTGGGCATGTTCAAAAAGAATCATTAACCGATCGATTGTCCCGGAAGTGCCTGGTCGCCTTCCGCAACCGATGAAAGATCGGCTCGTCCGGTTAGTATTTGAAAAACTCCTGATTTCCTAAAGCAAAAGAGGAAATTTTTCAATTCCGGTACGGTTTGGTCACACTAACCGGTACAGGGTTTTACTTTGATCGAGATTGAGATAGACTCAAATGTGCAAAGCTTAATTAATAAGCTTTTGTTGCTATGGACTTGCCCGTCATCGGTCACCTTAATAGAGAAAAAGGGAAAGGCGAACCAGAATATTATCTGGCGCTGGAGATTGCCAACACTCGGATAAAAAGCGCCGTCTGGGTGGTAATTAATAATCAAACAGAAGTTGTCGCCACCGGCACGGTTGCTTATTGGCAAGGAAAAGATGTTGAGGAGTTGGTCAGGGCCACCGATGATACTTTGGCTAGTTTAGCTCAGAAACTAGCGGAAATCACCGAAAAAGAACCCTCAAAAGTAGTTTTAGGCTTACCCGCAAGCTGGGTTGGTGAAGATAACAAGATAGTTAAGGATAAAGCAGACTTCCTTAAAGAATTGACCAAGCGACTCGAACTTTCTCTCATGGGTTTTGTCGTTACCCCAGAGGCTTTGGTTCAATATCTCAAGGGCTTGGAGGGGATGCCGCCATCAATTATACTAATAGAGCTCGCAGAAGAAGAGATTGAAGTAACATTGGTTCACTTGGGTAAAATATTAGGTCGACAGAAGGTTGCCCGCAGTGTTGACTTAGGAGCCGATCTTGAAGAGGGTTTGACAAGATTTCTACCGCAGACAATTTTTCCTAGTCGAATTCTCATGTTTGATGGTCATGCCTCCCTAGAAGAGGCGAGACAACAGCTTTTAGATTACCCTTGGTCAGTCCCGACTGACCAAAACGGCGAGATGGCAATGAACAGTAAATTGTCTTTTCTTCATTTACCAAAAGTGGAAGTTCTTTCAGAAGAGGAAACAGTAAAAGCCGTTGCCTTATCTGGCGGGGCGGAAGCAGCAAAGGCGATCGGACTTACGATAAGTATGCCACAAGCGAAGCCCCTAGAGGCCCAAGAAATTAAAGAAGCAGAAAAAGAAATTGGGGAGATAGAAAGTGACGAAGCAGACACGGAAGCGGTTGAACCGGAAGCACAGAATGGTGACGTAGTGTCAGATGATTTGTCAGATGACTTTGGGTTTGTAGTCATGGGCGATATTCGGAAAAATAAACCGATTGAAGAAGAGGCGGTATCTGCTCACGTTGCGAAAAACGGCCAGAAGAATGAAGAGTTAAGAATAAGTGGGCAAAATGTTTCGCTAGGGATGCTAAGACCGGCAGCACAGATGACTCGGACCATAATAAATAGACTAACAGGAGGAATAAGGACTCTTCATTTCGGTAAAGTGTTCATCATCCTTATTTTATTATTCTTTATTTTAGGAATAATTGGCTCGAGTTGGTGGTTTCTAGCCAAAGCGGCGGTGGCTATTGAAGTTCAGTCCAAGACGGCTGAGAAAGAGATAGCGTTAGTTCTGGATACAAGTGCCTCATCAGTTGACTTGGACCGAGGAATTATTCCTGTGCAAACATTTCAAGGACAGATATCAGGGCAAAAGTCCATTGGAACAACGGGTAAAAAAACAGTGGGCAATAAAGCCAAGGGAGAGGTGGTTATCTATAATAGTTCAGGCAATAAAGAAACTTTGAAAACCGGGATATTAATAAGTTCAAGCTCGGGCCTTAAATACTCATTGAATGAATCTGTAACGATCGCGTCAGCCAGTGGGACGGCCGACAATAATGTCGTGCCAGGTCAAGCAGTGGTTGGGGTAACCGCCGCTGATTTCGGTTCTGAATATAACCTTGCCGGCGGAACGGTTTTTAATATTCCGGGTTTTTCTCAGGTGCAACTGGTCGCTAAGAATGCAGAAGCATTTTCTGGAGGAGAAAAAAGGGAGGTCCAAGCCGTAGATAAAACTGATTTAACAAAGTTGTCGGCGCAATTGACAGATGAATTAAAACCTAAATCAAGAGATGACTTAAGTTCTAAAATTCCTGCAGATTTTCAGTTAGTAGAGGATAGTATCAGTTTCAAAGCGAAGGCTGAACAATTTGACAAACAGTTAGGAGATGAGGCCACCACGGTTACGATGAGCGTCTCAGTAACTTCCGAAGCTATTGCGCTCCCCAATACCAGTCGGCAAGCCTTGTTAGAAATGATGGGAACGGGCCTTTTTCCAGAAGGGTATCAAGTGGACCTAGCTGGAAGTTCAATTCAGTTAGGAAAGTTGAAAACCATCACATCCGGAACGGGTACATCAGCCCAAGCCGCTGTTAAATTAGTAGCGGTACCTTTTATTAAACGCGCCGAGTTAATAGAAAGTATCTCAGGCAAAGATACTGTAACCGCAGATCAGATATTAGCTAAAGTCCCAGGATTCATCCGCGAAGAAATCAAAATATCACCTGAGGTTTTTAGTTTATTTCCGCTCTTACCTTTAAGACAGGAGAATATTACGATTATTCTTAATACCCGCCAGGACTAATATGGCTTATTACCGGTATGTTAAAAAAAACCAAAAAGGGCTAAAGCTTCGTAGACACAACTTAAGTAAATACGTGACCCCTGTCTCTTTCATCGCCGCTGGCGTGGGTTTGGTGATGATAACAATATCGATAGGTCCGATCGTATTTTATGAAGTGTTTACCTCACGACGCTTCAGAGAAGCAGAACTTTTGTCCCCCGTCGGCGTTGACGTTAGATCAGTACTCGGAGTAAATACTTTAGGCCAAGGGCCAGATTTAACAAGAACTGACCAGTGGTTCCCCACCGTGGACTACAAAAGAGAACTTCCAACAAGAGTGAGCAGTTACATCCTCGCCGTACCCAAGTTGGGAATCGAGCGGGGTCTTGTGAGAATCGGAGGCGAGGATCTTTCTAAAAGCCTTATTCATTTCGGTAAAACCGCACTGCCTGGCGAGCGAGGGACCGGATTAATAATTGGCCACTCCTCACTGCCTCAACTTTTTAATCAAGAGAACTATTTAACAATTTTTTCTAATTTGCCAAGGTTAAAATTGGGAGATCTCTTTTATGTTTACTATGACGGCGTACAATACCGCTATCGGGTTGAAGACATGAAAGAGACGGGGCCTGATGATCTTTCCGTTCTGGAGCAAAAAACAGATGATTCGTATATCACCCTGCTTACTTGTGTTCCGCCCGGACTTAAAACGAGAAGATTGGCGGTCCGAGGGCGCCTCGTAAAGGAAAGTCCATGAAAGTACTCGGTTTGGATTATGGTCGAGTCAGAATAGGCTTGGCAATAGCTGAAGGGCCGCTCGCAATGCCATTAAAAACAGTCCTATACTTTGGTGATAGAAATAAAATAATTCAAACTTTAAGGCAGATTGTAAATGAAGAACAGGTCGAAAGAATCGTTGTGGGAATCTCGGAGGGAATAATGGCGAAAGAGTCCGAACAGCTGGCTGATTTATTAGCCAAAGAATTAGACCTACCGGTTTCGCGTATCGACGAGACCTTAACAACGGTAGAAGCCAAAAGAAGATTGCTGGAAGGCGGTGCGGGAGCAATGAAACGAGGAAAGACAATTGACGCAGCCGCCGCAGCCGTAATTTTACAATATTGGCTTGACCAAGATAGATAAGTCCAGTAAGATAAGTTAGCTATTTATGTTTAGAAATGTAATTGCCCCGGTCCAAGCTTGGTTGTTATCCCAGGGTCGATGTGTCGGCTGCGGCCGACCCTTGACAGAAGGAAAGGCAGAAAACCATAAAAGTGGCGAACAAAAGATAGTATGCCGGTGTGGGCGGATTTTTATCTTTGGGACAGCAGCGAAGAAGTATCGCCGAGCTCTTCTTGAGGAAGTTTAAACTTTTGGAATGAAATTAGTTTCAAGGGTGGCGAAGTTATTGTTATTATTGGGACTGGTGTTATCACTTTTTTCAGGGGGCACAGTGTATTTTTGGTGGCAAACAGTCTCGGGGGCAGCTGATGTAGAAGATCATCAAAAAATAAAAGTTGAAATACCCAAGGGCGCTTCAGCGACAGAGGTTGGGAGACTTCTTTCACAATCGGGGGTGATACGCGACCCCTTTGTGTTTAGGGCAGCCTCTCGCTTACGAAAAAAATCAGCAGCTATTATGCCGGGAGAATACACCCTGAGTAAAAGTCTTACCATCGACCAAATTTATGAACAGTTAGAAAAAGGACCTACCGATTTACGATTAACAATTCCTGAAGGTTGGCGAAGAGAACAGATCGCGGTGAGATTAGGTGACCTAGTCAATAACAGAAAGTCAGGAAAGTTTGATAATGGAACATTTCTAGCTATCACAAAAGGATTAGAGGGTAAGCTTTTTCCTGACACTTATCTTGTCCCTCAAGATGCGTCAGAGGACACAATCGTCAAAATGATGCTCTTGAATTTTCAAAAGAAGACAGAAAAGTTACTGGATGCTCAGCTGCCTGCCGGGTTGAATAAGGAAGGGGTAATTGTTCTATCGTCAATTGTTGAGAGAGAGACAAGCGGAAACGAGAACGAACGAGCAATTGTAGCGGGTATTCTGCTGAAGCGACTGAAAAACAATTGGCCGCTACAAACAGACGCGACCCTACAATATATCAGAGACTCTTTAATTGTCGCGAAAGGTACCGTAGGTATTAAGTTTTGGCAACCATTAACCGGAGCCGAGAAGGAGATTGATTCACCGTATAATACTTATCTCTACCAGGGTATACCGCCAATGGCTATCGCCAATCCGGGACTATCGGCAATAAAAGCAGTCTTGTCCCCACAAGATACCGCATATTGGTATTATATTCATGGGGACGATGGCAAGATCCACTTTGCCCAAACCAGTAACGAGCATCAGCAAAATATTACTAAGTACTTGAGTGGTTAGGAGATATACTTTCAGTTAAGTATCAAACTGCGATGGCGGGCCAGCCGCGGTCCGTGGGGTAGACCAGCTCTGAATAAGTTAAGATACATTTGCGACATTGAGATTAAGTGACTCACTTCGCCAGAGCCCCCCTTAAGTACAGTAGAATAGTCGGATCAAAGGGGGT